>Ga0208820_1001075_pt1 | contig 16240 bp, 17 predicted proteins | sample June2015DPH_16_5_FD_184713 | JGI IMG/M metagenome (GOLD analysis project Ga0208820, IMG submission 184713) | Peatland microbial communities from SPRUCE experiment site at the Marcell Experimental Forest, Minnesota, USA - June2015DPH_16_40... | ecosystem: Environmental > Terrestrial > Soil >...
GATCATGTCGAGGAGGACGTTGATCGAGTTGTTGCAGTAAACGCCGGCCCCGTGATCCACGTTGTTGGTGCCGATGATGGCCCGGGCCAACTTCTGGAGAAGGTAGGCTTCCTCGTTCGAGCAGCGTGGCGAGTTGAGGAAGGCCAGCGAATCCGGTCCGTGTCGATCGCGGACTTCCTTCAAGCGTGTGGCGACGAAGCCAAGCGCCTCGTCCCACGATACTTCTTGAAACCGACCGTTCTTCCGAAGCAACGGGCTTCTCAAACGGTCGGGGGAACTCGCAACTTCGTGGACGTGCCAGCCGCGCACGCAGATTCTCCCGTGGTTTGAGGGGTGCGACATGCTGGGGTACGCGCCCACGACCTGGTTGCCGTCCGTTTCGAGGTAAAGGCCGCAGCCAACCCCGCAAAAAGTGCATGTGGTCAGTCGATGAGCCATGGGGTTATGTCACTTGTCTTCCTGCGGCCCTTTGACCTTGCCGACGGCGAGCCCCTCAACAACCTTGTCTTTCTCCAAGTGCTCCGCCACGATTTGGCGGGCTGCGGCAGGAGTGACTTTCGCGTACGTGACCCTCTCGCCGTGCTTGCCCTCGACGCGGACGACTGGCTCCTCGACGCAGAGCCCCATCTCGCCACTGACCGCAACTTCGACGTGGTCAATCCCACGCTTCTCGAGTTCATCGAGTGCGGTGGCCATGACGTTACGCGCCCCGGCAGCAATGGCTGCGGTACCCATGCTGAACACAACACGGTACTTCTTCTTCGCTCCACGCAAGGCGAGATGTCGTTGTGCCCGCTCTCTGAGTTTCTGGAGTTGCTGGATATTCATGAAGTGCCTCTTTTCAAGAAGGAAGACTCGGCTGTTGGAATAGCGGGGGGCGACTTGCGTGAATCGGGAAGATAGCGGGGACGCGGCGAGCAGTCGCAGTGCCATCTCCTAAGGAACTCTTGGGCTTCACTCGTGGTGCTCCTTGTGAACGAGGCGCGGTCGTAGTGACTTAGTGAAATTTTTCACAATCTCCGGTCTTTTGTCAATCATAATTACACTCTTACGGTGAAATGCTGGGGAATCTGCGGCCTGTCGATGTGTGCTTTGGACAAACCGAATAGATTCGGGACGAAGAAAAATTACAGGAATAAGCATTCCACCAACGGTGGAGCTACAGCCGGAACCAAACACTGAAGAACGTCAGTGCCCTTTAACAGTCCACCCAACTTCTGGTCACAGATTGTACGACGATCGCTGACGGCCACCGTTGGCCTCGGAGCGACAATACGATGCCTAGACGGTCAGGAGCCGATCCCATCGTCCCCGCCGCCAGTTGTAAACCGCCTCGAAAGTCGTATGTTGCATCGGTGCATCGAGCGAAGAGAAGCCAGGCAGTTAGGCACGGTCGCCCCTAGGAACGGCAAATGCTTCTCTGAGCCGATTTGGATATGCGCACGCCAGGACAAGGCGCAAGTCAGCCCATGGCCGACACCAAACGATGTCGGACGCTTCGCTTGGGTCGCTTATTCGATTTGTCCGAGTGTCTGGTGGGAGCGCCCAGCCGATGTCCGCATGCCTTGGAATTCGGAGACGTGCCGGTTTGTCGGCATCCCGATAGGCGTAAGTTCGAAAGGCCGCCGCAAGCGAAACCAGACTAGGACGCAATCATGGCCAACGAAGGAATCTCTCATGCAGACCCTGACCGGCTTCGGTCCAATCCTTCCACCACCGGCGGATTTGCCGGCGTCGAGCAGGGTGTCATCCTTGCCATCGATGACGACACGGAAGTCTTGAACAGCATCCGCCGGTTGTTGATCCGCGAAGGCTGGGTGGTGCTGACAGCCTCCGACCCGGCCGAAGGTCTGCAGTCGTATGAGGCCCATTGGCAGGGAATCGCGCTGGTGTTGTTGGACTACTACATGCCCGGGCTGCGCGGCGACGAAGTCTGGGAACGCCTGAAACGGATCAACCCGCAGGTGCGTGTGCTGTTGATGACCGCCTCTGATGACTATCTCCCCCCCGGGTTGCTCAACGGCGGAGTCCGCGGTTTCATCCAAAAACCGGCCACACGCAAGGAACTGCTTCGGCGGATCCGCGAGGCCTTGAATCACCACGATCCACCGGGCCCTGCGCTTGACGGACAGCCCGCGTAACGCCCCGGTCACGAGTTACCGGCGCGCTTGGATCCTCGTTACGAGAAATCGCCCATCTGGTGCCTCATAAACATCAATACGGGCTTTGCAGGCTGGTCGGATTGGTCGAAGCCCCAACTCGTTACGCCAGATTTCCGCGAGGGGGTGGACAGTTACATCGTGAAGCCAATAAACGCCCGGCAACCGATCGAGACCATCGACTCCCTGGTCGGTTCCAAGCCCCCGGGATCACAACCGGGCTCGCTTGAGTCCAATACAGTTTCGAGCTATGGTATCCCTGATGTGCGGGCGGCTGGCGCTCCCTGGCACGCGAATGGATGCCGTAATGGCTGCGGACATTAGATACCACTCAGTGCGGTGAGAAAGGCGTGGGCAATCATGGCCAACGAAGGAATCTCTCATGCAGACCCTGACCGGCTTCGGTCCAATCCTTCCACCGCCGGCGGATTTGCCGGCGTCGAGCAGGGTGTCATCCTTGCCATCGATGACGACACGGAAGTCTTGAACAGCATCCGTCGGTTGTTGATCCGCGAAGGCTGGGTGGTGCTGACCGCCTCCGACCCGGCCGAAGGTCTGCAGTCGTATGAGGCCCATTGGCGGGGAATCGCGCTGGTGTTGTTGGACTACTACATGCCCGGGCTGCGCGGCGACGAAGTCTGGGAACGCCTGAAACGGATCAACCCGCAGGTACGCGTGCTGTTGATGACCGCCTCTGATGACTATCTCCCCCCCCCCCGGGTTGCTCAACGGCGGAGTCTGCGGTTTCATCCAAAAACCGGCCACGCGCAAGGAACTGCTTCGGCGGATCCGCGAGGCCTTGAATCACCACGATCCGCCGGGCCGTTCGTCTAGCGAACAATCGGCGTGACAGTATCTACGCAGACGCGCCTCATTTTGCGCCGTCACCTTTCTGAACCGGGAACCCCTTGGCGGTCCAATCCTGCTGGAACCTGTTGGGCAGGTACAGCACCTTGAGATTCTTGAACCCCAAGCCTTGCACAGCTCGAAATGCCGGCCGGATGTTGGGACATTTGTCCCATGGACAGCATCCACAGTAGAGAACGATCTGCCTCTCCTGTGGTTGATCCTGCACCTCGCCAATGAGGGCTTGGATGCCTTCTGGCTTTGAAGCCTGCCCAATGAATTTGGATCCCGGGATGTGACCGCCCTGATATGGCAGAGAGTAACCTACAAACAGCAACAGAGGCTTCTCGCTGTTGGTCGTCGAAAGGGATTTTGCGAGTTCTTCCGGTTTTAGGAGATCGCCGGCTTGCCATGGTTCCGGGGGTGGGGTACGGGACTGCTCAGGTTGGTCAGACTGCCCACCCCATCCCAAGTGACCGCTCCAACAGCAGGCCAGCGCGGTTGCGACCAGAATCGTTGAGAGTCGACGGACCGAAGTTGTCGCCAGTATCGTCTGCTTTGTCTTCATCTTGTCTCCTCCTACCTCCGGCTCACTGAAACGCCTTGTTCAGCAGGACCGAGAGGCGAATGCCGGCCCTCATGAGTTGTGTTTCCACGACTTCCCGGTTTCCCGCCACATACTGTGCGTCCAGGTTGACCGGCGTGTCCTGAATCGGAACTCCCGCATAGGTGTGTGCAACGGCTTGCTGATGGGATTCCCACGCCCAATCGGCGACCGAACCGCCTGCCCAGTCCTTCGCCTGCTGTGGCGTAATCCTGGAGTTCAACTGGTCGGCGTACTGCAAGACGTCCTCGCCCCCCAGATACTGCCGAAGCAGAAGGGAATCCCACACACTGTGCAGGTTGCCCGCTTGGGATCCCGACAAGAAGGTGATCTTGACCAGGTTGCCGCCCCTGTCGTGGCTGCGTTCGGTACTGTGAAGGGGTTGATGCATGTCGCCGACGAAATGCACGACGAACCGCAACGCCTCGGCTCTGCTGACCGTCGTGGCGTTGGTATCGGCCAGGACCGCGGCGAAATGTTCGATTTGTACCACCACGCATTGTCCGTTCGAGCAATCACGGCTCGGATCATAACTGGCGGCCTCGAATGGAATATCTACGTAGTGCCATGGACCGGTCTCGGGGCGAGCACCTCGGATGTTGTCGGGCCAACTGGCGACCGAGGTGTCGGAAATCTTCAGGTCAGGTCCCAACAGTTGGATGATCCCAGCCTTCGCCTTGGCCGTGAGGTGCTGTTCCGCGATGCGGGCGACGATGATGTGACCCTCCCACCCCCACGCTCCAACCCGGCCCACCGCGACCGACAGGAACAGCACGACGGCAATTATCGTTCGCACGCAAACGGAAATTTGTTGGGTACTCAAATTGGTTAGTCCAGTTCGTATCGTCATGTGCATCCGCCTCAGTTGAATTTGAATTCGGGAGTCTACCGCTTCGCAATCTGGAAACATATCCTTTTCCGCACCTGAGCCTGTCGCGACCGAGATGAACGGGCGGTTGATAGAGATGGTCGGCTCATCTTTGAAGAACACCGCCGAGATGACGGCGCAGCTCTTGGAGCTGCGGTCTAATGCTGTCCTCTTCATCGACGAAATCCATGCGCTTCCCCGGAAGTTGGAGGGGGTCAGGTTGACCTGTCCCCCTGAAACTGGACCATTTGCTATGTGAGTCTTGGCGGGTAATCTGGCGGGAGCCAGGAAGGAGCCAAGATGAAAGGGAAGCGATTCCGTGAAGAGCAGATCATCGCGATCTTGAACGAGGCCGCCGAGGCCAGGATCGCAAACGGTGGTTTGATGTTTCAGTTTCTCATTCTTTTCCCACTGTGGGGAAGTATTCTTGCGGTAGCGGCCAAGCGACGATTGGTGAGCACCATCTAAGAATTCGGTTGAGGCAACCGTGTCCGCTGGCGCAGCCACGGTCGCCCACGTCAGATATTAGGCAAACGGCGGCCTAGTCAGCGCAGTACCCCTCAGAAATTCAATCCGCAAGGTTCGCAAATCGTCTAAAGCGGGGAGACAAACAACGGTGGCATCATTAAAAACACCGCGACGGTGACGGTAGCGTCAGTTGGTCGATGTAGCGCGTCTCGAAGCCGGGGTCGAGATTGAGTTCGACAACATTCAGCTCCCGGGCCAAGCGGCGGACTTCATCCAGCACGCCGTTGTCCAGCAAGGCGAGGTAGGCGCCGGCCAAGGAGCTGTTGCCGATGACCTGTACTTGCTCGGGAACGAACCCCGGCAACATCCCGCAGGCGATCGCGTTGGTCACGTCGAGATGCAGACCGAACCCTCCGGCCAGGTACAGCATTTTCACCTGCGGTGGCTCTAACCCGGCTCGGTGCAGCAGCGTAAGGATGCCGGCAGCAATCGCTGCCTTGGCCTGCAACAAATGCGCAATGTCTGCTTCGGTGACAAATACTCGATCCGCCAACCGGAGCCTGTCCGGTGTGGCAAACCGCCCGCGTTCGTTAAGCAAGCCAACCCGCCGACCTTCGGCCAGCAGATCGATATAGCCGGAACCGCAAACCCCGACAGCCTTTCTGCGGCCGATGGTTTTCGTGTGCACCGCAAACGGTTCGCGGTCGAAACGAACGCGCTCGATGGCGCCGGGGCCGGCGCGTGCGCCGCTGGTCAAGCCAGCCCCTTCAAACGCCGGACCGGCGGCTGTGGCGCAACCGTACAACAGGCCGTCGCTTTTGAGAACGATCTCGCCGTTGGTGCCGACATCGACCAGCAAACTGGGGCCGTCATCGTAGGCCAAGCCGCTCGCTAGTACGCCCGCGCACAAGTCCGCTCCAACATACGCCGACATCCCGGGCAGCAGATGCACGTTGGCCACGCCCAGGCCGGGCAAGCGGATCACTCGGTGATCCAGAAACGCCGGTGTGAATGGCACTGTGCCCATCGGCGTCGGGTCGACACCGGCCAGCAAGTGCAACATGGTCGTGTTGCCGGCAATGGTGATACATGCGAGCCGGTTGGTCGCGCCGGCTTCCGTGAGAAGTGGCGCGATGGTTTCTTTCACGACCGCCGTCTGCAATTTGGCAATCATTGCCGGATTGCCGGTGCAAAGATTGATGCGCGTGAGCACGTCGTCCCCGTAGTGCGCCTGCCGGTTGAAATCAGTGGCGCGGCCGACAATCTTGCCGGACGTGAGATCGACGAGCAGAACAGCGACGGTCGTTGTGCCGACGTCGACGGCGGCGCCGAGGCCTTCGCGTACCAACGGCGCGTGTGCTTGCGGCACGTTGATGTGGAATTCGCTGACCGCTTGCGGCCGATGCGCAATGAGCGAGCGCTCCGGTATGCGCACGCGCAGATTCTGACACTCGACGACAGATGTTTCGCAGCCACGCACTTGCCGCGACTGACCGGCGGCATCGACAAGTTCGACGAGGCAGCCGGTGCACAATCCGCGTTCGGCGCAACGAGTGTTCAACGGAAGATGCCGGCGACGCAACCATTCAGTGAGTCGAATGCCACGCTGCCGCCTGGCCGGCTTAACAGTGATCTCAGTTGGTGGCATTAACAGCCTCAATCACACGCGCGTCGGCCGTCACGCGAAAGGTCTGACCAGGCTCGAGAGCCAGGAACCGCTCATTGTCCCACGGTCCGCTCAAGAGCGCTTTCAGCAGCGCCGGATCACCACACTGATGATCGCATTTCCAACCAAGCCATTCGGCGCACCGCTGCGTGTAGGCCAGTTCCTTCTCGATGTCACCGCAACCGAGGTGGACGAACACAGCGTTGTTGTAGGTCTTAATCCAGTGCTGTTCGCTCTCCATCAGGAAGTCGGCGTTGTCCTCGCCATACTTCTCGATGTACTCGCGACGGAGCGTTTCGTAACGTTCTGGGCTGGGCATGGGGGCATGACGGTTCCAGCCGGGGCTGTACCAATAGGTGCCGGGATGCTGCTGCAGATACTCGGCGTAACGTTCCTTGCTGCCAAGAAGCAAGGTGATGCAGTCGTGCGCACGGGGGATCACTAGCCGGCAGCGCCGCGTCCGCACACCTTCGCTGCCCCGACTGCACAAGCCGTACCCCAGCGCGATTGTTTTGGCGTCACTCTGGGCCTCAACCCGGTCGATGGCGGCTTGAAGTTTTTCGCGGAGCTTGCCGGGATCGTTGTGCAATCCTTGTTCGAGAATCTCGATGTACACGACGTCCGGAAGCTCCCGTGCGAAACGCGCGATCTCGGTTTCCAACACAGAGCAGGTGACGACTGCGATCTTGTGGTTCCCGCTCATGTACGCCGGCCATATTGATTGAGCAATGAGACGATAAATTGTGACGTCTCCCGACTAATTTGCGGCGGGGCGCTGTGGTCGTGGTCTCGCCGGGCGAACATCCGATTGACACGCGCAAAGCCGGTCGGTTTCATCATGGGATCGCACCGCGTATGGCGCGGATGTGCTCTGGTGTCGAACCACAACAGCCGCCAAGGATGGCCACGCCAATCTTGTTCATGCGCATGGCGAACTCAGCCATCGCCTGGGGCGTCGTAGCGTACAAGGTCTTGCCGCCGACGAACTGCGGCAGGCCAGCGTTTGGCTTGGCCACTAGGGGTACCTTCGGACGAGCTGCTTTCATGGCGCGGATGACGCGTTCCACAACCTCCGGGCCAACGCTGCAATTCGCGCCGACGGCCACTGCTCCGGCATCGCTCAACTTCGCGACGGCGTCTTCAGGCGTCACTCCCATCATGGTGCGGCCACTTCGGTCAAACGTCATGCTAGCCAGTATCGGCAGGTTCGTGGCACATGCGGCTTCTACCGCCAACAGGGCTTCGCTCAAGTCCGCAAATGTCTCGCACACCAACGCATCCACTCCGGCTGCGGCGAGCAATGCAGCCTGTTCTGCGAATGATTGCCGCGCTTCATCGGAGCTAAACTCACCGTATGGCTCGAGCATCTCGCCGGTCGGCCCAATCGAGCCGGCAAGAAGGACTGCTCGGCCAGCCGCCGCTTCACGGGCAAGTTGTACGGCAGTCCGGTTAATGGCTTCGAATCGGTCCTCCAAGCCGCAACGGCGCAATTGCACGCGGCTCGCGCCGAAAGTGCAGGTGTAAACGAGATCGCTGCCGGCATCGGCATATTGCGCAGCGAGTTTCCGGACGGCTGCCGGATTGTCCAGCACCCAACGCTCGGGGGCTTCGCCGACCGGCAAGCCGGCGGCTTGGAGCATCGTGCCGGTCGCGCCATCGGCCAACAGGGGCGCTCGTTGTTGCAGTACTTCAAGAAAGTTCATAATCCGCCGCGACATACCTTGTCGTGTCCACTATTCCCCTCATCTGGGCGATGAACTCATCCGATTCCGACAGCAGAGTCTCGACGGTGTCTTGAATGCTGTCAAGCCATCCGCATTCACGGTCCATTATCTTGACGTCGCTCTCTTGCAGCAGTCCCCATCTCAAGCTGCCACCAACTGGCGCGCCACTTCCACCGCAGTCGCTGCATCCGAGCCGTAACCGTCGGCGCCGATTTCGCGGGCAAACTCTTGCGTGATTGGCGCGCCGCCGACGATGATCTTGACCGAATTCAGACCGGCTCCGCGTATCGCCCGAACGGTCGTTTTCATGGCCAGCATCGTGGTTGTCAGCAGCGCCGACAATCCAATGATCTGCGCGTTGTGCTCCCTGGCAGCAGCGACAAACTTCTCGGGCGGCACATTCGTGCCCAGATCAACCACGCCAAAGTTTGCGCCTTTCCACATCATGGCAACGAGGTTCTTGCCGATATCGTGGAGATCGCCTTGGACGGTGCCGATTACCGCGGTGTACTTCGGTTTGATGCCGGCTCTGGCGAGCAGCGGCTCCAGCAGTGCCATGGCTTCCTTCATGGCACGGGCGGCAAGCAAGATCTCGGGCACGAAAATCTGGTTGTTCTTGAACTTCTCGCCGACGATCGCCATTCCGGGCACCAGACCCTTCTCGACAATATCCAGCGGAGTCGCCCCTGCATTCAGTAACTCTTGGGTCAAGCGTTTGGCTTCGTTACGATTTCCCTTCTCGATAGCTTGGGAGAGTTCTGCAAGGGTCAGCATGTTGGTTCTCCTCGACTGCGCTTCGGTGACGGCGACCAGCCACCACGGCGGAGGAGAGTCGTTGAATCGCACTGGCCGAACAGTGACAGCAATGCGGCCATGAGTCCCCAGTCGCCAATGATTGTGCCCTGTAGAAACAGCAAGCCCCTGCAGCCGCCAACAGTCTTCAGGATTGTCAGTCCCACGACTGTCTCTTCGTATCGTTTTCGCTTATTGATCATCGAACTGCGGTTCCTGCAAACGAGACCAACGTCGAACTGAGGAAAACATAGTGAATCAACCTTTGATTGTCGAGGCGGCTAGGCGGAAGCGGCTCCACTGGACCATACGATCACGATCTCGCTTGCTCCAAGCAACACCCCATCAGCCAGGCGATGAGCATCGCGTTGAACTTGCCCTCCGCGCCAACGCTGCACGGCAACAATCCCTCGTGGCTCAACGAGTCGAATGCGGGCGAAAAGCCGACGCGGCCGGTCGGGCTTGTGGGGAGAGCTTTCATGTGGATGCGGTGGCGCAGGCTTGCGCCAGCGGCGCTTCGCCGAGCACAACTTCGAGCATCGCCCAGATGTTCTCAGGCGGGGTACCGGCTTGGATGGCATGCGTTGGGGCAGCAATGTAACCGCCTTGACGACCGAACACCGCACAAAGCCGGCAACACTCTTGGCGGACAGTTGCCGCATCGCTGTGCGGCAACAGACTCTGCACTCCGATACCGCCGTGGAAACTGAGCCGGTTGCCATACGCGTTTTTCAACCGGACCGGGTCCATGCCGGCAGCGTCGGTCTGCACAGCTTCCAACACATCCACGCCGGCGTCGATGACGTCCGGCAGGATGTCGAACACCGCGCCGTCCGTGTGAAACATCGCTTTCACTTCCGGCACGAGTTGACGGGCGTGGCGAATCAACTGACGGTGAAACGGCTGGATGGCCTGCCGGTAAGTCTCGCGAGAGATGAGTAAGCCGGTCTGCCCACCGAGGTCGTCCGCAAAAAAGGCGAGGTCCACGGGTCCGTCGAGGGCGGCGACGCAACGTTCGAATTTCTCTTCGAAGTATGCGCAAATCCGTTCGTGTGCCGCTTCGACAAGTTCAGGGTTGGTGAGGAGGTTCAACAGGGCTTCCTCCATGCCGGTCATCCACGTGTAGATTTCAAACGGGTTGCCGGAACTCTGGACGGATAACTGAATGGCCTTGTCGCGACCATGGGCGGCAACTTGCCGACGCAGACTGTCGTAATCGAACCAGTCTGGGCTGGGCCATTGGATTCGGTTGAGGTCGCTTGGCTTTTCCATACCGGCCAACGGATGTCCCACGAATTCCTCGTAAGCGCCCGGACCGTAAGACACGGTCTTGGTCTCGATGCCCCAGACGCCAACGTGGTAAGGTTGGTTCGGCTTCAACGCCGGGCCGATGTAATCGGGTTCGATCACGAGCGTGTCGGCAACGGCGTATTGAAATCTTGTCCAGTCAACGCCGCGAGCGGCAAGCCACGGCTGCCACGTCTTGGTCATTACATCCGTCGGACCGAACCCCCAGGCAAACGGTGTCCGGTCGGGCACCTGGTGACCGAGCGCGGTCAGAACGCGTTCACGAGAGGTCATGCGAACGGATTATCCACAATCTGCACGTGCTGTAAACATCGCGAGCCGGTTGCGGCAGCAGTTGTTGGTCACTCCGCTCTTCATCTTCGGCTCCGATAAGCCGTGCATCTGAGTCCATGTCTGCCGCTGTGCCTGCCGAAGTCACGGCCGGTATCTGATTCCCTTTCCCTCTGTCCGGCCGCAGCCCGCCGATTCGCATCAGAACTATTGAAACCTTGCCAGTTTCCACCGGCGGCGTGCCGGTCGGGGCGCGTAATGACAGGAACCCTTGCGAGTCTGAGGGCATTTCAATTTGGTTGGGGCGAAAACTGGCAACAGATCCTGCCTAAAATGATTTCCAGTCGCCGTTCTTGATCGGGCAGTCGGACAGATTCGAGTCCTGCATGGGGGATGGATTGCGGAAGCGGCACCCGAGGGTTATTATCCGAACCGTCCAATCACCGGAAGGCGGAATCGACTCGCATCCGAGGGATGAAGCGCGGCTTCGGCCGCGTGGTCGCCGCTGTTATCTTCCGATTGGTGGGAACTTGCAGGAGCGTGGGCTCATTCCAGAGATGATCGACAACCAGTCAGATCGCCGCGAGGCGGAGGCACCCAGAGGAAGGGGCTTGTGGATGCAGCGCGGAATCTTGGGCGCGGTGTGCGTGGTGGTCATCGGGGTTTATGCATATGCGGCCTACTCCGGCTCCATGGCAACGACGGACCAACAGGCTGCCGACGCTTACTACAATGAGCTGGTGGAGGGCTTTCGGGCCGGCCAGCTCAATTTGAAGGTGGACGTGCCGGCCGGACTCACGCAACTTGTGAACCCCTATGATCCAGCCGCCAACGCTCCGTATCGGACTGCAAAGTTTGGGCTGTACGACCTGAGTTATTACAAGGGCAAAGTGTACTTGTACTTTGGGGTTACGCCCGCCTTGCTGTTGTTTTGGCCGTTAGTCGCGCTGACCGGCCATTACCTTTATGACGGACAAGCCGTGGTAATTTTTTGTGCCCTGGGTTTTCTGGGCAGCGTGAGCATACTATGCGCGCTAAGGCGGCGGTATTTTCCCAACGTGAGCATCTGGGTCGTCGCTGCCGGCGCACTGGTGCTGGGACTGGCGACGGGTGTGCCGATGCTGTTGCCGGGGTCCGCGGTTTACGAGGTGGCAATCAGTTGCGCGTACATGCTGACGATGCTGGCGCTCGGGACGATCTATTGCGCCTTGCACGAGCCGGATCGGAGACGGCTGTGGGTGGCGGCGGCGAGTGTGGCGTATGGGCTGGCGGTAGGGGCACGACCGACCATGCTGTTCGGTGCCATCATCCTATCGGTGCCGGTAATTCAAGCGTGGCGCGAGGGGCGGCGCGTTTGGACGTTGTTGGTCACGGCCATCGCCCCCATCGCGCTTATTGGATTGGCGGTGATGCTCTACAATGCCCTGCGGTTCGACAGTCCATTCGAGTTCGGCTGGCGCTATCAGTTGTCCGGAGCCGGGCAAATCACCGCTCAGCAGTTCAGTCTGCGCTATCTATGGTTCAATTTCCGGGTCTATTTTCTGCAGCCGGCGCGGTGGAGCGCTCGATTTCCCTTTGTGCATGAGATTGTCGTGCCGCCCTTGCCAGTGGGCTATGGGCAGGTTGAATCGTCCTACGGTATCCTGACTAACATTCCACTGGTGTGGCTGGCGCTGGCCGTGCCACTGGCGTGGAGGAGCCAGTCGGGCCAGTCAGGCTCGAACCTGCGTTGGTTCGTGGCGACGATGGCTTTGTATTTTATGACTTGCGCGTTGACTCTTGGGTTCTTCGGGAACGCTGTCATTCGCTACGAGATAGACTTCCTGCCGGCACTTCTACTACTGGCTGTGGTTGGCATCCTCGGATTGGAGCGCGTGTTGGCGACGCCCGGGGCGTGGCTGGCCCGTCGGCCGGTCCGGCGGCGGGCAGTGCGCTGGGGCTGGGGCCTGCTACTGGGCTTCTCGGTGGTGTTTAACCTGTTAGCGAGCGTCGAGCGTTGCGCCAACGCATACGATTCTGCCGGAACTTCCATGCATGAACTGGGCAAGATGCAGGAGACCATGGAGCTGTTCCAACAGGCCCTGCGAATCGATCCCGATTGCGCCGATGCGCACAACAATCTGGGGATCGTTTTGGCACAAACGGGTAAGATCGAGGAAGCCATCTCCCACTACGAGCAGGCCCTGCGTTTCGAACCCGATTACGCCGATGCGCACTACAACCTTGGGACCGCTTTGGCACAAACGGGCAAGATCGAGGAAGCCATCGCCCACTATGAGCAGGCGCTACGGATCAAACCCGATCTCGCCGATGCGCACAACAACCTCGGGACCGCTTTGGCACAAACGGGCAAGATCGAGGAAGCCATCGCCCACTACGAGCAGGCCCTGCAGATCGAACCCGATCTCGCCGAAGTCCACTACAATCTGGGAACCGCTCTAGCACAGGTGTACCGGGTGCCGGAGGCGATTGCACAGTACGAGCAGGCGCTACGGATCAAGCCCGATTACGCCGGGGCGCACAGCAGCCTGGGGGTGGTTCTGGCGGGGCTGGGAAAGTCCGAGGATGCCATCAAACAGTGTCAGGAAGCGCTGCGAATCGAACCCGATAATGCTGCGGCGCACTACAATCTGGGTATCGCCTTGGGACAGGCGGGCAGGATACCGGAAGCGATCGAGCATTTTCAGCAGGCACTGCGAATCAAGCCCGATTTGGTCCAAGCCCAGAACGCGTTGGCGCGACTGCGACCTCGCCAGTAAGTGGCTGCCCTCGGAAGTTCAAAGCGCAAGGTTTGCAAACCGTCCAAAGCGGGGAGCCATTTTGAGAAGGTGCAATTGGGGAACCTCTGCTGAGGGGGTGAGCTGTCGCAGGCGCAAGGCGTTCCAAGGGGTGGGCTATCCGGCGGTGTCGCACGTCCCGCGTGTGTAGATGGCGGGCAAGCCCTTACGGTTCCTCGCTATGCAAAGCGCGTGTGTTCGACTGGAGAAGTGTATAAGATGTCATCCGGCAGATGATGTTTTTGCGACAACGGGACACGGGGCTGGTCGGTGTGGCACAATGAAAAACGCGTGGATCTCACTGGCCACAGTTTGCGCGCTGGTCATCGGGGTTTATGCGTATACGGCCCACGAAGGCGCTTACACACAGCCGATTTTAGATGCGGCTAGTAGCTACTACAATTTGTTGGTGCAGGGTTTTCGCGCCGGCCAGCTCAATTTGAAAGAAGAAGCGCCGCTGGTACTGGCGCAACTCGCCGACCCATACACCTACAGTCCGCTTCGTCCCGGTAATATGCTGGATCTGAGTTATTACAAGGGCAAGTTGTACCTCTATTTTGGGGTTACGCCCGCCGTGATACTTTTCTGGCCCTATGTGGCGCTGACCGGCCACTATTTGTTTTTTAAAGAAGCTGTGGTGCTTTTTTGCGTGGTCGGTTTTCTGGCCAGCGCGGGTCTGTTGTGCGCGCTCTGGCGGCGACATTTTGCCGAAGTCAACGTAGCGGTGGTCGCCGCCGGGACGCTGGCCCTCGGTTTGGCCACATTGATGCCGTCGCTGCTGGCGCGGTGCGATATCTACGAGGTGTCGATCAGTTGTGGGTATGCGCTGACGATGCTGGCCCTGGCGGCAATTTGGAAGGCGTTGGACGAGCCAGAGCGGCGAGGTCGGTGGCTGGCCGCAGCCAGTCTGGCCTACGGGCTGGCGGTGGGAGCCCGGCCCTCTTTGTTGTTCGGTGCGGTCATCCTGTTGGTGCCGGTGGTTCAAGTCTGGCGCGAGGGGCGGCGGATTTGGCTCTCACTGGTAGCCGCGACCGTCCCGATCACACTCATCTGGCTTGGGCTGATGCTTTACAATGTGCAACGCTTCGATGATCCGCTTGAGTTTGGCGTCCACTACCTGATGACCACGCGGTCACACCTTCATGAGCAGCAATTATTCGGGTTGCGGTATCTCTGGTTTAACTTGTGGGCTTACTTTCTTGAGACGGTTTGTTGGAGCAGTCATTTTCCTTTCGTGCATCGCATCGAGAGTGTGATGCCCCCTCCCGGTGTGCTGACAAATATCCCGCTGGCATGGCTGGCGTTGGCGGTGCCGCTGGCGTGGCGGGGACGGGTGGGCCCGGAGGGGTCGGCCTTACGCTGGTTTGTGATAGCCGTAGCCCTGCAGTTTGGGATTTGCGCGGTGACGCTCGGGCTTTACTTCGCCAAGGCCTCTCGCTATGAGGTAGATTTCCTGCCCGCATTAGTGCTGCTGGCTGTGATCGGCATCTTGAGTTTGGAGCGCGCACTGGCCCCGACCTCGGAGTCGGGGCTAGCTGGCCAGACGGTCTGGCGGCATGCGGCGCGGTGGTGTTGGAGCCTCCTGCTGGGCTTCTCGGTGGCGTTCAACCTGTTGGCGAGCGTCCAGCAATGTGCCGAGTCGGACAACGACCTGGGTATGCAACTGCAAGAGGCGGACCAGATGCAGGAGGCGATTCGGCAATACGAGCAGGCACTGCGCCTCTATCCTGATTTTGCCGATGCGCACATCAACTTGGGAGACGCGATGCTGCAGTCGGGCAGGATTCAGGAGGCGATTGGGCATTATGAACAGGCGCTGCGGCTCAAGCCTGATTTTCCGAAAGGGCACAACGACTTTGGGACCGCCTTGGTCCAATTGGGCAGGCTGCAGGAGGCGATTGAGCACTACGAACAGGCATTGCGCATCAAGCCCGATTTTGCCGACGCGCACTACAACTTGGGGGACGCCTTGATTCAGGCAGGCAAGGTACAGGAGGCGATCAGTCATTGGGAGCAGGCGCTGCGCATCAAGCCCGATTTGGCCGAGGCGCACAACAGCCTGGGGAACGCCTTGATTCAAGCAGGCAAGGTGCAGGAGGCGATCGAGCACTACGAACAGGCATTGCGCATCAAGCCCGATTTTGCCGACGCGCACTACAACCTGGGGAACGCCTCGATTCAGGCAGGCAAGGTACAGGAGGCGATCAGTCATTGGGAGCAGGCGCTACGGATCAAGCCCGATTTGGCCGAGGCGCACAACAATCTCGGAACCGCTTTGTATCAGACCGGCAAGGTGGAGGAGGCCGTCGGCCATTACGAGCAGGCACTGCGGATCAAACCAGGATATGCCGACGCGCACTACAATCTGGGGAACGCCTTGATTCAGGCAGGCAAGGTACAGGAGGCCATTCAGCATTACGAACAGGCGCTGCGAATCAGGCCCGATTTCATCCAAGCTCAAAATGCCCTGACGCGAGCGCGGGCTGCTCAGTGAAAAGTGGACTCGGGCAAGTCAAACCGTAAGGTTCGCAAAGCGGGGAGGGATTGCGGAAGCGGCACCCGAGGGTTATTATCCGAACTGTCCAATCACCGGAAGGCGGAATCGACTCACATCCGAGGGATGAAGCGCGACTTCGGCCGCGTGGTCGCCGCTCTTATCTTCCGATTGGTGGGAACTTGCAAGAGCGTGGGCTCATTCCAAAGATGATCGACAGCCAGCCAGATGGCCGCGAGGCGGAGGCACCCAGAGGAAGGGGCT
>Ga0208820_1001084_pt1 | contig 16188 bp, 15 predicted proteins | sample June2015DPH_16_5_FD_184713 | JGI IMG/M metagenome (GOLD analysis project Ga0208820, IMG submission 184713) | Peatland microbial communities from SPRUCE experiment site at the Marcell Experimental Forest, Minnesota, USA - June2015DPH_16_40... | ecosystem: Environmental > Terrestrial > Soil >...
CCTGGCAAGTACATTGTCATGGTTTCCGGAGCGGGTTATCATGCTGAGACCGTTCGCGCGGGCGATACTGCGCTGCCCGGAGCCGTGCTGAATATCGAGGACGGCGTCGAAGCGCGGCTGAGCGTCGTGGTCAGCGACGAGGACGGACGTTTGAAAGGATACGCCACCCGCGACGATCAGCCGGTGGCTAACATGCTCGTGGTGCTCGTTCCGCGCGATCCGGCCAGCGCTCACCGGAACCTGGGCTACCAGACCGATAGCGACGGCAGCTTCGACTGGCCGCCGCTGCCCGCCGGCGACTACCTGCTGTTCGCCGTCGACGACCCCACCATCGCCTACGCCGATCCGGAGGCCGTCAAGCCGTATCTGGCCCAAGCCAAATCGATCCGCATCGAGCCTGGCAAAATCCTCGAAGAGCGCGTTCCGGTGCGGGCTCTGGTGAAGGAGTAGTCAGGAGGGAGAAGTCAGAAGGCGGAAGCAGAAGACGGGAGACAGGAGACAGGATTCAAAAGACAGTAGCGGGCGAAATGAGAATCCTGTTTATCGTTGGCAGCCGACGCTCGCGGCACCACCATTCCACCATTCCACCTGCGGACTTCTGACTCCCGTCTTCTGTCTTCTGACTCCTGTCTTCTGACTCCTGTCTCCTGCCCTTTACTTCAGTTCGTCGGATTACTCTGCGCCACAGCCGGCGCCGTGCGCCGCGCCAATTGCAGGTTGGAGTTGACCTTGCCGTATCCGTAGCCGATGCGGAAGGGCAGGGGACGCGCACTCGGATCGTGGTAGGCCTTCTGCAAGTCTTCCTGAATCCGGTAACGGAAGCTGCCGTAAGGGTGGGTGTACTCGCCGAAGAGCTGCACCTTCCAGACATCCGGGCTGAAGAAGTGAAACGGAATGCCGGAATCGTCCTGCAACACGGCCTGGCTGTTGGCCAGGATGAGGCCGCGAATGGTGGAGAACTCGTCGTTGTGCGTCATATAAGAGGTAGCCTTGAGCAGCGTGACGGCCCCTTTCAACCCCGCGGAGTACTTGACGAATTGCGGGTTGGTCTTGAGGTGTTCGTCGTCCAAGTTGATGGTCAGGTAGTACATCTGGTGCACCGATTGGTCTTCGTCGGAGCGATACGCGATCTGCAGTCCCTTATCGCCGTATGGCGTGCGCGGCTTGTAGCTGAGATCGCGCTCGATCAGCTTGCCGTCATCGTCCAGGCGCGTATAGCGGAAGCCCAGGATGGTATTGTGCCGGCGCACCAGCACTTCCAGAATCGGCAGCAACAGGCCATCGGTGACTTGCCCGCGGAACTGACGGTCCATTTCGCGGGTAATAAAAAAGCTGCGGCCGAGTACGGAGCCCATGCTATCCCGCGTGGCGGCCAGGTAGCCCGCCAAGTCCTGCTTCCGGCTGAGCTGTTTCAGGCTGGGCAGGGTCCCGGAGGGTTCCAGCGCCACCAGGACGTAGGTGGTGTTGTTGGGAAAGCAGGCCGTGGCATAGAGTGCGTCGGGACCGCTGAATGGGTAATAGACAACCGCCTCGCGGAGCGCCGCGTCGGACAACTCGGCTTTCCCAAATCCCTGGAGGCCGGCGATGAGCGTGCCCTCGAGATGGTGCCAGGCAGCATCCAGCCGGCCACTGTGGTCCTTCCAAGCCTCGGTCTGTTCCAGTTCCGCGAACGGGCTGCCGGGATGACCGGGCATTCCGGCCAGGAAACGGGCCGTATCGTCCGCATCCCGGTTCTCCGGCACCGGTACTGGCATGGTGGGCGCGGGCTCTTTTTTTTCGGTGGAAGCTGCCGCAGGCGGGGCGGAGTGTCCGCAGCCAGGCGAAACCGTGGCAAAGGCGAACAGGAGGGCAACCAAGAGGGAACTTCTATATCGTATGATCACGCGCAAAAGCTCTTTCGATTTTGTAGGATTCTGCGACCGTGCCGTCGTGTTTTGCGACACAGCACGGATTGCGTTAATTCCATTGCACTTCATGGTGTTTCTCGACATCTCCATCGTTGAATATTTCTACACAGTCTGCTGTTGCTAAATACCTCATCATTCCACCCGCCTGATTCTACAACAGATAAAGGGGTAAAAAACACCTCTTTTTGGCCCTTGCCGTGCCCTATACAGAATCAGAAAGGATGGAAGATTATGGCAGTCATTCTGGTTCTGGTCACGTTCCTGACCTTCATCGTATTGGATTATGTCCTGAATCGCAAGAAGGCGCTTAGTACGGTTGATGCATCGCAACACGCCACAGCCCCGGCTTTGGTCGGCGGGGACTACGTCAGTGGGTTCCACACGCCGGGACAGGTATCCTATCACCCGGGTCACACCTGGCTCGTGCAGGAACGCAAGAGCGTGGTGCGCATGGGCGCGGATGAGTTTGCCGCGGCGCTCGCCGGGCGGATCGAGAAGATCGAGCTTCCCAGACCGGGCCAGTGGGTTCGTCAGGGTCAAAAAATCCTCTCCTTTTATCGCAACGGCGAGAAGACCGAAATGGTTTCGCCCACTGAGGGTGAGGTCATGGCCATCAACACTGAGGTCGTCAACAACCCGGCGCTGGTGCGCAGCGATCCGTACGGCAAAGGCTGGTTGCTGACAGTTAACGTTCCAGACGAGGAGAGCACCACTCGCAACCTGATACCCAAGGGCTTGGTTCATGAGTGGATGCGCCTCGCGGTCGACCGCCTCTACAGCCACCAGCCGATGCTGGCCGGCGCCGCCGCAGCCGATGGCGGCCGCCCCGCCGAGGATCTGCTGGCCGAAGTCCCGGGCATTGACTGGAAGCGGACGACCAGCGAGTTCTTCCTCACCGCGTAGAGTGAGGCAGGTCCCCGGCCTGCCAAGATCTGCCCCGATCCGCGCCGAGCCCCTTGGCTCGGCTGTCGGACCGGGGAGCCGGCGCCGGAGCCGACGCGGGTGCCCGCCTCGCGGCGGTCGGAAAAATCGACGTTTGAGTTTGGTCCTCCCACCTAGATCCCCATGATTTCAATACCCCAAGTTAATTTCAATAACCTCCACTGTCATTTTTTTCTACACTTTGAGGTCAATTTCTGCTAAAACAGAGTTAGAGGTCTCGATATGCCTAAAGCCATCCTCTACGACAGCACTCTGTGCATAGGGTGCAGGGCTTGCGAGGGCGCGTGCGCCGAACGTTGGGGCCTCCCTTACAACGACAGAATCGCTGCCGAGGAAACGATCTCAGCCCACAAGCTCACTACCATCGTGACGCATGGCGATCACTTTTGCCGCCGACTATGTATGAATTGTCTACAGCCGGCGTGCGCCTCGGTTTGCCCGGTCGGCGCCTTGTCGAAAACCGCGCTGGGTCCCGTCATCTATGACGCCGCCAAGTGCATCGGCTGCCGGTATTGCATGCAGGCTTGCCCGTTCCAGGTGCCGACCTACGAATGGTCCAGCCGGCTGCCGCGGATGCGCAAGTGCGACATGTGCTATGCCCGCCAGAGCGCCGGCAAGCCGACCGCGTGCGCCGAAATCTGCCCGACCGGCGCCACCAAGAATGGGGAGCGTGACGAGTTGATCGCCGAAGCACGCACGCGGCTGGCGGCCAAGCCCGGCGACTACTATCAGAAGATCTATGGCCTCTCCGAGGTCGGCGGCACCTCGGTGTTCTTCCTTTCGGCGGTGCCCTTCGAGCAGATTGGTCTGCGCACCAACCTCCCGCGCGAGTCCATGCCGCTGCTCACCTGGCGCGTCTTGGAATTGCTGCCGGACGTGGTCTCGACGGGATCCGTTCTGCTGGGCGGCATCTGGTGGATCACCAACCGCCGCGCCGAGGTGGCGCGCAAGGAGGGGCCGCGCAAATGACCGCAGGGATGCCCAAGATGCTGCCCAAGATCACCGTGTGGCGGGTGATTTTTGCCGCCATTCTGCTCAGCGGCGCGTATGCGACCTATCTCCGCGTTTTTTACGGCCTGGGCGGCTCGACCAACCTGAGCGACAAGTTCCCCTGGGGTCTCTGGATCGGTTTCGACGTGATGTGCGGCGTGGGTCTGGCGGCGGGCGGCTTCACGCTGGTGGCCATGGTCCACATTTTCAACATCAAGCAATACCGCCCGGTGCTGCGCCCCGCCATCCTGACCGCCTTCCTGGGTTATCTGCTGGTGACGGTTGGCCTGCTTTACGACGTCGGCCGGCCCGACCGGATGTGGCATCCGCTGGTGATGTGGAATCCGCACTCGGTGATGTTTGAGGTGGCTTGGTGCGTGACCCTCTATAGCACCGTGCTGTTTCTCGAGTTCCTCCCCATGGTGTTCGAGCGCTTCGGCCTCGACAAGCCGTTGGAGTGGATTCACCGCATCTCGGTGCCGATGATGATCCTGGGCGTGCTGCTTTCCACGCTGCACCAAAGTTCGTTGGGCAGCCTGTTTCTGATCGTGCCGGAAAAGCTGTATCCGCTCTGGTACACGCCGATTCTGCCGCTGCTGTTCTTTGTTTCGGCGATCGCGGTGGGCCTGGCGATGACGATTTTCGAATCGTGGCACAGCAGCCGCGCCTTCGGCCGCGCGCTGGAGCTGCCCCTGCTGGCCAGCCTCGGCCGCGTACTGGCGGTGGTGATGAGCGTGTATCTGTGGATCCGCTTCCTCGACCTGCTGCATCGCGATGCCTTCGGCCTGCTGCTGCGGAACCGCACCGAGACCTGGCTGTTCCTGCTCGAGATCGCGCTGGCCGTGGTTCCCACCGCGCTTCTCTACCAGTCGCGCATCCGCCGCAACCCCGCCTCCCTGTACGTATGCGCCGTGATGGTGGTGTTCAGTTTCATCGCCAACCGGCTCAACGTGGGTATCACCGGGCTCGAAGCGGGAAGCGGCACCCACTACATGCCGAAGTGGAGCGAAGTAGCGGTGACGCTCTCGCTGGTGGCGGTCGGTTTTGCGATTTTCCGCGTCATCGGGCAGCACTTCCCGGTCTTTGCAGCGCACTCGCCGCAGCCCGCCTCTGAGCAAAGCCCGGAAGAAACGGAGGTAGACCCACTCGCCGTAAGATGACCTTCCTCCGCTCAGTCCGGCTGGGACTCGCCGCTAAACTGGCGGTCGGCGTGATCGTGAGCACGGCTGTGTTCTTCGCCCTGTTCGGGTTCATCAATCTCCGTGTCGAGCGCCGTCAGTCGGAAGGTTTGATGGTGCAATCGGCCGACCGGGTGGCCGACATCATCCTGCGCAGCACCCGCTACGACATGATGCGCCATGACCGCGACGCGCTCTACAACGTGCTGCAAGAGGTGGGTAGCGAGCCCGGCATTCAGCGCATCCGCATCTTCAACCGCGACGGGCGCATCATCTTTTCCACCGAAGCGCGGGAAATCGACACCGCGGTGGATAAGTCGGCCGAAGCCTGCTACGGCTGCCACGCGCAATCGCAGCCGCTCGCCAAGCTCAACCGGCCGGATCGCGCGCGTCCGTTTTGGGACAAGCAGGGCCATCATTTGATCGCCGTGATCCGCCCCATCGCCAACGCGCCGGAATGCTCCAGCGCGGCTTGCCATGTGCACGATGCCGGCCAGCAGGTGCTGGGGGTGGTGGACGCGCAGTTGTCGCTGGCCCCGGTGGACGCGCAGATCGCGCACAATCAGGCCTCCCTCGGCTGGTTTCTGCTGGGCGCGATCGTGCTCGGCTCCGGCCTGGCGGTAGCTTTCATCTGGCGGGTGGTCTACCGGCCGGTGAAGGAATTGATCGATGGCACCCACCGCGTGCGCGAGGGCGACCTGGATTACCGGCTGCCGGTGCGTTCCGACGACGAGCTGGGCTACCTGGCCGCCGGCTTCAACAAAATGACGGCGGAAGTGGCCGGGGTGCAAGCCAAGATCGAGGAACAGGTGCGGCGCAAGACGGCAGAGCTGGAGCACATCCATCGCACGCTGCTCAGCTCGGAAAAGATGGCCTCTGTCGGCAAGCTGGCCGCCACCGTGGCGCATGAGATCAACAACCCGCTGTTCGGCATCCTGACCTACGCGCGGCTGGTGGAGCGCGGCGTGCTCAAGTCCGACATCCCCAACCGCGACGAGATGGCCGAGCAGTTGCAAACCATCGAGCGCGAAAGCAAGCGCTGCGGCGAGCTGGTCAAGAACCTGCTGACCTTCTCGCGGCAGAAGCCCAGCGAGCGCGAGCCCACCGACCTGAACACCATCGTCGGCCACGCCGTGCTGCTGGTGAAGCACAAGCTGGAAATGCAGAATATCGTGCTGGTGGAACGGCTGGCCGATGGCCTGCCGCCGGTGGATTGCGACGCCAACCAGATCCAGCAGGTGGCGCTGGTGCTGATGATGAACGCGTCGGAGGCGATGCCATCGGGCGGCCGCCTGGAAGTGATTACCGAGCTCGACGGCTCGACCGGCGAAGCCGCGCTGCGCGTGAAGGATACGGGCTGCGGCATTCCGGAGGACGTGTTGCCGCGCATCTTCGACCCCTTCTTCACCACCAAGGAGGATCAGAACCGCACCGGCCTGGGCCTGGCCGTGGCGCACAGCATCGTGGAACAGCATGGCGGCGAGATCAAAGTGGATTCGACGCCGGGGAAGGGAACGGAATTTCGCGTGGCCCTGCCGCTGAGCGCGGCCGCGGTCGAACAGAGCCGCGACCGTGAGGGAGCGGTCAGGTAGGTAACGAGTACGGTGTCTCTGAAGTGTCTCGACCGCTTGCTTACGCGCGGCTAACCGAGCCGCGACCGTCAGGGAGCGGTAAAGGGAGGAAGTAATGGCAACGGCAGTGGAGAGCACGGCGTCGGTGAAAACCAAAGGTCGCATCCTGATTGTGGACGACGAGCTGGTGGTGCGCGACTCGCTGGGGAAGTGGTTCACCAGTGAAGGCTACACCGCGCGGCCGGTGGCGAGCGGGCGCGAGGCGCTCGAAACCATCCAGCAGGCGGAGTTCGATGTCGCGCTGCTCGACATCAAAATGCCCGGCATGGACGGCATGGAGCTGCAGGGCCGTCTGCACGAAGCCGATCCGGACCTCTCGGTGATCATCATGACCGGCTACGCCTCGGTGGATACCGCCGTGCAGGCGTTGAAGCACGGCGCCTACGATTACATCACCAAGCCTGTCGATCCCGATGAGCTTTCGCACCTGGTGGAAAAGGCGCTCGAACACCGGCGCACCCGCCGCGAGGTGGTGCGGCTGCGCGAGAACCTGCAGGAGGTCTCGCCCGGCACCGAGCTGATCGGCAAAAGCCCCGCCATGAAAAAGGTGGTCGAGCTGATCGAAATGGTGGCGCCCACCGAGGCCACCGTGCTCATCACCGGCGAAAGCGGCACCGGCAAGGAAGTGGTGGCGCGCGCCATTCACTCCGCCAGCCCGCGGCGCTACATGCCCATGGTCACCATCCACTGCGGCGCGCTCACCGAAACGCTGCTCGAAAGCGAGCTGTTCGGTCATGAAAAAGGCTCCTTTACCGGGGCGCAGTACCGCAAGAAGGGCAAGTTCGAAGTGGCCGATGGCGGCACCGTGTTTCTGGATGAAATCAGCGACATCAGCCTGCGCACCCAGACCGACCTGCTGCGCGTTTTGCAGGAAAAGGAAATCACGCGGGTGGGCGGCAATCAAACCGTCAAGGTGGATTTTCGCGCCATCGCCGCCACCAACAAGAACCTGGAGGGGCTCGTCAAGGACGGCGCCTTCCGCCCCGATCTCTACTACCGGCTGCACGTTTTTTGCATCGACCTGCCGAGCCTGCGCGAACGCAAGGAAGACATTCCGCTGCTGGTGAACCACTTTCTCAACAAGTACTCGATGGCCACCAGCCGGCCTGCGCCGCAGATCGGCGGCGAGGCATTGAACCTGCTGATGCGCCATGACTGGCCGGGCAACGTGCGCGAACTCGAGAACGCCGTCGAGCGCGCCCTGGTGGTGAGCCGCGGCCCGGAGATCCGCGCCGCCGATTTTTCGTTCCAGTTCGAGGCCGAAATCCCCAAGGGCGGCCAGACGCTGGAGGACATAGGGCGGGCGCACATCGAGCGCGTCCTGCGCGAAACGCAGCACAACCTGTCGCGCGCGGCGCGCATCCTCGATATCGACCGCACCACCTTGTATAACAAGCTGCGGCGTTACGGTTTGCGGTGAAGCCCATTCAACTCGTTCCGCTGGCCGGCTCGGGCGGAAACGGGTTCTTACAGGAGCCGGCGCTCGATCTGCTGGAGCAGCTTGCGGCGGGGCTTGCCCGCAGCTTTCACGTGCCCTGCCGCGTCAGCCAGCGCAGCCTGGAGCTGGATTTCGCGCTCGACGGGCGCCGCAACCAGTATTATTCGAGCGCCATCTTACAGCAACTCGAGCGCGCCGCCGATTCCGACTCGCGCGTCCTAGGTGTCACTTCCTGCGACTTATACGTGCCCGTGCTCACCTTCGTCTTCGGCGAGGCGCAGTTAGACGGCAACTGCGCGGTAGTTTCGACCGCGCGCCTGGCCGACCCCTTTTACGGCCTCCCGCGCCGCGACGACTTACTGCGCGAGCGCCTGCTCAAAGAATCTGTCCACGAGTTAGGCCACACCTTCGGCCTGCGCCACTGCGGAGACTGGCGCTGTGTAATGACCTCCAGCCACGCCGTAGAACGCCTGGACGTCAAAACCAGCGAATTCTGCACGCGGTGCAGGAAGCCGGTGTTCCAGAACGGATTCTGGTAGGGGGAATTGGTGGGGCATGCTTTAGCTTGCCCGTCAGATCATTGGGCTGCGCCAAATCACCGACGGGCGCCAATAGGAAGGAATTTAGTGGTCGAACGAGAGCGACGTTCCAAGTGGATCACTCAGCGGTGGCCTACCGATACCGGGCATTCGGAGCGGATTCAGGCGTTGCGGGAAGCCGCTGGCTCCTTGCCGCTTCACAAACGATACGTAGCAGGAGAGTTCCGCGATGTGTGGATGGAACTGGCGGCGCTGGGTGATGCCATCTGGCTGGACCCGGTTGCCGCCGACGCGCTGGCGGTGTGCTACGAGACCATGCATCGAGCCAGGACAAACATCGAGGTCCTGGTAGGCGTTTTGCAGGCCGAGGGGTACGAATTTCGCCCCACCGTGTACTCGCCCTACTGGCGAAAATCACACAGGATGCAGGAATGGGTCGAGGCACATGCCGAAAGTTCGCGGCTTGTCCTTGCCAGCATGCAGGAACCCCTAACGAAGCTGCCAGAGCTCGTGCGGAGCCAAATGAACGCCGAACGTAAACGCCGACTCCCACAGGCCATGGAAACGGCTCGATCATTTCACGACCATCTGTTGGGAATTGTTGGACCCCTCATGCCCCCCGAGTGGGCGCCTGAAAGCCTGTGGCTTGGGAAAATAACCGCCCCGGCGGGCGACCTGCCTCTGTCACTCAGGGCTTGGCACTCAACCTTCGGAGGCGTTAACCTGGCGGGACACCATCCTCAGCTCAGTCCACATGGGGTTGAGTGTGATCCGCTGTTTGTGGCTCCGCTGAAGTGCGTGGTTGATGCCTGCGGCGCGTGGCAGGAGGACTATGCGGGCGCCAAAGAGCGGCCGCTGTTTCAGATGCCGATTTCGCCTCCCCCCAGCGTGAAGGCGGGCAACGGTGCGGAAGGGGCTCATTACGTTGTGACGCTGCCGAGTGCGACTCTCGACGCCCTTATTGAAAACGAACCTCATGGCCTCGACTTTGTCAATTACCTTCGGCTTGCTTTTGAATGGGGAGGCTTTCCGGGTTATGCGGATATGCCCGGCAAGGCGCCAGCGCTGATCCACCGGCTCAAAGAGAGGTTGTTACCTATTTGACCAATCTGACCGGAGTGGAGAAAACGGGCATTTCAGGGACGGGCTACGGAGCGCCGAACGCCAGGTCAGCCGCAGTACGAACTTATCTCGCCCGGTCCCGCTCCATCGAACTCCGCAACAGTGCGTTGATCCGCGTCTGATAGCCTCTGCCTTGGCCTTTGAGCCAGGCCAGAACGTCCGCGTCTAACCGGATCGTGAGGGGTCTCTTGATGGGCCTATAGAACTTGCCGACCACTGCCTTGCTCCAGTCGAGCACCGGCGGAATGTCAGTGGTATCGATTTCCCGGTCTCTCATCCGCTTGAGCGCACGGATTTCACTCGCTGGAGTGCTTTTGACTCTTTGCATATGCTCGCCTTTCACGCGGGATTGCCTTTCGCGCCGATATCAGCCGGACCACCTCGTCGTCAGCCTCGTTCCGATAAGTATGTGCCACCAATAACACCGCGCCGGATACCATTCCCACCGTCTGCCATCGCTCCTCACCCTCGACCACGCGGTCCCGCACGCTCAGCATTTGGGGATCGTCGAAAACCGAGCTAGCGGTTTCGAAGCTGATCTTGTGCTTGGCCAGATTGCGACGGTTCTTGTCCTCGTCCCATTCGAAGCGCATCGACGGTACTTCACCTATTGTACATACATTTTAGTGCATACTCAAACAGGGGCATTTCAGGGGAGGGGTGCGAAACCCCGGAATGCGGCGGGCCTTCTATGTCGGGGTTCCCGCAGTAATCGCTGCCTGCTTAGTGTGCGTGTTTCGGATTTCCCAGCGGTGGCAAGGCGTCCCACTGCCCGGATTGGGACAGACCCAGACTATGCACCCGCAGCGCCAGGCCCAGCTTGCAGATTGCGCTGAAACCGTAGTAAGAGCCAAACCAAAGAAAGTCCGTGAGTGGGCTTCGTTCCACGTTCATCTGGCGAAATGCCAGCGCAAGAAACACCAAAGCAAAACCAACCGAGACCGCTCCAGCCGCGCCAAGAAGCCATTTGGCCGTACCATGAGGCCGCAACGCTCGCGCGGTAGTCAGTTCATAAATGCCGATGCCGATTGCCATCACGGCGACCAGCAGCGCGATGGTACGAAAGGCGATTGGCCTATTTGCCCGGAAAGAAAAGATCAATCCGAGCGCGCTAAGAGCAAGACCATTCAGCACCAATAGCCAGGCTCTGCCCTTTCCCGAACTCCAAATGCCGGCTGCGATCGTGCAAACGCCCGCCGCCAGTGCGAGCATCCCCATCTGCTCAAGCGTGCTTCCGTAGCGCACAGTTGCGCGCAGAGTCAGGGATCCATCCGGGCGCTCGATGAAAAAGTTCATGGCCGATAGCATCGCGTCAAAAACGCCAGCCAATGCCAGCAGCCACCAGTTCTTAGACAGCGTTTGGATCATGCGCACCTCCCGGATCGCGCGGCGGTCCTCCCTCAGGGCGTTGAGTGCTCTGGCGCAATCATAGCACCGCCTCCACTCTCTCGATCCCAGGGCTTCCGGATGTGCGGTAACGCACCCTCTCACGCTTAGCGGTCACCCGGGAGAGCGCACGAGAGAATCAGGCAACCCGCTTGTGTTTCGGTCTCGGGCTGCCAGCGGTGATGTCGACATCTACTTTCAGACCCGCGGCGGCCACCATATTCACGAGCGTGTCGATTGTAAATAGCCCGATTTTGCCGCGTACCAGGTCCGATATGCGCGGCTGCGAGACGCCCATGATTTTCGCCGCGCGAGATTGGGTGATCTTCCTCTCCTGGATATAGCCGGTCAGAGCCATCATCATCTTAGCGCGGATGCGGAGGTTCTCCGCTTCGGCGGGCGGAAATCCGCAGTCCGCGAAAACATTCTCGCTGCCCTTGGTCGCTCTCATCACTTCCGCCTTTCCAATAATTCACGGTGGCGCTTCTTTCCCAGTTCGACGTCGAGTGACGATGTCTTCCGGGTTTTCTTGCCGAAAACATGCAAAACATAGATGGCTTCCCCGAACTTGGCCACGTAGAATACTCGGTATTCGCCCTCCGCATGGACCCGGATCTCAATGACACCGGCGCCGACGGTTGGAATCGGCTTCCAATCGCTGGCCAAACGTCCCGCCTGAACCAAGCTCAACTGATAGCCGATTTCGCGGCGCGCCGCCTGGGGGAACCGTCGCAGGCGGTCACGACTGTTTCCGAGCCACAGGATCGGCTTTGCACTATCGCTCGCCCGGTACGATTATACAGAATTTTTATAAAGGGCAGCGGTCTTCGAACTTGAATGACTGGCGGCTGCGCGGGTTGGCAGGCGAAAGCGCCTGCCCCGCCTGCCGCCGTTGGGCGAGAATGGGTGTGATGAGCGAACCCACTTCGGCCCTCGCGAACGATCCGGTCTTTGCCGCGCGCATTCAGAAATATGTGGCGGAGCTTTCGCGCAAACAGCACTATCACAGTCTGGAATTGAACGATGGCACGGTGCTGCCGGGGCTGATCGGCGTCGATGCGTTGCGCGCGCGGGTGCGCTCGTTCCCCATCCCGGAAGATCTGCGCGGCCGGCGCGTGCTCGACGTGGGAGCGGCCTCGGGCTGGAACGCGTTCGAGATGGAACGCCGCGGCGCCGAGGTGGTCGCGGTCGATTGCGTCGAATACAGCGAGCTGCGCCAGGTCGCCGAGCTGCGCGGGTCGCGCATCGATTACCGTCTCCTCGATGTGGATGAGCTGGACCCGGCCGCCGTCGGCACCTTCGATTGCATCCTGTTCTTCGGCGTGCTCTATCATCTGCGCCATCCGCTGTTGGGTCTGGAGAAGATCTGCGCCCTGGCGCGCGACAGCGTGTTCATCGAATCGTACGTCGCGGACGGGTTGGGAGAGCGCAGCGACGCCTGCACGCTCGAGTTTTACGAAACCGATGAGCTGGGCGGCCAGATCGACAACTGGTTCGGCCCCACCACGAAATGCCTGATGGCGATGTGCCGCTCGGCCGGCTTCGCCCAGGTGACGGTCGAGTACGTCGCCGAAGGGCGGGCCGGCATCACCTGCCGGCGCCATTGGGAAGCTCCATGGGCCGACCCGGCGGCCGCGCCGCCGTATCTCTGTTCGGCGGTCAACAATCGCACCGTCGAGCCGACGTTCCACCGAGCGAAGGATGAATACCTGAGCCTCTACTTCCGCTCGCGCGAAACTCTCACCCGGCACGATCTGCGGGCGGAGGTGGATGGCTTCGGCGTGCCCGCGCTGGCCGTGACCCGGACCGGCGAACAACGCGATGGCACCGGAGAATGGCAAGCCAATTTGCGGCTGCCGCCGGGCCTAGCCACCGGCTCGCACGAGGTTCGCCTGCGAACCGTCAACTCTGGTTTCAGCAACAGCCTGTCGATCTCGATGACCGCCGAGCCTGGCCCGGGTCCAACGCTGCCCGCTAATTTTCCACCGCTCGAAGCGGCCACCGAGCCCGCGCCTGTGCTGATTGCGGTCGAAAACACGTTCGACGGCTCGAACGTCTTCCGCGGCTTCAAGAATGAGTTCCTGTCGCTGGTCTTCAAGACCGATGAAACCGCCATGCGACGCGACGACGTGCTCTTACAAGTGGATGGCCGCGACGTGCCGGTTCATCTCCTGACCAACCCCGGCGGCGTGGAATGGCAAGTGAATGCGAAACTCCCCGCCGACCTGCCCGCTGGGACCCACCATGCCAGAGTCCGCACCGCCCGCAGCCCGTTCTGCGAAGCGGGCGGGTTCAAGTTGGAAGGGTAGGGAAAGCCACGGAGCATCAGGGCCCGCCCTCCTTTGCCATTTCATTCGGGCACAATTCGACGTACAATCGAGTACAGGCAGGTGTGTCATGCAGTTCGATATACCCGAAATTCTGATTGTTGTCGGCGTGCTGGCAGGAATTGCATGGGCGATCTACAATCGCCTGCATCCGCACGTGGAACCCCCGGCGCGGCGGCGCGCCGCGGGACGGCTACCTTCGCGTGGTGCCTAGCGAAGATTCGAGCGCGATGCGCACCAGTTGGCTGCGCGTGCGCACATGAGTCTTTTGAAAGAGTTGCTGCAGCGTGGCTTTGACGGCGCTTTCCGAGACGCCGAGCTGCGCGGCGATCTCTTTATTGGTCAATCCTTCGAATAATCCTTGTAATACCTCCTGTTCGCGTTCGGTGAGCAGCCGGCGAAGATTCTGTTCCTCGCGGAAGCTCACGTTGTCGGCCAGCGATTGAATCACTTTGGCGTCGACCCACATTTCGCCGGCCGCCACCTGGCGGATGGCCTGAGCCAGGCTGCCGGGAGAATTGTGCTTGAGAAAAATGCCCGAGGCGCCCAGTTTCAGGGCCAGCGAGCTTTCGGTGGCGCTCATGCCGGCGGTCACCATCAGAGTCTTGCCGCGGTAGCCGGCGTGGAGCGCGGCCTCGAGAAACTGCGCGCCGTGATCGTCGCCGAGGTCGTAGTCGAGCAGGATCACATCCACCCGCGTCTTCTGGAGGATGTCGAGCGCTTCGGCCGCGGTGCCGCAATGGCCGGCCATCGCGAAATCCGGCTCGGTGGCGAGCAGCCGGCCGAGGCTCTCGCGGAACAGCACGTGATCGTCAAGCAGTAGCAACCGGATGGGTTCCATGTTCCGCCATGCGCGAGGATTCGCGCTCGCTGGGGCCGGCCACGGCCAATTCGATGACGAACGAGCAGCCTGCCACGGTTGGATCGTGCCGCAGCTCGCCGTGGAAAGACCGCACGAAGGCGCGCGAGAGAAACAGCCCCAGCCCGGTGGACTGCGCGCCATGTTGAAAGGGCTGAAAGAGCTTTTCGGTGGAGCTGATGCCGGGGCCGGAATCGGTGACGCGGACGAGAACGGCGTGACGGTTGGCCGATACCGCGATATCGATCCGCTTGGCCGCCGCGTTGTCGAGAGCCCGTTGGCTGTTCTTGATGAGATTGAGCAACACCTGCAGCAGGCTGTGCCGGTCGGCCCACACCGGCGGCAATTCGTCCGGCACGCTCCAATGCACGTCGATTCCCGCGTCGCGGCAGTAGGGTTCGAGGACGATGCGCAACTCATCCAGGGTTTCGAAGAGGTCGATACCAGCCACCGGGCTGGGCCGCTGGCTATGCTTGAGCTCGATCGAAGCGATGCGGGTGAGGGTTTCGACCAGCGATCCCAGCGCCTCGAAATCCCGGTCGGCGCGCAGCGCCCCGGAACGGGCCAGGTTTTCGTAGATCACGGCAATGGCGCCGCAGACGTTGCGGATCTCGTGGGAAACCGCGCCCACCAGGATGCGCGAGCCGGCCAGCAACTGTTCCAGCCCGGATTCCTCGCGCTCCCGCAATTGCTCGGATGCATCCACCACCAGGGCGGCCAGGCGCGGGCCCATGGCGGTCTGGTAAGTGGAAAAGAAAACATCGGCGAGAAATACGTCGCCGCTCGAGCGCGCGCCGCGGCACTGCATCTCGGTGCGGAACGTCGGCTGCGCACTGCCGCCGAAGGGCACGCGGCCAAGCGCGGGCACGTAGCGCCGGATGCTCCTGCCGGTGAATTCGCCATCGGCCACGCCGAACAGCTTGTGCGCCGCGTGGTTGGCCCGCAGGACCAGGCAATCGGCAGTCATGGTCAGGATGGCCACGGGGCTGCTCTCGATCAGGAACTCGAGTTGCTCCTCGGCCGAACGCCGCGCGGCCACTTCGCTTTCCACGCGGTGCAGGTTTTCCAGCTCCCGCGCCCGGCTGCGGCTGATTTCGAAGGCGAACAGCCCGGTGCCGGCCAGTGCGATGAACACCAGGAAGTCCTCCGGCAGCGACAGGCTGAGCGGAAAATGCGGCGCAAAAATATGCGAAAGGAAGGTACACAGCGTCGCCGTCGCCAGGATCCGCCAGCGGGACCACACGGTGCCTACCAACAGAATGGGGCCAAGGTACAGGAAGCCAAACGCGAGCGGCGGATCGACCTGCCAGTCAAGCAGGGCCACCGCCAGGATGAGCAGAGCGGCCGCAGCCACACGGACGTTACCCTGGAGTGGTGGCATTTGCACAGGTGTACCCTTATTAAAATTGTAGATACAATCACGCAACAACCCAAGGCCTGGAACTGAAAGATAGGCTGAACGCGTCCGAAAGATAGGTGGTCGACCCATGATCGAAGCCGCTAGAGTCAAAGAGGAACCTCTTGCCAACCTTGCCAACCATATCGCGGGCCCGGCCCTTCGATCCATGAAGCGGAACTTGAAGCGAATCTTGCCAGCCTCTGCCCGGTCGTCGCGGCCGGGCGGGCCTGGCATGCCCGGCCCCTACGGGCGGCGGTCATGGGCCGTAGGGGCGAGGCATGCCTCGCCCGCGGATGGCGCGTATGAAGCGGTGTATTTAGTGCTCCGCACCGCCGTGCGCATCGGCGCGGCGATGGCGGTGGCTTGCCTGGTTCCCGCTTTCGCGCAGACGGCGCTCACCTGGCAGCAGGTGAAGGAGAAGTTCGCGGCCACCAACCCCACGCTGCAGGCCGGCCAGATCAACATTCAGG
>Ga0208820_1001085_pt1 | contig 16160 bp, 11 predicted proteins | sample June2015DPH_16_5_FD_184713 | JGI IMG/M metagenome (GOLD analysis project Ga0208820, IMG submission 184713) | Peatland microbial communities from SPRUCE experiment site at the Marcell Experimental Forest, Minnesota, USA - June2015DPH_16_40... | ecosystem: Environmental > Terrestrial > Soil >...
CCTGGAAACCAGTACTGGGGAACCACAACCCGGCAGGGTGACGTCGCTTGAATGTCAAGCGTCCAGTGCCTCGCGCTTTTGGGGGTTCCCGCAACCCGGCCCGCTCCTTCCAAAAGCTTCGGATCTGGAGTTGTGGAGCTTGAGTTTATTGAGTTTGGGAACAGGTGCTGGGCTTCTTCCTCGTTCGCGGAAATGGGTACGAGTTCCCCATGGGAGTCCAATGCGAAGACATCCGTACTTGGCGGCGCCAATCGCAATTTTCCATTGTCAAAGAAACCTTCACGGTACGTTGCTATGTCCAATGTAAAGGTCAAGTAAAGTGTGACCTCCAAAACGACCAGAGTGGATACGTGCGCACACCAGAGTTGAGGATCGCTCAATAGGACTCTTGCCTCTTTTCTCCAAAAGGCATCGAGCAGAAGAGCCACCAATAGGCTTTGTGCCAGGGTCGCACAACTCATAAACCGCCAGCTAAACTGGATATGCCGTAATAAGGAAATGTAGTGATAAATGGGCAGAGATATCGGCAACATCGTTGCAACACATCCACCAAGAACGAGAATCCAAAATATTACATTTGTCCGTGCTCGCCGATCAAATTTAAGATTGCAAACTGCCAAAATGGCTATCGCATAGACGAGAACGAAACCAAAGAAAATGTGGAGCAAGCGATTAGCGAAGATATCGTCCGGCATGGCGCTCAACATAATTGGTTTGCTCCACTCGAGTGATGGGAAAAATACTGATCTTGAGATGTCTTCTCCATTGGTCCAGAGCCAATCTGAAGCACGTATAATGGAACCATAAGCATACAGTGGCAACAGATATATTGCAGACAGTCCTACTGCAACCAGTCCGGCGGTTAAAAGCCTCTTAAAGGTCCGCCAACCACGAAACAGGGCAAACCCGGCAGCCACGGGAGCAAATGTCACGGCCGTAATCACATGTGTAAAAAAAAGGCAAGCAATCCACAGCGTAAGCTTGAGGGTTTCCGGAACACCTGCCTGCGCCCAACTCAAATTGGTGGTGCCGTTATGCTTTCCGTCCTGAAGCTGGTTTGTTCGCTTTAAAGTACGACTGAGGTCTTCCAGAGCACTGATGATCAATGGCATCCAGACAAACGCCCAGAATTCCGAATTGGCCCCGCGAGCCAGCAGGTCGATGGCATAGTGGTAGGGCACGGCCATATACACGACCGCTCCAACGACGGCTGCCCATTCGTTGACAACAAAACGTCGCAAGCAGCAGAGTGCACCGACTCCTGAGAGAATGAGGGCGAACGATGTAGTCCAAGCCAAGGCGAACCCCGCCTCCCCGCCTAAGGGGGCAAACCGCCAGAAAAGTGTTCCCACATAACAAGGCAAGGGAGGATTATAGAACAAGGACGGACTGCCAAATCCATTATTGGGTGTGGGAAACCACCGTGGATAAAGTTCGCCACCCCAGAATTGACGGGAAAAACATTCCAGATGACTAATATGAAAGCGCCCGTCATGCGTTGGATCCGGGTAACCGTACCGGATCATCGGGGTCGCGAGCAACAGTCCCGCTGCTACAACCAACAAGAGTCCACTTTTTCGTAATAAGGGCCGCACAGGCAGTAAATTTGCCAAAGATTTAATGGTTAATCCAGACTGTTTTGAGATTTCAGATGCCCAGATGCCCACGCCAACAAGCAGAAAATCCTGCCCTTAAGCGGCCTGAGCGAATTTTCATCTCACAGAGTTTCCTTCGTTGTTTTCCCGGCTATCCGCCAGATCAGCCGGGTGTTTCCTCAGCCGTATACAATAATCTGCCTCTGGTTTCAGAACCGGTGTACTCCCTCGCAATTCAGTCAGTTGGAATCGCCCGGGACTTCCGGAAGGAGATCAGCCGGTTGAGGTTATATTGCACCAGCACGACGGTTATAATTGGCGCCAGCTTAGCAAGATATTTGTTCCATGCAAAACAGTCAATCACTATGTACAACGTAGCGGCAGAGGTTGTCCAGCCGAGGAACGCAACGCCACAGAAGGAAAGAAAGCGGAGCGGCAGCCAGTCCCGGGTCTTGAAATTGAACAGTGCGTTCAGGGTGAAGGTGAATGCGGTGCCGGAGGCATAGCCGATAGCATTGGCAATCTGGTAATGCACAACATCCCACATGACCAACCCGGAATAAATCAGAAAATCCAGCGAGGCCCCGCACAGACCAATGGCACAATAGAGAACGAGTCGCCTGTTGCTGAAGTACAATGCTGTCAGGAAGGTCCTCATGGTTTAACCTGTGGGGGATCAACTTCATCTGAATCACTGCAACTTCGATTGATGGTAGATGTAGCGGTATTTCTTTGGCCATGAATCCGGAGATCGGTCGAGGCTGAAGTTACGCGGTAGCCCGGTGATGTAAGCACGTTTTTCAGACGTGAAAAGTTCCTCAACACACCGATGATCACCTTGGGAACCTTGCCTAGCGGAAGCCCGCGCGAAGCCCCCAGACGCTTGCGGTAAAGCACCGGCACTTCTTTTACCTCGAAGCCGCTGTAAATGGCCCGCAAGGCCAATTCTGAAGAAATAAGATGGCGGTTTACCCATGGCTCATTGGCAATCTTTCGGATCACACGAGCTTGGTAAATGCGAAACCCCGCATCGGCATCGTGAAGATTGACCCGAAAATATCGCCTTAACAGGAAGTTGTAAACCCCCGTCATCAGCCGCCGATAGAACTGGTCCCGCCTTCCGCTACGTATACCACTGATAATACCGTACCGATCGCAGTGCGGGTAGAGCTTCCAGAAATCCGTGAAGTCCTGCTTTCCTCCGGTGTCGCTGAAGAAGATGTACGGATTTCTGGCCAACATCACGGCATCGCGGAATGCCTTGGCGTAGCCCTTTCGTTCTTGGCTGGTCGAATGGATGATCCCCAATTCACCCTTCAGGCGTTCCAGAATCTTCTTTGTGCCGTCAGTGCTGCCGTCCTCGGCCACGATCAGTTCCGAACCGGGTAGTTTCTGAATGATTTTGGCATGGATCTCGCGGATTTCATGCTCAATCGTATTGGCCTCGTTGAAGACATTGATGATGACGCTTACGGGAGGATTTGGACTTGTTCCCGCAAGATTTGCCGGGAGAGCAACTAATTCAGTTTTGTTCATAGAAAACGATCGCCAAACCATCGAAAGCAGCCAGCCGCACCAACCATATTAGAACACAAGGAATTTGCCCTTTAGGCAAGCCCTAATTTTCATGAACTTCTCTCACTGTGCTTGTCGCATTCAGATGGTCGCGCCGGCAAGGGCCAGTTCATTCCGCAAGCTTTGGACTCGGTTCATCTTGCATGCTTTGGCGTTGTGGGTCTCAAGGACGAAGAATCTCCCGCGACCGCTGGATGGATCGCTCAAGGACCGCATCCATGTTGATGTATTCGAATTCGCCCAATCGCCCGTGAAGTATGAGTCCCAGTTGGCCCTCACAATATTCCCGCACCGCTTGCACATTGCAACGGTGATTGAGATCATAAATCACATAAGCGTGCTTTTGGCGAAAGACATCCTGCGCCAGGACCACCTCCCGTCCGTCAACGAGCCCCAACCTTACGATATCTTCCACGACCCGGTTCATTAGATCTGCATCGTTCATCCGGGAAATTTGGTCGCCGTCACGATACGTGACTTCCGCCATGATTCGACTGGTGCCATCACGCGCTTCTTCAGGCAGCAAAAAATCGATTTTTGAAACCCGGTGAAAGAGGGCTCCCTTGTCGGCCACCGTAAATGAAAGATTGTCGCCAAGGCGGTCGCGCGAAACATGAAGAGGGCAAATTGCAATCGAGTTGAACTTCAGATTTCCCGCAGCCTGCACGACCGCCTGGGGGGCGCGCGGCTCGAGTTTGGAGACCAAATCGGGAATGGGAATGGTGGAGATCAGCCGGTCATAGGATCGCTCGATACCGCCGGATGCCAGCACTTGCCAACCATTGGCGGACCGGGTAACCCGTTGAACTTCAGTGCCGGTGTGAATGATAACCTTGGCGCCTAATTTTTGCAAAAAAGCTTTTACCAGCGACTGGATTCCGCCATGCTTGGGATAGTAAAAGTAGAGTTGATGCACATAACCTTCGGTGGAAACTCCTTGCGCACTCTTGATGATGTCTTCCGGCGGTGGCTTGGGAATCCGCTCAACCATCTGCGTATCCATAAATGCAGGATCGAATTTCCAGATCTTTTCATTATACGGCCGCAAATAGAGATTGGTGATTCCTTCCCCGAACGTCGCGAGGAAAAATTGGAGCATGTTTTGCGGCGTGTATTGTCCATAGGGATTGTTTAGAAATGTGTTGAGGCAGAAATCACGCTCCGCCGCCGAAAGCGCTGATAATTCATTCTCAAACGGGTACTTGATAAAGCGCCCGTCGTGAAAAATTTTGCTGGATCGCCGTAGTTTGTGCACATTGTCCCCCAACATGCCCACCATTAACTCGAGGACTGCAGTATTCTTTGAAAAGATGATATGCGGACCCACGTCGCATGCAACACCGGCAAAGGAATAGGAGCAGCACAAGCCGCCTGGATTCATGGTCTTCTCAAAAAGTTCGATGCTGCCGATTCGATCGCTCTCTTGCAGCAAATAGGCCAGTGAAATGCCGCCCAACCCGGCGCCAAGGATACCAATGTTCATAGTCTGGCCTTTTCCCGAACGACACAACCGGGATCATCGTTCGCATTTTTTCCCAAAGGGAAAACTTGGATCTTGAGATATTGATTCATGAACATGATGATTAGTGGATGACCTTTATTATACCGAGGTGCGGCACTTTTGGAGACGTTGCTTTCAGCGGATCAGGAAAATATCTGTCAATTCCAGACTGCAGGCAGTTCCAAAACCCATCCATTTCCCAATAAGTTCCGGCCAAAGGGCAACCAAGCAGCATAGCCAACCGAATGCCTGCCTGATGGCACCTCGATTTGCACCAAATCCGATTTTGCTTCGGTGCGCATAGGAAAATCTTTTTCCTGGCCTGAATCTGACGTCTTCCAACCTGGAAACCAGTATGTCGCTTCCATTGGTGCCAACGCCAGTCTGATACACACATAACAGGACTGCAGGCAGACGGCGGCAACCGATAAATTGCAGACAATCCCACTGATGAAAGGTTCATGGTGAAGCCGAGGTTGCTTTGGGTATGACCGATAAGCTCTCCGTCGGCACCTGCAAAACGATTGTTGCCGCGCAGTGCGGACATTTTATATTTTGATTGATCTCACGCTGATAAAATACGATGTGGCCACCACAATGGGCACAAGCAATCTTTAGATAGCCTTGATTCTCTTTCATCGGAAACAATAGCCAAGAACACGAACTGCCAATCAGTAAGTACAAAAAAGCGATCTCAAGAATCAATTCGGCAGTATGGGGCGAGACACCAAATGCATCCGCCAGACTGCCCAGATACCCGCTCAAGCCATTACCGTATGCCAGATGGTAAACCCAAAAATTCGCCGCCAATAAAAAAATAAATGTCTGCTTCAACCAGATCTTGTCTCCAAAAAAGCAAATCAGTGACATTACCAATTCAGCCGCACTGGCGATCCAAAATAAATACTGCATTGGAACCAGGAGTATCTGGTCATGCGGCTGCGTTAAACCGGCGCTGGCCCAATTAGCGATGATCATCGCTGTGGCCAAAGCCAGCAGCAATACTCCCGCTGAGACGGTGAAAAAGCGGATCACTTTTGCTTGCACATGTTGCATTTCTAATCCGTGAAAATGGGGACCCATAGATTCGTCCCGTTCAAGCAGGCTGCCTTGTCCGCAGCCGTTAATCCCAATACGGTAATGGATTCTTCCATAAATTTAGATTTTAATCTTCACACAAGAATTTCGCAAATTGCCGTGCCCGAGCACGCTCAGCAGCAACTGAAGCGGGTAAATGTTGCGAGTGATCCAGGATGAAGAGTTTCACGGGAATATCAGCTTTAGCAGCCAGGTCTTGATATTGTGTCAACTTTTCAGTTGGAACCCATTTGTCATCCCTGCCGCTTGCAATGAACACTTTCTTTTCGGGCAAGGTGGATAAATCGGGCAAAGAAATTGGGTCGAACAGAATCGTACCTTTCCATAGCCCGTTTTTTTTCGCCATGAGTTCCATTACGAACGACGATCCTATGTTGGATGCGTATAGATACATACGATTGGTGTCCACATTGGGATTTTTCGCCAATATCTCACAGAAACTCATTACACAAGACTCGTCAACGATGGCAAAGTAGAACCCCCCATTCGCGGCAACCTGGGCGTAGGGAAACCAGTTTGAAAAATCCCTGGTAATGATGACAGGATATTTCTTCTTAGGAGAAACGCGCCTTGGCTGCCACAGGTGGTAGGTGCGATCCCCCAACGCACCGGCGGCTACGCCAACCAATGGAGTCACGCTAACAGCGTATCTCAATGGGCGTTCCAGACTGGAAACCATGCAACGGTTGACTTGCGACTTGATATCATATTCCCAAATACCAGGAAACCCGCCTTCCGAACAGCCTGTGAAATATAAGTGATTGCTGCCCAAGGCCCAGTTTCTGATCCAACCTTGCCAGGGTTCACGGAGTGGTTCTAAGTCAAGTTTAGCCTTGATGCAAAACAAGGGTTCGCCTTTATTATAATCCACATAAACGTATTTTGTCACATGCTCGTTCCACGTCGCTTTTCGGACTGAGCTTTCGTTGCCGCGGAGTCTTTCGCCATTTGGCGTCCATTGGGTGCCAAGAGAAAAACGGCTCAAAAACCGCCCTTCTTTGCCGCTGCAATTTAACAGAAACTCTCCTGCTTGTGTTGAATAGGTGAAGTCCACCAACTGATACTGATTCGTGGTGGATTCCCACACTCTTTCTGGATGTTCGGAGTCTAATTGCAGAACCCAGAGTCCCCCGTCATTCCGCCAGGCGACCGAGTTTTGAGAGATGGCGGTCAGGTCTTCCAGTTTATCCTGGCTAATGCCTCTGAGATGCCGGGTAGTCACCCACTCGTCCCCTGACTGCTGTTCCACGACATACAGATCTTTTGTAAAAGAGGTCGAATAGGCAAACGCACGGGGCGTCAGCCAAGCGAGTTCGTAAAGATTCACGTCCGCTGTTATTCTCGCAACCTCTTCCCCGGAGATCCCGTTGCAGATCACGATTTTTTCCTCCCTCTGCTGTGGGTTAGACGGAAAAGCAAAAGCAAAAAAGCTGTCATCCGGCGACCATCCCAACATCGAAAAACGCTGCCAAGTATGGCACTTCTCCTTTTGTTCACACAAGAGCTTGCTTTTCCCGTTGGCGGTTATACAAAAGAACATGCCGACACCTTCCTCTGTGTCCTGGCAATAAACCAAACGAGTGTCAGTGCTGTTGGGAGTCAGGTCTTGCTTGAACTGCCTGATCGATGCTAACTCGGAAACAACGGCGTTGAAATGGGCAGGTCTGTGTGAAATAACAACGATGTGCCAGCCGATGAGGAGCAAAACCACGGCTATTGCCAGCACAATAGCAGTTGGATTGGCAGCCAGCTTCAACTGCGGTGTGTTCATCGAAATTCCATACGGCTGTTACTTCGGGATGACCGGCCTGACATCCCGTGGCAGCTTCAGGTCGTCTTCCGCGCCAGCACGCTTCGCCAGCCATTCGATGATGCGCCGGATGGCCAGCTGCAAGGCTTCATCTGAAGTGCGCGGCAGGGCAAAGCCCGCTTGGCGGAGTTTGGACGAATCCATTCTCGATTGCGGCACGTCGCCGGGCCAGCCGGCCGCGGAATCCCCGTAATGAATGGCCGTCCGGCCGCGGAATCCCAGTTGCTCCAACAATTCGTTGGCGATGAAACGCACGGATGTGGCCCCGTCCGGCGCGAGGTTGAAGACGTCAAATTTCGACGGTTCCAGTGCGGAACAGCGTTGGGCGGCGAACATCAACCCGGCCACCAGATCGCGGACATAAACATAGGGTTTGGCTTGATGGCCGTTTCCCAACACTTTCAGTTCGTTCGAATTCTTCGCGAGCTGCCGGATGAAATCGTAAATGACCCCGTGGGTGGTACGTTCGCCGACGATGTTCCCAAACCGCAGGATGATACCGCGCAATCCAAACGTGGCGCAGAAAGCGGAGATCAACGCTTCCGAAGCCTCCTTGCCGGCGCCATAAAGACTGATGGGCAGGCACGGCCCCAAGCCTTCATGCGTCACCGTCATGCCCACGTCGCCATACACAGTGCCGGAACTCGAAAGCACGATTTGCGGCACCCGGTTACGCCGCATGGCTTCGAGGACGTTATAGGTGGCGATGGTTTCCTGTTCGAGATCAAGCCGGGTGTTTTCGATTCCCCAACGGGCGTCCGGGTTGGCCGCCAGATGGAAGACCCGATCAACGCCCTGGAAATGCGGCAGCATTTTTTGGAAATCCAGAAGATCGAGGGTGTTTACCTTGAGCTTTGGGTTGCCAGCATGCTGGGCGAGGTGTTCCCGTCGGCCGGAGGAAAAGTTATCCAAAACCCTGACTTCCTTGATCGCAGGATTGAACAGCAAGGCATCCAGCAGATGAGAACCGATAAAACCGGCTCCCCCCGTGACCAGATAGGTTAATGAGGCATTTTGCGCCATGAATTTGCTACAATTATAGGTTCACCTCTCTAGCGTCAACGATTTTGTTTGAGTAAAATCAGCCGCTCTGCCACCACAAGGCTGGAATTACGCGCACCAATGAACGGTAATCAAAATCAGAACCCGCCTTTGAGCCAGACTAAATGACCTTATACCAGGGTAATGACATTTTGGAGACGTTGCTTTCGGCGAATCAGGAAAATGGCTGTCAACCCAAGACCGCAGGCAGTTCCAAAACTTACCCACTTCCCAATAAGTTCCGGCCAGAGGGCGTCAAGCTGCAAGTCAACCGAATGCCGGCCTTGGGGTACCTCGATTTGCACCAAACCTGATTTTGCTTCACTCTGAACAGGAAAATCTTCTCCCGTGCTTGGACCTGATGCCTTCCAGCCTGGAAACCAGTATTGAGGAATCACTACCAAGCAAGGAGATGTCGCTTGAACTGTTAGCCTCCAGTGCCTCGCACTTTTTGGGCTTCCCATAACCCGGCCTTCTCCTCCCAAAAGCTTGGGCATTGGAACTGTGGAACTTGCGTTTGGAAACAGGTGTAGGGCCTCTCCCTCGTTTGCCGAAATGGGCATGAGTTCCCCATAGGAGTCATGTGCAGAGACATCCGCAATGGGAGGAGCCAATCGTAGTTTCCCATGGTCGAAGAACCCTTCACGATATTTTTCCACGCCATACATGGAGGCCAAGTACACCGCAACTGCCAAAATGGTCACCGCGGCCATACGCCCCACCCACAATCGCGAACCGCCCAATTTATCTTTTGCCTCCTCCTTCCAAAATGCAGCGAGCAGAAAAGCAACCAACAGGCTGTGCGCCAGAGTCGCGCAGCTCATAAGTCGCCAGGCAAACTGGATATGCCGTAAAGGAGAAAGGTGGTTATAAACGGGGAGCGATATTGGCAGCATCATTACTAAACACCAACCAAGAACCATGTCCCAAAATACTATATTCCTTTCTGCCCGCCAATCAGATTTTAGACTCCAAACTGCCAGCGTAGCTATCACATAGACGAGAGCAAAACCAACGAAAATATGGAGCAAGCGATTATTGTAGACATCGCCTGACATAAGTGGTTTGCACCACTCAAGCGAGGGGAAAAAAAAGGTTCCTTTAATGTTGTCTCCATTAGCCCAGTCCCACTGTGAAGCGCATATAAAAGAACTGTAGGTGATTAATGGTAACCAATAAATTGCCGACAGTCCCAGCGCTATCAGCCCGGCTATTAAAAATCCTCTAAAGGTCCGCCAACCACGAAACAGGGCAAATCCGGCGGCCACGGGAGCAAATGTCACCGACGTAATGATATGCGTAAAAAAGAGGCAAGCGATCCATAGTGCAAGTCTGAGAATCTCAGGAACACCTTTCTGCGTCCAATTCAAATTGGCGATGCTCTCATGTTTTCTGTTCTGAACCTGGTTTGTCTGCTTTACAATACGGCTGAGGTCTTCCAAGGCGCCAACGATTAATGGCATCCAGACAAACGCCCAAAATTCCGAATTGGCCCCGCGGTCCAGCAGGTCGATTGCTAAGTGATAGGGCGCGGCCATATAGATGACCGCTCCAATGACGGCGGCCCATTCCTTGACGTCAAAACGTCGCAAACACCAGAACGTGGCCACCCCCGAGAGAATGAGGCCCAATGACGCTGCCCAACCCAATGCAAACCCAGCCCGCCCATTCCCCAAGGGAGCAAGCCGCCAGAAAACCGCCCCCACATAAGAGGGCAAGGGAGGATTATAGAACAAGGAAGGACTCCCAAACCCATTGTCGGGCAGAGGGGACCATCGTGGGTAAAATTCCCCAGCCCACAACTGCCGGGAAAAACATTCCTGATGAGAAAGATGAAAGCGTCCGTCGTGCGTTGGATCCGGGTAACCACACCGGATCATTGGCATCGCGAGCAACAGTCCCACTGCCGCAACCAACAAAAATCCACGTTTTCGGCGCAAGTTGAGCATCTGCGTCAGTTTAATAGAAATGCAATTGCCAAGTCTAGCATGACTGCAATTCTCGTCCTTCCTAATGTGGCTCTGCTGTTTTAAGGCTTCCGACACCCACGCCGGCAGGTAAAGCAGGCTGACGGTGGCGATGGTGAGTATAGCCATGTCGATTGGGTTGGCGGATATGTGTGGAATGACGAAACACTCAACCAGGTAAATAAAAATAATGTTGAAACTGAATACCGGCAAAGAGTTGCGTCCCAAGTAGCTCAATGCACGAACCCATAAGCTCTTGTTTGGCCAAAGACGCGGATGACCTAGCAATATGACGAGTATTGCGAAGTTCAGGATTCTAAGAGGACCAAGGCTGCCCTTTTCAACCAGTTTCTCAGTCCAAAAAAACTCGGGGCAATGTTTCAAATTATGGCGAAGTATAAAAAGCACGATTGCCAAAGCAGAGATCGAGAATAGTGTTTTTGTTCCCAATCGAGTCGTTTGGCCTTCTTGGTCATGTTTGGAATAACCGAGCACAATTCCACTGACGAACAAAAGCTGCCAGGCAAGAATATCGAAAGACCCCAAATCTACCGGCAGAAGTTGGCGACACCAGTCAACAAGACAACGGGTCACGCCGGCCTGCGCTAATATCCAGACTGCCAAACTGGCTGATAGAACGATCGAGCAGTGTTTCTGCCGCAGGGCAAGGATCAATGCAGGAGTCACCAGGATGAAGACGCAGTACATCGGCAAAATATCCAGCAGGTACTGTGGCTGGTAGAGCAATGCGGATCCCAACACCAATGCTGCAAATGGATGCTCGTATCGCAAGCCCCACGTCCCCCCCCAAGGCTGGTTTCTCTCTAGGAACCCCATCGCAGCAAAAGCAATCAGGAAAGTGCAGATGTGAAAAATATAAATTGTGCGAACCCGGTACCTGGCTCGCCGTACCATTGCAGAGACTCCCCTCTGCGTCAGCGTTCGCGTATAAACCAGACCAGCAACATAACCAGAAAGGAAAATAAATCCCTCAGCTGCGGAAACGAATCCAAAGCACTCCCACGTATAGCTTCGGAATACATTGGGAAAATGATCGATGCTCATGATGACAAGCAGAAGACCTCTTATGGCATCCAATCGCGTATCTCTACCTTTAATGGCTTTTTCCATTTCCTACATTATGTTATCACGTATAATGAGCAGCAAGAAACGAAGAGGGCAACCAAAAATTCCTTTCAGGCCGTCATCGTTTTTGATTGCTTTTCCACTCCGGATGCCAATTATCCAAAGCAGGTAAACTATACTTGCAACAGCGCAGTTGTTGGTTTATTGCATGGGTTTGAATACGAGACGAATTTGGAATAATTTTCCGTGTTTTGGCCTTCTTGCCTTGGTCTTGAGCTTGATGCTCTTCGAATGGCTGAGGGGGGTGCCTGTCCCATCCTGTTTTCCCTTGGATTTTCGTGACATTCGAGATGAAGTAATCGGATTATTTCTGGCAAAAACATTCCAAGGCTTCGTCGTGGGCACCCTGCTTTTGTATCACCTTTTGTTACTTCGGTTGAAGGCAGGTGGAAATGGCCAAGGTTCCGGGGTCAATATGTCGTGGTGGAGAGCGTTGGATACACGGGATTGGTGTAAATTTTTTTTGGTGTTGTGCGCCGTTGTACATTTCATTGCCGATTGGGATGTGGTCCCGGCCTCGGCAGATAAAGAACTGTTTCTTTTTGGTAATGACCAGAGCACCAACGTGCTCGTGTTGCTTGTCGGCATCGTCCTTGGCCAATTTGTGGAGATGATGGCGCTGCGAAATGTGCAATTGAGATTGTCCTTTGGGCAGTTCGGGTTGATAGTTCTGGTGGCGTTTTTGGCGGTTGCCAGCCTGATACAGAATACATGGGCACACCAATTCGAATATCGAGGGGGGATTCGTGCGACTGGCTTGTGGATCAACCCAAACACCTACGGTTTGCTCATGGGAATCGGATTGGTGCTGGCATTGGCGTACCTGACACATACTGTCAGCCGGGTACGAAAGGATCAATCCAACGAACTGCCCAACAAGGACAGTAACCGGCAAGGCAGCAAGGGGAGGCTCGAGAAAGACCGGTTAATGTCTTTGGCCTTAATTTGCGTTGGCAGTATCGCGGCAATGTTCTTGATTACCGGCTTGTTACACAGTTTTAGCCGGGGGGCGTGGCTGGCCGTGTTGGTTGGGTGTGCGTTTGTTTTTTCCGATATCTACAGGGCGACTGAGCGGAAGCAGGCCGGCCGGTTTGAACTGAAAACAATTACTGCTTTGGCATGGTTACGAAGGGAGAAATGGATTCTTGTGATTGCCGGCTGCTCGGTCATGGTATTGGTTCTAACCAGCCGACTGCACCTGGACCACCGGTTGACAAGAAGGTTAACTTCGGTGGTTAATGCCAATGATTATTCCTGGCGCAATCGGCTCATTGCTTACTGGGGCGCGTTGCAAATCATAGCAGACCACCCAATTGCCGGAATTGGATGGTATCACGCAAGTCCAAGATTTGAGAGCTTTTACGCCCCGCCCAAGTTAACCGACCATTGGAGCATCATCTTGAATGATTATTTGACACTCGGCATGGTGCTGGGAATTCCGGCTTTGGCCTGTTTTACTGGCTTGATCTGGGGCTCTTGGAATGGAGTGGGCAATCGAAAGCCATGCGTGGAGAGTGAACATCCTCCAAATGCTTCGACCTCTTGGCGGGCAACAGCTTATCGGGGTGTGGTTATTGTACTGCTGATCGGGTTCTGGTTTGATGGTGGCTTATTCAGGTTGGCACTGGCCACGCCGTTTTGGCTGTTTTTGGAATTGAGTCATACGGAAAGAAGCTACCTGCGAAATACAAAGCAAATTTAACCACGGATGAACATAAATAATAAATCGCTGATTTTCTGGGGTTTGGGAGCACTGCTCTTTGCCGGGGCCTTGATTTGGGCGAAGTCGGATGATCCATTTCGGCGGATTGAGTTTTCGGTTAACACAAGCGACGCCAAGACTCGCGGGATTATTGTATTGCCCAAGCTGGAACAGAAGCGTCCCGTCATCCTTTATTTGCATGGTATGGGAGGCAGTTACCTGACTGACGGGAGAGAGTTGCGACAATGGGCTGAACTGGGGTTTGCGGTGGTTGGCTTTGATTATAATCAGACCAACTATCCGCAGTTCGAGAGGCAGTTTTCGGCCGTTTTGGAGCATGTTCGCCAACAGCCTTGGGCAATGGCTGATCATATGGCATGGATCGGATACAGCCAAGGAGCCCAGTATTCTTTGGAATATTTATTGAGGCATCCAGCGGCGCATCCCCAATTGATGGTGCGAATGAGCGGAGGGTGGATTGACGCGCTGAGTGAAATGACCGGCGGAGGGACAAATTCCGGCCAATTGGAAATTTCTGATTTAAGATTTCAGACATTGCTGGTGCATGGTGAGCGGGATGACATTTTTCCCACAGATGATGTCCGAAAGTTGGCCGGGCTTTTGGCATCGAATGGCGTGCCGGTGGATTTGAAGATTCTGCCCGGTGTGGGGCATACGTTCGGGATCGAACGTCTAGCCGTTATCCGGGTTATTGGCGAATATTGCAAGGTGCATCTTATACCGGATCATCCGCAGCCCGAGTTTACCCAGCTGTGTCCGATCCCGTTTCTGGTGTGTTCCTTGCCCGCGTTTTTCTGGCTGGGCGCATGGTATTACAGCAGCCGAAGAGGTCAAAAAACGACGGATGGGCCGCGGCTGACAAAACTTGCAATCGGTCTGCGCGCGGTGACAGTTGTGCTGACAATCCTTGCCCTGATGCAAGTGGCGTTGCACCTCGTCCTGCCGCGCATGGAAATCAATGCGACAACCCTTAAGATCGCGCGCAACCACCTTGTCCCATCCCAATGGAAGGATGATTTTGAATCTATGGCCAGCCGGCCGCTTTGGAAAGGACAGAAACTTGAGACGCTTCTGACTCATGTCGAGTTGGCCAACTACACCGTTTACGAACTCGTCAAATGGAAACCAGACGAGCAGATTTACCGGGACTTCGTGTTGTCCCCCGCCATTGATCCTGACTCCGACATCGAACTGGCCTGGCGGCGGCCACTCTGGGAGTTCTACTATCCGCGAATTCGTGGAGAACAGACAGCAAAAGGAGCCGCCGGAGTTGTCGCCTGTGCCTTGCGCGAGCGGGTCACGATCTGGCCTGGCGGAGAAACGAAATCACCCAATCCCAAAAATTGGCCGCGTGGAATCCAAACCATCTGGGACCGACAAATCACCGATCAAGAGGGCTTTCAACTGATTTACGTGGCGACGCTCCGTTCGGTTGGTGTTCCGGCCCGTTTAAATTCATTTCACCAGACCGAGTACTGGGATGAAGGCCAATGGCGCGCCGCGCCGCGCCCGCCGCTCAACACTTGGAGAGACCTGAACGTGCCTGTACAAGTTCCCAATCTCGCTACCGGCAGGCCTTAAATTGCTCCATGACGAACACAACAAAACGAGAGGTTGCGTCGAGAAATGGATCAAATGGCTGTGAATATTGGTTTTCTATCAGTTTTTTGATTCGCCGAAGAGAAAATGAGCAGCGGCGCAGTTTTCGAGCCAAAGCTCGCGCCCCGCTGCGGTCAATGGCCTGAGATGAATAATCACAAATAGCTCATGAGTAACCACTTGCGAAGCAACATTGTGGTATGCCGATACCCGAAATGGTGGAATCGTTGAGCCGAAACTGAGCCCAAAGTCAACCATTACAGACCCGGAAGAATCCAAAAACTTAAAAAAAATGTTGACGCGCCTGTCGTGGTGCGATCAAAAGCGGAATAATGCTTGAGGACTATTGCCAGAAGGCCGCTGGTCTGTAACCTCGCAGGCTGCTTCAGCGGAGGATAGGGATCTGCGGGGACGCAACCTGAGCGCCGTCTGAAGCCCGGCAAACGGCAGGCCGGGCGGCTTCGCAGCGGCCCGACATTGCCCACTGCCGGAGCCAGTTCCAAAGCGTAAAATCCATCTCCCTCTGTCATGCTCACGGCCATGAAAAGTCACCACTAATCAAACGTCTGCTCGCTCCTCTCATCCGTCACCTCCTGGCCAGCCATTGCGCCGGCCAACTCTCCGCCCAAACAGCCGCCGGCGAATTGGGCTTGGCGCACACGCGCTTTTACGAACTGTATGCCGATTATCTACATACTTCCGTTATGGAATCCATCTGCCCGATTTGAATAATCTCTTTCAATTGCTATTCCGCCCGGCACGGGGGCTTTTTGGGGGACCCCATTTCTGCTTTTGGCATTCTTGGGCTACCCAAGCTTAGGCGTTAAATCGCAGCAACTCTTGTGGCTGTGCTATGCGGTGCCAGTGTTTCAAGAGTTAATTATGTCCGGCTATCCCGATGTTGCCGCCGGTTGGACGTTGGGGTCCCGGTATCTCACACCCATTCTGCCATTACTCGTCCTGCCGGATGGGATGGGAGCAGCCAAAGTGCCGCGCATAGCTGTTATGCTTGGCCTTCTCTCGATAGTGGCGACGGGCGGGGCTACGCTACCGGATGGACGGCCGCCTATCGGGGTCGATAACCCCCTTTTCAAGTTTTACATGC
>Ga0208820_1001087_pt1 | contig 16126 bp, 11 predicted proteins | sample June2015DPH_16_5_FD_184713 | JGI IMG/M metagenome (GOLD analysis project Ga0208820, IMG submission 184713) | Peatland microbial communities from SPRUCE experiment site at the Marcell Experimental Forest, Minnesota, USA - June2015DPH_16_40... | ecosystem: Environmental > Terrestrial > Soil >...
GATCGCCTTCTCATAGGCCGATTTTGCCGCCGCCGGATCGCCGCTGTAGTGGTAAGCGTCTGCCAAACTGCCCCACACCGCGTACTGGCTCTCGTTCAGCTTCACTGCCGCCTGATAAGCACCGATTGCATCCGGGAAGCGCCGCAAGCGGAGATAGGCGGTGCCCAGATTGTTGTACGCGTCCCAAGTGGGGCGGATCGCGACCGATTGCCGCAGACGTTGGATGGCCTCGGCGTACTTGGCCTGGTAAAGATACGCCGCACCAAGATAATTGTAGCCCCGGTAGCCGTCGGGCGCCACGGCGATTGCACGGGAAAACATATCGATCGCTTTTTCCGCTTGTTGCTGCTGCAAATAGAATGCACCCAGATTCAAGTAGGCCATGGCATATTGCGGCCGGAGTCGGATGACTTCCAGGAAGGTCTTTTCCGCTTCGTCCAGCCGGTTCAAATGCTCTTCGGCGATCGCCAGCCCAGAGTACGCCTGATCGTTTGTGGGGTCCAGTTGCACCGCCTTTTGAAGCTCGGCTGCGGCTGATTCGTGCTGCCCGGTGCCATTCGCGACCACGCCGAGACAAATGTGCCCGGCGGCGCCGGCGTTGCCCGATTCCACCGCCTTCGCGCACGCTTCCCTTGCCAACGCGACCGCCCGCTTATCTTTAGTGGAATAGTATTTCCACCAATAAGCCATGCCGAGTTCCGCCCGGGCGGTTCCGTAGTTTGGGTCTAGTTTCAGCGCCTCGCTTAGGAGCGCGATCGCGCTGTTGGCGCTCTCCGGCTTTTGGGGATCGTCCATATAGCCGCGCGCCTGCAGGTAGTAGTTGTAAGCCTCGGGAAGACTGGTGCCGTGCGCCACCAATTCACGGCGCTCTTCGGGACGAAGTGTGACTCCTAGGGCGGCGGCGGCGCCGTCGGCAACCTCATCTTCAATCTTGAAAGGATCGCTGACGGGAGCGTCGAAGCTTTTCGCCGCCAGCACGCGCCCGGTCTTGGCGTCCAACAAGGTGGACGTGACCCGCAGCACATCTCCGGAGCGCTGCAGATCGACGCGCAGGCCGAGATTAACGCCAAATTCCTGGCGTGCCTGGTCCAGTGTGGTTACGTGCTTGCTGCGCAGTTCGCTGGCTGGGACCACCTGCACCGCGTGGTTCTCGCCGAGCTGAGTCAACTTGGCCGCAAGCGTGGCCACCAACCCGTTGGCGAGCGCGGCAAACTGGAGATCTGCTTCCGGCACCTCCAGCGGAAGAATCGCCAGACTTACGTTTTGAGGCAGAGCCGCACGACTTGAGTTCACGGGCAGATTGGAGGCCTGGCGGAATCGAGCCCCAAACAAGAGAAAAAAGAGGAGCGCAACCAAGAGGGATGCCGCCCCGGCAGCGATCAGCGCTGTCTTCCACCCGACAGATAGACTGCGCTTGTAGCGACTGCGTGCCGGCCACGATGGGAGCCCGCCGAATACCGGCTTATCTCCGCGCTGCACCGCCTCCAGATCCGCCAGCAGGTCGTGCGCCGTTGGATAACGGAAAGCTGGGTCCTTGACCAGCATGTGTTCGACGATTCCCGCCAGCGGAGCCGGCACGCTGTGGTTGATCTCGTGCAGCGAAGGTGGTTCCAGGTGCAACACACGACCGACGGTCCCGGCAAAGCTGTCGGTCAGGAAGGGATGCTGCCCACCCAGCATCTCGTAGAAAACCAGGCCCAGAGAAAAAAGATCCGCCCGTCCGTCGTAGACTTTTTGCTGCAAGACCTCCGGCGCCATGTAACCCGGCGTCCCGCTGGTCGAGATCGTCATGCTCGCCAGACTCTGTGTCGCTTCCTTGGGATCGGAGCCGGCGAACCGCTTGGCTATACCGAAGTCGAGTATCTTCACTCGCTGCCCGCCGGCCAACATGATGTTCTCCGGCTTGATATCGCCATGCACGATGCGCCGATCGTGCGCCGCGGCCAAACCTTTGGTGCACTGCATCCCGATCGCCACAAATTCCGCCATGCTAATCGGGGCCCGCATTCGTTCCCGCAGCGTCTGCCCCTCGATATACTCCATGACCAGAAGAATCTCTCCCTTCTCCTCGATCACGTCGTGGATGGCAGCGATGTTGGGATGATTGAGGGCGGAAGCGCGCTGCGCTTCCTTCAGAAATCGTTCGTGGTCACGCTCATCAAATTGGAGCCGCGGCGCCATCCGCTTGATGGCAACGACTCGCTTGAGGATGGTGTCCTCTGCCCGATAAACGTGCCCCATGCCACCGGCGCCGATCCGGTCCTGCACTTGGAATCGGCCCACCCGGCGGCCTGCCAGGTCGTTAACCACGGGAGGAGTTTTGACGCTGTCGCCAGAATCCGGCATTGAACGGAGAAGCTCCCAGAGCTCCGGCACAATTCTAACGCAGTGGAACACAAAAAAACGCCGATCTCCCGCGTGTGGTCCGACGATTCTGGGCGACGGGTTTCGTATCAGAGCATCGCTTTTTCGTATCGGGGTATCGCTTTACAACTTGCGGAAAAACTCGGATTCGGGCGGGTTTTGGGAAGGGCACGACTTCAGTCGTGTCGTTAAGTCGTTGAAAATGGTTCGCGCTTTAGCGCCCTAGGTGTGCTCTCTGCGCCCGCTATGAGCTTTTTCCGCAGCCTGTTTAGCGATACCGTAAGTCCTTCGAAACCCGAGTTCTTCCGCAGCTTGCTATGCGGACATGAAGGTTTGCTCACCCACGCCGATATGCACAATGGAAATTGCGGGCACGCGACAGGACATTGCACCATGCTGCCGTTCTAGGCCCTTAAGTTCCCTGCCTTGCCTGCCGATGAAACTAGCAGGAGGCGCGGCCAAAAGTGTCTTCTAACCTTCTCGATAACCCGAAGCTGTTCCGGCATCTAGTGGAAGACTTGCCGGTGGGGATCTACATCGTGGATGGAGAACGGCGGATCCGTTTTTGGAACCGGGGTGCGGAATCCATCACCGGCCATCTGTCGCACGAGGTGGTGGGACATCTTCCGGAAGATGTGGTGCAGGCCTGCGACCGGCGGGGCAACCGCTTGAGTGGGGAGCAACGACCGGTGACCATGACCCTCGCCCAGCGAACGCCGCAGCAATGCACCGCGTTCTACCTGCACAAAAATGGTCACCGGGTAGCGGTGAGGATCCGCACGCGGCCGATTCTGGAACACGGCGACGCGATTGGGGGTGTGACGGTTCTATTCGAAGAGGCGTATGTGTGCCGCGAGGACCCGTCTGGGCCGGCGATGGCCGGTTGTCTGGACGCGGCGACAGGAATTCCTTCGCGCCGGTTGACGCGAGCGGTGCTGAAGGAATGCATGGCGGGCATGGAGGAATCGCATATCGGCTTCGGGTTGCTCCGGATACGGGTGCTGGGGCTGGAGCAGTTTCGCGCTAAACACGGTCCGCAGTCGGTCGAGCCTTTTCTGCGCACTGCGGCGCATACCTTGCGCAACAGCCTGGATGCGGAAAACTTTTTGGGATGCTGGGAAGAGAACGAGTTTCTGGCGGTGCTGACCTCGGCGAGTCCAATGATGGTGGCAATGACGGCGGACATCTTGTGGAACCTGCTGAGCCATTCGGAAGTTTTGTGGTGGGGCGACCGTTTTCTGATTGAGGCAGAGGTCGCCTACACGGTGGCCACGGCGGGCAAGGCCCTGGAATCGCTTTTGCGAGAAATGAAACCTTCGCACTCGGGTAAGACGGCGAAGGCGGCAGCGGTGGGCGCGGCCAATAATTCTGGACCAATGCGAGGATGATGTTCGATGTTTTCGATCATTGGGATCGTGGTAGTTTTCGGCTGCATCGTGGCGGGCTACCTGATGGAGCACGGCAACATCAAGGTGCTGCTCCAGCCGGCGGAGCTGATCATCATCGGCGGGGCAGCGTTGGGCACGTTGCTGATCTCCAATCCAATACACATTCTGAAGCAGATGATGAGCGGGCTCATTGGGGCATTTGGGTCCTCGAAGTTCGGCACCCAGCGCTACATCGATTCCTTGAAAATGATTTATGAACTGCTGCAAAAGGCGCGCAAGGAAGGCCTGGTGGCACTCGAAAATGATATCGAGGAGCCGGACAAGAGCCCGCTCTTTTCGAAATACGAAGACTTCGCGAAGGATCACCATGCTGTGGCTTTCGTCTGCGACACGATGCGGATGGCGGTGAGCGGGGGGGGAAGTATTCGATTTGGATCAGATGCTGGAAGCGGACATGGAGGTCCATCATCAAGAGGCGAGCGCACCGGTGTCAGCGTTGACCACCATGGCGGACTCGCTGCCCGGGCTGGGCATTGTCGCGGCGGTGCTGGGGGTAGTAATCACGATGGGCGCGCTGGGCGGACCTCCGGAAGAAATTGGACGCAAGGTAGCGGCGGCGTTGGTAGGGACTTTTCTGGGCATTCTGCTGTGCTACGGGCTGGTCGGACCGCTGGCGTCGCGCATGGGCAAGATGGCGGATGAGGAACACGCGTACCTGCTGGTGTTGCGCGTGACCATGATCGCTTTTCTGAAAGGTGTGGCCCCCATCATGGCGGTTGAGATTGGGCGGCGGACGGTGCCGGGGCATGTGCGTCCCTCGTTCCAGGAGGTGGAAGAGGCTTGCCGCGGCGCGAAAGATGCCCCCGCGCCGGCGCCAGAGCCAGAGGCACAGGCCGCCTCCGCGGGATAGCCATTGTCATGCCGACGCCACCCATCATCATCATCAAGAAAAAAGGCGGCCATGGCGGTCATCATGGCGGCGCCTGGAAGGTCGCCTATGCCGACTTCGTCACGGCCATGATGGCACTGTTCATCGTGTTGTGGCTGACCAACACCAGCAAGCCGATTCAGGTAGCCATTAGCGGCTACTTCAAAGATCCCAGCGGAACCGGGAAGCAGACGGGAAGCAGTCTGGACGGATCGAAGGAGAGCGGAAGCAGTCTGGCCGTATCGAAGGACACCGGAAACAGCCTGGCCGGATCGGGCGAGAATTTTCAACTGACCAAGGACAACATGGGGAAGCTCAAAGCGCAGTTGCAAAGGAGCATCCGCAGTATCACCGATCTGGATAAGCTGAAAAAGAATATCGAGATGACCGTGACCCAGGAAGGTCTGCGCATCGAGTTGCTGGAGTCGGCGGGCGGAACGTTCTTCGACAGCGGGAGCGCGACCCTCAACCAGAGTGGGCGGGTACTGATAACGCTGCTGGCGGTGGAATTGCAGAAAGTTCCCAACCATGTTTCGGTCGAGGGACACACCGACGCCAAACCCTATAGCGGCAAGAGCAGCTACAGCAATTGGGAACTCTCGGCGGACCGGGCGAACGCGGCACGGCGATTGATGCAGCAGGCGGGGTTGCGCGGCGATCAGGTCTCGCAGGTGCGGGGCTTTGCGGATCAACGCCTGCGCACCGCAAAGGATCCGCTGGACCCGTCGAACCGGCGCGTTTCGATCATCGTGCAATACCTCAGCACCAACACTGACGAAGCGGAATCTCCGGGAAAGGATGCGAAAGAACCGGCAGAGGGAAAACCGTCAGCCGCAGGCGCGAAGGCGGAACCCGAAACCACGGGGAAAAAAGACGAGCAGTAAAAAAGGCTGGCCACGAAAGGCCAGCCCGGATTGCTGCTAATAGTAATGGTTGTTTAATACGGTTATGCAAATGATGCGACTACCTGCTGCATACCTTGGGCCACGGATACGGTCCCGAGGAATTGGTAACTCCCGGAACTGCCGCATATGCTAACGTACCTACCAGACCTACCAACAGAATTATCGCTCTGAGTGAACGTTTCATTTTCTTTCTCCTTAGGGTCTGCCGAAAGGCTAGTCTCAGACGGCCAGCTTTTCGGCGTTGAGAAATTATACACACCTCTGCAACTTTGTGATTCATTGAGAGTTACTTCAAGCGCACTGAGCGATGTGACAAGCTGCCGGAGATGCCTAGATTTGGCGGGGCCGTCCGGCAGGCAATATAAACGGGGTTTATGCTGGTTTCTTAAGGTAATGCTTTGAAAAGAATCGCTTCGCTTCCGGATGCGAAAGAAGGATTACAGCACGCCAAAAATTCCTCTTGACAAGGTTTTGGCGAGCGCCCTTCTTTGGGACTGCGAGGGCTATGGTCGCGAGTTGGAACCGGCTGCCGCGGAGTTGGCTTTTTGCGGCTTGCCGGGACGGCTGAGTGGCAAATGATCTGCCCTTTGCTCCAAATGATCTGTCCTTTGCTCCAAATTCGAGCTTCGCGAGAATGCGCGCTCCACCATGCCTTCGAACATCGGGATCAGCGAATCGGAAGGAACCGTGGGTTGAAGATCCGCCAAGCCCTGCTCCCAGCGCTGGGTCTGCAAGCGGTTAACGGCGGCCTCGCGCCCGGCTTTGCGCGAGAATGAGTAGCCAAGCCAAACAAAAATGGCAAAATTGTAGGTCAACATATTGATCAGGTCGAAATTATCGTGCCTGATAAATCCTCCCGAATTCAGCGCCAACAGCATCAATTCCACACCGCCGAAGAGTCCAAAGCCGAGAGAGATCCCAAAACTGACCTGCTTCCGGGACACTCCCAGAAAGCTCGAAAACAGTAGCAAAAAGAGGATGAGACCAACCTGCACGATGCGGACCGAGAGCTGCAGGGTGGTAATGGCGTTCATCATCGGATGCTGGTCGGAAGAACTCGAAAAGGCGACTACCACCGAAACCAGCAGCATCACCACGCCCGCCCACTTAAACAGGAGAGTACCCAAGTCCTTCAGCGTGTGATAGGGGCGGAACACGTCGAGGAAAATCTCATGAATGACCTTGAAGCCGAGAACCGCGTTGACTGCCTCGCCCAGCCAGAAAAGCCAGAAATACATCGTGTCAATGCCGGTGAGCCAAAGCGGAAACATGATGGCAAAATTCGCAACCTGCACCAGGAGAAACAAGAAAAATACAGGAAACTGCTTGTGCAGCTTACGGCGCCATAGGATCGCCGCAACCACCGATTGCAGGATCGGTTGCGCGCACCACAAAGAAAGGACGATGGTATGGCTGTGCAAAGTCATGGGAGATGCGGCGGGAAGAACGCGACCAACCGTAACCGCCGCGCCTTGACCCTCTTCCACATCCTCAGGCACGATGCCTTGCGGGGTCAACCCACAGTAGGTAACCTTAGTAACCATTACCCCTTACCCCTGGTCGGAGTAACCGTTACCCTCCCACCTTGCTGCCAACCACAGAGCAAGGGCTGCCAAGACTATCCGACGTCGGGCGTGGAGTGCAGGTAGGCGCGCATCATGCGCACTTCATCGTCTTTTTCGTCGAGGTCGTGAAGAAGAATGTCGCGCAAGGAAACGACGCCCTTCAGTTCACGTCCCGCGCAAACCGGCAGATGGCGAAACCCATGCCGCTTCATCAGGGTCTTGCAGGTTTCCAGAGGATCGTTCGGAGCAACCGTCAACGGATCTTCAGTCATGACCTGATTGACCAGGGTGCGGGCGGGATCCTTGCCTGCGGCCACCACACGGCTCATCAGGTCGCGCTCCGAGAAAATGCCGGCCAGTTGGCCATCTTGCAGAACGGGTACGGCGCCGATGTTGTGCTGCACCATCATGGTGGCAACTTCGAGCACGCTCTGATGGGCCTCGGCGGAAATAGGGACTTGATTTCTCAGCAGATCACAGATCAACATTTGCACCTCCCATGGACTTGTGCCGGAAGCAACGCGCCCGGCGGACAGCGTCAAATTTGTCTTGGACGAAGGGAGCAAAACCGTTTTATCTCGGGACCCGCGGCGGAGTAGGAGTATATGACGAAAATTGCCTGGGGGAAAGAAAAAAATCAAAGCTCTGGCGGCGCTTTCTTTGTGACCAAAGGATGTAGCGGCGGGGCTTCGCCCCGTTGGGAGGGGGCAGAGCCCCGTCCCCACACGCCCAACGAAATGACGTAGGATCTGGCGGCCAAAGCGGCGGGCATTTCGGCGGCGTCGCGGGCGGTGACGATCAGGTTGTAATCTTCACTGGCCCGAAGACGGCTGAACACCGGGGTCGCCTCCTGCGGCTCGACCAGCGCCAGGTAGCGCAGGAAGGTGAAGACGTCCTCGGTGGGCGCCAAGCCCGGTGCGACGAAAGAGACTTCGACATCTTCGTGGTGGAAGTGCCATCCCAGAGAGGCCGCGAGGCGCACCGCTTGCTCGTACACCGCGGCCTGCAGGACTCCGGGTGCGGGGTTGTCAAACACGATGCGGAGTTTGCGCTCATCTTCGCGACTGAACTCGCGCACTTTGAGCGCGCCCGTGCGGGCCGTGGCTTTCCAGTCCACATGGCGGGCGGAGTCGTCGGGCATGTAGTCGCGGATGAGGTAAAGATCGTGGCCGCGTCCGCGCACAAAGGTTTCGAACTCGCCGGTAACCATGGGAAGAACTTCACGGAACTGTTCGGTGGGCTCAACGACGGGATAGACAATCACTTCGCGGGAGAGGTTAACCCGCCGGGTTTTCGTCAGGAAGGCAAAGGGAAAGCGCGTGGCGAGGCCGAAGTTTCTTTCGCAGTAGTGGCCGCGGGCCGGGAAGTTTATCTCCAGGTCAGCGCGGAGTTCCTGCTCGGGAGCGAGAAAAGGAAAATAAACGGATTCTTGCAGGATCGGCTTTTCCTCTGTCTCGCGCACGCGCCGCAAGCGGCGGTCGGGCAAGCGGAGCCACTGGTTCTGAGGGGCGCGGTTGCGGGGCAAGCCGAAGGTCGAGGCTTCCCAGCGCCAGCGGGCTGTGGAATTGGATCTGCGCTTAGCGGGAACCACGCGCACGGAAAAAGATGGCAGCCACGAACTGGTGTTGCCCAGGAGCAGGCGCGCCAGCATCGGCCGCGAGGCAAAAACGTGTTCGGGCAAATGGACATCAAGCGTGAGACTACGGAGCACCAGCGCCGAGGCAATGCCGGAAACCAGAATGGCAGAGAGCAGCGCGGCGACGATGACGTAAAGCAGGTTGTTCCCGGTGTTGATGGCGGCGATTCCGATCACGACGCTGATCAGGATGTAGATCACGCCAGCGCGCGTGACATCGTAGTCCATGGCTTCGCGGACACGGGTCGCGACGACCCGCCGCGCCAGGTAGGGCACGGTGGTGAGGCCGACGAAGGCGGCCAGCAACAGTGCCGCCGAGGCCAGAATGATCATTCCCCAGATGTTGCCCGCCTCGCGCGCGACCGTGGAAAACAGCGCCGCAGCGAAAGCCAGCATCAGTCCGACGATGGCCAGCAGGAATCGCACCCAGACCTGTGAAAGTCCAAGCTGCGGAAAGCGCGGCGCTTTTGAGGATTGCGGGCTGGTTTGCGTGCGTTCGGAAATCACGGGGGCTCTCCGGTGCCTGGCGATGCTTCTGTCAGGATATGACGACGGAGGCACGAGTGGAAGTGACGGAAGAAACCGAGGACGGAGAACTAACCACTGCTCTTCGCGGGGAGATCCCGGAAGCTGTGCGAAAATGAACTGAGATTTAATGGCACCGATTTCTTCTTGAATTCATGTGGCGCTAGTGCCGGACTCCGGGATGAAGAATGTTCCCAAAGATCGGATGCCTCACCATCGGGATAGAGCCGATCCGTCGGTCATCGCTCTCGGTCGACTCAGAGAACCCGCCACAGCGGGCCGGCGTCAGTCATTTTGGCGAGGACTGGCGGCGATGTCTCCACCACCAATATAGGATCACGGCCCCAGCGACAATCAACACCACGATATTGAAACGCTGCATGGCCCGCAGCAGGCTGCGCCAGTGGTGCCCGAAGAGATATCCGGCGCCGGCGATGAAGGTGACCCAGACGGCCGCACCCAGGAAGTTGAAGATCGCAAATGTTCGCCAGCGCATGCGCAGCACTCCGGCCAGCGGTCCGGCGAAAGTCCGCATGCCGAAGACGAAACGGGCAAAGAAAATGGCGGCTGCGCCGTAGCGGGCAAACATTTCCTCGCCGCGTTGCAGCGTGGCTGGCGGAATCCGAAAGACGCTTTGATAGCGATCGAGCAGCGGACGTCCGCCGTAGTGGCCGAGGGCGTAACCGAGATCGCCGCCGAGAGTGGCGGCACAGGTGGCAACCACGATGATCCAGCCGAGATGGAGTTGGTGTTCGGAATAGGCCAGAAAACTAGCCAGCAGAAGCGTGATCTCACCGGGAACGGGGATGCCGGCGCTCTCCGACAGTAAGGCCAGAGCCACGGCCCAGTAGCCGTAGTCGGCAACGAATCCGCGCAGCGAGTGAAAAGTCGTAGGACCCATGCAGTGAAAAAAGTTCTCAGTTCTCAGATTGCGGGGTTGACTGAGAACTGAGAATTGGGAACTGAGAACTGGTGCCGGTTAGGAAGTCGATGAGCGCGCGGTTGAAGTCCTCGGGCGCTTCTTCGTAGGGCAGGTGGCCTACGCCCTCGAATGCCACCAGACGGGCATCGCGGAAATTCCGGTGCAGCGGCTCGGCGGAATGAAAATCAACTGCGCGGTCTTTCGTTCCCCAGATGAGGAGCGTGGGGTAATCGCGAATCTTGGGGAGCGTCTTTTCCAGTTCCGCGAGGTCCGCCGTCCAATTCCTGATGATGTGCGAGGCATGACGGAAGCCGTGATTCTCCTGTACGGGTATGCGATAGCCCGCGAGCGAATCGGGCGGAATCCTTGATCCGTCGCCGAACAGACGGCGCAGCCATAGGTAGTCGAGGGCGCGCCAGCGTTCAATCGTGCTGCGGAAGAGCAGGGAGCCAAAAGCACTACCCAGAAACGGCGCGAGCCGCTTGCCATGCGGCGACCAGGGATTGACGGGCGCGACCAGCACCAGGCGCCGCAGGCGGGTGCCTTTTCGCTCGGCACAGATCGCTGCCACCATGATGGCGACGCCACCGCCGTGGGAGGTACCCAGCAGGTCGAAATCTTTGATGCCGAGCGCGTCCGCGAACTGCAGGACGCGCTCGCCGGTGGCACGTACGGTGCGGTCCATGCCCTCAGTAGCGGTCGACAACCCCGCGCCCAGATTGTCGATGGCGTAAACGGTCGCATGGGGCGCTAGCGCGGGGATGGTGAATCTCCAGGAAAACGAATATCCCATCAGCCCATGAACGAGGATGAGCGCCGGGCCCGACCCGGCCTTGAGGTAGCGCATGTTCCCGCCGGCGAGTTCGAGCCAGTGCTCTTCAATTTGCACGTCCGTTGCCAGTCCAAACCCCGCCGTGCCGAGGCTGGTTTGGCACTCGGCGGCCGGGATGGATTTATTTCCGGAATTTTTCGTTTCGATGGGCAACGAAATCCTCACAGGCAGCGTCTTACTAAGTGATATCGCCTCTATCGCTTTAGGGGAAGCTGCCTCCTGGCTTCCCCTCCTTTTTGCTCCGAACCCCGCAACTGTGCTTCGTTTTACCGCGTTGCCCGAAAACGAGTTCTCACGCGGCCACTGAAGCCGCGTTCTGCGCCTTCTTCCCCTTCTTGCCCAGCAGCTTCTTCAGCACTCTGATGCCCTTATCCACGTGCTTCTCTTCCAGCAAGAACGGCGGCAGGAAGCGCAGGACCGTGTCCTGGGTCGAGTTAAAGAGCACGCCCTCCGCCAGAGCCTGCTCGACTAATGGCCGTGCGGGAATGTCGAGCACGAGGCCCTGAATGAATCCGCGGCCGCGAGCTTCGCGGGTCGCGGCGTACTTGTCGACCAGTTCCTGGAGCTGTTGATGCAGGTATCCGCCAACTTTCACGACGTTTTCGAGCAGATGTTCTTCATCGACGATCGCCAGATATTCGAGCCCGACTCGGCACGCCAGCGGACCGCCGCCAAAGGTGGTGCCGTGCTGTCCGGGCGAAATCGCGGAGGCGAAGTGTTCTTTGGACAGGAATGCGCCGAGCGGCACTCCGGCGGCGATCGGCTTGGCGATGGTGACGATGTCGGGAACTATGCCGAAGCCTTGGAAGGCGAAGATGTTGCCGGTGCGGCCGAGGCCGCACTGGATTTCGTCGAAGATAAGAGCAGCCTGATGTTGGTCGGCAAGCCTACGGCACGCCCGCAGGAAATCTTCGGAACATTCGAGGATGCCGCCTTCGCCAAAGATGGGCTCCAGCACGATGGCGCAGGTGTTGGCATTGACGGCAGAGTGCAGCGCTTCGACGTCGTTCTGCGCCACAAAGGTCACGTTTTCGAGCAGAGGCTCAAAGCCTTTGCGATACTTTTCCTGGCCGGTCAGGGACATGGCGCCAAACGTTCGGCCGTGATACGAACCCTGCAGCGCCACGAGTTGACACTTGGCATCGCCGCCTGCCTTGTGCCCGGCGAGACGCGCCAGCTTGATGGCGCCTTCCATCGCCTCGGTGCCGCTGTTCGAAAAAAAGACGCGGTCAAAATCAAAGCCCGAAAGCTGGCACAGGCGCTCGGCGAGCTGTCCTTGGTATTCGTTGTAATAGAGATTCGAAAGGTGAATGGCCCGGGCCGCTTGCTCGCGGATGGTCTTCACGATGCGAGGATGCGCATGCCCGAGGGCATTCACCCCCAGTCCGGCCACGAAGTCGAGATACTTTTTGCCCTCGAAGTCGTAGAGGAAAACACCCTTGCCGCGCTCAAAGCCCACGGGATAACGGTTGTAAGTGGGCAGAAGAAAACGCTTTTCAAGATCGGCGATCTGATCGAGGCGGGACATGGGTTAATTGTAGAACGAACGCGGGGTAGGGGAAGGCTATCAGCTATCAGCTATCAGTTTTCAGCTATCGGTTTTCAGTGCTTTTTCCGTCCGCCTCGGCCATCGGAGTTTTTCGGGGAAAACTAAAACTGGTCTCATAAATGGATTGGGTAGGGCACGGCTTCAAGCCGTGCCGTTAAGGGCCGATAAAAATGCGGGCTTTAGCCCCTGAGTGCTGGGACATCCCGCTCGGAGAACCATTTATGAGACCAGTTGGCGTCCCACAATTTCGTGGCATAAATCCACACTGCCATTCTGAGCGAAGCGAAGGCCTGAGCCAAGGCAACCAGAACTGGAAGCTGCTCGGGAACAAAACTGGATTTTTGCTTTTCCTATACGTCAAGCCTCTTCTCGGCTGTTTGCCAGCACCTCCAGACATAAATCTGCATAGGTTTTATTTCTCAAAAGAAACTCTGATGCAGAACATAGAAAATATGCGTTGGACCAGCGCTTGCTGGGCCGCTAAGGTCAACGTGTTGGCATCGGAAGCGCACAGTCATCCGTTGCACGCGCCAGGGGAGAATTGGAGAAATGAAACGATGGGTTGCGTCCATAAGGGATTCGTGTTTGTTCTTACATGTCTGATGCTCGTATCTTCCGCCAGCGCCCAGGTCCCGGTTGTGCCGGGACTGTGATCGAAGATGCTCGTAACGATTGTGGAAGATGACAAAACTTTAGGAGAACACTAATGGCAGAAGACACTGCAGAAATGAAACGGACCGCAGGTTTGACCGGTCTCACGATGAACGCGATGGCGCTGATCGCCCCAGGAGCGTTTCTGTGGCTCACCTTTGCCGGGCAGGCGGCTGCGGGCGCGACCGCGCCTTCAATGTGGATGGGCATCCTGTTTGCCACCTTGTTATGCCTTGCCACCGCCATCTGTTACGCGGAAATGGCGAAGCTGTATCCCGGAACCGGCAGTTCGTATTACTTTGCCGAGCAATCGTTCCTCAACCACGATAAGGCTTGGCCGTATGCCCGGCTGGCCAAATTCGTCGTCGGCTGGGGCTCGCATCTCTACTACTGGATCTACCCCGGCGTGATGGTTGGCGTCATCGGAGTCATCTCCGGCTATTTGGTAGGGACGCTTTGGCCGAATTTTATGAGCGCCTCCAATCCCGGTCCCATGTTCATGATGGCGGTTGCCATCGTGTTCTCGTTTGCTGTGTCCTATATCGCCCACCGGGGCATCAGCCTCTCGACCTCGATCAATATCGCGATCAACGCGATTCAGATCAGCGCTCTGATTGTGTTCGCGGTTATCGCGCTCGGCTACCGGGTGAACCATCCCCCGGGCAGCGTGGCCTTCCAGTTCGACGCGCAAACCAGTGCCGCGTTTAGCTGTGAGTTCGCGACCACGAAGACGATGGTGAATGGGCAGAGCACCGACACCATCGTTCGCGCCGCCGACGGGACCCCGCAGTGCGCTGTGGATGCGGCCGGAAAACCGGTGCCGTATCACATCAGTTATCCGGAGAAGGATGCGAGCGGCGCTTTTGTCTCTCATCCCACGGCACGCTCGGTCGTCAGTATGCACAATTTTGGCTGGATGTTCGTGCAGGCCACCATTGCCATCCTCATTCTCGTGGGATTTGAATCGGTTACCTCGATGGGAGGCGAGGCTAAGAACGCCAAACGCGACATCCCGATCGCGGTCATCGTCTCGCTGCTGGTCCAGAGCTGTTTCTGTTATCTATTCGAGTACTTTTCCGCCAATTACTTTCTCAATAGCGGCTATCCGATGAGCTTTGCCGGAGCTTCGGCGGCGCCCATCGGGGACATCGCGACCATGGTCGGCGATGCGCTGTTCGGCCCTGGGAACGGACGAACCTTCATGCTGATCGAGGCGGCCACGGTATTTGTGGCGCTGATCGGCACAACGCTCTCTTGCATCAACACTGGGGCGCGGGTGACCTACGCCATGGGCAAGGACCAGGAGGTGCCGGAACACTTTGGCATGCTGCATTCCAAGAACCTGACGCCACACCGGGCCATCTGGACACTGGCGGTCATTTCAGCGGTAGTAGGATGCATCACGGTGCTGATGATTTTTGGCGACGGCGCCGCTCCCTCGGACTCGGCCATTCAGGCCTTGCCGCACGGCTTCTGGTCTAGTTTCGGGTACAGCACGCATGACAAGATGGCGGCGTTACCGAATACCTTCCTGACGACGGCGCTGGCTTCCAACTTCGGCGCGTTCTTGCTGTACATCCTGAGTTGCCTAACCTGCATCGTGTGCTATCACAAGCATCCGAACTTCAAGGTGGTGCGTCACCTGCTGATCCCGGTCTTCGGGGTGCTCGCCAACCTGGCCTGCATGGCGTTCTATGTGATCGGCCCCTTCATGGGCTATGGCACCAAGATGGAGCCGCTCCTGGCGCTGGGGATCGCTCTCGTCTGGGGCATCTACGGCGCAATTTACTTCTTCCGCATCAGCAAGACCTCCGGCCGCACGACCATGATTAAAGACCGTGTGTCGATGACGACGATCGCATGACCTAACGGCCAGTCACGGACGGCGGAGCCTGGCAGCCGCACGGTTGCCAGCCTTCCGCCTGTCAATAGGTTTAGGTTTGTGTGGTGACGGGGCTCCGCCCCGTCCAGTTGAGAATAAGACAAGTTCTGATTAAGTCCCCGGAGTCCCCCCGTGCACCTCTGTGTACCCTGTGGTTAATACTTTTGCCGACGCGTAATCAGAATTACATTAGCAGCTAGCGGGAAACTCGGATTCTGCCGGGTTTTGCTATCCTTACGCCTTTTTTACGAAAATTCTGACATGCTGTCGGCATTTAGGCTAGATTGGAGTTTCGCCGCTTGCCGATCACCTTTGACGCAGATTCATTCACGATGACTGTCCTCCACGTCGGCGACCAGTTGGATCACTATCGGATCGAAGCCCTGGCTTCCCGCAGTGGCATGGCCTCCATCTTCCGCGCCATCGATCTCAACAATGGCCGCCAGGTCGCCATCAAGATCCCCCATCCCGAAGTCGAGTGCGACCCCGCTCTGTTTGAGCGTTTCCGCCGCGAGGAAGAAATCGGCAAGCTGATGGACCATCCTGGCGTCATGAAGGTCTTCCCCGATGACGACCGCAGCCAGGTCTACATGGTCATGGAGTGGGTGGAGGGGCGGCTGCTGCGGAAACTCCTCGGCGAACAGCCAAAGCTGCCGCCGGAGCGCGCCCTCCGCATCACGCTGCGCATCCTCGATGCGCTCGACTACATTCACTCGCACGGCGTCGTGCATCGCGACCTGAAGCCCGAGAACGTGATGGTCGACGAGCACGACAACATCAAGCTCATCGACTTCGGCATCGCCGGCAACGCCGGCGCCCGCCGCCTCACCTTCGCCAAGTTCTCCCCGACCATGGGCACGCCGGACTACATTTCTCCCGAGCAGGCCAAAGGACAGCGCGGCGATGCCCGCAGCGACCTCTATGCGCTGGGCATCATGTTCTACGAAATGCTGAGCGGCAAAGTGCCCTTCTCCGGCGC
>Ga0208820_1001089_pt1 | contig 16122 bp, 16 predicted proteins | sample June2015DPH_16_5_FD_184713 | JGI IMG/M metagenome (GOLD analysis project Ga0208820, IMG submission 184713) | Peatland microbial communities from SPRUCE experiment site at the Marcell Experimental Forest, Minnesota, USA - June2015DPH_16_40... | ecosystem: Environmental > Terrestrial > Soil >...
TGCGCACTGTCCAGGGTGTGACGCAGGCAATGAAGATTACAGAAGCCAGCACGACACCTGTGAACGAAGGCTTGCGTAGCTTCGCGCGGTGATACCACGCCCATAATCCCGAGGCCGGAAGGAACGCAATCAGTATCGTGCTGTTCAGCGCCGCGATCCCCCAGAGCAGGCCAAACTGGAGCCAGGGTTTTAGTGCGTCGCGATCTTCCATGGTCAGGGCCAGCCAGAAAATCACGGCCAGCAGCAGGGTGGAAAAACTCGTCTCCCACACCCAGCGCGTGCACCAGAACATGACGTAAGGCAGAAGAGCCCAAGTCCAGGCGGCTCCGACCGCGACTTTCTCTGAGAAGATTCTGCGCGCGATCAGGAAGATTGGGATGCAGGTCAGCGCGGAAAAAATGCTGTTGATGGTGAGCAGAATGAACGCCGACGCTCTCGAATAGATGCCGAAGATGTGAAAGACGCCGGCAGTCAGGTAAGGGTAAAGAGGCGGTTCCCAGGCAGTGGGACCGGTGGGCGCGCCGAAAGCATTGCTGAAGCCGTGCCCAAAGGAGATGGAGGCGCCGATGCGTCCCATCTCCCAACCAAATCCGAAATTATCTTCCGCGGGCTTGAACTTATAGGTGTGGCCTACGATGATCCAGCCCACGCGCAAGAACAGGGCGATGGCGACCATCCAGAATTGCGAGATGCGGATACGAGCCCATGCATCGAGAAGCAGGGTTGGGATGTGTTTGTGGCCGGCGGCCACGGCGGGTTTTGAATCCATGGATGTTTCTATTTGTAGCTGAGTCTCGATGCCGCGGCAACTCGACAACCGTGCCGTAATGGATTGACACCTGACCGCGGTGTACCTAGACTGAGGTGCTTCGCGCCATTTGCCGGGCGGTTGAACGTATAATTGTTTCGATAACTTGTACGGACCGAGGTCACCTGATGGGCTGGCTGCAAAACAAATTCGAAAAAAACTTCATGATCAGTACGGTCGACTACGTCTTCAACTGGGCGCGGAAATCGGCCGTGTGGCCGATGACGTTTGGCTTGGCTTGCTGCGCGATCGAGATGATTGCCTCGTCGACCTCGCGATTCGATATCGCGCGCTTTGGTTCGGAAGTATTTCGTCCCAGCCCGCGGCAGAGCGATCTGATGATCGTGGCCGGCACCGTGACCTTGAAGATGGCTCCGGTGGTGAAGCGCATTTATGACCAGATGCCTGACCCGAAGTGGGTGATCTCGATGGGCGCGTGCTCGTCGGTGGGCGGACCGTTTAATACTTATGCTGTTCTGCAAGGCGTCGACAAAATCGTGCCCACGGATGTGTACGTCACCGGCTGCCCGCCGCGGCCGGAGAATCTTTTCTACGCGCTGCTCAAGCTGCAGGACAAAATCGATACCATGACTTTGGCGAAGAAGCCGACGGAAGTGCGGCTCGATCCGAATATGATGGAGAACTTCAAGCGCCAGGTGATGATCGCGCAGACGGTGCAGCCGAAATAGCTGTCAGCATCGAGTATTCCGCCACCTGAGAACTGAAATCGGCCTACCATGAAGATCGCAGCAGTAGTCGCGGTCACGGCGTTATGTCTTTTGTCTGGCGGCCCCGTTGGGGGACAGAGTTCGACGAAAGAAACGGCGGTCGAAAAACAGATTACCGAGACCCTCCACCAGATGTATGAAGCGGAGAAGCGGAAGGATCTCAAGTTCGTCCTGTCGCATCTCGCGGATGATTTTGCCGAAGTGGCGGGTGACGGAGGCGTGTACCATCGCGCGGATATTGAAGCAGGCTGGGCCGACGTTCTATTGCGCGACTACAAACTGTCGGACTGCGCGTTCAAGTTGATGGCTCGCGACGCCGCTTACTTGACCTGCAAGATGGAAGTGGATGCGACCTACAAGGGCCAGCCATTTCCGCAGCGTTTTCGCCTGACCACGGTGTGGACCCGACAGAGGGGTGAATGGCTGATACGGCTCGAGCAGGGGACGATTATCCCCGAGCCCCCGAAAGACAGCCAGACAAGGCAGAACTGACAGAAGACTGCGGGGCCGAGGTTAAGATAATGCCTGCGTTCCTTAAACTCACCACCGAATCCGAACTCCCGCCCGCCGACGAAGCCCAAGAATTTCCCTGCGGCGCGAAGACGATCTGCGTCGCTAACGTAAACGGCGCCTACAGCGCCATGGACAACGTATGCCTGCACCGCGGCGGCCCGCTGGGGCAGGGAATGATTGAGGGAGGCAAGGTGGTGTGTCCCTGGCACGGCTGGGCATGGGATCCAAGGACTGGCGAGGCGTCGCAAAATCCCAGCGCGAAAGTCGCCGTGTATCCACTGAAAATTGAAAACGGCGATGTGCTGATTGAGATCTAATAGGGCTGTCCTGTTGGCTTCGTTCTCGTTATCCCAATAATCTTAAGAATTTCCCCGGCTGATTGTCGTATCCCGGAAACACTTCATTCAAGTTCTTGTTCCCCATATGTCGTGCGACGGCCTCGCCGAGAACTTGACGAAAGTCCGTGGTCAATGCCAAATCGCGGCCTTCGTAGAGCTGCGATTGATCGAGGCCCGGCCAGCGTCCATAGACCTTGCCGCCTTTCACTGGTCCGCCCAGCACAAACATTACGTTAGCGTGGCCATGGTCGGTGCCGCGATTTCCATTTTCGCGTGCGGTGCGGCCGAACTCGGACATGGTCACGACCACCGTGTCTTCGCCGAGGTCGCCGAGATCGGTCCAGAAAGCGGCGATCGATTGCGAAAAGTCGTGGAGTACGTTAGCAATCTGGCCCTCGGTTGCGCCTTCGTTGACATGATGGTCCCAGCCGCCGATGTCAGCGAACGCTACCTGCACGCCGAGGTTCGCCTTAATAAGCTGCGCAAGCTGGCGCAGGCTGTCGCCGAAGCGTCCCTTGGGGTAATCGGCGCCGGGCGCGGGCTTGTAATTCGACGGATGCGCAGACCTGAGCATCTTGACCGCGTCAAACGTCTCTTCTCCGGTGCCTTGCAGGACGGTATCGAGCGAGTGGTCGTACATGGACTCGAAAGTATTGGCGACTGGCGAGGCTTTCGGATTGCGTCCGCCGACGGAGAAATCGTTGATGTTGTTGATGGCGATGGCAGGCTCGACGCCACTCAAGATGCGCGGAATCGACGGCCCCATGGCTATGGCTTTGAAGGCCGATTTCTGCGATGGTTGAGGCAGCTTGCGCAAAGCGCGATTGAGCCATCCATCTTCTGTGGCCTTCACGCCTGGAGTGCCGGCCTCCATAAAGTCCTGTGCATCGAAATGGGAGCGGCTGTGATCGGGCGATCCGGCCGCGTGCACAATCGCCAGTTGACGCTGCTGCCAGAGCGGCTGGAACGGCGCGAGCGATGGATGCAGGCCGAAGAAACCATCGAGATCGAATACCGACTTTCGCGGAATATTGATGCTGGGCCGCATCGCGTAATATTGCGCCTCACCATGAGGCACCACAATATTCAAACCGTCGGCCGCACCGCGCTGGAAGATTACGACCAGGCGTTTGTTGTGTGTGCCCGGTTGAGCCGCGCCCATGGCGGCGCGAGCGAGAAAGCTCGGCACTGCCGCTGTGCCGACGACGGCGAGTGCGCTATTGCGAAGAAAGACGCGACGAGTGATGGACATAAAATGCTCCTAGCTGTAGCTTCCAGCACTACGCTCATAGCTGCCAAGGTGTCCCGCTGCTTCTAGCTAGAGCGAGTAGCCAGAAGTCAGCGGCTATCTTTTCTGAAACTCCGGCGAGCCTAGCAGCAAGCCCGCGATTGTATTCACATCCGGAAGACGCGATGCATCCACGGGCTTGCGCGCTCCGGTCTTCTTGTCTTGCTTCTGCTGCGCGCCATTAGTTGCTGCGGCATCGATCTGTGCCGTGATCGAGTCGTGCGTCTGTTTTGACACGTATCCGTCAAGCAGGCTGACTTCGAGCGCGGCGAGTGTCCGGGTCGAATCTGGCGGCGGATTGGGCGGATTGCTCCCCGCCAATTGCGCCACGTCCACCTTCACGCCCTTGATCTTGCCGTTGCTCAGCGCCAAAGCAAAATTCATGCGATTGAGCAGCGCAGACGAGCTCACCCACGTTTCCGCCTTCATGGAATAGCCGGTGGGCGGCTGCGCGCCGTAAAGTGGCATGCCCATATTGTTGAGCTGGCGGATGAGCGGCAACGCATCGTCGACCTCTGCGCCGGTGGCCCGCACCGCCGAAGCCACGAATTCCAGCGGCGTCTTTACCTTGTCGCGGTAGGTTCCGTCATCCCAAAACTCAGGCGAGTGAAAAAGCGCCGCGAGCACTTCGCGAATGTCGCCCTTCTTTTTCAGGAACGTTTTCGCCAAGTGATCGACCAAAGCTGGAGGCGGATCATCCGAAACAAACCGTTCCGCGAGCTTGAGCGAGATGAAGTGCGCCGTCTGCGGACTTGTGGCCAGCCGGTGCAGCAGTTCCAGTCCCTCGCCTTCACCCTTGGGCTTGATGCGGTGACCGAGCACGAACTTGGGTCCGGGCTCGTGCATCCGCGGATCGAATTTGAAGCCGCCGCCCTGGTACGGCGTGTCGATAGTCCACCCGGTAAAGACTTTGGCAACCTCAGTGACATCGCGCTGCGAGTAGCCGCCGTTCACGCTCAACGTGTGCAGTTCCAGCAACTCGCGTCCATAGTTTTCATTAAGGCCACTGGGGCGCTTGCCCTGATTAGGTCGACGCGGAGGATAGGGGCGCCCGTGCGGTCCATAAGGATGCGGCGGAATACCCATAGCTTGCGGCGAGTTCGGACCCACGCTAAGCCAGTTGTCGAGGTAAAACAACATCGCCGGACTCTTCGCCGTGGCCACAAGCAGGTCTTCGAACTTGCCGAGCGCGCGCGGGCGAATCACATCGCGCTCGTAGCTGGTAATGAGTAGCCGATCGACTCCCTTGTCCACGAATACATTGAAGTGGTTAAACCAAAAATCGGTCATCACCTCCTCCAGCTGACGCTCGCTGTAGATGGCGCGCAGAAGCTTGGCCTGCGTCAGTTCGCCGGTGACCACGCCCGCAGGATTATTCATGGCGAGCAAAATTTCCTTCTGCTTCGGAGGCACGCCCTCGAGGAACTCCTGGCCTTTCCCTCCGCGCAGGGAATCGGCAAACGCGAGTTGTGCCGTCGGCGACATGCTGAGAATTTTCTTGAAACGCTGGTCGGGCGGAATGCTCGCGAGTCGCTGCAAATCCAGATCGGCGTAAAGTTGGTCCTCGCGCCGGCGCGCCGGGTCTTGCTGCTCGGGCGTCAGCTTGGCTGGAAGCGCGGTGACCGCTGTCGTTTCGCTGTTGTCTGTGGTAGTTCCTGTGTTTGTATCTGCGGCAGTGTCATTGCCTGTGGCGACGTGGTTCATGGCGGCGTTTGTTGCAGAATGATCCGCATCTGGTGCAGCGCCGGACGCCATCGTGGCACCCTCAGCGGGTGCGGCCACGGGATTCGTATTCTTCGCGGCTTCCTGCAAACGCTCTTTTCTCTCCTGTTGCCGGTCGATCTGAACTTGATACACCATGCGTAACGCGGCGTCGGATGGCATGGGTTTCTTGCCGTTCATCACCTGATTGATCTCTTGGCCATCCGGAAAGCTTTCTGCAAGTTCCTTCGTGCTCATGCGAGTTGTGCGGAAAGGCTCCAGCCGCGCATCGAGGGCGCTGTCGTCGATTTTTTCGGGATGCAGTTGCAGATCAATCCACTTGTCGACACCGATCGTCATTACTCGCTTCATGTCTCCGGGCCGCGGACCGAAAGTCAAACGATTGAGAGCGTGTAGGGCGCGGCGTTGATCGCCAGCACTGGGGGGCGTCTTGTCCCTCTTTTTCGCAAGCAAGGGCGGGACGGTGCAAGCCAAGCTGACGGATAGAAGAATAACGGCGAACTTGGCGCGGCCCACAGGCATGAAGACTCCGGATCAGCGAGGAAGGACAGCCCTCTTATTATGAACCCGAGCGAAGGAAAAAGTTGCTGACCGATAGGTTACCGAAGGATAACGTTAATGTTGGAACCAAGAGCCAAAAGCCAAGCCAGAAGCCAGGAGTTAAGTCAGATACGTTTTGCCGCGGGAGACTTTGTGCTGCAGAGTGGCGGCTAACTGGTCGACATCGGTTGGAGCAATGTTCACTGACATATGATCGGCCAACAACGGAACGCGATTACTCCCCACGGCATCGCGGCGCACCTGGATCAGCAGGGCCTGAACCGCGTTGGGATCGTATTTTTGCGGAGTCATGCGCACGAGATCACTCAGCGCGCCGCCCAGGGAAAGCGGTTCGCGGTAAGGACGTAAGCTGGTCATCGCGTCGAATGTATCGGCGAGCGCCATGATGCGCACCGGCATGGGCAATTCGTCGCTGGCCAAAGCATCGGGATATCCGGAGCCATCGCTGCGCTCATGATGCCACCGCACCGACTCATGAATCTTCGGCCAAGGGAATTCCACGCTGCTGACAATTTGATGGCCGACCACAGTGTGGTCCGCCATCTCGCGAAACTCCTCGGGGTTGAGCGCTCCGGGCTTGCCGAACAGGCGGCGGTCCACCGCCACCTTGCCGATATCGTGCAAATATCCAGCGCTGCGCAGCGCGGCGACGTCGCCGCCTTCCACGCCCATCGCTTCACCAATGGCAGCGGCGTAGCGTCCCACGCGAAGAGAGTGACCGTGAATGTTGACGTGCTTTACGTCGATCGCGGTGGCGAACGCCTCCAAGGCACTGTCATAGAAGCCATGTAGTGAAGCCATCAGGCGCAGATTTTCAGTGACCCGCTGAGCCAGTGTCTGGGTTAGTGCGTGGTTGTGCACGGCTAGCCCGATGTAGCTGCACAGCAGATCCACGGCATCCAATTCGGCTTCCAGATAGGGAGCATCTCCCGGACGCCGCCCCAGGGCCACAACTCCGGCGAGCTTGCCAACCGATTTGAGTGGAGCGATGCACTTGAACAATTCGGGAGCGACGTTGCCATTGGAACTGAGAAACACCGAATACGTGGAAGCATTGAGCACAATCGCTCCGCGCGCAGCGGTGAGGGCATGAGTGTGTTTGGGCAGAAGAGGGATGAAGGCCGGCTCGGGAAGCATGGCGAAGCCTTCCGCTGCCACGGAGGTGAGCATGGTGGGCTTCTCATTGAAAACGAAAAGCGCACCTTCGCGCGCGCCTGCCGCTTCCATTACAGCGGACAGCATGCGGCGCGACGTTTCGGTGAATTCACGCTCGGCTGTCAGCTCCGGTCCAAGATCGGAGAGAGTTTCAACCGTGCGCAACAACCTGCGGAAATTATTTGTTTCCACGGTAGACAAGTAGTGCAAGAATGCTGAACAGAACGAGCGTAACATGCGGGAAACTTGCACAGTGAGAGAGGGTTGTTGGTTAGTTTGGTGCTTGCGGGCTGCTGAAAACTGAGTGACGAATTTGGTTCTGGCTTTTCCTGTGCTCTCGGACTCTGTGAAGGGCGGGCCTCAAAAATACTCGCGCAGCTCGGCGAAGCGTCCCACGATGAGCAGACGCTGTGGGGGAGGAGCCGCATTCAGTTCATCATGTTCGAGAACCCAGGTGTTGCCGTGAGGGACGAAGACCGCGTGCAATCCCGCAGCCAGCGCCGGATTGATGTCAGATTTCGGACTGTTGCCGACCATCCACGTGGAATCGTGGGCCAGTTCATATTTCTCGATGACCGCCTGGTAGGCCGCGGAATCTTTTTCGGCAACGATCTCCGTTGCGGCGAAATATTCCTTCAGTCCTGAGCGTTCGATCTTTCCGGTCTGCTCCACGATGGCGCCCTTGGTCATCAAGATGAGGTGATGCCGGTTCGAAAGATACTGAAGCGTTTCAGGCACGTCGGGCAGAATTTCAATCGGGTGGCCGGCGACGGTGTGGGCGAAGCTTTGGATCTGCGCGTGCAACTCGGGAGTGACCGGCTCCACGCTGAGCCGCTCGAACGTGTCCACCAGCGCGTGCGCAAAGCTGTGCAGGCCGTAACCATGCTTCACGATGCATTCGCGCTCTACGTCGTTGAGCACCTCCCGCACTTGCTCGGAAGAAAATTCGTGGTGATTGAGGAATGAAATGAAGCGCACAATGGCCCGCTCGAAATAAATGTTGTTTTCCCAGAGTGTGTCGTCCGCGTCAATCAGCAGGGTCTGTGTTTCGCAGGTGTTTTCTGTCGTGCCGGACAAATGCGCCATGCCCTTGAAGAATCTCTCTACGCTACCCAATCCACTCGTGCCTCAGGCCCAATGATGCCCGCTTTGTGGCCCATGTCGAGCAGACGTGCAACGCCTTCGCGTCCTTCTGGTCCATAGTCGAGCGTACGCTCGTTCACGTACATGCCGACGAACTGGTCAGCCGTTTGCGTGTCGAGATCGCGCGCGAACTGCATGGCATAGGACAAGGCTTCTTCGCGATGGTCGAGAGCATACTGAATGCTGTCGCGCAACGCGCCATTGACTGCGGAGATGAGTTCCGGGCCGAGCGTACGGCGGATGGCGTTGCCTCCCAGCGGAAGCGGCAGGCCTGTCATCTTCTGCCACCAGCGGCCAAGGTCGACAACGCGGTGCAGGCCGGCCTTGTCGTAGGTTAATTGGCCTTCATGGATGATGAGTCCGGCTTCGTACTTGCCCTCGAGTACCTGCGGAATGATCTGATCGAACGGAACGACTTCGGTCTCCACTCCCGGAGCAAAAAGTTGCAGCGCAAGATACGCGGTTGTAAGCATGCCCGGAACCGCGATGCGCTTCTCCTTGATCTCACTTTGCGTAAACGGGCGCGGCGAAACGATCATGGGCCCGTAGCCTTCGCCCACGCTGCCTCCGCACGACATCAGCGCGTACAAGTCCTGTATATAAGGATAGGCGTGAAATGAAATCGCGGTTACATCGTAGACGCCTTCGCGCGCCTTCTGATTCAAGGTCTCGATATCACAGAGGGTATGAGTAAAACGCAGTCCCGGCACGCGAACCTTGCTGGTGGCAAGGCCGTAGAACATAAACGCATCGTCGGAATCCGGGCTGTGAGCAATCGAAATCTCGCGCACGTGCGACGACTGGTTGCCACCGGAATGTTTTGTTTCCGCTTCCGAAATTACTGTCATCTCTTGAACTCCAAAACTTGCTACTGTGTTTTCGTGCCGTCCGCAGAAGAGCGTTGCCATCGCGCCGCAATTCCGGCAGCCATCATCACCTTAATTACTTCTGCAAACAGAAACCAGTAAAGGCCCCAGCGGAAGGCTTGCAGCACGGAATGCGTCAGAACCGCGAGCCAGGTCAGACCTCCGGTGAAAAGCACAGCTTCGCCGAGAAAGCCACTTATCGTGGCGCGGGCGAAGCTCCTGTGTCCATGTTCCATCACATATCCCGCCACCCACGCAACCAGTGGATAGGCCAGCAGGAATCCGCCAGTTGGCCCGAGCAGGTGGGCGATTCCCCCGGGACCCAGGGGACTGAACACGGGCATTCCCATCGCGCCTTCGGCCAGATAGAGTGTAAGCGCCGCAAAACCGCGGCGACTGCCCAGCAGCAGACCCACCAGCAGCACTCCGAAGTTCTGCACCGTCAGCGGCACCGGCGTGAACGGCAGCGGAATCGTAATATGCGCGCACAACGCGACGAACAAGCTGCCCCCAACCACGAGGGCTACTTGTCGCGCAGATTCGGTAACGAAAGAGCGTTCCCTCGGATTGCTCAGAGCTTGCATCGCTGGTTTTTCCATGGAAAGCCTCCGAATCAACGCGGAGTAAATCAGGCCTCAGTATTGCCTGACTGACGCTTGCCGTCCAGCTGTCTGGCGCTTGCTTCCTGGGCTGCATGCGCGGCCTGCAAGTGGCGCCGCAAACGCATGTACAAGGCGATTGCAACGCACACCACCACCAGCGTACTCATACCCAGGATCAGGAACCACCAGATCATCCGCACAGCTGATTAGAATAACAGATCACCGTGCAGTGAAACGGACCTTTCGCGGCAGGAGCGCACTTGCGAGCACACTCAATTCATCCAAGAGGAACGCGAAGTTCTTCCCGGTGTGCCGCAAGATAAAGACCACGGCTAATTTCTAGCTAGTTTTTGAAGGAGCCATCTTTTCCCGCATCATTTCAACTCGCTTGAGCATGAACTTGAAACGTTCACGGCCATACTTGGAGCTCATGATTACTTTCTCGATAGTTCCGAACATCTCCGGATCGCCAACTTTTTCGCGCAATTCTTTGAGAAAAGGATGAACCTTCGCAAACACGATGAACATTTCCCCGCTTACGGCGGGCTGGAGGAACAAATCTGCACTCAACGCGCCGTGCAGCACGAACGACGCGGCCATGCTCCAATAGCCGCTCACTTGGCGCAGCCAATTGTTCTCCTGCGTCCCAGGAGCAAACGCGACCTTCATGAAGTCGTCGGCGCTAGTCGGCCAGAAAGTCGTAAACCACCAGTTGCGCGCCTTGCGCATTTCCGCTTCGCGGCGCAGATCGTAGAGTTGGAGAATTAGTTGGGCATCGGCAGCGGTCGGTTTCTTGGACATCAGGTCCTCCTTATGATTTAGTGACCAACTGGAGTTAGACGGACGGATCAGCGGCGAGAACCATACAAATTGTGGACCCCAGGCGAAATTATGCGCTGGTCGCTGCGGCCTCGGCTGGCGCCGCACGCTCATAGTCACACTCTTTGTTCGGGCAGGCGATGACCGGTCCTGCTTTCAGGTTTTTTTCCACCAGATATTCGCTGCCGCAACTCGGGCACTTCTCGGCGATCGGCTTATGCGCCGAAGTGAACTTGCACGTCGGATAATTTCCGCACCCGTAGAACGTGTTGCCCTTCCGCGCGCGCTTCTCAACCAGTTCGCCATCTTTGCACTCCGGACACTTCACGCCGATGAAGTTCTGCTTCACGTACTTGCACTCGGGATATCCGCTGCAAGCGGTGAATTCACCGAAGCGTCCGTGGCGGATCATCATGTTGCGCCCGCATTTCGGGCACAGCTCGTCCAGCGGAATGTCCGGAACTTTCTTCCCCTGGTCCAGACGCCGGGTTGTCTTGCAGTCGGGATAACCCGTGCAGGCCATAAACTGCCCGAAGCGGCCGCGCTTGAGCACCATCACCCGGCCGCAGTTTTCGCAGTATTCTTCCTGCGTGGTTTCCTGCACATCGGCCGAGTCAAGATCGGGCAGGTTGATCGGATTTTCTTTCGTAAATGTGCAAGTGTTCGGATCTTCTTTGTCGTAGGTGCTGCAGGCGTAGAACGATCCGTGCTTGCCCCACTTGATCACCAGCGGCGCGCCACAACGCTCGCACTTTTCGTCTGTGGGCTTTTCCATCCGCTTAATGTTCTCCATATGCTTTTCGGCATATTTGAGATCCTTCTGGAACTTTTTGTAAAACTCGGCAAGAGTGTCAGTCCACTTTTCCTTGCCCTCTTCGATCTCGTCGAGTTCTTCTTCCAGGCGCGCGGTGTACGCCACGTCGAAAATGTCGCGGAAGTTTTCCACCAACAGATCGGTGACCACCAACCCGATTTCGGTCGGCGTAAACTTGCCGCCCAATTTCTGTACGTACTGCCGTTCTTGAATCGTCGAGAGAATCGCCGAGTAAGTGGAAGGCCGCCCAATGCCACGTTCTTCCAATTCCTTGACCAGCGATGCTTCGTTGTAGCGCGGCGGCGGCTCGGTGAAATGTTGCTCGGGCTTCAACTCCTTGAGCGTGAGCTTCTGTCCAGCTTCGAGCGCTGGCAGCTTGTGCTTCAGTTCTTCGTCTTCTTCGTCCTTGCCTTCCTTCGACTCTTCGTAGACTCGCAGGAAGCCGTCGAATTTCAGCACCGATCCAGTCACACGGAACCAGAAAACATCACCGCTCTTAGCTCTTGCGTCGATGTCCACCGTGGTCTGGTCGAAGACCGCGGGCATGATCTGCGATGCCACAAAGCGCTGCCAGATCAGCTTGTAGACCTTGAATTCATCTTCTTTTAGGTACTGTTTGATCTGGTCAGGATGACGCATCGCCGAGGTCGGCCGGATGGCTTCGTGCGCCGCCTGTGCTTCCTTCTTCTCTTTATATGTGTTCGGCGTTCCGGGCAGATAAGCCGCGCCGTATTCATTCCCAACGTATTCGCGCACTTCCTGAATCGCCTCGGGGGCAACGCGAGTCGAGTCAGTACGCATGTAGGTGATCAAACCAACTAGGCCTTCTTCGCCCAGTTCCACGCCTTCATACAGGCGTTGCGCGATCATCATTGTTCGCTTCACGCTGAAGCGCAATTTGCGGGAAGAATCCTGCTGCAACTTGCTGGTCGTGAATGGGGGCGCGGCGTTGCGGCGGCGTTCCTTCTTATCGACTGACCGCACAACCCATTCGGCTTGTTCGAGTGCCGCGCGGATCTTTTCCGCATCCTCGCCATTCGTGACCTCGATTTTTTCTTCGCCCTTACCCAGAAAGCGCGCGTCGAATGCGGGTGGCTTGCTGGCCGCAAGGTGCGCATCGATCGTCCAATATTCTTTTTTCTCGAACGCCTTGATTTCGCGTTCGCGCTCCACGATCAGTCTGAGCGCCACGGTCTGCACGCGCCCGGCGGAAAGGCCGCGGCGGACTTTATCCCACAAAAGCGGAGAAACCTGATAGCCGACCAGCCGGTCGAGTACGCGGCGCGCTTGCTGTGCATCTACAAGGTTTTGATCGATAGCACGCGGGTGCCCGAAAGCCGCCTGCACGGCGCGCTTGGTAATTTCGTTGAACGTAACGCGCTGAATCCGCGGCGGCGCATCCCCATCTTCTTTCTTCTTCTTTTTCTTCTTTGAGGCACCACCGTTGCGCGCAAGTTCCCCTGCAAGATGTGCTGCAATGGCCTCGCCTTCGCGGTCCGGGTCGGGCGCCAGATAGATCGCGTCCATCGGACCTGCCAGCTTCTTCAGCCTGGCCAGAACCTTTTCTTTCCCGGGGATCACGACGTAGTCGGTTTCGAAATCGTTGCTGGTATCCACCCCTAGAGTGCTCTTGGGCAGATCTTTCACGTGGCCGAGTGAGGCCTCGACAGTAAATCCCTTTCCCAGATATTTCTGGATGGTCTTCGCCTTGGCTGGCGATTCGACAATGACTAAACTTTTTACCAATGGACCCTCAGTTTGTAAGAATTCGTTTCGAAGCTAGCACGAATGGGACGAAGACAACAAGTTACTCGGGGAAAGCTTCTGGCCTCTAGCTACTGGCCGCTAGCCAAAACCGTGACTTTCGGGCTTTGGACGAGCGAGGCTAGCATGCGCCGGATTTCCAAGACTTTCGCTTCTAAATCTTTGTGCTCATCAGCGGTCCAAATCCTTCGCGAGTCTTCCATCCGTCGCCGCTCTAGTTGAGCTAGAAGCTAGTAGCCGAGTTTAAAAGCTCTTCACAAAATTCTTCCCCGGCATCTGTCTTACTTTGCCGGTCAGCTCCAGCTCGAACAGGGCCGCGAAGATTTCCGAAGACGACATTTCCGTTTCCAGACGTTCCACCAGTTCGTCGATGTGCGTGGCCTCGTCTGCCTGCAACAGATTAAGAATCCGCTGCTCGTGTGGAGGAAGCCCTTCGTCCGGGAATAGAGATGCGGAAGACGCGCCGCCGGATTCAGGTGAGGGTGGCGGAGTCAACGCAAGTTTCACTTCCGTCGCCAGATCCTCCCATACATCTTCCCAGGTGGCTATCAGCTTCGCGCCCCGCTTGATCAGCGTGTTTGGGCCCCAGGAATTCTTGTTCGTGACATTGCCGGGCACCGCGAAAACATCGCGGTTCTGTTCCAGCGCGCAGCGCGCCGTGATGCGGGTTCCGGAATACTCCGCAGCTTCCACAACGAGCACGCCGAGCGATATGCCGCTCAAAATCCGGCTGCGGATGGGGAAATTCTGCGGCGCTGCAAACGTCCCCATCGCGAATTCGGAGATGAGCGCTCCACCCAGTGCAAGAATCTGCTCCGACAAACGTGAGTTTTCTTTGGGGTAGATCACGTCAACGCCCGTGCCGAATACCGCGACCGTCTTGCCCTTCGCCGCGATCGCTCCGCGGTGGCTGGCCGTGTCGACTCCCCGGGCCATGCCGCTGATAATTACCAATCCTTGCGCCGCAAGGTCGCCCGCCAACCGCTCAGCCATTCCCGAACCATAGGGTATGGGATGACGCGTGCCAGCCATGGCGATGCCAGGTTGCGCCAAAACCTCAGGATTGCCGCGAACGTATAACACCAGCGGCGGGTCGTAAATCTCTTTCAGGCGGGACGGGTAGCACAGGTCTTCACCGGAAAGCACTGTCACTCCCGCCGTAGCGGCGTGTGCGATCTCCTCCCGCGCGAGCTCCGCTGATTTTCCGGTTGCTATCGATTGCGCCGAAACCGCCTGGATCCCCGTGCTTTCCAGTTCTGTTAACGAGGCGTGGAAGACCGCTTCGGCGCTGCCGAAATGTTCCACGAGTTTCCGCGCCTTGGTCGGACCTAGCCCTTGAGTCAGTGATATGGCGAGCCATTCTAGAAGATGAGTTGCGGGTGCGGCCACGGGAGTCGGCAAATTTCTGCTCCAGGGTCACTTGACTGGGCGGACTGTAGCCATTGGCGGAAGGCAGTGTCAAGGGAAGCCGTCATAAATGGCTGCAAAAATGGTCTGATAAAATCAAAAGAGGAATGAGACGTCTGCGCATCTCTGCGATTTCCTACCTTAATACCGCGCCCCTGATGTGGGACTTCGAGCACGGAAAGGCCGGCAGCGAGTTTGACATTTCCTATACGCTGCCATCGGCCTGTGCTCGCATGCTACAGGCTGGGACTGTCGACATCGGGATTATTCCGGCTGCTGCCTACGCCGAAATCTCCGGACTGATGGTATTGCCCGGTGTCGCGATTGCGTCGCGTCGGCCCGTACGTTCCATCCTGCTGGTGAGCAGAGTGCCGGTAAAAGATATTCGCACCGTCGCTTTGGACACGTCTTCGATGACCTCGGTGGCGCTGACAAAAGTTTTGTTCGAAAAATGGCTGGGCGGCGGCCGGACATTCACCCCGATGGCCCCTGATATCGACAAAATGCTCGTCCAGCACGATGCTGGATTACTGATTGGAGATCCCGCTCTGCAGATCGATCGTTCGCGCTATCTCACACTCGATCTCGCGGAAGAATGGATTCGCTACACAGGCAAGCCGTTCGTCTTCGCCTTCTGGGCGGTGCGTCAGGACGCATTGCGCGAATCCGTGCCGTCGCAAGACTTGGCGGCAATATTTCAACAATCGCGTGACCACGGACTTCAACCCGCCAGCCTCGACCGCATCGGCCGGGAATGGGCGCCCCGTCTTGGGATCGGCGAAGCCGATGCGCGTTCCTACCTCACGGAAAACATTTACTACAATCTGGACGCGCCCTGCCTGGAAGGCCTGCAATTGTTCTATCGCTATGCGGCGGAGATTGGCGCTTTGCCCACCGCTCCGGAGATAAAGTTTCTGAGCACCGCGAAAGCCTGTATAGCGCAATCGAGAGCCTACCTGTAAACTCCTACAACCTGCATGCTTCTGCATCTTCATCCGTTGCTGGCGATGTCTGTGTGGCGGCATCTGCGCCGCATGGGCGGACCGGGTCTGGTCCTGTTAGGCATTGCCGACAATTCGGTGATTCCACTAACTGGCAGCATGGACGTATTGACCATCTGGCTGGCTGCGCGTCATCGCGAACCTTGGCCCTACTATGCCCTCATGGCCACGCTAGGAGCAGTGATCGGCGGGTACATTACTTATGCCCTGGCTCGCAAAGGTGGAAAGGAAACAATGGAGCGCAAGCTCTCGAAGAGACGCGCAAAGAAAGTTTCCAAAGCATTCGAACGCTGGGGATTCGGTGCGGTTGCGATTCCAGCACTTCTGCCTCCGCCGTTTCCTTTTGTGCCGTTCCTGTTGGCGGCTGGCACCATGCAGTACTCGCGAATTAAATTTCTGGGAGCCTTAACGTTAGGTCGTGGCATTCGCTATACGGTCGCTGCCGGCTTGGGATTTCACTATGGTACCCATATTCTCCGTTTCTTTTCTCGGTACTACAAACCCGCGATGGGCATACTGATCGGCCTGGCGGTTATCGGGGCCGTCATGAGCTTCATCCAATATCTGCGCATGAGAAAGACGTAGTGGATCCA
>Ga0208820_1001092_pt1 | contig 16106 bp, 10 predicted proteins | sample June2015DPH_16_5_FD_184713 | JGI IMG/M metagenome (GOLD analysis project Ga0208820, IMG submission 184713) | Peatland microbial communities from SPRUCE experiment site at the Marcell Experimental Forest, Minnesota, USA - June2015DPH_16_40... | ecosystem: Environmental > Terrestrial > Soil >...
TTGCGCGTGGCGGCGTCCGTGCGATCGCGCGACGCGCCGTCCGGGAGCCGTATGGAAACGTAGATGGTGCCCTGGTCCTCGTCGGGAAGGAAGCCGGCGGGGAGGTGGCGGAACAACGCCCCGGCCGCCAGCCAGAAACAGAAGAGCGCCGCCAGCGCAAAGGCCGACTTCCGGATCAGCGCGCCCACCCCCGCCAGGTACTTGTTCCGGGAGCGTTCGAAAACCCGGTCGAAGGCGCCGAAGAACCGTCCCAGCGGGCCGCGCGTTTTCATCTTGGACCGCAGAAGGAGAGCGCTGAGGGCCGGGCTCAGCGAGAGCGCGCTGAACGCAGAAATCAGCACCGAGGCGGCGATGGTGAGCGCGAACTGCTTGTAGATCTGCCCGCTGATGCCGCCCAGAAACGCCACCGGGATGAAGGCCGCCGCCAGAATGCACGCGATGGCCACCACCGGCGCCGACACTTCTTCCATGGCGCGAATGGCCGCCTGGCGCGGCGTCAATCCTTCGTCGATGTGCCGCTGCGCCGCCTCCACAACCACGATGGCGTCATCCACCACGATTCCGATCGCCAGAACCAGCCCGAACATGCTGGTCATGTTGATGGAGAAACCGAGCAGCGGGAACAGGGCGAACGTCCCCATGATGGCGACCGGCACGGTCAGCAGCGGAATCAGCGTGGCGCGCCAGTTCTGCAGAAACACGAACACGACCAGGACCACCAGCCCGATGGCCTCGAACAGCGTCAACTGCACGTCCTTGATGGCGGCGCGCACGAACATCGTCGAGTCGTAGCCGATGATGTAGTCCATCCCCGCCGGGAAGCTCGGCTTGGTTTTCGTCAGGAAGGCTCGGACCCGCTGGGCCGTGGCCACGGCGTTGGCGCCCGGAGAGAGATAGACGATCAGGTTGGCGGCGTTGCGACCGTTCACGCGGTTGAAGCCGGCGTAGGTCTGGGCGCCGAGCTGGACGTGGCCGATATCGCGGATGCGCAGCAGCGATGTGTCCGGCTGCGCCCGCAGCACGATGTCTTCGAACTGGCTGGGATCGACGAGCCGCCCCGGCGCGCTGACCGAGTACTGGAAAGCCGTCCCCGCGGGCGACGGCGGCTGCCCGAACGTCCCCGCGGGGTTCTGCCGGTTCTGCGCGTTAATAGCCTGGCTGACATCGGTGGCCGTGATGCCGAACTTGGCCATCTTGTCGGGGTTCACCCACACGCGCATCGAGTAGATCTGAGCCGAGCCCAGCCGCGCTTCGCCCACTCCATCCAGGCTGGCAACCTGGTTCAGCAGGTTGATCTGCACGTAGTTGGCGAGGAACAGCGAGTCATAGCGCCCATCGGGCGAGTCCAAGCTGATGGCCATCAGGAACGCGGTCGAGACCTTCTTCACGATCACGCCCTGTTGCTGCACCTCGACCGGCAGGCGGGGCATCGCAATATTCACGCGATTCTGCGTTTGCACCGTCGCCATGTCGGGATTGGTGCCCAGCTTGAAGGTGATCTGAATGTTGAGCGAGCCGTCGTTGCCGCTGCTCGACAGGAAGTACAACATGCCGTCGAGGCCGATCAACTGGTCCTCGATCGGCTGGGCCACGGTCTTCTCCAGGTCCTGCGCGTTGCCGCCGAGATAGTTGGCGGTGATCTGCACCACCGGAGGCACCACCTCGGGATAGGCGGATATGGGCAGGTTCGGAATCGCGGCTGCGCCCAGGATGACGATCACGATGGCAACCACCATCGCGAAAACGGGATGGTCGATGAAGAAGCGCGCCATGGCTCAGTTCCCGGACTTCGCCATCTGCGGCGCAACCACCGCACCCGGCCGGACTCGCAATTGGCCTTCGACGATCACGCGGTCGCCCGGCTGGAGCCCTTGTTCGATCAACCACAGGCCACCCACGCGGCCGCCCGTAGTCACCGGCCGCAGGGCCACCGTGTTGTCCCGGCCCACGGTGTAGACGGTCTGGATGCTCTGCAACTGCTGCACCGCCTGCTGCGGCACCATCAGCGCGCCGCGGCGTTCGTCGATCTGGACGCGCACGCGGCCGAACTCGCCCGGAAGCGCGGTGTGGCGGGGATTCGGGAAGCGCGCCTGCATCTCGAGCGTTCCCGTTTTCGAGTCCACCTGGTTCAGCGAGTTCTCGATGCGGCCCTTCCACGGGAACTCGGAATTGTCGGCCAGAACCAGCGTGAGCGGGAGATCGCCGCCGGGCATGCTCCGGCCGCCCATGGTCCACTTGAGAACGTCGGATTCCGTCACCTTGAAACGCACCCAGATCGGATCGAGCGGAACGATTGTCGTCAACGGCTGCGGAGCGTTGGGGGGAACCAGGCCGCCGACCGGCACGAGCGTATCTCCGATCCGGCCCCCGATCGGCGCGCGGATGGTGCCGTATTCCAGGTTCAGTTCGGCCGTCCGCAGTGCGGCCCTCTGCGATTCGACCTTGGCCAGCATGGAGTCGATCTGCGTGCGCGTCGAGAGCGTCGCCTGATCGACGTTCGCTTTGTAAGCGTTCACGTTCGCTTCGTTGGCCCGGAGCGCCGCCACCGCTGCGTCCAGATCCTGCTGCGATGCGGCGCCGGCCTCCACCAGCGGCTTGAGACGCTCGTCGTCCTGCTGCGCCTTCACCAGGTTGGCCTGCGCCGACGCGAGATTGGCCTCCGCCTGCAACAGCGCCACCTGGCGCCGGGCAAATTCCAGGTCCGCCTCGCTCTGTTTCAGGTTCGCACTGGCCTGCTGGACGCTGGCTTCATAGGGCCGGAGGTCCAGAACATACAGGACCTGGCCGGCTTCGACCTCCGCGCCCGGCCGGAACAGCCAGCGTTCGATGTAGCCCTCCACCCGTCCCCGAACCTCGACCATATCGCGCGCGTAAGTCTGCGCCGCGAAGTCCGCGAAGATCGGGACGTCGGCCGGCTCGACTTGCACGACGACCACCGGGACCGCGGCAGCGCGCGCCGGGTCCTGCTTCTGTCCATCCGCCGCGCAGCCGGACATGGAAACCAGAGCCGCCAGACCGGCCAGCCCGCAAAGGATATGTCTCTTTGAGTTCGTCATCTTACATACCGCGTGGCGCAGGCTTCAGCCTGCCGTGCCGGCACTCGTCCCGCCACCTGGGCGTCGAGATGAGTCTCGACGCGGCACGCATGAGTGCGTGCGCCACAAAAGCGCTCCATAACTAGCCTTTCCCGCCCATGGCCGCAAGAATGATGGACGCCGTGGCTTCGTCGCCGGGTTTCGAGCTGACCAGCAGATCGTAAAGGTGCCGGTCCGCCCAGTCCTGGCCGAAATTCAGGCGCACGTAACGGGCGCGCTCCGCGTCCATCCCGCGGATCGTCTCGGGCACACCGGTTCCCGTGCCCACGCGACGGCCCACGCGCGCCGCCTTGTCCTCCCACGGCGCGTACACAAAGACGTGAAACGCCTCCGGACACGCCTGCAGGATGCACTGGCCGCCGCGGCCCACCACCACGCAGTTCCCGGTCTCGTAAGCATGTTCGATGAGCGCTCGCGTCAGTTGGGCCATGGTTTCGGCATCGAAAATGTCCGTCGTCGCCACCGGCGCGACGCCTTCGAAAGCTCCGAACCACAGCCCGTGGCGGCTCAGCCGGTGCATCCAGGTGTCGGCGCGTTCGTCAAACCGCCGCGCCAGAGCCGGATCGACGCGCGCGGCCCGGGCGATCTCGTCGATCAAAGCGTTGTCGAGTAGTTGCCAGCCCAGCCGCGCAGCCGCCAGACCGGCTATGCGGGCGCCGCCGCTGCCGTATTCCCTCGCCACCGTCAGGACTCGGTACATCCCGCCAAGCCTTTCCAAATCATTTCGAGCAGAAACTCGACGTCGTTCGCGACGCTCTCGCGCGACCAGCCGAACAGGCGTTGCAGGATGAGCCCGCGAATCATCTCCGAAATCGTAAAGGCCGCCGCGCCCGCGCGTAGGGAGCGAATATGGCCACTGGCGACCGCCTCCTCCAGCACCGCTTCCAGCATTCGGATCTGCTCCAGGTACAGGCTCCGACATTCCTTGTTGACCTGCGCCGCGCCGAAGTTGCCGAACTCCGAGTGGTAGATCTTAACCAGGTCCCGATGCTCCTCCGCGTAGCGCACCCGCGTTTCGACGAAGGCCCTGACTTTGTCGGCAGGCGCGGGGGCCGCGGCCACGTTCCGTTTCATCTCCGCGGTCAGCCGCGAGATGCCCTGTCTCAAAGCTTCGAGGTAGATCTCTCGCTTGGAGGGGAAGTAGAGGTAGACGGTGCCTTTGGCCAGACCGGCCGCTTCGGCGATCTCCTCCACCGTGGCGCCGTCGAATCCGCGGCGGGCGAACACTTTGCGCGCCGCTCCCAGGATCTCCGCGCAGCGGAACTCCGAGACCACGGCCTGCTTCGATTTGCGCGCCACCGTCATGAGAAATGACTAACCGGTCAGTTTACCATACCGGAGGGTCAGCGGCGCCCGCCGGCGCGATCCACTCTCCGCTCCGACGCCGCGCGCCAGCGCTGCCTGGGGCGCTTGGCGCACTGTCCGAAAATGGGACTGGGTTCTTGCTGCAATTTTCTGTTTTCACCGCGGGTTCTCCCCGCCGCGAGACCGGAGCGCGCTTGGGCGGAATTCGGCATCCGAGTGGAGCATAGCGCGGGCGGGTGGGGCGAGGAGAGGACGGCGGGGTGCAAGGGGTTGAGAAGATGGGGAAGAATTCCTTGTGAGGGTGGTGACTGCCCAGATGGCGGCGTTGGGCAGCCAGTGGGGACGGGGGCGAGGAGGGCGGGCTGACGCCGCTCGCGGCGGTTGCAGGGGTCGGGGACGATACGTCAACGTGAATTCAAGGAGCCAGAAGACCCGAGAGGTGAGGCGAAAGCTTTGTCTTGTTCTGGGACAGACTTTCGCAACCGCGCACTCAGCAGGCCCAGCGCCGCAATGACCACGATCTGGCTTCCTTTCCGCGACGGGTTTTTGAGACGCCGAAGTCCTTGGTTTCAAAGCGTTCCGCAGTTGTCCCGAAACTCACCCTCTGTGAAACGAATTACAATATCAATGGGATGAAAGCCAAGCAGCGGCAGCGCTTTGATGCCGGTGTCAGTGTCCGCGTGAAGAATCCGGGCGTGAATGGCGTCGTCACGCAGCTAGATTCCTCGCCCACAGGCATGGGAGAATACTGGCACACGATCCGTACAGAGCACGGCGAACGCAGGGAACCCGGATGCAATATTGAGCTGGTCCCGGATCCGTTGACAAATATGGGGCCAATGAGGACGCCAACACCGGCGCCCGATGAGCCTTTGTTATTGCCGGAGCAGGCGATTGCCATGCTGCGCGCTCAAGTGGAGGAACCCGTCGAGACCCTTCGGTACGGTCATTCCGATGTCGAGGCGTGGGAGCGAATAGCGCTGAGGATCGTTGAGCGCGCTTTCGGGGAGCATACGCGGAACGCGAATCACTTCGTCTGCTCGGTCAGTCACGCCCACCACACGGAAGAAGAAGCCCAGGAGGCCCACGTTCAGCATATTGCTTCCAAAAAGAGCCTGCTGCGCGCCTTCATCAAGGAGCTCGAAATCATTCCGCCTCATCGCCCTCAAGTCGATGTCACCAAACACGGCGTTTTCTTCGCGGGCCAGACCTTCGATGAGCTCTCGGCGGCAGCGCGTGTGCTGGCGATCGCGAAAACCCGGCTCATGCTCATTGATGGCTATCTCGGGGCCGATACGTTGAGCCTTTTGCCTACCACGGGCATTGCTCTCGACATCCTAACGAAGCCGCCGATCTCTCCGAAAGTGAAAACGCTCTGTCAGGTTTTCAAGGCACAGCACAGGTCGCTGGCTGTTAAAACTTCTTCCGCCTTCCATGACCGCTTCGTGGTGATCGACGATTCTGCCGTGTACCACTTCGGCGCGTCCATCAAGGATCTTGGGAAGAAGACCTTCATGTTTTCGCTCATAGAGGAACCGGGAATAGTTGCGGAACTGCATGCGAAAATCGCCGCGGAGTGGCGCGTTGCGGTGGTCGAGGTTTGAGACGTCTTCGGCCAATCACGTGACGCGCTCGGTCTGCGGCTCTGTATTGGCCGCAGCCGTCGCCGGTTGTGACTCCCGTGCTGTTGCTAGTCGAGCCTGGCGACGACGCGGCGGGAAGGCCTTCGTCTTCTTCGGCATTTTTCCAGGTCCTTTCTGTACTCAGTCTCTCGTTTCGACTGGTACAAAAAAGCCCGGTCACGTCAGCTCGTCAGCGCTTCCACTCATCGTGCGCGGCCTTGATCGCGCCGGGGAAGGCGATGATATCCGACGGGAAAACCTCAATGAAAAGGCCGTTTTTGCTTGGTCCCGCCCCACCTTGGGGGGACATGCCGTTGTGGAGCATCCGGAGGAAGGAAGATTCGCTGCACGGGATCGCGTTCTGCATCTCCTGTTGGAACCCGTTGCCGCCTCCGGAGCAGGCGGCGCCCTTGCCGTTCTTGCCGAGCCAAATGTTGGTCTGCCAGGCCGTCGGGATGCCGTTCGCGCGCGCAAGGCCCACAGTCCGCTGATCGGCCGGCAAAGTGTCGAGGAGGAAGGCATCTTGCAACGCCAGGTGCCCTGGGAGGGCCTGCGCCGCCGTGCGCACGAGATCCTCAAGGAGCTTGTTATTGATCCCTATCGCATTTTGCCGCGAGATGGGCGGCCCAACTTCACCGATGGGCGGGAAGGCGAACAGGACGATGATGGGGAGGACGACCTCCGTGTTCGGAAAATAGCGCTGATACGACGCAGCGAGCCCCTGCATAGCCTGAACGACGAGAGATGGCCGATACCCCACTCCGGCCCAGATGCCCGGACTGTGCGTGACGCACGGGTTCGGATTAGTGGACTCCTCAGGACGCTCGCTGGGCAACGCAAGTTCCTCCGTGAGGGTGTTCATGCCGGTCAGCTTGATCGCCGACACGTCGCGGTCATAGCCCGTCTCATGTAGGTGGCGGGACAACTGCGCCAACATGTCCGCAAACGCCTCCTGGTAGCGGGGATCCCAGGGCGGCGGCATCGAAACGTCCTGGCACGCCTCCTGGCCGCCGTGGTACGTCATCTTGAAATCGAGGCGCCGGAGGCCCAAGCCCAGTGGAGGCGCGGTGAACAACCATTTCGGGGTACCCTGGCCCGCCGCGACCGCGAGTTCCACAGCCAGATGGTGCAATCTCGCTGCCTCGAGTTGGCGGTCGATGGTTGTAAAGTCGTAGGTCTTGAGCGCGGGCGAAATCTCTGACCATTCCACGTGGACGCCGACCCCGTCGACGCCCGGGACGGCAAGGGCCTTGGCGAAGTCGCCATTCTTGACGGCCCAGTTGTAGGGCCACACGTAGATCCCGCGGGAGGCCGGCGGAGTGGTCAAGGCAGCGGCTGCTGGCGGCGCTGCCTGCTGCGCCCGCACGGAGAACCCCGTCATCAGCACCGACACTGCAATGGCCGCCATTACACGTGCCATTCGCATTCCCAGCGGAAAGCAGTTCCACGATTGCGTGCTGCGGGAATAGCCCGCGACGGCGAGCGCGATCCGCACATTCAATTCAGGAAGAAACGACGTCATGTGGCTTTTCATCCTTGGGAACCGAATCATGTCACACAAGCCTATCATTAATCCAGAAAGAACCGCGTCTCACCGTCTCCGCGCAGAATCACGTCGAAGCGGTAGGCCGGAGCAGATCGTAGGGAAGCTGCGGCAGATCGAAGTGCTGGTGAGCCAAGGGAAGACGGTGCCGCTCGCGTGTAAAGACAGCGAGATCACGGACGATGACGTGCCCTTCTGAGCATTGTGCCCGGATGATGTCGAGGCGAAAAACGTGGCGCGCCGTTCGGTCGTTGGCGCCGCTAAGCAGGGCGGTTTTCACGACACTAACCGAACCCTTGATGGTTTCGACTTTACCTTCAATCCGAAGATGAATCGCAGTCTGGTCTTTGATCTAGCCACCTGCGGCTTCATCGGCAAACGGGAGGATGCCCTGTTTCTGGGCCCAGGTGGGAGAGGTAAGAGTCATCTGGCTCAGGCCATCGGCCAGTCCGCCATTCTGCAGGGCTACAAGGTTCTCAATCGCGAAGCGCACGTGCTGCTCGATGAACTCGCCGACGCTGTCGCGGCTGGCGAGCGCCGGAGGTACGTCGAATCTCCGGCCACCGTTCCTCTGCTAATCATCGACGATTTCGGAGTACGCAAGCTGCCATTGACAGCGGCGGAAGATCTGCTGGAGATCGTCATGCGGCGCTATGAACGCGCGAGTACATTGTTAACTTCCAACCGGCCGGTGGAAGACTGGGGCAAGCTGTTGGGCGATACGGCCGCCGTCAGTTCGATGCTCGACCGACTTCTCCATCACGGCCACGTTCTCAAATGCGGCCCGCGCAGTTGGCGAACCAAGGCCGCTCCCGCGAGCACCACATGAATCCGGAATCAGCCTGCGGCGCAGGGAATTTGATCGCCCCTTTTCCCGTTTCCCCCTCCGGGGGGAAAGCCGGGGGCACCGCCGCCTCCGCTGCGCTGCGGCTCGGGCACGGCACCGACCCAAAGCAGAACGCTCATCCGCGTTCTGGGCCGGTAAGGAAATGGACATCTGGACGGGGCTTCGCCCCGGACCCCATCAAACTGTCCCTTGCCGAAACGACCGCGCCAGAGTAAGAATATGACTTGTCCTGATTGCATTCTCATTGGCCGGATTTCAGGTGGCCACCATTGGCCGGATTTGAGCTGACCGCCGAGGCGGCAGCGGACTTTGTGCCACACTATAGGCTTCGTATGCGACCCCACGTCTTCGCTCTTTCTCTGGCCGCCCTCTCGGGCGCTTTCGCACAACCCCGCACGATCGCCGTCGACTACGCCCAGATCCGCGGCAGCCACAGCAAAGTCTTCAAGGAGTGCATCGGCGCCGGCCGGGCCAACGAAGGTCTGCGTGCCGACTGGCAGGAGCAGCTCGCGCTCGTCCAGAAGGAAATCGGGTTCAAGTACATCCGCATGCACGGTCTGCTGCACGACGACATGGGTGTCTATAAGGAAGACCGGCACGGCAACCCGATCTACAACTGGCAGTACATCGACAAACTCTACGACTTCCTGATCGGCGTGCGGCTGAAGCCGTTCGTCGAGCTGGGCTTCATGCCCGCCGACCTGGCCAGTGGCAATCAAACCGTCTTCTGGTGGAAGGGCAACATCACGCCGCCGAAATCGTACTCGAAGTGGGCGGACCTGATCCGGGCGCTCACGCGGCACTTCGAGGAGCGCTACGGGCACGACGAGGTGAAGACGTGGTATTTCGAGGTCTGGAACGAGCCGGACATCGCGCCCTTCTACACCGCGGACCTCAAGGAGTATCTGAAGCTCTATCAGACCACCGCCGAGGCCATCAAGAGCGTCTCGGCCGACTACCGCGTGGGCGGGCCCGCCTCCGCGATGGCGTACCAGTTCGAGACCGCGCTGGTCGAGTACTGCGCCGCGAACCACGTGCCCATCGACTTCGTGTCCACCCACGCCTACGGCGTCAAGGAGGGTTTCTTCGACGAGACCGGCTGGAAAGGCACCGTGCTCGACACCGACCCGGCGTCGGTGAGCGGCCGCATGGTCCACTCGCGCGAGCTGCTCCGCGCATCCAAGCTGCCCAACCTGGAGCTGCACTTCACGGAGTGGAGCTCGGCGTACACGCCCACGGACCCGATCCACGACCAATACCACCAGGCCGCCTTCATCCTGGACAAGATCAAGAACGCGCAGGAGGCGGTGAACTCGCTCTCCTACTGGGTGTTCACGGATATCTTCGAAGAGAACGGGCCGCGCATGACCCCGTTCCACGGCGGATTCGGGCTGCTGAACTACCAGGCCATCAAGAAGCCGGCGTATTACGCCTACCAGTTCCTCAACCGCCTCGGGCCAACCGAACTGCGGAACGCGGACCCGGCCTCGTGGATAACCACGGATGCCGCCGGCGGCATTCAGGCGCTTTTCTGGGATTTCACGCCCATTGCGCCGCCCCAGGGCATGAACGACCAGGTCTTCTACAAAGGCGACCTGCCTCCCAAGCCGAAGGGCAAGGTGCGCTTCGAGATCGCCGGCGTACCCGAGGGCACTTACCTGGTCGAGCTATTCCGCACGGGACGCCGCGTGAACGACGCGTACGGGAGTTACCTGGCGCTCGGATCGCCGAGCCAGCTCTCCCCGGCCCAGGTAGAGGCCATCAAGCGCGCCAACGATGGCTCGCCGTCCTGGAGCGAAATTCTGAAGATCTCCGGCGGCCGCTTCGCACGGGACTTCGACATACGCGAGAACGACGTGTTTCTGGTGACGCTGACGAAGAAGTAGCGCGCACGCTTCAGCGCGCAATTGAAATAGCCCCCAGAAAAGGCGAGACATTGCGGGCCGCCGATGAACGCCGATAGACGCCGATTTAAAACGAATGATCCATCCGCGTGAATCGGCGTTTATCGGCGGCCCAGATTGTTTCTACGGCTGAGCGGCCGCGCCGGGCTGGTCTGCGACCGAATACCTGGCGCTCTGTTCGACCGAATCGTTGCCCTGGAGCGCGGTGACTTTCAACTCGTAGTTGCCGGGCTTGGCCGGAGCTCCGCCGATCACCACTTGGAAGGCGCCGGAGGGGTCCGGAGAGGCCAGGTCGGCGTCCTGTTCGGCGACCACCTCGCCGTTCAGCAGCACCTGGATCTGAACCGCCGGCTTTTCCGCGTTCGACTTGTCCGGATAGATCACAAAGTACAGGTAGGGCTGCGCGGTGGGGGGCAGGCTCGCCGCCATCTCCGGAACCACCCGCCGGCCCTGGAACTGGAACGGATCGGTTGGATCCCCCTGGCCGACGACCGCCTCGAGCTGCTTCACCAGCATGACGCTGCTCAGGCTGAGTCCCTTCCTTTCGGGGTTGTCGATCGAGATCACGCCGGTAGCGACCTTGCGCCCTTCCCGGTCCGCCACGACGGTTTCCACCGTGTAGCGCCCGGCAGGGAGATTGAGCGGATGCGAGTACGTGATGGGCGATGACTCGACCGCCGCCAGGTTGTCGTCCGCGACGTCGTAAGAAGAGTCCTGGCTGAATTTATCCACCACCTGCCCGTCCCCATCCTTCACCAGCCCGAACACGGAGAGGTGCAGCCGGTGCTTTTTCTGGTCGGCGATGGGCGTCGCCGTGAGGTTCGAAATCGGCACCTCGAACGCCACGGCAAATTGCGAGTTCTCGCCCTGAGGCCGGAACTGGTAGGCGCTCGCCCGGAAGTCGAAGGCGTGCGGCTCCGGCTTCTGGCTCAAGGCCATCAGCGCGACCATCTCGTAGGGCTTCATGGGCGAGCCCTTGAGATCAGGCATGGCGAAATACCCGGCCCGGCTGTCCACGGTCAGATCGGCCTTCGCCAGCTTGATCTCGAGTTTCCGCAGGCGGCCGTCCAGCTTGCCGGTCGAGGAACGGTAGATGGCCTCGTAGTGGGTGTCCAGGTCGTCGACGATGTGCTGGAACGGCTTCCGGAGATCGTTCGAGTTGGCGATCATGAAGCCGCCCGTCCCTTCGGAGAGGGCGCGGAGAGTAGCCTGAGGATCCGAGCCGCGCACCGCGTTGCGCAGCTCGTCGTCCTGCCGCATCAACGCCATACTCTGCCCGGCCCCTCCGGTCGGGGTGGTCTGAACGCTGCCGACGCCCGCCACCGTAGCGGTGGAGGTGCCCGTGCTCCCCTGTTGCTGCTGGCTCAGCGCGACGACGTGGCTTAGGGCCGCGCTGCTTGACATCGCCGTCGAGTTCTCGCCCAGGCCGTGAGCGTCCACACCGTAGAAGGTCATGTTGGCCTTGGCGGCGGAGGCGAGGATCTTGTGAAACCGGTCGGGATCCCCGGTGGAGGTGAGGCCCGGAGTGAGCAGCAGGATCGTCTTGCGGCCCGGCAGCGTTGCGAGCTGCTGGATCATGGTGACCAACTGGTCCGTCTGGCGCGACGCTTCGATGTGGCTGAACTGCCGGTTCTGCGACGCCAGATCGGCGCGTTGGGCGTTTGCGGACGCGCTCGTCTCCACGTTCACGTCCCCGATGGCAGCGCTGTTGATTTCCCCGCCGCTGACGTGTATGCCGCCCTCGTCGGCGGTCACCACCATCGGGTTCATGCTCAGGACCGTGTTCGCGGCGGCGACGAAATCCAAGGTCGGCCCGGCGAACGCGTTCTTCGCGGCCAGGATCAAAGCGTTGCGGTCGGTGGTGAATGGCTGGAGGACGCTGAGCCGCGCGCCGAGATTGAAGATTCCGACCCAGGAGTCCTGCGGCAAGTCGCTCTTGAGAAACTCCCGCACGGCTTCGACGGCCCATTTCTTCGTGTTCAGATCCAGACCCTGGAAAACGATGCAAACAACGTTCACCGCCTTCAGCGGCAAAGACAGCGGCTTGGTGGTGCCGGACGTGGCGCCCGGGACCGGCGCCAGTTCCTGCGCGCTTGGCCCGCTCACAAGCCGGAAGCTGAGGAGCTGCTGGCGGACGCCGTCCTCGTAGATCTCGACGTCTCCGGGCTTGACGGTCTTGACGACCTTGCCCTTCTTGTCGCGTACCACCAGGTCGAGCGCCACCTCGCTGACGGTGGTGCGGATCGTGACGCCGGATTCCACCGGAGCCGCGTTCTGCGGCGCAGCCATGCCGGCCACAGCCAAGCCAGAAGCGCAGAGAACGGCGAGACCTTTGATCTTCTGCATATCGCTACTCCATTTATTCCCGCTGGGAGGCCGCGCCCTGACTCGAAGAGCTGCCGGCTTCTCCCATATACTTGATTCCCGAAGTGGTCGTGTACTTGCGGTAGTTCTGGAACGCCCGGTCGCTCTTCATGGGCTGCTTCGAATTCGCCCCTACGTACAACCAGGTCGCGTGCTGCGGCACCAGATACCGCTTGCCCCCAATCCGAACAAAGTCGTAATCGACGGCGATGGCCGATTGCTGGATCGGGAAGTTCTTGGGCAGATCCACGGCTTCGACGACCACGCGCCGGATGGCCATGCTATTGGCGTCTATCTGCACCGTTCCCCGGTAGGCCGCCAGCACCTGAGATTGCTGGTCGCCGAGGGAAAGCATGTAGCCCGAGTTCGTGCGCGCGACTCGATACTGGAAAACGTGAACCCGGATGCCCTTCATCTCCGCCATGCCCTTCCACTCGATTTCGGCGAAGTGATGTTCGTTGAAGACCAGGCTCAGCACTCCTCCGAGCTCGCCGAAAAGATCGAGTTTCTTCATCATGGCGGGCACGTTCGCCACCTGCCTGCTCGTCAGCGTCTGGGTCTTCTCCTCGCCTTCGACAAACTGCAACAGATCGGTCGAGGAGATCGCCGGGGCCCACCCCGAGCCGTCTTTGCTTTTCGAGAACTTGGTCGTGGTGCGGGTGCAAACGAAATCCGGAAGAGCGTCCCGATAGTCGGCGGCCCGCTCCCTGGCGGCGGCGAGGATGCGGTTCAATTCCGCGTCTTCCGGCTTCGGGGCGCCCTCGATCAGCTTGACGTCCAGCAGAGCGGCGACTCCCTCGGACGGGGCGCCCGACTTCCCGGCGTCCGCCGGCAACGCCGCGATCACCGGGGCAGGCGGAGTCAGCACCTCGAAATTAAGCTTCCGCTCCAGCGACGCTTTGCCCTGAGCGATCCGGACCAGCAGTTGATAGTGGCCCGGCTCGAGCAGACTGCGCTTGAGCGTGGAGGTAACCGGAATCGGTGCGCCCGGACGGCGTTCGAGTGCTTTGATGGCGGGCCGCTCCACCACCTTCCCATCCCGCTGCACTTCGACGACGACACGCGGCGGCACCGCTATTCTGGCATCGGGCGAGACGAGGAAGAACGCTTGCACGTCGCGATCCGCTCCTCTCCAGACCGGAATCAGCAGAGGCACCACGCGCCCGTCCTGATAGCGGAGCGGGTCGTCCCGGTCGGTCGCGGACCACAAGGGCTCCAACGTGCGCACCAGGAACAGGTCGCAGACCGCCAGGTCCGGCGTCGCCGACAGCGAAAAGGAAGTGGTTCTCGAACTGAGCTTCTTGGCCTGCCGGTCCAGCACGGCGGCTTCCAAGCGGTATTCGCCGGGCGGCAGGGAGAAACTCCGGTCGAGCGTGTACACGCTGTTTCCCGCCGACTCCAGCCCTTCGCTCGCCATCTGATCGGGAACGTCCTGGCTGAACTTCTCCAGAACCTGGCCTGCCGCGTCTTTGATCTGCGCCAGCACCGAGAAGTGCATGTCGCACAGCCCCAAAGCCGGGTCCACCTTGCAGTTGATGCCCGCCAGCGGGAGTTCCAGCACCGCTTCACCGCGGGCTTTGCCCTGCGCCTGACCGAGATGCAGGATATCGATCCGGAACGGGATTGTCTCGGTCCGCTCCGGCGCGCTCAGCGCCTTGAGCAGCGGAACCTCGAACGGCGCCGTATCCGGTCCCGTATCCGCCGGCAGCGCAAAGTACCCGTCGCGGGATTGGAGGCGCGTCTGAGGCCGGCTCGTTCGCACCGACACCGCGCGGAACTGGCCGTTGCGCTCCTGCAAAGGCGCAGCGTAGGCCACCTCGTAATACGTCGTGAGGTCGTCGACGATCTTCCCAACCGACGGCGCCAGGTCGCTCGAACGGCGGATGTAAAGGCCGCCCGTCGACTCGGCCAGGTCCTTGAGCGGCAGTCGTGGGCCCGCGTCCGTGTCCAACTGGATGAACGTGAACGGGACCGAGCCGGGCGCCGGCTTGGCCGCCGCAGGCGCAGCGCTGGGTTGGCCATCGCTCGCCGCGGCGTTCGAATCCAGAATCGAGGATGCTCTCTTCTCGGCAGCCTCGCTCAGACCGCCGATATTGACCGTGTAGAGGACGACGCCCGCCCGGTTCGCGCTGCCGATGGCAGAACGGACCTGATCGGGCGGGCACGCCTCCACCTGAACGCCGTCCGAAAAGTACACGACGGCCTTGCGCCCATTGAGAGCCGTCTGCTGCCGGGCCAGGGCCACGAGAGCGGCTATGGGAGGGCGCAGCTTCTCGTCGCGCTCGATGCGCTCCCACCCCTCGAGGGTGCGCTGCGCGTTCAGCGTCAGGGGATCCCCAGCCGGCTGGGCCCCACCAGCCGGCGAGCCGGCAGTGGGATTCCTGGGCGGGCCCGTGGCGGTTTCGATGGCCCGGGTCAGCAGAGCGCCGTCCTTGGTGAAAGGCTGCACCAGTTCCAGCCGGTCGCTGATCCGCCAGACGGAAAACGAGGCGCCCGTGCCCACCAGTGAGTTCAACATCCCGGTCGCCGCTTTTCGCACCGCTGGAGAGGCATAGGTGTCCAGCCCGTCGAAAAGGAGGGATACAAGGCGCGGCGCCGCTGCCTGCTGGCCCCCGTTTCCGCCGTTGACCAACTGCAACCGCGCGATCTTCGCCGGAGCGCCACCGTCAGTGATCCGGATCTCCTCGGATCGCAGATCGCGCACGGGGCGGCTGTGGCTGTCGCGGGCGACAAAATCCAGCGTCACCTCGCCCGCACCGCTGACGGCTCCGGCCGGCGGTTCCCTTGTTGCGGCAACTCCCTGAGCCTGCGCAACCATGGCAGCTTTTAGTGAAACGAGCAGCAAGAAAACCACGACGCGATGATGCATTAAGAACCCTGAGCAGTTATGACCTAGCGTCCCATTCTAGTCGTTACCGAGGCGAATGTCTAAGGCCTGCGACGGGCGGCTGGCCGGGCGCCTGCTCCTATTTCGCAGGGACCGTGTATTTCAGGCTTCGCTCGAGCGCTGCGGCGCCCTGAATCGCAATGATCTTCAACTCGCAGTTGCCGGGCTCCGCCGGGGACTCGATGAGCATCGGGATCGCTCCGGTCGGGTCGGGGGCCGGCAGCTCGGACACCTTCCTCGCAACCACTTGCCCGTTGACTAGAAACTGCACCACGATGCGTGGTTGCTCCTGGCTCGCCTTGTCCGGATAGACCACGAAATACACGTACGGCTTCGCGCTTGCGCTCAGCGCTGTCGTCAGCTCCGGCGTCACCAGATTGTTCTCGACCCGGAACGGATTGGCCGGGTCCGGTGGCCCGGCCGCTGCCTCCACTTGCTTCACCAGCATCACGCTGCTCAGCCCCATCCCCTTGCGTCCTGGGCTGTCGAACGCCACCTCGTTGGCCGCCTCCCGGTTGGCCTGCCGGTCGAGCACGGCG
>Ga0208820_1001105_pt1 | contig 16004 bp, 14 predicted proteins | sample June2015DPH_16_5_FD_184713 | JGI IMG/M metagenome (GOLD analysis project Ga0208820, IMG submission 184713) | Peatland microbial communities from SPRUCE experiment site at the Marcell Experimental Forest, Minnesota, USA - June2015DPH_16_40... | ecosystem: Environmental > Terrestrial > Soil >...
GACGGGCTTCCAAGTCAGCGAGAGAGTCAGGCATCTACAGCCTCCTAAAACCTAGCGTATCACTACGCTAGGTTTTAAGCCACAAAAAAGGAAACCCGGCGAATTGTCACTTTCACGTCGCACACCCAATGGGCGAGTCCCTGCGTGCGCTCGAATCCACCGCGACGCTGGATGGCCTGCGCGGCGTCGAAGGCGATGCCGCGCACGTCTACTTCTCCGTCTTCGACGAGCTGATTCTGCAGCAGAAAGAGGCGTTCTTCTTCCACGAACGCAGCCGCCGGCCGCCGCTCGACAACGTCAATTCATTGCTTTCGTTCCTGTATGTGCTCCTGGCGCACGATGTGGCTTCCGCGTTGGAGACGGTCGGGCTGGACCCGGCCGTCGGTTTTCTCCATCGCGACCGTCCGGGCCGCGCCAGCCTAGCCCTGGATTTGATGGAGGAACTGCGCCCGGTGCTGGCCGACCGCCTGGCGCTCACGCTGATCAACCGCCGCCAGGTGGCCGCGCCCGGCTTCACCCATTCCGATTCGGGCGCGGTCGTCATGAACGATGCGACACGCAAGGAAGTCCTCGTCGGCTGGCAGACGCGGAAGCAGGAAGAGATTTTCCACCCGTTTCTCGATGAGCGGATTCCCCTCGGGCTGGTGCCGTACACCCAGGCGCTCCTGCTGGCGCGGCATCTGCGCGGTGACCTGGACGCGTACCCATCTTTCTTTTGGAGGTAACCGCGCATGATGGTGCTGATCACCTACGATGTCGAGACCCAATCGGACGACGGCAAACGCCGTCTGCGCCACGTCGCTAAGGTATGTCAGAATCATGGACAGCGGGTCCAGTATTCCGTCTTCGAGTGTCTGCTGGATGCGGCGCAGTGGACCAAGCTTCGCGCGGCACTGCTCGACATCATCGATCCAGCGACCGACAGCTTGCGCTTCTACTTCCTGGGCGCCAACTGGCAGCGGCGCGTCGAACACGCCGGCGCCAAGCCCAGCTACAATCCGGAAGGCCCACTAATCCTGTGACGCGAACCCCAAGCACACAGCCCAAACCCGGCCGATCCGCGCCATCCGGATGCAGCTCATTGCAGACACGTTGTTGCGCGGACCAGGGTTCGAAACGCGCGAGGGGCCGGAGTTTTCCGCCGGTCCGCGTCAGTGCTAGTCTGGGACTCAGCGGCTCAAGCACTTGCGCTTGAACCGTCGCGCCCCGCGCGGGGCGCGTGGATTGAAACGTGTGTACAGGGTGTCGGGGGGCAGTACACGATTGTCGCGCCCCGCGCGGGGCGCGTGGATTGAAACCTCTGCTTCAGGGTCGATCTCTGTCGTACAAAGCTGTCGCGCCCCGCGCGGGGCGCGTGGATTGAAACATTCGGGAATGTAGTCGGGTGAGCTAATTTCACCGTCGCGCCCCGCGCGGGGCGCGTGGATTGAAACCATCGAACTCTTGCAGGATTCGGCGTTCGACTTTGTCGCGCCCCGCGCGGGGCGCGTGGATTGAAACATCGTAGGTGGTGAGAGCGGGCCATGCGCAAGACGTCGCGCCCCGCGCGGGGCGCGTGGATTGAAACCTCGATCCATGCCTGCTGCCACGCCAGCAGCGGCGTCGCGCCCCGCGCGGGGCGCGTGGATTGAAACCGCCGCCGCCAGTCCTTCACTGCCTCCGTCTTGCCCGTCGCGCCCCGCGCGGGGCGCGTGGATTGAAACTTCGTTCAGCGTTGCGTCTTTCGAACCATGGGGTACCGTCGCGCCCCGCGCGGGGCGCGTGGATTGAAACACCGAGAGCGCCGCGGGCGCTATCGGAATCACGCGCGTCGCGCCCCGCGCGGGGCGCGTGGATTGAAACCTGGTTCAGTTATGGAATTACGGCGAGAGGCGTCAAGTCGCGCCCCGCGCGGGGCGCGTGGATTGAAACCATTTGCAGGCGTCTATACGCCCATCCACCACGCGTCGCGCCCCGCGCGGGGCGCGTGGATTGAAACCCGTACCGCCTGGTCAAGATCGCTGACGCAAACCGTCGCGCCCCGCGCGGGGCGCGTGGATTGAAACATCACATCGACGCGGATGACCGGCGAGTAACCGAGTCGCGCCCCGCGCGGGGCGCGTGGATTGAAACCTGAATTCCGTCGTAGACCAGACACACTGGAATCGTCGCGCCCCGCGCGGGGCGCGTGGATTGAAACCTCAGTCAACCCGCAAGATTCGTCCGGATCATCGCGTCGCGCCCCGCGCGGGGCGCGTGGATTGAAACAATACGATGACGGCCAACGCCACGGCGCTCGGACGTCGCGCCCCGCGCGGGGCGCGTGGATTGAAACACATACTGGGCCTTCTGCTGAACACTCTTCGCATTGTCGCGCCCCGCGCGGGGCGCGTGGATTGAAACACCAGAATCACATTCAGGATGGCCCCATAACGCCGTCGCGCCCCGCGCGGGGCGCGTGGATTGAAACTTTGAACTGGGAGCCGTGCAGGGTGAGCACGTCCTGTCGCGCCCCGCGCGGGGCGCGTGGATTGAAACCTGAACGTCATCCCCATTGCCCAGGCTTTGGCCTGTCGCGCCCCGCGCGGGGCGCGTGGATTGAAACCTCGAGGTGTATGACTGTCCACGGGCGCGGGGCCTGTCGCGCCCCGCGCGGGGCGCGTGGATTGAAACTCAACCAACACGATTGGCACGGGAGCCATCGGTGGTCGCGCCCCGCGCGGGGCGCGTGGATTGAAACATCAAGCCCGCTTCATCGTGGACTTCGATGCCGGGTCGCGCCCCGCGCGGGGCGCGTGGATTGAAACCGGTGCAGATATTTCTGGACGGACAAAAGAGAGCGTCGCGCCCCGCGCGGGGCGCGTGGATTGAAACATATCTGGGGGATCGGTGCTGGTGCTCTGGGTGCGTCGCGCCCCGCGCGGGGCGCGTGGATTGAAACTTGCAGATGATAGCCGCGAATAAGGGGCTACTCAAGTCGCGCCCCGCGCGGGGCGCGTGGATTGAAACTGCCGAGCACGCAGCCGTTCTACGATGCCGCAACGTCGCGCCCCGCGCGGGGCGCGTGGATTGAAACACCGAGTTGAATCTACACCCATCGCCGTTATTTGGTCGCGCCCCGCGCGGGGCGCGTGGATTGAAACATCGACGGCTACAAAAGGGAACAGGTGATGTTGTCGCGCCCCGCGCGGGGCGCGTGGATTGAAACATCAGGAAGGACACGTAGAGGAAACCGGCACGCGTCGCGCCCCGCGCGGGGCGCGTGGATTGAAACATTGGGTAGGTTGAAATACGTCACCGTCCGCATGGTCGCGCCCCGCGCGGGGCGCGTGGATTGAAACCAACCTTCCGGCATCGGCCAGGGCAATATTTCTTGTCGCGTCCCCGCGCGGGCGTAGAATGTCTCTCGCACCCGGAGGCGTCGGGCTACCGATGGATTGGCGGGCACATCAGACCGCTACCCTCAGCTTAATTCCGTCATTAGGCGCGTGCACCAGATCCTGCTTCGTGCCAAGGTACCGCTCCGTGGTCTGCACCGATGCGTGCCCGAGCAGCAATTGGATCTGCTCCAGTTCGCCACCGGCCGCCCGGCACAACTTTGCGCAGGTCCGACGACAGTCATGAGGCGCAATTCCGGGGACACCCGCGGCCGAGGCGTAGGGCTGAAGCAATTGCCAGACGACCTTCTCGCTCAACGGGGCGGACTGGGCTTGGTCGCCTCGGTTCATCGAACGGAATACGGGGCCATCGCACACACCGGCGACTGAAATCCAAGCATCCATCGCCACTTTGACCCACGTTGGCATCGGGATTGTCCGCACACGGCCATGTTTGCCGACGAGGTCCACTATGCACCACCGGCCATCCCGTTGCTGGATGTGCCCAAACGTCAGCGCCGCCACTTCGGAGCGCCGCAGGCCCCAGCCCAGGAGCACGGCGAGGATGGCGCGGTCCCGGAGGCCCTTGGTGGTGGCGACATCCGGCGCGTTGAGCAGCGTTTGCGCCTGTTTGACCGACAGCCAGTTCCCCAGACGGACGCCTTTCGACGCCACTCCCTTCACGCGCGTGATCCCGTTGGCCAGCTCGGGCGCCAGCAGCCCGTTGTCGGCGGCCTCGACGGCCAGCTTCCGCACCGCAGTGATCCTGACGTTGATCGATACCGCTCCGAGCCCGCGCGCCTCTAGCGCCACGCGCCAGGCGCTGACCGTCGCCTTCGTGAATCCGGGCCGGGGTTCCTGGACGGACAGCCATGCGAAGAACTCGTCGAGCCCGAGATTGTACACGCGCTTGGTGATTGGAGATGAGACGCTGTCCAGCACCAGCGCCTTGAGCTTCCTCCAATGGTTCGTTTGCGGAACTACAATCAAATCATTCATTTAGGGTCCTCATAATGGGCAATATCGGTAGCCATCTGGACCTTACCTCGGGGCGGTGAGGACATCAAGGCTGAAGAAACGAGAGTGTCAGGTCGGCGCCCACTTGGCTTTCTCGCGGGCTTGGGAGCTGGGGGAACTATAGGTCGATTAGGCACCAAGGAAATCAGAATGCGCTGGCGCTCTGAGCCGCTTGGTTGCCGCTTCTTGCGCAAACGGCGCGTTGGACCGGGCCAGTACGGCATCATAGCTATGGACTGAAGAGTGTCAGTGCAGAGGGCGCTCGCGGTAGTGTTTCGTCCTATCGTTGGCGCTGTAAATAATGGGGCGGGTCGGCCTAATGCACGCGGGCGCAGGCGCGCAGTACACTTGGTTTGTTCGGTAGGGAGGAGCGGGCAATGTTCCCCGTGCCAGTGTTCGCGGACGACGATAACGAAACGCAGGTGCGCGAATTCCTCGTTGCACCACTACTCAGCCATCTCGGGTTTTGCGAAGCGGATATCGAGACCGAATTCAACATTCTCTCCCGCTTCGGCGGTACCCGCAAGCCCTTGCGAGCGGATTATGTCATCAGTGTCCCCAACGCGTTTGATCTCCCACCGAATCGTATCGTGGTGGAGGTTAAGCGACCAGCGATTGCCATTACTGCAGAGAGGTTATGGAACAAGCGCTCATCTATGGTGCCCACCCGAGCATTCAGGCAAGTCACGTCGTCATCACTAACGGTCGCAAACTCGCGCTTTTCAGCATCAGCGGCACGGTCGTCGAGCCCATAGCGGCGTTCGATGTGGCACGGTTGCTGGAGGATTGGGAGCGTATCCATGCACTCCTGGGGGTTGATGCGATCACTCGCGAGTTCGCCGGCGTGCGCGTCCAACGCCTCATCGGGGCCGGCGGGTACGGGCGGGTCTATGAGGTTGTGCATCCGGGCCTGCGCCGCACCGAGGCTCTCAAGGTGTTGCAGGTCGGTGCCGAGCAGGTGGAGCGGATGCGCGATCGCTTCACTACAGGTGCCATGGGGCTTGCTGCACCCGCGTGGTGATTCCCTCTTTTCGTGCGACGGCGCGGGCGTCCCGCAGCACGCGCCGAAGCATGGCAAGCACAGGGCTATCGGCTCGCCCGAAGTTCAGTTCGCGGATCTCCTTGCCGGCCAGCATCACTGCGGCGCGGAGTTCAGCCTGGGAGCGTTGAAGTTCAGTGATGGCCCTGTCAGACCAGATTATCAGGTGGCCGCGAGGGGCTGTTTTGTGCGACAATTTTGCCGTAGTTCAATTCCACCACTGGCCGCGGCCCGATTTGCCGCATGGAGGCCATGCATGAAACCAAAACAGCTCAATCGTTAATCTGTCACGCAAACGACCCAAGGTTCCAACACTTGCGGTCCCTGCAAACTCCACGAGGCCGTTCCCACACGGGCCTTTATCTAATCGAAGGGATTCGACACGTGACTCGGGCCAGCGAAGAACGCGCTCCGATTCAGTCGTTGTTCCTCTCCCCAGGCGTTCTGTCAAATCCATTCGGGCAGAAGCTGGCACGAAGGCTCCGCCGGTCCGGCATTCCGAGCGAACACCTCACGCCACAACTCTACAGCGACCTGACCCTCGCGGCCGAACCGCAAGGGTTGGGCGCCGTCTTGCGACAACAGTGGATTCCCATCAGGAACGTCCGGCCGAGCAACGGTTCCCTGTGGCTTGCCGTGGAATCCATCGACTCGCCGGGGAACCTGGGCACGATCATTCGAACCGCCGAAGCGACCGGCGTCGCTGGCATAATCATAATCGGCGCCAACGCCGATCCATACGATCCCACGGCGATCCGGGCGAGCATGGGATCGTTGTTCTCAAGGAAACTACTGCGCTGTTCGGTTCCGGAGTTCGTCGATTGGGCGAGAGTCTTCAACGTCGCCCTCGTTGGTTCCTCACCGGCGGGGCTGCTCGACTATAGGTCCTTCCGATGCCGATGGCCCGCTGCGCTTCTGATTGGGAGTGAAAAACACGGCCTGTCGGATCAGCTTGCGGAATCGTGCGATTTCATGATCCGCATCCCGATGCTTGGCCGCGGCGACTCCATCAATGCCGCAGTCGCTGCCGGTGTCCTGCTCTACGAATTGTTCGACCAGCATCGAGCGTTACACGGCGGCGTGGAATCTGGTTCCATTCGTCGCGGCTGATGGGCTGCCAATGCGGGGTGTCCCTTCGGCAGGCCTGCGTGACGTGCCCCGGCAGTAGTTGCTCACGTTGGTCGTATCGTGGCTGCGAATCCTGAGGCTTGATCGAGACCAGAAGTCCTGTGTCGCGTTGGGGCTTAGCGAGCCGATCATAAAGTACAACGCGACAAAAAGGCTCTTCGGAGGATTTCTCTTGCGAAGCTAAAGCACTAAATGGACCTCGCTCAGATTGGTCTCGGCCGGCGGATTTCACTCGGGCACTTGTACGATCACGCTGGTTCCTTGCGGGCTGGTAAGGATCTCCGCCTTGCCGCGCACCAGGCGCGCGCGTTCCCGAATGTTCAGCAAGCCCAGCCCGGCTTGGGCTGGCGCGCAAGCCGGATCGATCCCTACACCGGCATCGGAAACGGTGAGTTGCAGGAGGCCGCCGGCGCGCTTCAGCTCCACCGACGCCATGGACACGCGGGCGTGCTTGGCTACGTTGCGCAAGGCTTCCTGAGTCACGCGGAACAGGCACAAAGCGGCGTCCGGCGCGATGCCTTCAAACGAGCCTTGGGTCTCCAGCGACACCTGAATTCCAGCGAGTGTGCCGAACTCCTCGCAGTAGCTCCGGAGGGCCGCCGCGATCCCGGAGTATTGCAGGATGGCGGGATGCAACTCGTGCGAAATGCGGCGAACGTCGCCGGCGAGTCGCACCAGCTTTTCGTGGATCTGGTCGCTCTGCGCGCGCGCCTCGGCGCGACCCTCGGGGATTTGGCGCTTGAGATTGCCGGTGGCCAGGCTAAGCGCGGCTATCTGCTGGCTAAGATCGTCGTGCAGTTCGCGCGCCAGGCGTCGGCGCTCGTCTTCGTAGGCGTTGATGAGACGGGCGCCAAGCTCGTGGATCTGCCGCTCTTTGCGGGTGCTCTCGGCCAGATCGGCGGCGAGGCAGGCGTTGGCCTCAAGCAGCTTCTGTTCGGCCAGACGGCGTTCGGTGATGTCGATCAGCGAACCGGCGAAGCCCAGAAACGTTCCCTCCGGCGAAAATCGCGGCACGGCGGTGCTGACGGCCCATCGATACTCGCCATCGAAGCGCCGGACGCGGTATTCGTGCGTGTACCCGCATTGCTTGCGCAGGGACTCGAGAAAGGTCTCGCGGGCGGGCCCGGCATCGTCCGCGTGGACGTGATCGGTCCAGGTATTCAACAGGCGGCTCTGGCCGGTCCCCAGGAACATGGCGAATGGAGTATTGATGAAGGAGTTCTCGGTTTCGGCGGAGGCCATCCAGAGGTACGCGGGCGTATCGTTGCAGGCGGCGTAGAACCACGCTTCCCGCTCCTGGAGAATGCGCGCGCGCTGGCCCCGCCAGACGAACGCCGCCCCGGTTGCGGTTACGAGCGCGATCAGCGCGGTGATGAACGCCATCTCCCAGCCGAGGCGGCGCTCAGGGGCATCCACTTCGAAGGCATCTACCTTGGTGATCAGAAACCATGGCGAATCCGGGATGTGCCGGATGATGGCGAATACCGGAACGCCGCTATAGTCGGGACCGCGATAGAGCAGGCCGGAATCGAGGGCGGCATCGGGCGGAAGGTTCAGAGAGGCCACCGACCGGCGAAACCGTAAGGGCGCCGAGGGACGATGGCGCAGTTCGCTCAGATACAGGGCGTCTTCCCCCTCGCGGCGCGCCATGAGGGTCTCGGCGGTCCGCTCGCGCCCAGGCCACGCCCGCAAATAGGGGAAGAGAAAACGCGCGGGATCGATGTCCAGAACGATTGCGCCCAAGTCCAGGACGGGAATGACCATTGCCATCATCGGCCGGCCAGTGCGCGAATCGAGGCTGAGGTCGGCCAGTTGCACGTCTTTGGCTCGCACGGCTTGGCGAGCCAGTTCCCGCAAGCGAGACGCATCGGGCGGCGCGCCACGGGTGGCCATACGGGTGTTGCCATCGAGATCCGACAAGGCGGCGCCGGTGTACAGGAATGCATCCTGGAGGCGCGTCATGACGTCGAGCCAGCCGGCGCGATCGGCGGCGGTTGCGCGGCCGGAAAGAATGCGTTCGGCGATGCTAATGACGGGCGACGCCATCTGCACGCGGCCGTCGCCCAGGCGTTCGGATCGCCAACTTGCGATCTGCCGGGCCTTGCCCTCGCTGACTGCCCTTAGTTCCTGGGCGGTGGCCTCTTGCATGGCGGCACGCTGGCGGATGAAGTACCACCACACCGCGCCGGCGGTGGCCAGGAAAACCAGGGTGAGCGAAGCGACGAGGATGCGCACCTGAGTCTTCGCGCCGCCTGTCTGTTTTTGCCGCCGCTCGCTCATTCACCGACCAGCTTCATGCGGATGGCGTACTGAACCAGCTCGGCTGTGGTTTTGACGCCCAGCGCATGCATGATTTCATATTTGTGCGACTCGGCGGTGCGCGGCGACATGTGGAGGATGGCTGCCGCCTCCTTCATGGTGCGGCCTTCGGCGATCAGTTGGATCACTTCGCGCTGCCGCGGCGTAAGGGGAGAGCCGCCTTCGTTTGGTGCAGCGCCGGCCTCTATCAACAGGGTGATGAGGTCTTTCGCGAGGAGGGTGGTGACATACGACCGCCCTAATGCCACTTCGCGGATGGCATTGATTAATTCTTCGCCCGGGGAGATTTTGAGCAGATAGCCGGACACGCCGGCGCGAAAGGCGTCCGCCGCAAGTTGGGTGTCAGAGTGCATAGTGAGCACGATGATTCTGGCGGAGGGGCGGCGGGCGCGGATCTGCTTCACGGCATCGAGTCCGTTCAGCAGGGGCATGGAGATGTCGGTAACGATTACGTCGGGATGGAGTTTTTCGACAGCATCCAGCAGAGCGCGTCCATCATGCACCATGCCGACCAGCTCAAAACTGTCCTTCAGGAGAGCCCTGAGACCTTCTGCAACGACGGTGTGGTCTTCCGCGAGAAGCACTTTGATCATCGGCATGCTTGACTCCCGGCTACGGCTCACTATAGCTGATATTGAGGCCCAAGACAATTCCAATAGGAAACCGCCTTAGAATTCATGACGATTTTATCCCAGGTGATAGAAGGAGCGAACACCGCTGGACAGATAGCGTTCGCCGCGCAAGGCAGCGTAGATTGCCGGGATCAGCTCTTCGCTGGCGTCCATCTTCAGAACGTAGGCGCGAATTCCGCTTTCGAGCGCGCTCTTCACCAGGTGCGCATCGGGGTACATGGAAAGGACGACGACGGTTTCGCAGAGCCCGCGTTTGAGAATCTGCTCACCGGCTTCGATGCCCCCCATGCGCGGCATCTCGATATCGGTGATGACCGCGTCGGCTTTCAGCGCGCCGGCGGCCTGCAGGAGCGCGGCGCCTTCGCCGACGGCGCGCAATACCTCGAATTCGGGACGCAGCAGCTGACAAATCTGCTCGCGCACATCGTCGTGGTCGTCCGCCAGCAACAGGCAGAATCGCCTCGGCGCCTTCTCCAACGTGCCTTGGCTCGGTTCAGTGCCGTGCTTCCACATGTCCCTATTAGAACCGGCAGTGAGGCGGTTGGGAATCCGTAGATTTACGGAGAGATGAGTCAGGGGACGGGGCTCCATGTCCGTATAGGTGCGGCGCGATTCCCGAAGAACCACGGATAGGCTTGAGAGCCCCCTCGTTGCAGAATGAGATCGGGCCAGTTCAGCCTGTTGCTGCCTGGCGCCTGTCAAGCATGCATGCTGTTCAGAAATCTCGGGGCCCAAAAATCCGGACTGCGACCGCCAACCTGAGCGGAGACATGGACGCGCTGATGGCAGCGGTTACGGAACTGGAGCGGGTCTTTTCACCGCGCGCTCTCACCAAGAGCGCGGCCACCCCGATAACCAGGGGCCAAGCGATGCAACAAGTTGGGAACGTGATCGCCGCGTTCAGCGGGGATATGGACGCGCTCGTGGCGGCGGTTGCAGAATTGGCGCCCGTCCGGCACGAGCCCCCGAGCCGCCGGACTTGCCGTCCTTTGGGAAGGAGTTACTAATGCCGCCGATTTTTCAATCGAACGATCCGGATGCCGCCAGCGAGACCATCGCCCGGCTGGAAGAGCAACTGCGCGAGGCCCAGAAAATGGGAGCCGTGGGCCTGCTGGCCGGGGGCATCGCGCACGACTTCAGCAACCTGCTGACGGTGATAAACGGGTACAGCGATATGCTGCTGACCGGGAGCGGCCTGCCCGAGGAGGCACGCGCGTACATCGCGGTGGTTCACGACGCTGGGGAGCGCGCGGCGGGCTTAGTCCGGCGGTTGCTGGCATTCAGCCGGCACGCGGCGCAGGAGGCGAAGATCGTCAATCTGACCGATATCGTCATCGAGTTGAGCCGGCTCCTGCAAAGGTTGCTGCCGGAAAACATACAGTTCACGAATCAACTGGAGGCGGACCTGGGGATGGTGCGTGCCGATCCCAACGCCATCCAGCAGGCGATCATGAATCTGGTAATCAACGCTCGCGACGCCATGCCGCGAGGCGGCACACTCGAGATCAAAACAACCAACGTGAGACTGAGCGCCCCCTTACGGGAACGCCACCTGGACCTGCCCGCCGGGGACTACATCCTCATGGCAGTCAACGACAATGGCGCCGGAATGGATGAGACTGCGCAAAAGCACCTCTTTGAACCGTTCTATACCACCAAGCCCTTAGGCGCGGGCACTGGTTTGGGTTTAGCAAACGTGCATCGCGTTGTGGAGCAAAGTGGCGGATGGATATCCATCTCCAGCGAAAGAGGAAGAGGAACCAGCGTCAAGATCTATTTGCCCTGCGTGGATGGAAGGTTGGCGCAGGCCGGCACCACTCAGAAAACCGTTCCGGAGGGTGGACACGAAACCATTCTGGTGGTGGAAGACAGCGCCGAAGTGCGCCGATTTATCCGGATTGCGCTTCAGAATCTTGGATATACAGTTATCGAGGCCGCCAGCGCCGAGCAGGCTGTGGCCGCTTGTCGGGCGTCTACCGATCGGATCGACCTGCTGGTGACCGATGTGGTCTTGCCGGATTCTACGGGCCAAGACGTCGCTAAGCGATTGACGGAAGCCCGGCCCGAGCTGCCGGTCTTGTACATTTCCGGTTACCCGCAAGACTTCGGGGGGATTGAAGCGGTACCGGGGACCGGGATCGAGTTTCTGCAAAAGCCTTTTGCCGCTGACACACTCGGCTTGCGGGTCCGGGCGCTTCTCCGGAGGTGCCGGCGCATTCTGGTCGTGGACGACGATCCGGAGGTAGCCCGGTTTACGAGTCAAGTTCTAAGCCAGGCGGGATTTGAGGTTCTTACCGCGGAAGAGGGGAACCAGGCCTTGTCAATCGTCAGCCATCAGAGCGTGGATCTTGTCATTACAGACCTCGTCATGCCGGTGAAGGAAGGGCTGGAAACTATCCGCGCCTTGCGAGAAATCAAACCATCCTTGGCAATAATCGCGATGTCAGGCGCCTTTGGTGGGCAGTTCCTCAAGCCTGCGCTTCACCTGGGGGCTCAGATCTGCATCGCCAAGCCGTTTACCATCGCGGAACTTCTGGATGCGGTCCACCAGGCGCTGGCAGCAGACAGAGGTGCAACCTGATGGCAGAGTCGCGATTGAGTCGGCGCACCAGACGCTTACGGCTCCCACATCGACTCCTGACTCCGTGACCCATCGCTTGGGGCGACGAGTGGAAATCCTCGCCAAACGCACCACGGAGGCGGCCGATCGGTTCGTGGTTTTCATCTCCTCGCCTGTATAATCCTGTTTGAGTCGCGCGTGCCGGACATTCAAGTGTGAACGGCGCCCGCCCACGCGAGCGTCATCCGCTATCGGACACTGTTATCCGGCGGCAATACTACGCATACCCGTCCGACGGGGGCCATGATACACGTCCCGAGATGGCTTTCGGCGAGATCGAGACCCGGGCCGCCGAGATTCTCGGGCGGTTTAATCGGGGTGAGTTTGACTTAACGCGAAATGAAAAGGACTCCTTCTCGTATTTCATTGCCCTCATGTTGATCAGAATTCCTGCGGAGCGACAAGCAGTTGAAGGTGGATTTGCGCCAAAGGTCGGCAAATTCAAGGAACAGTTCCCGGAGCGCTACCAAGCGAGAATGGCGGAGTTCGCTGAAGACTGCGGAACCTCTGATGAAAATTCTCTTAGGCAAAAGCTCATGGCCAGCTACAGCCTCACTAGAATCATAAGGGACGTTCCCAAGACCGCAAGCATACTGAGGGCACACAATTGGTTCATCCATACGACGGGGAGCAGGCAAGGCTTCATCACATCGGACCGCCCAGCTCTTTACCGCGCTCGCGACAAGGAAAACCCAGTGGGATATGTATCGATGCCGCTCAGCCCGGCTCTCCATTTCATTGCAAGGCCCAAAATGGGCTTACTGCACCGAATTATGTCCGACGTCAAGTGGGCATCGTCCGGCCTAGATCAGCGCCCACTTCACGCGAGCGATATCACCTCTTATCGGTAGGCAAAGGCAGACTGCCCGGCGTGTCCCACGAGACCCCCCTAGCCCCGTTTAACGACCGCGACGGCCTCCATCACGCCGAACTGACCACTTCTCAGCAACGGCGACAATTCGTCAACTGACCCACGGGACGGTTTCCGGTAAGCCGGTTTGAATGCCGTTATCGGAAACTGCTCAACCCGCAGGTTCGGCCGAAGACCCCGGGCAGCGGTAATGCGATCGTCGGCGCCGAGTCACGGTATTCTCCGCTTCAACTCATCCAGGAAGTTCAGCAGCATGGTGACGTGTACCGTCCCCTTCTCGCCAGGCGCCGTTGCCGGCAACGCGAGCACCACAAAGCGCTTTCCGTCGGGCGCCAGATCGAGATTGCTGGTCCCGGCGTAAAACAACGGCTGATCATACCAGGTGTGCGGCTTGCCGGGTAGGAAGGAGTCGCCCTCCACTTTGTAATCCAAGGCCATGACGCGGTTATCCCCCGTTTGGTAGAACAACTCGCGTCCGTTGCCCGCCCACAAGGCATACATTCCGCCGCCGCTCGATATCTGCAATTTGCCGCCACGGGATGCCGGAAACGGGCGAACATAGATTTCGTTAATGCCCGATTCATTCGAGCGGTAGGCAATCCAGCGGCCGTCGGGGGAGAACCGAGGCAAGTAATCGTCCCCCTTCGCATGCCATGCACTCTCGGGCTTACCGGGTTGGGGGCGATCGGGATCGCTTAGATTCAGAGGCGCAGTCCACACCGTGAGTCCCGTCCCCGCATTCCTTTGGAAGAAGGCCAGCCGCCCGCCGGGAGCAAAGGACCAAGGAGTCGCGGTGCCGGAAGTTTCCAGCAGCGTCCGGGCGTCTCCCGCTCCATCGCTACGGATCCAGCCAATCCCGCCGGCATTCCCTCCGAGACTGAAAGCGATATGCTTCCCGTCCGGCGCCCAAACAGGAATGGCCGCCCGGCCCGTGAATGTAACCTGCGTGATTGTGTTGCGTTCCGAATCGGCGACGAAGATATCTCCGTCTTTGACGAATGCCAGCCTGCGCCCGTCGGGCGAGAGCCGCGGGGTGGCATATTGACCTGGCGCGGTGATCAACGGTTGCATCCCACCGGTGCTGTCCAGCCAGTTGATCTTGGCCGCGTGTGCCGCGCTGTTACCTGACATGTAGACGAAAATTCCGTGGCCGGATGGTCCAGGCGAAAAATCGAACTGTCCTCCGCCGGTTCCCGGGTTAGCCGCTACGTCTTGCAGCATGGGCACAGGCGCACCAGTCACTCGTAGCCCCCCTGAATCGAACTTGCTCGCAAAGATCGTTCCCTGGCGAACATATGCCAGATAGCCGCCGGGCAAATAGCGCCCGTAGTATGCACCGCGTTGAACAATCTTCGATGTGCCGTCTTTGAGAGAGGCCACTTCGAGGTAGCCATTGTCCCAGGAATCCGGACTCGGCGAGGCCGAGAAGAGAACCGCGCGACCACCGGGCAAGACCTGCGGCCAACGATGCGAGAAGTCTCCCGCATCAAGTTTGGTGAAACGTTGCGGCGCACCCCCATCGGGTGGAATCCGGTATAGCGGGAAAGCGGCGCCCATGGCCACGATGAGATCATCCCCGGCCCCCCAACTCGCCCCTAACACCGGAGCCGTCACCGAGCCCGACAAAACGGGCGCTCCTCCTTGCACGGCGATCTTGTTGAATTGGCTCCCCGAAAAGAAGCAGATCCATTGGCCATCGGGTGAAAAGAACGCGTCAGCACCGCCTTGCGTGCCCGGCAGAAAGGCAGGCTGCGCCTCATCGAGCAACTGCGTAGCAAGCTGCTGTTTGCCATCCGGCCCGCGCGCGGGATACACGATGCGCTGGCCATCGGGAGAAATCGCCACCGTGGTGTTCAGTCCCATGACCGCATCCGGCCCCAGGTCGACGCTTAGGCGAATCAGCGGATACTCCGCGGGCCGCGTGGCGCGCCACGCAACGAACCATCCGGCAACGGCCAAGAGCGTCGCGGCAGCGGCCGCGATCCAAGGCCGCTTGCTCTCGGCCGCGGCCGGCGCTTCGGCCGTATCCAGCAACTCCCAAACATCTCCGATATCTCGCAGCCGCTTTCTTGGATCTTTCTCCAGGCACCGGCGCAGCATCCGCCGCAGCTTCGCCGGCACGCGCGTCAGATCGGGCTCCGCGCCGATCACACCCGCCAGAATGTCCGTGGTAGTCTCACCCGGAAACGCCGGCTTGCCTGTGAGCATTTCATACAGCACGCACCCGAATGCCCAGATATCGGCGCGGTTATCCACCGGCATGCCGCGCGCCTGTTCCGGACTCATATAACCCGCCGTGCCCAGAATCACTCCCGCACGCGTCGGCGAAATGGTGATGGTCGGCGAGTCTTCCTTATCGCTAGCCGTCTCTTCCGCCACCCGTGCCAGTCCGAAATCGAGCACCTTCACCACGCCCGCCGGGGTGACCATGATGTTTCGCGGCTTCAGGTCGCGATGCACGATTCCTTTCTCGTGCGCCGCTTCCAGCGCATCCGCGATCTGCCGCGCGTAATCGATCACCGTCTCCAACGGCAGCGGGCCGCGCAGCGTCTCGCCCTCGACCAGTTCCATCACCATCGCGCGATCTTCCACTCCGTATATCTGCGCGATATTGGGATGGTTCAACGAAGCCAACGCCTTGGCCTCGCGGTCGAACCGTGCCATCCGCTCCGCATCTTGCGCAAAGGAGTCTGGCAGCACCTTCACCGCGACGTCGCGCCCAAGCTTAGTATCCACCGCGCGCCACACCTCGCCCATCCCGCCATTCCCCAACTTCGTAGTGATGCGATAATGCCCGATCGACTGTTGCGGACCCATGCTATGTGATTTGGCATCGTACCACTTTCAGCCTGGCCAGCGCATTGCGGGCGATTTACGCCCGAGGCGTTATTGGAGAGCGGGTTATGCGCCACTTGGCCGTTCTGCCCCAGGGCGCCATTGCCGGCATCACATCGCGGTCGGCCAAACCGGGCGACACGATCATCATTTATGGAATCGGCTTAGGCGCCATGACACCCGCGCT
>Ga0208820_1001108_pt1 | contig 15963 bp, 15 predicted proteins | sample June2015DPH_16_5_FD_184713 | JGI IMG/M metagenome (GOLD analysis project Ga0208820, IMG submission 184713) | Peatland microbial communities from SPRUCE experiment site at the Marcell Experimental Forest, Minnesota, USA - June2015DPH_16_40... | ecosystem: Environmental > Terrestrial > Soil >...
TTGTGTGCCGCCCGGCGATCGCGCTCCGAACGTCATCAATCGTCAATTCCGACACCGTCTATCTCTCGTCGCTATCACTATCTCTCAATCACTTTCGGCACTTCGAAAAATGTCCCGTCCGTATCCGGAGCATTCTTCACCGCGACATCGTGCGGCAACGATTCCCGCAGACCGTCCTTCACATCCTCACGGATGGCGTACGCGAACCGATCGCTTCCGTGCCGCGACTCGTCCACTCCATAGCGGTCCGAGACCTGGGCCATGGGCGCAACTTTGTCGGTCTCCAGTTCGCTGAGTCGCTCCATATATTCAAGAATGGAGTTCAAATCGCGCAACATGCGAGCGCGCTCTTCCTCGGTCAACTCGAGGTTGGCCAGATCGGCCACGTAGGCGACGTCCTTATCAGTAACCTTCATAAGTCTGCGGCGCAGCCCGCCATGCAGAGCCCGCGCGGAAGAATCCGGCTGCGGAAACGTGTCCCTAATCCTTCACCACGAACTCAATCCGCTTGACCGAAGTCGCGGAATACTTGTTGATCAGAGCCACATAACGCGGCGCCAGGTTGGTGAGTTCCCGACGCCATCCCGCGTCGGCAACTTCCACTCGCAGAACACCATCGGAAAAAATCAGCGCCCGAGTTCGCTCGGCCACCGCACTGCCACACGCAACGGGCCAGGCCAGCAACGCGCTCTCCCGCGCCGGCGCGCGATGGAGAGCTTTGGCGATGATGGTTTCCAGTCCGGCGGCAGCACGGTTCAAGGCAAGACTCCGGAGTCGCGAACGCGATCAGAACAGCAATATCAGAACAGCAGTCGGAAGGAACAATTGTAGCATCGGAAAATGTTGCGTCCCTCTACCGGGCCAAGGCTTACGAGGCCGTCGCCGCCACAGCCTTGGCGCGCTTCTTGGCGAGCTTGCGCAGGTGGGTCGCCGAATACAGACTTCCCCGGCAGCGCGCCGCACCGCATAAACAGGGCGCGTCATCCTCGCCATCGTAGAGGTTGTAGTCGTACGTCAATTCCTCTCCAGCCGCAATATCGCGCAGCGCGATGATCCACATCTTGCCGCGAATCTGATCGGTCTCGCAGTTCGGTTTGCAGGAATGATTGACGAAGGCGGCCACGCCGTAGCCATCAATGATGCGCTTGCCACCATCCAGGCCGAATAGATACGTGTTCTCGAAGTCGTCATAAAGATCGTCGGCCTGTTCGTAGGTGAGGTACTCGCCCACGTATTCCACGATCAGCGCCCCTTTGCGTATCGGCCGCGTGGTGTAGCAACCATAGGAGTGAATGCGAGACTGGCGAAGGATGAGCGTCATAGGGCGTTGGTCGATTTTATCTGGAATCGTTTGTCTTTGGCGCCGGATAAGCTTCGAGCTGCGAGCCACGAACTGGAGGCATCGGGTTTGCTCGAAGCTCGCGGCTCGAAGCCCGCAGCCCAGCCGCCTGCTATCATTCATAGGAATAATACGAATCCGACCAGTGAGGAGGCGAGCGACCATGGCCCATCAGCATCCAGCGCGCTTTCTGAAGATTGTCGACGACGCCAAGCAGCGCGTCCGCGAAACCACCGTTGACGAAGTCAAGGCGCGGCTCGATCGCGGTGACAAATTCGTTCTCGTAGACGTCCGCGAAGACCGCGAATTCGACGCCGACCACCTGCCCGGAGCCGTCCACCTGGGCAAGGGCATCATCGAGCGCGACATTGAGGGCAAGTATCCCGATCTAGAAACTCCGCTCGTACTCTATTGTGGCGGCGGCTTCCGTTCCGCGCTGGCCGGCGATAACTTGCAAAAAATGGGATACACGAATGTCATATCCATGGATGGCGGAATTCGCGGTTGGCGCGAAAGGGGTTTTCCGCTGGAGAAGTCGAAGTAAATAGCGGGTCGCAAGCAGCGCCCCATGCGCCTTCGGCGTATGTTCATTTCTGAACGAACTGAACCTCCGAGCGTCCGGCAGTTTGCATACCACCCGCTTCTCTGAAAAAATACCTATAGGTACTGTGGGGTTTTCTGCGATGTCTCAAATCGGAAGCTTTGCGCTGCTGCTGGCGCTCGGCCTGAGTGCGTATTGTTTCCTGGCAGGCTTCGTGGCGTTGTTCCGCCGGGATGCCGCTTCGGCTCGCCTCGGTGAGACCGCCCGCCGCGCCGGAATCGCCACTTTCGCCGCCGTGCTGCTGGCAGGCATCGTTCTCGTAGTCGCGGCGTTCAACGACGACTTCTCCATCGCCTACATCTTCCATCACAGCAATCGCGACTTGCCGGCCGCCTATAAGTTCGCCGTGCTATGGTCCGGTCAGGAAGGCTCGCTGCTGTTCTGGTCGCTGCTGCTGGCCGGCTACGGGTTTGTTCTCCGCTTGCGCTACAAAACCGATCAGCGGCTGTTCGCCTACGCTTCGGTGATCATCGCCTCGGTGCAGGTTTTCTTCCTGCTGATTCTGAATTTCGCGGCGCACCCGTTCGCTATCATGCAGGGCGCGCTCCCCGCGGATGGCACCGGATTGAATCCTCTGCTGCAGTATCCCGAGATGGTCATCCATCCGCCGATGCTCTACCTGGGATACGTCGGCTTCACTGTTCCCTTCGCCTTCGCGCTGGGTGCGCTCATCATGAAGTACCCCGGCGAGAAATGGATTCAGATCACGCGCCGCTGGACCATGGTGACCTGGTGCTTCCTCACCGTCGGCGTTTTCCTCGGCGCGCACTGGGCTTACGCTGTCCTCGGATGGGGCGGTTACTGGGGATGGGACCCGGTGGAAAATGCCTCGCTCATGCCCTGGCTCACCGGCACTGCGTTTCTGCATTCCGTCATGATGCAGGAAAAACGCGGCATGTTGAAAGTCTGGAACATGTCGCTCATCTTCGCGACCTTCCTGCTCTCCATGCTCGGAACCTTCCTCACGCGTTCGGGCGTGATCAGTTCGGTGCACGCTTTCGCGCAATCTTCGATTGGCACCTGGTTCCTGGTCTTTATAGCGTTGACCCTGGCGGTCTGCACCTTTTTCCTTATAGCGAACCGGTCGCACCTCAAGAGCGAGCACAAGCTGGAATCGCTGGTGTCGCGCGAATCCAGTTTCCTGTTCAACAATCTCCTTTTGCTCGTGGTCTGCTTCACCATACTGTGGGGCACGTTTTTCCCCATCTTGTCGGAATTTGTTCAAGGACACAAAGTCACGGTCGGTCCGCCTTTTTTCAATCGCGTCGCTATCCCGGTTGCCTTGCTGCTCCTGCTGCTCACCGCGGTTGGACCGCTGCTCGCCTGGCGTAAGACTTCCGTCGAAAGCCTCAAGCGAAATTTCTTGTTCCCCGCGATCGGCGCGCTCGCTATCGGCGGCATGATGATTTTGTTCGGCATCCGTCCCTGGGAAGATCCCTCGTACTTCTATGCCACCATGGCCGCCGTTCTCTCGGCGCTGGTGATCTTCACCGTTATTTCCGAGTTCCTCCGCGGAGGCCGCGTCATCGCCGGCAAGAGCCAGCAGAATTTATTCTCCGCGATGATTCACCTCTACCACAGAAATACGCGCCGCTACGGCGGCTACATCGTTCACTTCGGGGTCGCCCTCGTCGTAATTGGAATCCTAGGCACGCCTTTCAACAAAGAAGTTGAAAAAGAAATGGGCTTCGGCGACAAAATCAACATCGGTCCCTACACCCTGGTCTGCCAGTCCTACACGCAGGACGACAATCCCAACTACGCCAATGAGTGGGCCATCATCAACGTGTTCCGCGGCGGCAAGCAGATTACGACCATGTATCCCGAGCGCCGCTTCTATAAAGCCAGCCAACAGCCGCAGACGCTGCCGCGCATTTATCCCAGCTTCCGCGAAGATCTTTTCCTGGTGACAGACGTCTACCTCGTCTATGAAGGCAAGAACGAAACCACCGGACGGCCCATCATTAAAGCGCACTTGAATCCGCTGGTGCCCTGGATTTGGATCGGCCTGATCATCATGGTCTTCGGCACCATCACCGCACTGGTGCCGAATGCCGCCGCCGTCCAGGTGGCCGCAACTACGCCGGTTCGCGCTCCGGCGCAGGTGGGAGCAGGAGACTGAGATGAAATCGGTACCCAGTAGCCAGTATCCAGTAACCAGTAACCCCGTTCGCCGCTGGTTGCAAGCCGCCGCTCTCGCGCTGGCAGTGCTCGCTTTGATGGGTGCCGGGGACGACAGCGCGCGCTTCAAAGACCTGGGCCATCGCATGATGTGCACCTGCGGATGCGGCCAAGTCTTGCTGGAATGCAATCACGTCGGCTGCCAATCTTCCGACAAGATGCGCGATCAACTGCAGGCCGCGCTCGACAAAGGCGGCAGTAATAGTGACGACCTCATCCTGCAAGGCTTCGTGCAGGAGTACGGACCGACCGTGATCGCCGCGCCCACCGCCACCGGCTTCAATCGCGTGGCCTGGATCATGCCCTTCGTCGCCTTGGCGCTCGGCATAGCCTTCGTCGTTTACGTCGTGCGCTCGTGGAAGAATCGGCCCGCACCGGCCCTCGCCGATGGCATCGCCATCCCGCACGGCAGCGAACTCGACGAGTTCCGCCGCAAGGCCCGCAAGGAGACCGACCTATGATGATCCGGTCTTGCAAGTGTGGCGCGGGCGCCCCCGCCCGCGAAAAGCCGCGACCTGATAATGAAGTCCGGAGTAAGGAGTCGGCCCGATGACCCTTTTTGTCTGCGCCGTCATTACGCTCGCCTGTCTCTACTACGTCTTCTTTTTCCCTGGCGAAGTCTATGCCGGAGAAGAAAAAACGCGCCTCGGCTATCTTCGCGAGCGCAAGGAAGCGGTCTACGAAAACCTGCGCGATCTGAATTTCGAATACAAGGCAGGCAAGGTGCCAGATGTGGATTATCAATCCATGCGCGCGTCGCTCGAAGAGGAAGCGGCTGCGATCATGGCGGAGATCGCTCGGCTGGAGCAGGCTGCGGGGCAGGTGGTGTGATAGGCGCTCTGGACAATTAGATTTCGATTCTGCGATAGAGTAGTAGCCGACTCAAGACAGGACCTCGTTGTGACTAGATTGTTGTCCTTCGTCATAGTCATTATGATTTTGGCCGGCGCTGGTTTACTGGCCGCGCAGAAGGATAAGGGTCCGCAAGACAAGCCCAGCACAGGCTCTCAGGGAGGAACGTTCTCCGTTCTAAGGGGAGAGGCCGACGGTCATCCAATGATTGCAATGATCGATATGGGTCTACGCAATTCACCGGACATACAACAGTTGCCATTTTTCCTGAGCCTTTCGACACCTTTAATTAGCCCGAGCAGCGAGGGTCTGGCGGCCCGAAGTGATGCTGACAGCCTGAACGCATGGGAAGATGCTGTGGACGCAAGACTGCGGCTGATCGGAAAATTTGCTTTCGTGGGCAGAGTAACCTGGAACGGCAATCGAGAACTGCTGTATTACGTTAAGGACCAGCAAACGGCTGCGGAGGCACTCAAGAAACTATCCGAGGCGCATTCCACGCGCCCATTTGCCTTTAGGTGCAATCGCGACGAGAAGTGGGATAAAGCCAATTTTTGGTTCAATCAAAAGTAAGGCCCCGTTCTGGTGATTCCCCTCGGCGCGGGTTAAAATAACAGTCCCATGAGCCTAAACACCATCAAAGAGATTGAACGCGCCATCGGAGCGCTCACGCCGCGCGAAATCGAGGAATTGTACGTATGGCTCGAGCAGCACTGCCCGCCGCCGATCGACGCTCGTGTCCAATCCGATCTTGCGGCCGGACGCCTCGACACGGCCATCCAGCGCGCCTTGGACGACGAAAAGGACGGTCGCGTACAACCGCTCTAGCAGCCAATGCAGCATCGCGCCACCACCGATTTCTGGCGGCAATACCATGCCCTCTCGCAAGAAGTGCACGCCCGCGCCGACAAACAGTTTTCACTGCTGAAAGCAAATTCGCAGCATCCTTCATTACAATTCAAGAGAGTGGGAGAGCGCCACGGCCGGGAGATATGGTCCGCCCGCATCACGGTTAGTGTGGTGACGGGGCTTCGCCCCGTCTGGGCGGGGCAAAGCCCCGCGACCACACGGACAATCAAACGGGCCGATGGATATTTGTGGTTCTGGATTGGCGATCACAAGGGCCTATGAGGCACTGATTTCTTAGCGCTACTGCTTATTGCAAAACGATCTGCGGCAACAAGGAGTTCTTTTGACCAAACTCGCACAGTCCGCCCTTCTACTCATTATCTTCTCGCTGGCGCAAACCGCCGCCGCCCAGACCCTGACCGGCACCGTCACCAACGGCACCACCAACAAGCCCGCCGTCGGCGATGAAGTCATCATCATCAACCTCGCCAACGGCATGGACGTAGGCGGCAGCACCAAAGTCGACAGCTCCGGAAAATTCAGCTTCAAAATCACCGTACCCGGGCCCCACCTCATCCGCGCCGTTCATCAGGGAGTTAACTATCACCAAATGGCGCCTCCCGGCGTTAACACAGCCGACGTCCAGGTCTATGACGTCGCGACCAAAGTCACCGACCTCAGCGTGACCGCCGACGTCATTCGCTTCCAGGCCGACAGCGGAACCATGCAGGGCATCCGCCTGTTCGTCGTCAGTAACACCTCTTCGCCCCCGAAGACGCAGATGAACGATCACAACTTCGAGTTCTATCTGCCCGCCGGCGCAAAAATCGAGCAGTTACAGGCGCGCGCTCCGAACGGCCAGCCGATCAGCGCCGACGCCGTTCCAGATCCCGAAAAAACGTCCGAGAAGAACCGCTACGCGATCGCATTCCCGCTCCGTCCCGGAGAAACTCAGTTTCAGGTCGAGTTCACTCTTCCTTACTCCGGCGAGATCAAGATCGATCCCAAGCCGCTCTATCCCGCCGCCCACCTCGTCATCGTTCTTCCCAAGACGATGCAGTTCAAGGCCGCGAATCCGTCCAGCTACCAATCGATGCAGGATCCCAACCAGGGCGACAGCAACGTGGAAGTCGCGCAGCAGACCAAGCCCGGCCAGCAGCTCGGTTTCACGCTGAAGGGCAACGGAGTTATCACCGAGTCGCCTGGAGAGACCGCCTCGGGCGCGGCCCAGCAGCAGGAACAACAAACACAGGGACGCGACAATCGTTCTAGCGACAATCGGCCTGGTGGCGGACTCGGCGTTCCCATCGACGCTCCCGATGCTCTGCAGAAATATCGCTGGCCCATCCTCTTCGGATTCGCCGTGCTGCTCGCCATTGGAGGATGGGTGGTCACGAAACGGCAAACGGCAACTCCCGCGACCCCGGTTGTCCTAGTGTCAGCTACAAAGGCAGCCGCCAAGTCCTTGGCAGAACCCTTCGTGCCACGTGCTTCTGCTGCAACATCCGTGGCCGCGCACCCGGAAACCGGCACTCCAACCGCAAAATCGTCGATGCTGCTCGAAGCCTTGAAAGAAGAACTGTTCCAACTCGAGGTAGAACGAAAACAAGGCAAGATCACGCCCGCAGATTACGAAAAAGCCAAAGCAGCCCTCGACCAAACGCTAGAGCGAGCGCTAAAGCGGGAGGGTTAGCTCTGTGTGGGGACGGGGCTTCGCCCCGTCCAAGCGGGGCGAAGCCCCGCTTCCACACAAGGAGCCTAAACCCTGCATCCAGCATCTAACTCACTGAAACAACCCTTATGAGCAACATATTCAAAACCACTCTCCTGCTCACCGCGATGACGCTGCTGCTCATGCTGGCGGGCCGCGCTTTCGGAGGCCAGAACGGCATGCTGATGGCGCTCGCTTTCGCCGCCGTCATGAATTTCGTTGCCTACTTTTTCTCCGACAAGATCGCGCTTGCCACCTACCGCGCCCAGCCCGTCAGCCGCGAAGATCTGCCGCGCGTCTACAACATCGTCGAGCGCCTGGCACAAAAAGTCAGCCTGCCGATGCCCAAGGTCTACCTCATTCCGAGCGACTCGCCCAACGCCTTCGCCACCGGACGCAATCCGAACCACGCGTCAGTCGCCGTAACCCAGGGCATCCTCGGACTGCTCAACGACGAAGAACTGGAAGGCGTGCTCGCCCATGAACTCGGCCACGTGCGCAATCGCGACATCCTCATCAGTTCGATCGCGGCCACTTTAGCCGGCGCGATCACCTGGCTCGCGTCGATTGCTCGCTGGGGCATGATTTTTGGCGGCATGCGCGGCAGCCGCAACGATCGCGGCGGAGGCGGTGGCATCGCAGCCATTGCCATGATCTTCCTCGCCCCATTCGCAGCCATGCTGATTCAGCTCGCCGTCTCGCGGTCCCGCGAATACGGCGCCGACGACACCGGAGCCCACTGGACCGGTAATCCGTACGCCCTGGCCAGCGCCCTGGCCAAGATCGAAGCCTATTCCAAACAGCGCCCGCTCCTAGCGAGCCCATCGACCGCGCATCTTTTTATCATCGCGCCGTTCTTAGGTGGGATGAGTTTCGGCAACTTGTTCTCGACCCATCCGCCAACCGCGAAACGAATCGAGCGCTTGACCGGAAGGCCGGCGGAATTCGGGCAATAAGTTCTCAGTTCCCGGTCCTCAGTTCTCAGTGGACACATGCCCGGCTTGAGCCGCGCGATCATTGATCGAGGCAATGAGTCCATTCAGGACTCTGCCGAGTTCGTCGGCGGCAGCGAACAGGCCATCCGCCTTGGTTGGAAGGTATTTCAAGTCTCTCGCGATCAGAAGCTGGGTTTCAATTTCGACCAGAGATCCAGGTGCCTGACTCAGGAAGTGATGGAACTCTTTTTGGGAAAAGCGAGCTTGCCGTTCTGCGATGCTACTCGGTACCGAAACGGACGCTCGCCGCAATTGATTGGCGAGTCCGTAACGTTCCTCGCTCGGAAATCGCCGAGTCACTTCGCAGATTTCGGTGACGAACTTCATAGCTTTCTGCCATGCGATCAAGTCTCGATACGAGCGCCCCATAATTCCTCCATTGCAGATTGTGGGATCTCCAGGGCCAAAGCTCTGTGACCGGCAACCACGCAAAATGTTCGGTTTTCCTGAGAACCGGGAACCGGGAACTGAGGACTTCTCTGTGACATTCGTAACCGCTAGCAGCGCGATGCCATAGTAGAATCGCAACAATGGCTCCCGAAACTCTGGTGGCAACCTCCCGCCGCGCCGCGGAACTCGAAAACAGTCTGCGCCGCGTCATCCGCGGCAAAGACGACGTCCTCCGCCTCGCCCTGGTTTCCATTTTCGCCAAAGGCCATCTGCTGATCGAAGGCGTCCCCGGAGTCGGCAAGACTACGCTCGGCCAGGCCCTCGCCCGCGCCATCGACTGCACCTTCCAGCGCATCCAGTTCACCAGTGATATGTTGCCCTCCGACGTGCTGGGCATTTCGATCTACTCCGCCATCGAGCAGAAATTCGAATTCAAGCGCGGACCGGTCTTCGCCAACGTCCTGTTAGCCGACGAAATCAACCGCACCACTCCGAAGACGCAGTCCGCCCTGCTCGAAGCGATGAACGAAGGCCAAGTCACCATCGACGCCCACTCTCATCCGCTGCCCCAACCGTTCCTCGTTCTCGCCACGCAGAATCCCATTGAGCACCACGGCACCTATCCCTTGCCCGAGTCGCAACTCGATCGTTTCCTGATGCGGGTTCGCATGGGATATCCCGAAGGCAATGCCGAGCGCGAGATCCTGCGCGCCGAAGCCGGCGTCGCCCAACTCGAAAACCTGCGCCCCGTGCTCAATGCCGCCGACGTAGTAGAAATCCAGCAAGCCGTAGCCCAGATCCACGTGGATGAATCGCTAATCACGTACCTGCTGAACATCGTCGGCAAAACCCGCGAGTCCGAGTATCTATCCCTTGGAGTTTCTCCCCGAGGCTCGCAGATGCTCTACCGCGCCGCCCAAGCAATGGCCTTCCTGGAGGGCCGCGACTATTGCACGCCCGAAGATTTCAAGCCGCTGGTCGTCTCCGTCTTCGCCCACCGCGTAGTCGTAAATTCGCTCTACACTTCCACCCTGAAAAAGTCCGAGCAAGCCGAACAAGTGTTGCGCGAGATCGTGGAGAGCGTGCCGGTGCCGGTGTAGTGGATCAATGTAACAGACTGCTAAGACAACTCGATTTTGTTCTTTTTTTTGGGTAGCGCAGCGGTTCACCGCTGCGATCCAGACGACCAATTCCGCCGGCTTTAGCCGCCGAGGTCACACTTTCCCCTCGGGAAATTAGCGGCGTTACGACAGAAACCCAGAGTAAAATTGCCTCCATACCTCGACCTATGCGAAGAGACCGGGTATGATTCTGGTTACAATCAATTCCGCAGCTCTAAGTCCGCGAATGATCGTGACAATCATAGTGGGTGTACTGGCGTTTTGCGCATTTCTGGGTTGCGTGACTTGGTGGATGGGACGGCAGGTTTACCAGTCGGCGGAGCGCGCCGAACAAGATCCACGGTATCTGCGTCGCAGCCTATTTCGGCGCGGGATGGTGTGCGTCGGCTGCATAGTGCTTCTTATCGCACTCGCCGCGACAGGAGGAGTGCGTCATCTTCTTGCCATACCTGTCTGCCTGGCGTTCGCTTGGTGGTATTTCAGGGCCGCGTATCGAGTGAAGGTCCCTCCCGCCTAGAGGTGCAGAGCAGGTGTTGACGCAGGAGCGCCGCGCTACTCGCCCGAAGCCGCCACCGGCGGCTGCAAACTGGAAAGCCGCGAGATCGTAGCCGCCATCATTCCGGAGAGAAACTGCGTGGTGGCGACGTCATTGTTGTCGAACGCGTGGGGCGTTGACGACAGCACCTCAGCACTGCCAGCGACCGCCGGTGCAGGTATAGGGGAGTGATCCCAGCCGACTATCCGGCCATTAAACACCCGGGCCGCGCCAGCTCGCTTCTTCGCTCTGCTGCTCTTCGGGCTCCGGCTTGAAGATCACACCTTGACTGGTGCGGCTGTTCATCAGCACGCGAATCGGTTCCGCAAACCGCAAGTGGCGGACACACCCTTCTTCTTCGACGGCCGGTTGTTCCGTCAACCACTGCCAATCGACTGAGCCTTCGCCGGCGTCTGGATTCACGGTGAAGTAACCGATTTGAAAGGCAGTGAGATTCTGGAAGAAATGGCTGCCCTGCGATGGGGTGACGCGAAAATCGCGGAATCCCGCCTCAACAATCACGCGCGCGCCGGAGATCTCATCCCATTCGACCGGAATGCCCAGCCAGGGTTCAGTCGATCCCCAGCGTCCCACACCGATCAGCAGATAGGGCCGGTTCTCTTCGCTGAGCAGGCGATTGAGCCGCGCGACCGCGGTGGCCACTTCCTGGCTGCGGGAGCGCTCGAAGCGTTGCGAATCGACCACTACGATATCGTGCAGCTTGTCGATGCGGCCGTTGCCCAGAACTTTGCTGCTCTGGCAAATCAACTGCTCTGGCCGAACATCGTCAAGGGCTAAGTCCTCGGTGTCGCGCGCCAGCGTCAGTGGCCGGATCTGCAGAAACCCGAACTCCGCCACCTGCTCAGCCTGCTGCGGCAAACGCACGGCAAACTCGATCTCCACGGCATTGCCCAGCGCATCCTCACCGGCCCGAACCAGGTCATCGAGAATCTCCGCCAGCGGAAAGGTGCCGTGCTTGAGCATGGGAGCAAAGGTGATGATGCGTGATCCCGGCCGGCTCACGCCATCGTAGACGGCGTGGTTGTCCCGTGAATAAGTGGAAGCCAACGCCCGCAGTGTGCCGTCGCTCTCGGCCGCGTCCAGGCCAAAACGCCTCTCGTGCCAATGTCCCGGACGGCCCTCCGCAGCGCCATCCAACTCCAAGGCCCAGAATTCCGACTGCGAATTGGCGAGTATGTCTTCGACCGAGGAAAACTGCACCAGGTTGCGGGGATAGCGCGGGCAGAAGGTCAAACACTTCCCTCCATCTACCACCGCCCGGCCCAGGCCCAGAGCTACGGCCGCGATACCGTCTTCGAAAGTCATCGGAGGCACAGGATAAAAATTGCGCGAACGCACGACGCCGGAGAAGTCCGGATAAAAGCGCTCCCCGTGGCGCGTGCCCACAACCTGCTGCAGAATCACCGCCATTTTTTCCTCTTCCAGACGGTAGGGCGTAGCCCGCACGTAGGCCTTGGCATGGCGGCTGAAAGTGGAGGCGTACACGCGCCGGATGGCCTCGCTCAGCGCCGCCAGTCGGTCTTCTGACTTTGCTTGCTGATTGCCCAGCATGAAGGTTTCATACACGCCGGTGAAAGGCTGGTATTGCGAATCCTCCAGCAGGCTCGACGAGCGCACCGCCAACGGATGGCTGACTTCGGCGAGGAACGATTTCAGGTCTTCGCTGAGGGAGGTGGATAGCGGTGCGGCCAAAAACTTCCGCTCAATTTCAGCGTCATCTTCGCAACGCAAGGCAAACTCCAGGAGGTTGTTCTCGGTTACAAATTGATCGAACACATCCGTCGCCAGCACGACGGCGGGAGGCACCGAGATGCGAACCCCGGGAAAGCGGCGGGTCATGCGGCTCTTGCGCAATAGGTGGCGCACGAAGGCGAGGCCGCGGGCTTTCCCCCCAAGGGAGCCGGAACCGATCCGCAGAAAACTTGATTCCGAAGGCTTGAACGTATCGGCCCGGAAGTCGCCGATCAGCACCTCGCTCTGTTCGCGGCGATAGTCGTTGATCGACTCGATCAGATCGCGCCGCAGATGTTCCGGGCTCGGAAAATCCGAAACTTTTCGCGGGCGCAGCTTGGCCGCCAGCGCGAACTCGGTGCGGGCCATCAGCCAATGGGAGAAGTGGTTGCTTTGCGAGTGAAAGACGATGCTTTCCGCCGGAACCGTCTGCAATTGCTCTTCCAGTTCGTTCATGTCTTTCGCCCGTCCGACTTCGCTCATATCCGGCAGACGAAACACGAAGTCGCCAAAACCGAATTGCTCGGTCAATATCCGGCGCAAGTCTTTCAGCAACGTGGGCGAACGTTTGCGCAGAAACGAATAGCCCGCGGCGTGCGCCCGCGGGCGGAACTCGGTCCGGCTGGTCTGCAAAACTACGGGCACGTCCGGCACCAGGCTCTTCACCATGTGCGCCAGTTCAAAGCCCGCCTCCGGACTCAGCTTGCCCTCCCAGGGAAACTCCACGTCCGATACCAGGCCGAACAGATAATTGCGATACTCCTGCACCAGCCTGGCCGCGTCTTCGAAGTTCGAGCTCAGCAGAATTTTCGGCCGCGCCTGCATGCGCACCAGCTTGTGCGCCACGTTGATGCCTTCCTGGATCACGCGCCGCGATTGCTTGATCAGCTCGGTATAGATCACGGGCAAGAACGCCGAGTAGTAACGGATGTTGTCTTCCACCACCAGCAGCACGGGCACGCCGATGGCCCGCGTGTCGTGCAGGACGTTGCGCTTATCCTCGATGTACTTGACGATCGTGATCAGAATGCGGGCATTACCCTGCCACAGAAAAACCCGTTCGATCTCGGTAACCGGATTCCGCGCTACGAAATTCTTGATCTCGCGATAGTCATAGCCCAGCACCACCACCGGAACATCCAGCCCGGCCCGCTTCACCTCGCTCGCCAACTGTGCCGCGTTCATGTCGCCGACCGTAAGGTTGGTCACGATCAGGTTGTATTGCTGAGAGCGGGCCAGATCAACCGCCTCCGCGCAACTGGAGACCTGCGTAATCCCTGGGACCCGCCGGAGATTGAGTTCGAGCGATTCGTCGATGAGCAACTCGTTGAGCCGGCCATCTTCGCGGAGGATGAAGGAATCGTAGAGGCTTGAGACCAGAAGGATGTTGTGCACCTTAAACGGCATCAGGTTTTCGAAGCGCTCAAAACGCTCTTCTGCGTCCATGATGATGGGCTCGGCGACGCGGCGCACGCTCATGGGGATATCCTAGTCCAAATCAAAGTCCAAATCGAAACGCCCAAATCGAAACGCGCACGCTCGGGATTTAGGGTGACGTAAATTCGAGTGTCTTAATCCCGCCCGATGGAAGGAGTATATTAATTGCGCGACGGTTGCTCTGTCGGCAGAACACCTCTCGCTGAGTTGATGAAAGCCGCTACTCTAACCTCACCTCAAGAAGTTTCGAAGCGGCCTCTTCGGATTGGCCAAGTCGCGCGGCCGGAGCCGAATCCAGGTCAAGTTCTTCTGCGTGTGCGTGTGTGCGGAGTGTGCCGCACCGATTTGCATATCGTCGAAGGCGAGTTGCCACCGCGGCGCCCCGGAATAATCCCCGGACATCAGATTGTCGGCGAAGTCGTAGCCGGAACTGCGGCCGGAGCTACGGACGAACTTCCCGTCGGCACACGTGTGGGCGTTTCCTGGATGGGAGGAACGGACGGCACCTGCCGGTATTGTCAGCTTGGCCTGGAGAATCTCTGTGACTCACCCACGTTTACCGGTTATACCGTGGATGGCGGTTACGCCGAATATGCAGTCGTTCGCTCCGATTTTACTTTCCCACTTCCCGATCAGCTGGACGATTTACACGCCGCGCCGCTGCTGTGTGCAGGCATCATCGGTTTTCGCAGCCTTCGTGTGGCCGGCGTCAAGCACGGAGACCGTGTCGGGCTGTTCGGGTTCGGAGCCTCGGCCCATCTGGCAATCGCGGTCTTACGCTCCTGGAATTGCGAGGTGTACGTCTCCACGCGAGGAGCGACTCATCGCCAGTTAGCAGCTTCTCTTGGGGCGGTTTGGGTGGGAAGTGAGACCGACAAACCGCCCGCGGAGCTCGACTGCGCAGTGACTTTCGCTCCGAGTGGCGATGTCGTAATAGCAGCTCTAGCCAGCCTGCGCAAAGGAGGAGTGGTTGCCATCAACGCAATTCATTTAGACCGCATTCCCCAGTTTGACTACGACCGCCTGCTGTGGGGCGAGCGCCAGCTTCGAAGCGTCGCGAATATGACTCGTGCCGACGCTCGAGATTTCCTCCAGGTCGCGAGCGCGATTGGTCTGAGGCCGAAAGTAACTGCCTTCCCACTCGATCAGGCCAACGAAGCTTTGATTGCGGTAAAAGAAGATTCCATCGACGGAGCTGCCGTCATAACCATGTGAGGCGGTCGCGCGTTTTCTCCCTAGCAGCCTGCTAGTCAAGCGTTCAGCAACTTTGCGCACAATGCCGGCCCGGCCCCGATGTTATCTTAATGGGGGTTGTGACGACGATGCCAAGCGCAACCGAATCGCGGGCAATCACCTTCATGGAAGTTCTCAAAAGACTCTTTGAGCAAGCATTTCCACTCACCGGTCGAGCGAGTGCAGCCGCTGCAGGGCCAGCTCGGCGGTTCGGGCCGCAAGATCATCCGGCTTTCCAGCCACAAACTCAGCGCGATTGGCGTTCTCTATGACGTGCGCGAAGAGAATGTCGCCTTCCTCGAATTTTCCCGGCACTTTCGCAGGCACGGTCTGCCGGTGCCGGAAATTTATGCCGAAGATTTGAGTCACGGCGCTTATCTCGAAGAAGACCTTGGCAGCACCACGCTTTTTGAGTTTCTCTCGGACCATCGCACCGGCGCGACCATCGCTCCCGAGGCCGTCGCGGCCTATCGTAAAGTGGTCGCCGTGTTGCCGCGCTTTCAGGTCGAGGCGGGCCGCGACTTGAACTATAAAGTGTGCTATCCACGCGCCAGCTTCGATCGCCAGTCCATCGCTTGGGATCTGAATTATTTCAAGTATTACTTTCTCCGGCTCGCCGGCATTCCCTTCAACGAGCAAGCGCTGGAAGACGATTTCAGCCGCTTGACGAAATTCCTGCTGATCGCCAACCGCGATTATTTTCTCTATCGCGATTTCCAATCCCGCAACATCATGTTGCGCAAAGTTCTGAACAAAGTTTCAAGCGAAGGTCTGAACGAAGCCGAGCCATTTTTCCTCGACTACCAAGGCGGCCGCAAAGGCGCGCTGCAATACGATATCGCTTCTCTTTTGTACGATGCCAAGGCCGACCTGCCTCCGGATCTGCGCCAGGAATTGCTCGATCATTATCTCGCAAGCCTCGCCGGTTTCCTCGATCTCGATCGCTCCGAGTTCATGCAGTTTTACT
>Ga0208820_1001111_pt1 | contig 15916 bp, 10 predicted proteins | sample June2015DPH_16_5_FD_184713 | JGI IMG/M metagenome (GOLD analysis project Ga0208820, IMG submission 184713) | Peatland microbial communities from SPRUCE experiment site at the Marcell Experimental Forest, Minnesota, USA - June2015DPH_16_40... | ecosystem: Environmental > Terrestrial > Soil >...
CGACTCTAGAATCTCATGGTTATTGCGTCAAGATCGCGTCGAGTGGCTACACCGCGATGAAAGTGTTGGAGGAAACGTCGGTGGCCGCGGTTCTTCTGGAGTACAAACCGGAAGGCATGGAGGCGGAGGCCGTAGCCTGCCATATCAAGCAACGGTTTCCCATCCTGCCGATCATCCTGCTTTCAGCGCACTGCGAGATGCCAGAGCGAATCCTGTGGTTGGTCGATGAATACGTGATGAAGAGCGAACTGCCGGAACGGCTGGTGCCGATCATCGAACGAGCGTACAGGCTCGCACCAAGTTCGGACGGACAGTGCCAACGTAGCGGAGCAGCAGCATAAGGCCGTAGCTTTCTTCGCAGCACCACATCCGGAGAGGCACATGGAAATCCAGCACAAGAACGCCATGCCACAGGCATTGGAACACGCGATAACATAGTCGCGGCCGCTTCCAGTTGTCCCGTGCCCGATTGCAGTGCTCTGGTCATTGAGTACCGGGCAGTTTCCGACTGTCGTGGTGTTCCCCCCGAGATTGTCGGTGTCGGTCCACACTGCGGGGGTTGAGGGGGAGGTGAGTTGGGGCGTGAGGATGGGATTTGCCGTAGTCCCTGCGCTCTGCAACATCGGCCAAAGGCGCAACCATAGAAACCTTACATCATAGCAAGCAGCGACGCGCGTAGTGACCCGAAAAATTGCCTCCACTTAAGTCTGACGCTCACGTTCGAGCGGATCACCTTCATAGTCAGGATCATATCAAGGTGCTTGCTTGTAGCCCCAACGGTGACCTTCGTAATTGGAAGGGCAGAACATCGGGGATTAACATCCACTTAAGTGGGTTACTCACGTGTTGTCCTCACCTCTTAATACTCGTCGTTGGGCGCGACACCACGTCGATCTCCCGGTTCGCATCGTTCCCCTTAATGGACTCTTAACGAGTGCGGTTCCTGGCCGCGGCACCGAAATAAGCATGAGCGGTATGGCCGTTCACTCTACGCTTGCTTCTAAACCAGGCGACAAGATGCAGGTTCAGTTTCAAACCAATCCCTCAGGCGTCACAGCCGTAGTTCGCAATCGTAAGGGCGATTGTTTCGGGTTGGAGTTCCTCCCCCAACTGTCCTCGGGCGATCGAACACTGAATCAGTCGAAGTTCGTCTGCAACCCGGCTGGGGGCGGCACGCCAGAATCACAGGAATTAGCGCGCCATTCATGTAACCCGGAGGCTCTATTAGCAGGCCTGCGGCGAAAACAGCTAGAGATAAAACAGGTGCAGAGGGAGATCGAGGCACTGAACCTCGCAATTCTCTTGCTCGCTGATGATGAAAAGAAAAATCCCGAATCTTCTCTGCCGCGTCGTCCGGAATTGGAAATGCGACTATGGCCATCGCGGTCTTAAGCGGCTTTGATGATGTGGAACGGCCCACGACCAGAATAACTTTCGATTTGCGCCCAGCCAGCCATTCCCAAGGGAATTGACAATTCAGCTCCACCGCCCTACTTTTCCGTTGGGGTGTCCTCTAGGCTTTCTCCCGTACCGTGGCCAGGAGTGACGGGTGTCCTTTCAGCGAGGCGCGATCCGGGTCGGCTGCTCAGCGCTAAGCGCCGTAAACTGAAATCCGTACTTAGTTCCCAGAGCACGAACAACTTCTGCCGAGATTGGCTTTTTGCATGAGGAAGAAAGAGAGATAATACCGCAGCGAGATGAGGACTTCGCAGGAGGCCTGCATGGCAATCCAGTTTATGTTGAACGGGAAAGCGCAGAGTGTGGACGTTGATCCGCAGATGCCCTTGCTTTGGGTGTTGCGCGACACGTTGAATCTGACGGGCACGAAATTTGGGTGTGGGATGGCGCTGTGCGGCGCATGCACAGTACATATCGACGGCGAGGCAACGCGGTCGTGCATCACGCCGGTTTCAGAAGTCGCCGGGAAGAAGGTCACCACAATCGAGGGACTCTCGGCCGACATGAGCCATCCCGTGCAGAAGGCGTGGATCGAGCTGGACGTGCCGCAGTGCGGCTATTGCCAGTCCGGGCAAATCATGTCTGCGGCGGCACTGCTGGAGAAAAACCCTCGGCCCACCGATGCGGAGGTTGACGACGCAATGAGCGGGAACATCTGCCGGTGCGGTACTTATCAACGAATTCGCGAGGCGATTCGCCGCGCGGCGCAGATGCGGGCGGCGCCCCCGCGGCAGAAAGCGTCGCCGGAGAAGCAGGCAAAAAAGCCGGGAGAGACAGCAGCGATGACGCCGGATGAACCGGCCGCTGTGGGCGCGGCTGCAGGAGGTGCAGAATGAGCAGCGCGACGATGAAACTGGATCGCCGTGAATTTCTGAAGGGCGCAGCGGCGGGAGCGACCGGGCTGGTGATTGGATTCTATCTGCCGAATCGGCTCGAAGCGCGTGCAGCGGCAGCTGCGGCGCCATTTGCACCAAACGCGTGGATCCGCATCGGGACGGACGATACGGTCACGCTGGTGATTGACAAATCGGAGATGGGGCAAGGAGTGGTGACGTCGCTTTCGATGCTGATCGCCGAGGAGCTGGAGTGCGACTGGAAAAAGATTCGCACCGTGTTTGCGCCGGCGGCGAAGGAATATGCAAACCCCATTTTTGGCATGCAGGGAACGGGCGGAAGCACGAGCGTGAGAGGGATGTGGACACCGCTGCGGAAGGCCGGAGCGCAAGCGCGAGAGATGTTGATCGCCGCGGCCGCGCAAAAGTGGGCCGTGAATAAGGCAGTGTGCCGGGCGGAGGATAGCGTGGTGACCCACGCGCAGACGAAGGAGCGCCTGAGCTACGGGAGCCTTGCGGAAGCGGCGGGAAAACTGCCGGTGCCGAGCGACGTAAAGCTCAAGGACCCGAAGCAATTCCGGATCGTGGGCAAGGAGATGAAGCGGCTGGATTCGGCGGACAAAACTTGCGGACGCACGAAGTTTGGGATTGACGTGCGTCAGCCGGGAATGCTGCACGCGGTGGTGGCGCGGTGTCCGGTAATCGGCGGGAAAGTGGCGAGCTTCAATGCGGACAAGGCGAAGGCTGTGCGCGGTGTGAAGCACGCCGTGCAGATTTCGAGCGGAGTGGCCGTCGTGGCGGACAACACTTGGTCGGCGATGCAGGGGCGGGACGCGCTCGAAATCAAGTGGGAGGAAGGGCCGAACGCTTCGCTGACAAGTGCGGCAATCCGCAAGATGCTGGAGGAGGGAGCGAGCAAGCCGGGCGGGGCGGTGGCGCGGAAGGAAGGCGACGTGACGGCTGGATTTGCAAGCGCGGCGAAGAAAATCGAGGCGGTGTACCAGGCGCCGTTCCTGGCGCACGCGACGATGGAGCCGATGAACTGCGCGGCGCACGTGCGCTCGGACGGGTGCGATGTCTGGGCACCGACGCAATTTCAAGGCGTCAATCAGATGACGGCGGCCAAGATCGCCGGGCTGAAGCCGGAACAGGTAAATATTCACACGACGTATCTGGGCGGAGGATTCGGGCGGAGAGCGGAGCAGGATTTTGTGATCGAGGCAGTCGAGATTGCGCAAGCCGTGGGCGTGCCGGTGCAGGTGACGTGGTCGCGCGAAGACGATATGCAGCATGATTTCTACCGTCCGGCGTCGTATAGCCGGTTCGAGGCCGGGCTGGATGCTGAAGGTTGGCCGGTGGCGTGGTCGAACCGGATCGCCTGCCCTTCAATCATGTCACGGTTCTTTCCCGGTTCGGTGAAGAACGGGCTGGATGAATCGAGCGTGGAGGGAGCGGCGGACTTGCCGTATGCAATTCCGAATATTTTCGTGGACTATCAACTGACGGAGACAGGAATCCCGGTGGGGTTCTGGCGGTCGGTGGGGCATTCGCAAAACGCGTTTTTCAGCGAGTGCTTCTTGGATGAGCTGGCGGCAGCAAGCGGAAAAGATCCGTACGAGTTCCGGCGGCGGCTGCTTCAGAAAGCGCCGCGGCATCTGGGTGTGCTCGAACTGGCGGCGACGAAAGCGGGCTGGGGGGAAGCGCTGCCGGCGGAGCGATACCGCGGGATCGCGGTACTGAGTTCGTTTGGGAGCTACGTGGCGGAAGTGGCCGAAGTATCGGTGGACAAGAAAAACGGCGAGGTGCGGGTGCATCGCGTGGTTTGCGCAGTAGATTGCGGGAGGACGGTGAACCCGCTGACGATTGAAGCGCAGATGCAGAGCGGAATCGTTTTCGGGCTGACGGCCGCGCTCAAAGGCGCAATCACAATCAATAAGGGGCGCGTGGAGCAAGGAAATTTCGATGATTACCAAATGCTCCGCGTGGCTGAGATGCCGAAGATCGAGGTGCACATCGTGCCGAGCGATCAGCCTTCGAGCGGGATCGGAGAGCCCGGCACGCCGCCGATTGCACCGGCGGTTTGCAACGCGATTTTTGCAGCGACCAAGAAGCGCATCCGGCGGCTGCCGATCCGGCCGGAAGAGCTTGCGTGATGGGTGCGAGCTACCAGGAGCAATGGACCTGGTAGGCTACATTGTCGCTCCGGCGGAATCTTCGGCGATCCCGCGGATATCTTGCTCTTTGCCGCGGAAGGCGAACGCCGAGGTCCCGCGCAATCACCTTCAGGCCCGCCGGACTAAACAGGAGAACTATTGTTACCAGCACGAAAGGCATTCGGTTATGTGGAAGGGTGAGCCTTTTTCGACGAGTTCCATGGACTGCGAGTGGTCTCACATGGCCTGCGGGGAGAAATCCGGGTATACGCTTCCGTTCAGAAGTGCCAGACGACGCCGCCGCCGGCGAAAAGATTGTATTGGCGGCTCTTGCCCGTATTCACATTCAGTTGCGGCACGCCCGACCAGAACTCTCGAGCTTCACCGCGCAGGCTGAAGTGCCCGAAGATCCTCACATCGAGTCCCAAACCACCCTGCAATACACCGGTAGTGGTTCCGGTTTTGCCCGGGTTTGGGCCCCCAAACACGAGAGTGGAACTTTCACTGAAATGGCCGAATCCGCCACCAAAACTGACCCAAGGAGAAACTGCCTGATCGGGAAAGGCGTTCAACCGTGCTGCGGGAGTCACGAAGTAAGATGAGTATTGTTTGGGGGTCACGTCCTGTGCGGAGTGCACATCCTCGACGGGGTCCACCACGAACGGGACCTCCAGCGCGAGGGACCAGAGGCCTGCATCCATGACCCGCCGGGCATAATTTACTTCGAAGGTCAATCCATTGCCGGAATGCAGGTTCGGATCATAAGAAGGGGCACCTGGGATGCCCTGATCGCTGATGAAGGTACGCCCAAGGATGCCCGTCGCGTCTTTTTGGTCGCGGTGGCTGATCAGTCTGACGGGCAGGGCCGCCAGATCCTCGAGGGCGATCTTGCATCCTCCATCGCGTTTGTTCGCGGTTAGCTTGTGAGTTTCAGAGAACCGAACGGCGCCGTCATGACGAACATGAAACCAAAGGGTGGAGCCAGCATCGAGGCCCCGTCGCTCCGCGGCTTACAGGGCCGCTCCGCGACCGGGCTGAACGGTCAAGCAGCTAAAGAAGAGGTGTCGGCACTATGGCGAGGGGGCTGGATGCCAGAAAATATTTCTGGCGTTCCGGCAGGGAGAAGTGTTTTTCACTTGACATCCCCTTTTATAGGACTTCTGGCCAGCGACGCCATTGGGCGCCCAGACTCTGCAGCATCTGTCAAGGCGAGCGAATACACTATGCGAAGCAGCGGTTACCTGTTCTGTTCCGTTCCGCCAGTCAACTCAGCATGGTGGACGCGCGTCCGACGGGGCCGGTTTTGAATCGGCGTCGGGAATCTCCAGCCCGGCTTCGCGCAGGCCTTCGACTAGGTGGTCAACCGTTTTGGTGTCCCACCATTTGCCATAGTCGCGGCGCACCGTGGTGGCGAAATCGGGACGCACGGCCAGCAGTTCCTGAACCGCTTGCTGAGCGGCTTCGCGCTGGCCAAGCTGGCCGAGCGCTGCCGCGCGCAGGGCGTGGGCGTGAAAAAAGCCGGGCATGTTGAAGCGAACCGCCAGCTCAAGCGCCTCGGCATATTTGCCCTGAGCATATGCATTCAGAAAGGCCGGAGCGCGGAACACGGGCGGATAGTGGGGATTGAGCTGCATGGCCGCCTCGACCATCTGCGTGCCCCGCTCTATCTCGCCGGCGTGGTGCACGAGCAGCCCCAGCAAACCCATGACCGATCCATCCATGGGATTGAGTGCTATGGCCTGTTCCACGGCCGCGCGAAAGCCGGCATTGTCTTTGCGGAAAAAGTAAGTGAAGGCCAGCGCGTAGTAGCCGAGGGCATGCGTGGGAGCCAGATCTACTGCGCGTTGTGCCGCAGCCATGGCTCGCTCCAGAGGATTGGGCCGGGGATTGTATTCGTCGGCAAACTCCGTGTCGTACATGATGGCCAGCATCGCCCAGGCGTCGGCCTGGTTCGGGTCCCGCTCCATGGCGCGCTCCAGAATGCGACGTGCTGTCGCATGTTCTGTGGGGCTGATGCGCTGAAGAAAACTGAAAGAGCGAAGCACGGCCTCGTGCGGTGTCAGGTCCTCTTCGTTCTTGCCGCGCAACTCTTCGCTGATCCTCCGCGGCAGGATGCCATGCTGATCAGCCACCGTCGAGACAATGCGGGGAACGAGGTCATCTTGCAGCGCGAAAATATTCTCCGGGCTGAGCGTGCGTTCATAGTTCTCGGCCCACAGATGCGCGCCAGAGACTGCGTCCACAAGCTGTACCGCGAGCCGCAGCTTTGTTCCCGCCTGTCGCAAGCTTCCTTCCATCACATAGCGCGCGCCAAGTTCCTTTCCGGCAGAACGCACATCCACTGACTGATTGGCGTAGTGCAAAGTCGAACTGCGAGCGATCACCCTGAGATAGGAGAAACGCGACAGTCCGGTCACAATGTCTTCAGACAATCCATCTGCCAGCGCCCCGATATACGCATTGCCACCGCTGTACTTGAAAGGCAGCACTGCAACCCAGAAGCCTTCATCGGCGCGCGCGGCGCCGGAATCGGCGGGAGCGACACCACGCGTAGTCGACGTCTTCGCCGGAACCACTTTCTGGGATGTCTGCCGTGCCAGATCGCGAAACTCGTTGCTGACGTCGCACGCGGTCTGCAACCTGTGCCGCGGATCCTTCTCCAAACAGCGCCGGACAATCCGCGCCAGATCGCTAGGCAGATCAGGACGTGCGTCCGTAACCGGCGGTGGGTTATCCCGCAGAATCGCAGAAATTAACTCGGCAGAAGAACTCCCATCGAAAGGCCGCCGACCGGTGGCCATTTCGTGGAGCAACACGCCCAAAGAGAAAATGTCAGTGCGATGATCGAGCGGCCGTCCAGACGTCTGCTCCGGAGACATGTAAGCCGGAGTCCCCATCACCATGCCCGCCTGCGTGCGGTGATCGGATGTCAGCGTCGCGTCGGCGGGATCGGACGCGCCAACGTCTTTGGCCAGCCCAAAGTCGAGCACCTTGACGCGCCCTTCATTCGAGACCATGACATTGGCGGGCTTCAGGTCGCGATGCACGATGCCCTTGTCATGCGCTGCCGCCAGCGCGTCGCCCAGCGCACTGGCAATCTCGACAATCTGCTCGAATGGGAGTCCACCTTGAGGAATCACTCGGTCCAGCGGGAGTCCTTCGACGAGCTGCATCGTCAGAAAATGGATGCCGTCGCATTCCTCCACTGAGTAGATCGTGACGATATTTGGGTGGTCGAGTTGGGCGAGCGCCTTGGCTTCACGACGAAAGCGTGCGAGCCGCTCTGGATCCTGGGCCATCTCGCCGGGTAGGACTTTAAGAGCGACATCGCGCCCGAGTTTCGTGTCGGTGGCGCGATACACTTCTCCCATGCCGCCCGCACCGAGCGGAGACTGAATTTCGTAGGGACCGAACTTCGTGCCAGCAGCCAGAGTCATGGGTGCGCGCAATTATAACGTGCGCAGCGGTTGCGGAGGACGTTGCAATGGACGTATGGTCGGCAAACCGGAAACGGGCTTGGGGGAGATCAATGGCGATCTCCTCGAAGCCGACTTCGGGCCCGTGGTGAGACTCTCTCCCGTTTGCGTGAATTAACTTAAATTCCCCGTCTCAGCTCGTTCTCGCTCCTGATTCATGATCCATAATGATTGACGATCCAAAAATCAACAATTCCCTAATCGATCCCGTGAATCCTCATGCTCACCAGCTGATCGATGCTGAGGTCCCGCATTCCGCGTGACCGCATGTCGCTGATGTATTCCGGCGTGACATTGTGGATCCGCATGGCGATCAGTTCGTCCGGATCTGGATGGGAATAGCCGAGTCCCTGCAGTTTCTCGATGAACTCCGGCGAAACGCCGTGAATGCGAAATGCAATTAGCTTCTCCAGATCCACGTGGTTGTAGCCGCGCTGCTTGAGCTGCTCCATCCATTCCGGCGTCGCGCCATGAATCCGCATCGCAATCAGCGTATCTTCGTCCGGCGAGTAACCAGCCTGATGCAGGCTGCGAATCATCCCCGGTGTCACTCCATGAATGCGGAAGGCAACCAGTTTGTCGCTGTCGGTAATCTTTAGTCCCTCAGCGCGCAGTGCTTCAATGAACGCCGAGTCCACGCGGAATATGCGAAACGCAACCAGCTTGTCAGCATCGAGATCGCTGAGATGCTCATTCTTCATCTGCTTCGCGAATTCAAGACCCACATCCTGCACAGCCATGCTGAACTGTTTCTCTTCGTCCACCGGGAAGCCGAGCGACTGCATTGCGTGCGCATAATTTGCATCAGTCTGGAAGTGAAAGATGCCAGCGCCTTCGCCATCGTGTAGAAATCCCTCGCATTCGATCTTGCCTGCGTCGCGCGTAATCGTGAAGCGGATGTCTTGTCTTCCTGGTTTCGAGAAATCCACTCCCTGAAACGAAGTTGCAGGCCAGTCCGACTGATGGCTTGAAGTACCGCCATGATGATGTTCGATCAGCGAGAACTCCACTTTGCCTGGATTGTCGGACTTGCTGATGGTCCATTCGCCGCTGCGCACTTCCGCAGCACGATTCTTAACTACGATCAGAAGAACGCAGGACGCGAAAACCAAGTAAGCGAGGGTTCGGCGCATTCTCATAAATCTCTCCAGTTCAGAAGATTTCGTGGCCCGCCCTAGATGTCACCCTTCTCTTCCAACAAGCCCAGGCGCTTCACCTCGATCAGCTTTTCGATGGTAAGGTTTTGGAAGCCGTGCTTGCGGGCTCGTTCGATGAATTCGGGCGTGACGCCTTGCACCTTGGCGCCGATAATGTCGTCCACATCGGGTTTGAATCCGGCTGATTGCAGGGCCTTGATGAATTCCGTCGTGACGCCCTGCACCTTGAGCGCAATCACGTCGTCGGAATCCACGGTCAGGCCGGCGGCGCGCAGCGCGCGAACAAAATCCGGTGTTACTCCCTGGACTCTCAGCCCGACGATCTCATCAACGTCGCCTGCGATGCCAACGTCTTTAAGGCTGCGCACGTAGTCCGGGGTTACTCCCTGCACCTTGAGCGCGACGATCTGGTCCGCGTCGCCTTGAATTCCAACCTCTTTCAAGCTGCGCACGTAGTCGGCGTTTACTCCCTGTACCTTGAGCGCAGCGATCTGGTCCGCGTCGGGAGTGAAGCCCAGCGCGCGAAGGTCATGAATGTATTCCGGAGTGACACCCTGCACTCGCAGGGCGACGAGGCCATCCGCATCGGGATGCAGGCCCAGTTCGTGCATCGCGCGCACATAGTCCGGTGTGACGTCCTCGGTCTTCAGCGCGATTAACTCGTCGATGGTGAGATTGACGAGGCCCGCGGCCTTCATGGCATCAATGTAGGAGGCGCTGGTCGACGCTGGAGTGGCGCTCTGCCCTGCGGAGGGCTTTGGAGTTGGAACGCTCTGCGAAGCCTGCGGTTGCGAGGAGTTAGACACGGGCTTGGGCGTTGCTTGCGCGCTGGAACCGGCGTGAGCCAACGGTGGATGCGTCATTTCCAGCAGTGCATTTCCGGCGACGAGTGCAGCGGTCAGGCAGAGGACGCTGCCCGTCAGTCCGATGCCGCGCATTCCTGCGCCGAGGGTCTTCAGGCCAAGCACGCGGACGACACGCTCGGTCAGCGGACCGCGGTTGGCGGCCATCGCCAAGACCGGTGCGCTGCGCCATTCTTCCATCAGCGTGAGCGCGCGCGCGTATTCGACGGCGTTGCCGCAGAGAGCGACCGCCATGTCGTCGCAGCAATGCTCGCGCTCCGCGCGAATCCGTGTATTCAGCCACCAGACTGCGGGATGATAGAAGAGCAGCGTCTCGACGCAAACCTGGAAGACGTTCACAAAAGGATCGAAGCGCTGGATGTGCGCCAGTTCGTGGGCGATCACCACTTCAAGCTGTTCTTCGGAGAGTCCCGTGAGAGCGGTTACCGGCAAGAAAACGACGGGACGAAACCATCCGATCACCGCCGGAGCCTGCAGCCACGCGCACTCGCAGTAGCGGATCGCGCGTGTGATGCCCAGCTGATCTTGCAGCCTGTGGCAGATCTCGAGCACTCGGTCCTCAACCACAGTGGATTGTGTGCGGCGTTCGCGCTCAAGCAGCAGGAATCCGCCAGCAGAACGCAAGCTGAAGAGAGTCACTCCCAAAAGCCACGCTTCCACCAGCCAGGGAAGGGCACCAAGCGGTGGTTCAACTGAGGAAGATGCAGCGGAAGGAATCGCCTGGTGTTTAACGTTCGCCATGGTCCAAGCAGAGGTGAGCGGCTGCGAACGTTCCGCCAAAGAGGAATGCGGTTGCCAGGAAAGCACGCAAGTCGCGATCGGCGCGATGAGCATCAGCAGAAGGACCGTGGCGCCGACCACATAACGCACTCGCGGGCGCCGCGAGAGCGACATCAAGGCTGCCCCCAAAGCGGCCAAAGCAGTCCCCTGCCACAGGAAATGCAACAGCGCCCACGCCAGACATTGCATTGCGGTCGGTGACAAAAACTTCATAAGAGTGGAAGTCATCGGCGGTTCCTTTCGTATTGGTCCAGCATGCGGCGCAATTCTTCGATCTCCTCCCGTGAAGCCTTACGTCCGGCCAAGGCATGCATCATGAGCTGGCTCGCAGATCCCTCAAAGACGCGCTGCAGTATGTCTCCGGCGAGTTGGCGCTTGGTCTGCTCTGCCGGCAGCCATGCCTCATAGACGTGCGCGCGCTGTGTTTCGTTTCGTCGAACTGAGCCTTTTGTAGTCATGATTTGAAGAAGCTTGAGGACGGTGGTGTAGCCGATGGACTTCTTTTCGCTGAGCGCTTCATGTACCTCACGGACTGTCGAAGGCCCGCGACTCCAGAGGACGCGAAGAATCTCGAGCTCCGAAGCCGTTGGTTTTTGCGGAGAGGGCGTCATGCGAAGGAAAATACTACGAAGGTGTTCGTAGTGTCAACGAAAATCTTCGTAGATTGCCAACATTTCGCGATCACGATCACTTTCTACAAAGCCGACTTCGGGACAACGTCGTCGGAATTCGCGTTAGACGTAACTTCCGGCTCGTCGCCGCAAGATCCGAATCCTTTCAAACGCATGATCTTGAATCGGAAAGCGCAGTTCAGTCAATAACTGCCCTTCTTTCACGGTGCATGTCAATGCCGGATCACTCACTTCCTAACTTGTCGGCTAACCTTACTTTGGGATTACTTCCCGCTTGCCCGTCAACCAGGAGCAAGCCGGGGTGACAAGTCGGACCACATCTCCGTCGCCCGCTACAGCTCAGGAGAATCTAGGCGGCCTTTTTCCACCTACGCCGCTGCGTGTAAGATTTGTTCGAACCATGCCAGGGCAGCAGCCAATCTCGCGCGAACACGCAACTGCGGTGCACCGCGATGCCGACACTTAAAATCATGCGTGGGCGCGCGTCGTTCCGAAAACCGTTCCTGGCAACATTGGCGGCGCTGTTTGCCGCGGTTGCGATCGGCTACGGTTCCCTCTGGATGTACACTGTGCGTCGCTCGGGCTCGGTGGTGGAACTCGGGTTCAATAAGCACCACAACCCTCAGTACGACGAGAAAACGCACTCACAACCCGTTGAAGATGTGGAGGAAGGAAGCCCGGCGGAACGCGCCGGCCTGAAGGTTGGCGACCGCATTATTGCCGTTAATGGGCGAGCGCTGGACAGCGACATTGGTTCCACTGAAGCCTATGTCCGTGGCCGGCCGGGCGACCGGGTGGAATTAACCGTAGAGCGCGCCGTTGAGCCCAAGCCGCTGATTCTGCATGGCGTCTTTCGAACTACCGCACTGGCTGGAGCGTCCGAGGGCCTGGCCCGGTCCTCCGCGCTGCAAATCACGGGAACATTCCCCATTCCTTTTCTTCTGGTGGGATTCGCCGTCCTGTTCTTGAGGCTGGAAGAACCGCATGCATGGCTTCTGGCACTGCTGTTCTGCGCGTTTGTCGCCACCCCAGGTTTTTCCAATCCCTTGGCCGTCTCTCCTCCAGTCCGCGCATTTGCGCTTGCTTTTCGCGCCTTTTCCGGAATGCTGTGTCCGCTTTTCTATCTTTTTTTCGCAGTCTTCCCGCTGCAATCACCTCTGGATAGGCGCTTGCCGTGGTTGAAATGGGCGGGGCTCGTGTTCGGAGTTTGTATAGTCCTTCCTGGTTTGCGGACTGGGGAGCCAAGCCTTCCACCAGCGGTAGCCCACCTGGTAGGCAGCCACAACGCCGATGTCATCAGCACTTCCTTGAAATACGCTTTACTTGCCCTGGGCATGATCTCTCTGGCGCAAAACTCATTCATGGCCGCCGTCCCTCCAGAGGCGCGGCGCAAGTCACGAGTAATTCTGTGGGGGACCGTGGCCGGCGTTATGCCGGTCGTGCTCGAACGCGCGGCCGTGGATTTCGGCGGATATCGCCCCTCCTTCTGGGTCGATACCGTGCTGGCGCTCGTGTTGTTCCTGTATCCCCTCTCCTTCGCTTATGCGGTGGTGAAGCACCGCGTGATGGAAATTCCGGTGCTGCTGCGACGCAGTGCGCGGTACGTTCTGGTGCAGAGGGGCTTTATCGTTTTGATGTTCATCATTGCGGCTTCCGCCATCGGGCTCTTCACTCAGGTCTTCTCGCGATTCGTCCGCGCGGATGCGAACATCGGAATGGCTCTGAGCGCAGTATTTGGAATTGTCCTGGTCTGGACATCGGCGCCCTTGGTCAAGCGGGGAACGGCGCGCATTGACCGGGCCTTCTTCCGAAGCGCTTATGACTCTCGTATCATTTTGCACGACCTCGCCGAGAAAACGCGGACTGTAGGCGACCGTCGCCAGCTGGCGATGCTCCTCGAACGCCACGTGAGCGAGGCGCTGCACCCAAAAACCCTGGCGTGTTACTTCGAATCAGGCAATGGCCGGCTGGCCGCGATCTCGGGAACGCTCCCCGCGACGCTGGAAACGCTGGCGGCAAACGCACCGGTTTTCGTCGAGCTTGCGCGCCGCGGGAAAGCGTGGGAAGCGCCATCCGAGTCCGCTGGCGCCAAAGAGTTAGCAGCACTGGCGCCGCTGGCGCCGGAATGCCTGGTGCCGATCCTCGGCCGTGAGAACAACCTCATTGGCCTGCTCGTTCTTGGGCAGCGGCTTTCCGAGGAACCTTATTCCGGCGAAGACAAGCATCTGCTCGATTCAGTAGCGGCCCATGCGGGCATCGCTTTTGAGAACATACGTCTGGCGGAAAAGATGGCGGAGCGAATGGAGGCAGATCGGCGCATCGCTCAGGAAATGGAATTCGCCCGGCAGGTGCAGGCAAGGCTCTTTCCGCAAAAGCTGCCCGCGATGAAGACACTCGAATACACGGGCGCTTGCATCCAGGCTCGAAAGGTGGGTGGGGACTACTACGACTTTCTGGAGCTTTCCCCCGGCCGCTTGGCGCTGGTGCTGGCGGACATTGCGGGCAAAGGGGTGTCTGGCGCCCTGCTGATGGCCAATCTGCAAGCCAACTTGCGCAGCCAATACGCGATCGCAGTCGACGACCTGCCGCGATTGCTCACCTCGGTCAACCGGTTGTTCTACGAGAGCACCGACGATGCCAGTTACGCGACCCTATTCTTTGCGGATTACGACGACTCAAGCCGCAAGCTCCGCTACGCGAATTGCGGACATCTTCCCCCACTCCTGCTGCGCGCCAGGGGAAGCTCGCAGCGCCGGGTTTCCGAGACGCCGAAGGTGGAGTGGCTGCCTTCCACCTGCACCGTGATGGGATTGTTTGAAGCCTGGCATTGCGAGATTGCGGAGGTGGAGCTTGCTCTAGGTGACACGCTGGTACTCTACACCGATGGAATCACCGAGGCCGAGAACGCGGATGGGGAAGAATTTGGCGTGTCCCGTTTGCTCGACACCCTTAGGAGCCATTCTCACCTTCCAGTGGGACCTCTGCTGCAAGCAGTGGTTGGGGCGGTCCAGCAATTCAGCAGCGGAGGCGACCAACAAGATGACATCACACTGGTGATTGCACGGTCTCTCGCCTAGTAGATCCACGCTGCACGGACAGTCGGGCCACCACGCGATAACTCCCGGATGGTCGGCAACTCTTAACCTTGGGATCACTTCAGAGTAGCCCGTAATCCAACCGGAATCCGGCTCAATGTCGGTGAGTGAGTTGGCGATTTGTCATACTTTCAGAAACTAAGCCCACAGAAACCAACGACGACTGAAGAGTGTGCGTTGATCAAGACCGGCCTGCGGCCCTTGGTCTGCCTCCGCAAAAGCCCCGTGGATCTTTGCGGTGTGACTCGGGTCACTGAATTCGTTGCACGGCTGAGCTAAATAGCACATGTCGTTCCCGAAGAGCCTTTCCCTTCACCTGGTGCCGGCCCTCCGCTGAATCGACCAGGAGTTCGTCATGGCATCGCAATCAGTCGCCATTGAGTCAACCATTCCCCAGGCAGAAGACGAATGGATCCGGCAGTCCTGCGGATTCTACGCATGCCCCGTATGCAAGCAGGGTCTGGAACCGGTGCACGACGGGCTTTCCTGCCGTGTCTGTGTGAGGACCTACTCCATCCTGAGCGGGATTCCCGACTTCATCGTGGTCAACCTCGAAGAGAGCAGGAACCGATCCCTGCGCTTCGTCGGAAAGAAGGACTCTCGCCCCCTGCTTGACTTTATGGCATCCGTCTACGAAACCTGGGTGTATCCGGCCGTGTGCAACCTGTATGGCGGATGGCACAGCACGTCCTTAGAACAGTTGGCACATGACGTCTCCGACATTGTGGGATCGCGTGACGGGGTCATTCTGGACGCGGCCTGCGGGCCGGGAACCTACGGGCGCCGCATTGCTTCTGCGTCAAGGACCGTTCTTGGCATTGATATCTGCATGAGCATGCTGCGGCGGGGCGCCCATTATGTCGAAAGGGGACATATTCCCAACGTTCACTTCGCCCGTGCTACGGTGGAGGCGCTGCCGTTTCGGGCTGGCCTGTTCGACGCCGCCATCTGTGCAGGATCGCTGAACCACTTCTCCGACACGGTCCTCGCTTTGCGCGAGATCAACCGCACCATGAAAGTCGGCGCGCCACTGGCGGTGATGTGCTTTGCCCTCATCAACTCGGGCCTCATCAAATACAAATCGATACGCGACCGCGCGGAGAAAGGCGGCGGTCACATCTACAGCGTAGCTGATCTCGAGCGCTATGTGGTCGAAGCAGGTTTTGAGGACTTTCGCCCCCACGCATACGGCTCTGTCCTGGTATTCAGTGCCCGCAAAAGACCGGCAGAGCATAATGAAGAGGGGTCTAGCTCGAGTAGCCAGCAGGACGAAAGTGGACGCTTGTTCCAAAGCCTCGAATGGCGATAGCAGGGCCATGTGAAATAACAAACCCTGGCACGCAACGGTCGAGTTCGAGCTCTGACGACCTGTACCTATAACGCACGGCAGTCGCGGTGAACAAGCCACTTGTAATTCAAGCCGAAGCGGCGCGTGGTCTTCTCAGCAGAAAGACGGCAAGATCGGCACC
>Ga0208820_1001113_pt1 | contig 15900 bp, 17 predicted proteins | sample June2015DPH_16_5_FD_184713 | JGI IMG/M metagenome (GOLD analysis project Ga0208820, IMG submission 184713) | Peatland microbial communities from SPRUCE experiment site at the Marcell Experimental Forest, Minnesota, USA - June2015DPH_16_40... | ecosystem: Environmental > Terrestrial > Soil >...
CCAGAATGACCAACGTCACCCGTCAATGCTTCCCATTTTTATGCCGCACCCAAACGTTCAAACAGAATGTCTCAAAGGCAGATCCCACTGATATGCGGCATAAAACGGGATGCGGTATAACTTCCGTCTGCGGCTCGGCGGCGGGCGTTGCGCTCCGGCTGCGTTTCACTATGCGCTTCTCTCCGCCTCCGCTCCACTTTTCCCGCTCGCCGACCGCAGACCGAAGCCGGATCGTTTATTTTCCTCGCGCCATCCGCCGCGACTCGGCTTGACGCACGAGAACACCACGAGCGCGATTGACCTCCCGCGCCAGTTCCGATTCAGCCGGAAGTGCCGTCAGATATTCACGGACGAGCATTTTGTTGTGCAACCCGTCCAGTGCGTAACGCGCCAACGCCTCGTCCTGCTGCGTGCAGAGAATCAACCCCACGGGCGGGTGTTCGTCCGGCTGTGTCCAATGGGCGCGGGCATAGTTGCAATAAAGATTCATCTGCCCGATGTCGCTGTGAACGAGCGCGCCGATTTTCAGGTCAATGATGACGAGGCAACGCAGACGCCGGTGAAAGAGCAGCAAATCCACGCGAAACCATTCGTTGCCGATCCGCAATCGCCGCTGCCGCCCGACAAACGTAAAGTCGTTGCCCAACTCCAACAGAAACTTTTCCAGATGCAAAATGAGCGCCTCTTCCAAATCGCTCTCGGAGTATTCATCTTTGAGTCCAAGGAATTCCAAAAGGAACGGATTCCGAATTTCATCGTCGGCAGTCACTGTGTCTTCGGGCAACTGACGTTGCCCTTTGACGAGCATACCGGCTTTGTTCCGCGATATTGCGATGCGCTCGTAGAATTGCGAGTTCATCTGCCGTTCCAGTTGTTTCACCGTCCAGCCTCCGCGCACCGCTTCCGTGTGGTAAAACTCAACGGCATACGCCGACCGCAGCCGCAACAGCCGCGTATAATGCGACCACGGCAGGGGAAATCGTTCCGCAAACGCGCGCAATTGGTCGGCCACTTCGCCGCTTGGAGATTTCCGCAACGACGTTGCGGATTTCTTGGCGGAGGCAAAGGTGAGGAAAAATTTCCGGGCACGTTCGAGGTTGTCCACGCTGAATCCGCGCCCGAAGCGTTTCGTGAGATCTGCCGAGAGGCGCGTGAGAAGTTCCGCGCCGTAAGCGGCGCGTTCTTTACCCGCTTGCTCGTGCTCCACAATCCGCCGCCCGATTTCCCAATACGTCGCCGTCATCAGCGAGTTGACCACGCGGGCGGAGGCGCGTCGCGCGGCATCCAGCAATTCGACCACACCCGATAACACCTTGTCGTAGTCAACGGCTTTGTGCTGAACTGATTTTACGGCCTTCTGTTTGTCGCTCGTTTTGCTCATAAAAATCTGCGTCGTTGTTTTTAGCCGATTGCACTTCGCTTGGCGAGCCATTCGGCTCGTCGTCGGACAGCGCGATGAAACCCCGTTCGATTGTATGGCGGCGTCGGTCGCGTCAAGGATACTACGGGTCGCTCGCTTAAACGCTCGCGCTTCCGTTCCTCCTTTGACCCGCCCGCCGCTGCCGGGGTGGTTGCTTCTAGGATTTCATCGCGGGGAGTCTGGCAATCTGGTAAGTTAAATTTGTGTGCCATCCCAATTCTAGGCTGTATTTTCAGTGTCAATGGGGGTTGAATGAGGGTTGCTGTTGAGTAAAATGACTGAAGGCATATTGAAAAAGTCCATTGATAAAACTTTCTACCGTAATGGGCAGCTTCGTGAAGTGGTGCCGTTGCGCAACGGTCGCAGGCATGGCGTTGTCCGTGTCTGGCACAAGAACGGCGTGTTGGAGACCGAAGAACCCTATCAGAACGGCGTGTTGCACGGCATCATCCGCCAGTGGAGTGAATCCGGCAAATTGCTTGGCAAATACCGCATGGTCCACGGCACGGGGATTCAGCGTGCGTGGCACGAAAACGGCAAACTCCAACTGGAATTCACCACCGTGAGCGGCGATTTTTCGGGCCGCTATCGCTTGTGGTTGCACGACGGCGCATTGCTCTCCGAGGACATTTATTTGCACGGTCGTTCCGTGAACACCGAGGAATATCACGCGGCCCGCGCAAAAGATAAATCGCTGCCCATTCTGAACGGCGAGTTCGTCAAGCCTTTGCCCGAAACCATCGCCACGGATAAACACGCCCATGAAGTTTTCGTCCGTTTCCTTTTGGCGCACAAGCGTTGTTCCGAGGCGCGGAAATGGCTGGAAAGCGGCGGCAAGGCCGTGCGCTCGCTTGGACGATTCAAACGCAAGGATGATGCCTTGAAATTTGTTGCCGCGCTTTACGAAGCAGGCGCGACCGAGGTGATCGCGCCGGACATCTACGATGGCAAAGTCGGCGCTCAATTCGCTGATTGTCTTTTGGTGAAGCTGCCGAAATTTGCTGCCAAGCGGAAAGCCATTCGCAAAGTTTGCGGGCAATTGTCAAAGCGCAAACTTGGCGCGTTCCAGCCGGACAAGGACATCGGCGAATCGCACCTGTATCTCTCACTGGCCTGATTCACAACACAATCAGGCAGTCGCGCAATTCGTCAAAGGTCAATGCGCCACTGGTCGCGCGTTCTTGCAGCAGGCATTCCGACACGGCATCGCCGACCAGTTTTTCCACCGCGTCGCGCATTGGACGCGCTCCCAGCTTCGGATGAAAACCTTTGCGCACGAGAAACGGCAAAACCGTTTTGTCCAATTCCAGCTTGTGCCCGCGTTCCCGCAGGAATTCGATTTCACGCGCAATGAATTTCTCCGCAATTTCCAACTGGTGTTCGTAACCCAAACGACGGAACACCAGCTTTTCATTCACGCGCGCGAAAATTTCCGGGCGCAAGGATTGTTGCGCCCGCGTCAGGACGTGGCGCTCCAGTGTCGCGTCATTGGAATGTTGCAGGCTCATCAATTCCGCCGAGCCGATGTTTGACGTAAGCCAGATATAGTAGTTGCTGAAGTCCAGCGTCTGGCCGGTCGCCACCGTGATGCGCGCCGCGTCCAGCAATTGCAGCAGGATGTCCAGCACGCGCGGATGCGCTTTTTCCGCCTCGTCAAACAGCAACGAGCCTTCCGCCGCGCGTTCGCGCACTCCGCCCAAATAACCAACTTCGCCAAGTCGCGCGCCGAGCAGCAGGCCGAGCGATTCTTGATTCTGAAACTCCGACATATCGAACCGGAATAATTGTCCCGGCCCGAAAATCTGGTTTGTCGTCACAATAACCGTTTCTGTTTTGCCGACGCCCGTTGGACCCAGCAGCAGAAAACTGCCGCGCGGACGGCCCGGTTTCGTCAGGCCGAATTCTCCGCGTTGCACCGCCGAAACGATGCGCGGCAGCACTTGGGACTGGCCGCGGATTTCGTGTGGCAGCAGCGTATTCAGTTTCTGGAGCTTGTTAAGTTTGTTCGTGTCTATGGTTTTATTCATCCCCCACTTCTAGCAGGAACCTTTTTCTAAGATGTGTGCCACGCACGCCATCGCGGTTTTTATTTCAGGCAAAGTAGCCGCGTAATGCAGCGAATGAATCGCTGCCCGAAACAAAAAAAACGCGTATGAAGATCATCAAACACAACCGTCCGAAAAACCGTTCGCGGCTGCCGTCGCTCCTCGTGGCCGTCGCCGTCTTCGCCCTTAACACCATCCCGGCTTGGGCGCAGTCCACCACATTCAGTTCCACCGACCTCAAGACCGGCATCAGCAACAGTCTCGCCGTAATCATGATGTTCGGCTTCGTCCTCGGCATCTCCGCCGTTATCTACGGGGGCTTCGCCATCCGTCGCGGTGACGTTGACCAGGGCAAGATGTCCATCATCGGCGGCGCGATCATCGCGGCAGCTCCAGCGGTGGTCTACGCCTTCTATACCATCTTCGGCCTCAATACCAACAGCGCCGTTGGCGTCGGCACGTTCTGAACCTGCACCGCACCACCCCCGACCGCTCACGAGCATGAAAACCGAACTGCGATTCACCGAAACCAACGCCGCATCCGATTCCAAGGGCCGGACCTGGGGTCTCGAAGGCGGCTTGTTCTGGTGGCTCGTGGGCGGTGTCGGCGTGGCCATCACCGTGTTCTTCGTCCTGCTGGTGATGATTAAAACCTCGTTGCTGACGGCATTCCTCGCCGCGCTCGTGCCGCTCGGCATCTGTCTCGCCTACATCTTCGGATTCCGGCAGGGCAAGCCGCCTGGTTACGACCGCGATTGTTTTGAACATTGGTTTTCGGCCGGTGGTTTCGCGCCCGAGGTTCAAACCATCCGCTCACCCAAACATCCGCTGGTGGAGAACAGACTATGAATGCCGGCGCCCTAAATCGTCTCGAATTGCTGCGGCGGGCGTTGCTCGGACAGCTTCAAACCGCCGATGTCAATCTGCGCTCCGGGTTGCACCAGCACGGCATGGACGCCATCGTGCGCGCCCATCTGGAACGGGCACTCGCCCACATCCGTGAAGCCACCATCGCGGTCAATGAGCAGGCCAAAATCCGCTCGGTTCAGGAACTGACCGACCAGCTCACACGCATTGAACAGATGCAGGCCGGCCTGCGCGCCGAACAAAAGCCCGCTGACGAATCCGCAACCTCAATCCACCCCTATGTTTGAACGCGCTCCCAACGGTTTTTTTGTCCGCAACCTGATTGCCTTCAATCTGCTCCGGCGCGGTGGTTTTGTGTCGAAGGGCTTTGTCTTTGAAGCGCCCGACCTCACCAACAGCCAGGTCTCCGACCTCAATGATTTTCAGGAACAACTCTGTCTCCTGCTCGCCTCGCTTCACGAGACCCAGCGCCTGCAAGTGCAATACTATTGCGATTCCGACTACAAGGGGGAATTGCTGCGCTACCAACAGGAGACGGAGAAATTTTCCAATGTCTGGACATTACGCACCCGCAACGAACGCTTTGCCCGCTACTGGCAGGCCATGACCGAACGCAAACTCCGCCGTCAGCGCGTCATTTTCTACATCTCGCGCTCGCTGGAGAACGTGCCAAAATCGTTCCAGTCCGCCGCCGCCCGGCGCGACTACTACCACACGCTGCTCGACCAGCTTGAAACGGAGTTTGACCACGTCCACCAGCTGTTGCTGGGAATCTTCGGTTCCGGCGGCGCGCGTGTCCTGCCCATGACCGACCTTGACCATTTCCGGCATTACAAACGGTTTCTCAATCCCTCGCTCAATGACCGTTTCGATTACGACCCGGCGGACGGTTTTGAACCCGAACTTTCGATTCAGGAAAACTGCTGGCACAGCGAGGGCAGCGGCCAGTCCGATTTCGGCTTTTTCCTCGACGGCCATTATCACTCGATCATCGTCCTGACCCGCTGGCCGCGCACGACGTATCCCGGCATCATCCAGCGGCTCACCAATCTTCGGCTGCTCGATTACACCGTCACCGTGAATGTTGATCCGCTCCCAATTTCACAGGAAATCAACAAGGAGGAGAAGGAGCACGACCGCGTGGCCGGTGACTACGCCAGCGAAAAGAAAATCTCTCTGCTCACGGTCATGGAAAAGAAGCAGAAGAAAATCCACGCGCTGATGCAGGGGCAAACGATTCCGTTCCGCGCGATGTTCGCCATCCGCGTCTGGGACAAGTCCCGCGACGGCCTCAACGCCAAGGCCGGAGCGATCAAGAACGCCATCAACTCGATGAACTCGGCGCAATACTTTGAAAGTAACCTGCCCAGCACCTCGAAAAGCCTCTTCTTCCAGACCTGGCCGGGCTGGACCTGGGGAGGTTACGAACATCGTAAACTTTATTCCGAGCACCGTTTTCTGGCGGACATGCTGCCGGTCTCCAGCACCTTTACCGGGCATTTGGCCACCGCCGAGGCGATTTACGACGGGCCGCAGGATAATCTGATCGGCATCGAGACGTTCTCCGGTTCAACGGACAATAAATCCCCGCAACACGCCGTCCTGCTGGGCATGTCGGGTGCGGGCAAGTCCGTGACGGTTTGTGATCTGCTCTCGCAGACCGAAGGTTATTTTGGTTACACCGTCATCATCGAAGAAGGGCTTTCCTACGGCATCTACACCGCGACGGTCGAGGAAGGCGCGCGGCCCATCATCATCCATCCCGACGGCGACCTGACCATCAATTATCTCGACACAAAGGGACTGCCCCTCACGCCCGACCATCTCTCCGCCGCGACGGCATTGGTTGCGCGGATGATTGGCACTTCGAGTCAGGAGGACAAACAAATGCTCCGCCAGGCGCAGATTGCCAAATACCTGAACCTGCTTTACGAGGATGCGTTCCAGGACTGGCAGAAGAAGCGGCACGACCAGTTGCTCGACATCACCCGGCACGCGATGGCGTTGCAGAATTTTCGCGCCGAAAAAATGCCGCCCGGCGCGACCACCCTCGAAACTTTTGCGGACTTCCGCGACTGGAAAGCAGCCCACCCGGGTGAAGCGGAGGAATATCAGCGCCAATTTGAGGAACCGGCGGTGTTGAAATTCCTGAAAGACCCCCGGACCAGCAAGGAAGTCCGCAACCTCGCCTTTGCCCATTTTACGCCGGACGAGTTTCCGACGCACCGGATGCTTCAGGAGTTGATGATGCTCGACCCCATCGGCGCGGAGCGCGACCAGATCATGGAAATCGCCACACTCATTCTGCCGTGGTGTCGCGACGGCAACTACGGCTGCCTGTTCGACGGCACGAGCAATCTTTCGCTCACCGGCAAAATTGCGCACTTCGAGCTGGGCTACATCCCGGAGTCCGCGAAGGAATTGAAGGCCGCAGCCGGTTTCCTCATCACCAACCACGCGCGCAAGCACATCATGACGCTGCCGCGGGCCGTTCGGAAACGGAACATCTACGAGGAGGTCGCCCGCTTTCTCGACATTCCCGGCGGACAGGAAATCGTCCAGGAATCCTACGCGCAGCTTCGCAAGTTCAATTGCTGGAACATTTCCATCGTGCAGCAGTATGCGCGCTTCAAACAGTCGCGCATTCGCTCGGCCGTGTTCGGCAACTCGCGCCAGTTTTTCATCATGCGCCAGAACGACCGCGCTGATCTCGATGACATGGGCAAGGACATCGCGCTGCCCGAAGTGACGCAGCACGCCATCATGAACTACCCCCTGCCCGATCATCAAGCCGGCCAGAAGTATTCGCCGTTCACCTATCTGCACACCGACTCGACCCGCAACCTCTGCGGCACCGTCCACAACGTTGCGTCGCCGGAGATGCTCTATTGCAGTTCGTCCAGCGGCGAACATTTCGACAAGCGCGCCCGCGAACTGCGCAAAAGTCCCAACATCGTCGAGGGCATTATCGCCCACGCCAATCCACCCAAATAAACCAAAAACGCTTATGAAAAAACTATTGATTCGATTCGTTCCACTTGCCTGCGCCGTGTGCCTGTTCACGGGCTGCGCCGCCGTGACCCGGACTGCCACCGATGTGGGCTTGGGCGCGGGCGGTGCGGCCCTCGGCGGTGTGCTTTCCAAAGGCAATCCCGCCGCCATCGCGGGCGGCGCGGCGGGCGGAGTCATCCTTGGCGAGGGGCTTCACTACGCCAACAGCAAACAAAACGACCAGTCCTACCAGAACGGCTACGACAAGGGCCGCAGCGATGCCGTCAAACAACAATACTGGCTTTTCATTGCCATGCAGCAGGCCAAGGCGGGCGACGAAGGCCGCGTCCGGCTCTACCAGGTGCATCTGCCCGAACAAGTCATTGACGGCGTGATCTTCAAACCAACCACCGAAAATCTCCGCATCGAGGAGTAGACAGGCAGAGCCTGCACCCAATTGGAACGAATTACCACTTTCCCTCAAAAACAAACAACCAAAGAAAGGATAATAACATGAAAAAGTTAATCACCATAATCGCAATCGCCCTCCCGCTGGCGTATTCCGCCCGCGCGCAGTGGGTCGTCTTTGACCCGACGGTGAACATTGAACAGATTCTGGATGAAGCTGAGAATCTCGCCGAATACGCGGTGATGATCGATAACGAGGTGGAGCAAATCACAACGCTCGGCGACCAGTTGAGTGAGTTCAAGAACTATGAATCCTTGTTCGGCAATCCATCACAAGTTGTGCTTTCGATGGTGCCCAGCCTTGATTCGGATTTGCAGAGCCTTGAACCGATCCAGAACCTCGGAAGTTTGGTCGCCAACGCCAACGGAAATACGGCGCTGACCTTCAATGACAACGGCATCTACGCCACAGTGGGCGCCAGCTTCCAGACGCCCGGAGGCCAGACCATCCAACGGCCCGCCAACCAATACGAACCGTTTGCGGCCATCATCAACACCGCCAGCAATTATGTCAGCGTGGCGGACAATGCCGCGCAACGGCGCGCGACCATCAAGGACCAAATCGCCCAGACCACCCAGCAGCTTCAGGACGCCACCACCGATGCCCAGGTGCAGAAGCTCAACGGCGTGCTCGCCAGCCTGAACAGCGACCTTGCCAGCACGGATGACGAGGTAAATCAGGCCGCGTCTGCCGCGATGGTGCAGGACATCCAAAACCGCAACGATCAGCAGAAACAAGTTGTGGCGTTGACCGAACAACAGAACGCCGAGTTCGAGGAGTCCGTGAGCAACTATTCGGCGAAGTTCCAGTTGCTCAACGCGCCGACCGTATTCCCGACGCCGTAACCACCATCCATAACCGTCAACCCTGCGTTCATTATGGCCACGTTCGACAGCATCTTTCCCACATTCCTCGCCAAGTGTGGTGATCTCCACACGCTGCTGTTGAGCGTGGCCTTCGCGCTGTTCATTGTCGGCGTCATCGCCACCGTGCATCAGCGTGCTTCACACAAATCCATTCTGAATTTGCTCCTGCGCCTGCTGTTGCTCACGTCCTTGCTCGTGTTCCTGCCCGGCTGGGGCAATACCCTTCAAACTCTGCTGCAAACTTCCATCCTCTCCGGTCTGGGCGTTGATCCGTCCCAGGTCTATCAGCAGTTCAATCAACTGCTTGTCATCAAGCGCGACCCGGCCACGCAATCGTCCTGGTGGAACGTCATGTCGCAGCTCCACAATTTCACCACCGACATCATCATCACCGCGTTGCTCTGGCTGGTCGGGCAACTGGCTTCCTTGATGATGTTCTGGGGCTACATCTTTCAGACGGTCATCCTGAATCTCGGCTACGCGCTCTCGCCCTTGCTCATCGGCTTCATGGCAATTCCGGCGTTGAAACACACCGGCAACCGCTACCTCATGAATCTTCTCGGTGTTTTGCTGTGGCCGCTGGGCTGGGCCGTCGCCGCGCTCGTCACCCAGGGCATCCTCGATTTCATGACCGACCCCAGCTTTGAATATCTTGACCCGACTTCCACGCTGCCCGACCTGCAAAAAACCATCGGCGTCGCCGTGGTTGGCTTCTGGATCATTTTCAGCACCGTCGCCGCGCCCGTCATCATCCAAAACGTCATCGCCCACGGCATTCAGCCCGGAGGTGCGTTGCTCGCGGGCGGCGTCAGCAGTTTTCTCCAGACCGCCGCCACGACTGCGGGCGCTGCCGCGACCGCTTCCAGCACCGGTATTCCTGCCGTCACCGCTGGCGCGGCGGGCGTGGCCGCGTTGTTAAGCACCATGTCGTCCGCCGCCAACATGGGCAGCGCGGGCGCAATCATCATCGCCGGGTCCGGCCTGCCGCCGCGCTCCGCGCGCGGCCGGCCCGGAGACGACATCACTGGCAACAAGGCCGTTCGCGAACTCATCGCCAAATCCAAACCCAATTATTACTGACCTATGGACACTCCCGCATTACGAACCACCGAAACCAAAAGCGCCGACGCCACCAAGCCCACGCCGCGCCGCTTCGATCCCACCCGGCTTTTGGTCCAGCGTGATCGCCTGCCGTGGTTCTGGTTTTTCTTCACCGTCGCCGTGTTGCTGCTCTCGGCGATTGACCGTTACCACATCATCTCCCAATTCAAACAACGCGAGCGCGTCGTCATCATTGATCCGGCCGGAACTTATTACCTGAGTCCGTTGCTCCAGTTTTCGGAGGCCAAGGATTTGCACATCCAACAGGCCGAACTCGCGACGATGGCGTTCCTCGAACGCAATCCCAGGGACTTCGACAACGCCGATTTGCTCAAATTGTTGTTTCTGAAATCGGCCCTGGGCAAGGCGCAGAATGAGCGTCTCCAAGAGGCCGTCGAGTTTCGCGCCAAGCAGTTACACCAGAAAGCCGAGATTGCCCGCATTGACATTCTGGCCACACGCGACAACGAGGTGTTGACGGCTGTCACCGGCCAGATCATCCGCAGCGGCATCTTTCAAGACAAGGCGTTCACCGAGGCGTTTCCGTTCACGCTCCGGCTCCGCCTCATCCGCAACCCCAACATGGCCTTGAACGGACGCTTCCCCACCGCCGTGGGCGACTTCAAATATGAAATCAACCGCTAAAATCCTGACATTCACCATTCCGTTGTTAGCCGCCACCGTTGCACTGGCTGCTTCACCGCTCATCCAACAGGTCTTGCTGGACGACCGCACTGCCGTTTCTGTGCCGGTTGCCACCAACCGCGTCACCACGATCAGTTTCCCCAGCGCCATCACCGCCATTGACGGTGCCGGCATCACGGTGGACGGAAAAACGCCGGGCCTGTTTCAACTGGCCCACTCCAAAGGCTCCGCGTTCCTTTCCGTGCGCGCCCTTTTCCCCAAGGCTTCCGCGAATCTCAACATCCGCTGGAATGACCGCACCTACGTTTTTGAACTGACCGAAAGCGACCAACCGGTGCTTTCACTCAACCTGGAAGCACCGCCAAAGCCGGAAGATGAAGGCGTCGGTCATGCCCCCGAAGTCAGTCCGATTAAACTGCTGTCGCTGCTCGACAAGGCCAGGGCGTTTCCGTTGCTCAAAGCGCAACAACCCGAAACCGTGGCCGATGTGGACTTCACCACCTACGACGGCAAACCGCTCGTCTCCGATTTCAACGACTACCAAATCCAGATCGAAGAAGCCTTCCGTTTCAACGCCGAGGACACCCTGGTTTTTCGCCTCGTCATCACCAACCGGGTTGACGCGCCCCTGATTTATCAGCCGGACAGTTTCACGCTGCGCGCGGGCAACCGGCTCTATCCTCAATCCATCAGCGACGCCGATGGCATCGTGCCGCCCAATGGCCGGAGCATCGTTTATTTCGCCGTCAGCGGCTCGCCTGACGGCGGGCGCAACGAACTGTCCTTGCGCAATGCCTTCACGGTGCTGGTGACCCGTGTATCACCGACACCGCCGCCCCCCATTGTCACTGTTACCAATATCCCCAGCGTGAAACCCGTCCGTTCACCCAGAGGCCAACTATGAAACCGCGCGACTTTCTAAATTTTTTCAAAACCAAAAGCGGCAAGCTTGTCACCTTTGCTGTGCTGTTCGCCGCCGCGCTGATCATTTTCAGTACCCTGCGCAAGCACCACCAATCCCCCGATGATGCCGTCAGCGTCACGGCTCTGGCGACCAACGCGACGGACAAACCCCAGGTGGTGCAGTCTGTAGTTCGACCGATGGAGGCTTTTTATCCGCCGCCACCCAAGCCGGAACCGACAAATTTGCCGTCATCATCGTCACCTGGCTTTTACAAACCATCGCCATTGCCAAACGTTCCCGCGAATCAAGCGCCAACCCTCGCGCCCATCAGTTTATTTGCCGACAGTTCGGCCGGCATTCCGCCGGCAAAGAAGTTGAGCGCGGTGTTTGCCCCGTTCGGACGGCTGATTTCCTGTGAGACGGTCGTCACGGTGGATTCGTCTTCCATCCAGACTCCCATAATCGGTCTCGTCACCGAAAACGTGTATTTCGGGGGCAAGCTGGTGATTCCGGCGGGCACGGAGATTCATGGGACGGCGCAAACCGACCACCAACGCGAACGCATCGCCAGCGGTAACACCTGGACGTTTATCTGGCAGAACGGGATGGAAATGCAAATCAAGGCCATTGCCCTTGACCGCGAGTTTGATGACCAAACCAATCAATCCGGCTGGGCCATTACTGACGGCAGCGCCGGTTTGCGCGGCGAAGTCATCAAATCCGACAATTTCGCCGACATCAAACTGTTTGCCGCCACGTTCCTTTCTGGTGCGGCCAGTGCGTTGACCGAAAAGCAGCAGACCATCTTCGGTCCCGTCAACAGTCCCACGCTCAACAACGCGCCCTTTGCGGGCGCGCAGGCGGTGCTGCAAACCTACGCCCAGCAAATCTTCGATTCGATTCAAAAGAACGGGTTTTACGTCCGCGTCCCGAGCGGAAAACAGTTTTATCTCTACGTCCTGCAAACCATTGATGACGCCGACGCCTCGCTCGGGGGCACCACCATTCCCCTCACCCAGGAAAACGATGAACAACTCCCCACCAAATCACGACCATGAAAACGTATTGTCTCATTCCACTGTTATTTCTCTCCGCGTGTTCCACGACACCCAAGCTGGTGTTGCGGCCACAGCAACCGCCTGTGACGAACGCCGACGGCATTCGTTATCCCGAAGTGCTCCACGCCTATCACGTCGGACGCTACGCCGACCCGAACGATGATTTGATCATGCACGAGCAGCACGTTGTCTATCGCGTCGAGGAAAACACCCGCTGGAATTATCATCCTGGCCCGGCAGACGGCAACCTGCCCGCGTTGCCGTCGCGCGACGCGGCGTTCGCCCCGGCCCCGGTCAACGATGCGATTCTGGCCGAGGTCAATTCGCAGCGGCTCGCTACAGCACAAATCATGATGCAGGCCCGAATTCTGTCGGCAGCCCTGGCACAATTCCAAACCGCGTTGCACCAGACCAAAACCAATTTGCAGGAAACGGTGAGGCTCCGCGCTACGGTGAACGAGATGAAGCAGCGGCTCGACGCCCTTGAATCGGCCCCGGTGCCATCCCCGGCAGCCAGTCTTTCCACGACCAACGCAACCGATGACCCGTTGAGTCCGTGATCACTTTGCCGGTTCAGCAAGCCGGCAATTCTAAACAAACATTAACCATACAAACTCATTATGAGCACAAAAACAAAAACCTCCGCGCCACCGAGCGCCAGCGGCAATGCCGCCCCAGCAGACGAACCCAACTTTCGGACCAACCCGGAAGTGGATGCGAAAATTGATGCCCACATCAAAGAGAACCCGAAGTATTGGAACTACATTCAAGCCATGCCCCGCGACCGGCTCGAACGCACGGTGGTTCTCAACGAAGTGCGCGAACTGGATCGCCAGCACCGGATGCGTGAGGGCATGATGAAACGCATCAATGCCAATCCTGCGCTCAAAAACGCCTACGAAACGCTGGTGAAAGACCTGCCCGAAGACCAAAAGGAAGGCGTCATCGCCCAGATCGCCCGCACCGCACGGCGGGCCGTCGCCCGCACTCAAGGTCAAGGCCAGCAGCAACAAAGGCCGGAAGGTGTCGGGGTCTGAAGCCGGCCACGCCACTGCCCCCTCACCGCCAATCACGGAAGCTTGTCTTTGCGGCAGGCTTCCGTGCATTTTTCCCAATGAAAACCCTTCTTTTGGCAGTTTTACAGAATGTATTCACTTGTTGCTATCTGCATACATTATGTAATAATGACTTCGTGGCCAAAAACCATCAGGATAAGGTGCTGAACCTCACGCGCAAGCTGGGGGTGCTACGCCCGCGTGACCTAAAATCCAGCGGCGTTCCGCGAACCTATCTCAAACAGCTCGTTGAGCGCGGCGATCTGTTGAAGACCGGCCGGGGGCTTTACGTCCAGACCGGTGCACCGATGACAGAAAATCACTCATTGGCGGAGGCGGCAAAACGGTCGCCGAAAGGAGTGATCTGTCTCATATCCGCCCTTCGTTTTCATGGCCTCACCACGGAGAATCCGGCCGAGGTCTGGATGGCGATTCCACGCGGAACGCGACCGCCAAAATCCACCACCCCGACGCTGCGCGTCGTGACCCTTTCAGGGGAAATGATGACCGAAGGAATCAAACAGCACATCATCCAAGGCGTGTCCGTTCCCGTCTATGGCGTTGCCAAAACGGTGGCCGACTGTTTCCGTTTTCGCAATCGCATCGGCGTCAACATTGCAGTCGAGGCGCTGCGGGATGCGTGGCGGAACAAAAAAGCCACCTCAGGGGAACTCTGGCATTACGCCAAGGTCTGTCGCGTGCTCAATGTCATGCGCCCTTATTTCGACAGCCTCGCATGAAAAATCTTGCCGCATCAGTCCATGCCCGTCTGTCAAATCGCCGGACAAGCACAGGTGAAGATTACAACGTGCTGCTGGTGCGGTTCGCCTTGGAGCGGTTGCTCTACCGGTTGTCCCGTTCCAGTCATCGTGAACAATTTGTCCTGAAAGGGGCAATGCTCTTCGCGCTCTGGGAACCGGCGCTGCACCGCGTCACGCGGGATTTGGATCTTCTGGGCTTCGGGCATCCGTCACCGGAGCGGTTGGCGGACATTTTCAGGGAGTTGTGCAACCTGGAGGTCGAAGCCGATGGCGTTGATTTTGATCCGCGCTCGGTCATGTGCGAGGACATTCGTGCCCAGGATGAATATGCTGGAATCCGGGTGAAGCTGCGGGCCAACCTTGGCAAGGCCGTAGTGCCGTTGCAGGTGGATGTTGGTTTCGGCGACGCGCTGCCCGTGCCGCCGGAGGAAATCACTTTTCCCGTCATGCTGGGCATGGCGGCTCCCAAACTGCGGGCCTATTCACGCGAAACTGTCGTGGCCGAAAAACTGGAGGCCATCGTGAAATTAGGGATGTTGAACACTCGTTTCAAAGATTATTTCGACCTGCATTATCTTGCGCAAAAATTTCCCTTCGACGGCGCGTTGCTGGTCAAATCCATCGCGGGAACGTTTGCCCGCCGTGGCACCGCGATTCCCGCAGGGCTGCCGGCTGGCTTGACGCCCATGTTTGGCACCGACCTGGCGAAAATTCGCGGTTGGGATGCGTTTTGGCGAAAGGCCGGGCCGAAGGCCGCAGTTCCGACACTCGAAGCCGTCATTCAATTGTTGGTCGAATTTCTGGAACCTCCGCTGGACGTGGCAGCAAAGGGAAAGACGCTGCCAGCGACTTGGAAATCAAAGCGCTGGCAGAAGTGAAGCGCTCGAAACCGGTGCGCTGATGGCTTGTGCCGGTATTCACCCGCCGCACTTTTCAACCGGCGTTTACACCGGCCACAGGCGTGGTTCGCCGTCAAATTCTGCACTCACCACTTCGCGCACATCACCCATCAGAGAGTCGGAGTCGCCAGCCTTGATTTTCACCTTCACCGGCATCCATAGAACCTTTGAGGCGTGTCCTTTTGTCCCCGGCAGTTCGGCGGCAATTTCCTTGACCATCTTCGCCGTCGCATAAGTGGCCGGCCCGGCATAGCCGGACACAACCAGCCACACATTGCCAGCCGCGCGCCGTTGGGCGGCTATGACGCCATACATGGTCCAGACTTTGCCCTTGTTCAGAACCCCGTGTGGAACGCCATCAAGGATAAATGCTCCTGCCTGTTTGCGTTTTACGAGTTTTGCAATCGCAGGTAAATCGGATTGCAGTTCACGCCACGTCAGTCCAAAAGCGCTGCGAAAATTTCCAGCTTTTTGTGGAAGCCAGCTAAAGAAGAACGGCAGTTGCCGGGCCGCCTTGAACTGCGGCCTGTCAAATGGCTGAACCCCGAACATTCGGGCGAGCATGACCTCGCTGCTCAAGGCGGCCAGCGGCGAACCGATGGAGACCACCGACGCCCGGCCATCATCCAGAATGTGATGCCAGCGCTCGGATTGGAGTGCCGCCGGTTTAACCGGACTTCGCCAAAGCACATCTTCAATTTCAAATTCGCGATGCAGGTCGAATTTGGAAGTCTGGGTCAGCAGCTTGGCCAATGAACGCGTATCCCACCGGCTCATGTCAGTCCGCTCTTTAGGCCGGGCTTTTGCACCAAGCATGAA
>Ga0208820_1001116_pt1 | contig 15886 bp, 18 predicted proteins | sample June2015DPH_16_5_FD_184713 | JGI IMG/M metagenome (GOLD analysis project Ga0208820, IMG submission 184713) | Peatland microbial communities from SPRUCE experiment site at the Marcell Experimental Forest, Minnesota, USA - June2015DPH_16_40... | ecosystem: Environmental > Terrestrial > Soil >...
TCCAAAATCAACTCGCGCGGTGGTGGCAGAAGCTATTGTCCCGGCAGCCGAGCGGAGTCGAGTCCAGCCAACCGGTTTCCCCTTTGCCTTCGCCACCATCCAATAAAATAACTTTTGAGACAGTCTCGGAAACGCCATCCTCTTTTATTTTATGGATTTTTTGGTGGATGCTGTTGAACCACCCAGCGCATCGCATCAACTTCCCCGTAAGTTTTCTTGCGTTCGGCGTAGCTGGCCATTTCTTCTTCGGTCAGGCCCGGATAAGCTGCCTCAAAATTTTGCGTCAATTCCGCCATTGACGCCTTCCATTCTTTAATCTGCTGTAGCACCTGGCCTGGAGTCTGGCCACCAAGAAAATCGTAGCTGGTGTTTTGATCCAAACCCGACAGCGCCAGCGCTGCGGAGGAGTTCCCAACAAGCTGGTTAATAATTAGCTTCCCATTCTCACCGCTGCGGATTTGGTCCGCAAAAGTTAATCCCATTTGGGCAAGATTTTCGACAGAAACATTATCGCCGATGGCCACCTGCTGTTTTTCCAAATCCGCCACGCTCCAAGCCAGTTGCTTCAGGGTTCCATCTTCCGTCAGCACGTCGGTCATTGAGTGTGAAAACGCAAGTTGCTCGGACTCCAACGGCGATTTTCCGGCGAACTGGTTCAATTCCTCACCGTCCCCAAAAGCCTCCATCGAATAAGTGCCGAACTGCGCTTTGCCCGATGCCGCCAAAAGCTCAGCGACGGCTTCGTTGGTCTGGCCATTTTTCAAGTAATCCTGCGCGGATAAATAATTCGCCAGCGAGTTGCTTGGCGATGACGTCTTGAACAAATCCAGCCACTTGCGCCGGTCTTCAGGAAATGCATTGCGCGCCAGGATCGTCCAGTCCACCTGCGGGTTGTCGGGAAAATTCGTCGCCGCCTCGTTCAAATAATTTGTGTCTTCCAGCGCCCGGAACGCCGCCAGCAGACTCGCCGCATCGCGATGATGTTTGGTGAGCCATTTTTCGACTTTCTCTCGCGGGATTTTCGGTTGGCCTGCCAGGTCGCGTTCGGGCTCGGCTTCAGCTTTTTTCGCGGAACTGGAAAAGACGGGCGGTGTGTAGTGATATTTGAAATCGGACTTCGAAAATTGCGGCGGCGTCTCGTCCGGTTTTTGTACTTCCGAATTGATGAAGTGCAATAACAAAGAAGCTCCAGCGGCGACCACCAGCACCACTAAGGCAAGCAGCAACCTGTTAAACGGGGAGCTTTGCATGGTTTGTGCCTGCGTTTTATCCATCCCCAACGCCACCGTCACGAAAATTCAGCAATCATTTCGGGCCTTCCTGTTTTCCTGATTAACTTTTGAACCGCCATATCGTCACGCATTTGAGTTCGCGGCCGGCCTTGCTTTTCTATTTTCCCGGCAAACCGGTACGGCGCTTGATGTCGGCCACGTCGGCCTTCTTGATGAGGCTGATAAGATCGCGCCAAGCCGGATTGAAATCGAATCCACCGTTTTTTATTTCATCTTCCCTTGAACCGGTGCATCTGCGCGCGTTTGAGTTCGCGGTCGGATTCCTGCCGTTTCAATTCCTCACGCTTGTCGAACTGCTGTTTGCCTTTACCGACGGCCAGCGCGACCTTCACCTTGCCGTTCTTCCAGAAAAACGCCAGCGGCACGAGCGCGTGGCCTTTGACCGAGGCAAGGGCGAAGAGTTTCCGGATTTCTGATCGATGCAGGAGCAATTTGCGCGGGGCCTTGGGCTGGTGATTTTGCAGATTGCCGTGCGAGTATTCGTCAATGTGCGCGTTGTAGAGCCAGACCTCGTCCTTTTCCACGCGCGCAAAGGCGTCGGTGATCTGCCCCTTGCCGGCACGCAGCGATTTGACCTCCGTGCCGTGCAACACGATGCCCGCCTCGAACGTTTCGAGGATGTGATAATCGCGCCGGGCTTTGTGATTGGTCACGATGTCGGCCATGACCAATTTTAGATTTACGATTTACGATTTACGAGGGGAATTTGAAACGAAGAGCGATTCGTAAATCTTAAATCGCAAATCGTAAATGAGTCAGCGCTTCTTGCGCTTCTTGGGCTGCGGACGGACCAGCTCGACCGGTTCCGGCATTTCCCAGCCGATTTTGTCCTCCAGCAGTTCACGCAGCGCGATGTCGGCTGCGCCCAGGTTCCCCACGTCGCTAATGAGCGGACGGCACTGACCGCCGCCCCCGGAATTCAACTGGCGCACCCGGCGTGAAATGAGGTTCACCAGGATATTCGGGTTGCCGACCTTTTCGGCGGCTCTTTTGCAAAGTTCAGCGTTCACAATTTGTTTTGATAAACAGAGCCGGGAATTCTAATCAAGCTGAGCGTGAATGCAATAAGAATAATCAGCGCATATTTGCGCGCCGAATTGAACGCTGCTTCGTCCTCAGACTCCATGGCCTTCATCATTCCAGACACCAACTTCTCGGATGAACCGAACATTGCCACGCTGAAAGCAAGCGGTGCGGGCTTTGGCAGAGGTAGTTAGCATGGTTCTTCGGTTCAATCGCATATCGTTCTCGCGTGCGGAATTGACTGGAAAACAATGCTTCAGAAAAACCCCGGACGGTCATTTCCCAGGCGGGACTACTCAACGACGGTCGTTGTATCGAGAATTTGCACGCGGTAATAGCAAGGGCCGGGCAAGACGGGGTAGGTGTCCCTCAACGGCGGCCCAACTGAATTGGTCGAAAGTGAAGTCCAATTTATGAAATTCGTCGAGCATTGCAGGACGTAATTCACGTTGGTGACACCGGTCAACTGTATATTAAACGATCCGTTGGTGCCAAAACCGATGGGTAGGAGTATTGGCGTGGATGGCGTGGAGTTTGTCGGAACGGTGAAGGTGTTGATCGCGACTGGCACGCCCCAAGAGGTTGTGGTCAAGGTGTAGGTGCCCGGGGCCAACGTGCCTAAAGCGGCGGTGGTGGTCATATTGGCGATAAATTGGGGGCAAGCCCTTCCAGTTATATCTTCGAGGTCGAAATCATACCAGAAGTTGGTGCCGTTGCGGATCACAGGCCCCGTGCTAACTATGGACTCGCAGTCGCAACCAAACAGCATCCACGCATATTCGGCATAGGTAACATTGCCGGTCGTGACCAAGCTGACCGTCCCCTGCCATGTAACGTCGTTCGTCACCATGAATTGCGCGTGAACCAAGCCAGTGCACCCAATGCTTGCGCACAAACCCAAGAACATAGGTCCAAGAAGTTTGAAACCCATTTTCATGCTCTCATAATAAGGAATGTGTGGGTGGAAGTCAAGTCAAAAAAGTTTCATTAACTCTGCGCGAGCAGGCGTATCTTGACACTGTCTCCAACGATGGCTGCGCAAACCTGTCAGTTTGCCTAAAGTTTCAATTTCAGTTTTTAGGTTGAAGCTTGAAACGCCGCCGCCGGGCGGGTTTTGAATCACGCCGCCGCCGGCTGGATTCCTTTTTGAATTGCATGTCGGGCGGCGCGTTTGCGCAGATACCCTTGGTGGGCCGATTCCAGATAAAGGTAAATCACCGGTGTGATGTAAAGCGTCAGGCATTGCGACACCACCAATCCGCCGACGACGGCCAAGCCAAGCGCCCGGCGGGCTTGGCCGCCCGCGCCGAAGCCGAGCGCGATGGGCAGCGTGGCCATGAGCGCGGACATCGTGGTCATCATGATCGGCCGGAACCGCAGCAGGCAGCCTTCGTGAATCGCTTCGGCGGCGGATTTCCCCTTCCGTTGCGCGTCAATGGCGAAGTCAATCATCATGATGGCGTTTTTCTTGACGATGCCGACGAGCATGATGAGGCCGACAAAGCCGTAGATGTTCAAATCCAGGCGGAACAGAATCAACGTGATCAGCGCGCCAAAGCCCGCCGCCGGCAGGCCGGACAAAATGGTGATGGGATGAATGAAGCTTTCGTAAAGGATCCCCAGGATGATGTAGATGACGAGAATGGCCATGATGAGCAGCATGAAGAGTCCCTGCGAGGAAGACTGGAAAACCTGCGCCGAACCCTGGAAGCTGTGGCTGATGGTTGCCGGCAGATGCAGTTCAGCCTGGAGTTTTTCCACCTGTGCGACGGCGGTACCGAGGGAAACCCCGGGCACGAGGTTGAAGGAGATGGTGACGGACGGCAACTGGCCGACATGGGAAATGCTCATCGGCCCAAGGTTGCGCGTGAGCCGGGCAACAGCGCTGAGCGGAATGCGCTTCGGAAAGTTGTTGGTATCGGTGACCGAACTGTTGATGTAGAGTTGCGCGAGCGCGTCCGGGTCGCGTTGAAATTGCGGTTCGACTTCGAGGATGACCCAGTATTCGTTGATGTCGGTGTAAATGGTGGAGGACTGGCGTTCGCCGTAGGCGTCGTAGAGCGCGTTTTCGATCTGGCCGGCCGTGACGCCGAGCGCGGAGGCCTTGTCGCGGTCAATTTCGACCATCACCTGCGGATTGGCGATGAGCAGGTCACTGGTTACGTCCTGAAAAATATTGGTTATCGCAGCTATTTTGTTCATCAGGATCGGTGACCAATGGTAAAGCTCCTTCGTGTCGGTGTCCTGCAAACTGAATTGATACAGCGCCTTGGTCAACATGCCGCCGACGCGGATGAGCGGCGGGTTTTGTAGATATACGTTGATGCCCGGTATCTGGGCGAATTTCGGGCGGAGTTCCTGGATGACCTGGTTCGCGTTTAATTTGCGTTCGGAACGCGGTTTCAAACGCATGAAGATGCGGCCGACATTCGCACCGCCTGTGCCGATGGATGACATGAAGGCACCCACGTTCGGGTCGGCGGCGGCGATTTTCGCCACGGCCATCTGGTGCTCGCGCAACGCGTCGAAGGAAATGTCCTGCGCCGCCTCCGTGATGCCGAAAACCTGGCCAGTGTCGTCGTCGGGGAAAAACCCCTTGGGGATCACGACAAACAGGGCCAGGGTCGCCACCAGCACGGCCAGCGACACGTTGAGCGTCGCGAGCCGGTGGCGCATGACCGTCTGCAAACTGCGGTCGTAGGCGTTGCGCATTCCGTCGAAGAAGCGCTCGAAAGCGTTGTAGAGCGGGCCATGTTTTTTTCCGTGTTCCGAGCGGATGAACCGGCTGCACATCATTGGCGTCAGCGTCAGCGAAACGAACCCGGACACCAGCACCGCGACCACAATCGTCACGGCAAATTCGTGCAGCAGACGCCCCAGCAGGCCGCCCATGAACAGCACCGGAATGAACACCGCCGATAGCGACAGCGTCATGGAAATGATGGTAAACGCGATTTCCCGGGAACCATTCAACGCGGCCTGCATCGGCGGTTCGCCGTTTTCCATGTGGCGCACGATGTTTTCGAGCATGACGATGGCATCGTCCACGACGAATCCAACGCACAGCGTCAGCGCCATGAGCGAAAGGTTGTCGAGGCTGTAGCCGAGCAGCGACATGGCGGCGAACGTGCCGATGATGGACATCGGCAGCGCCAGGCTGGGAATGAGCGTGGCCGAGAGGTTCCGCAGAAAGAGGAAGATGACCAGGATCACGAGGCAGACGGCGATGAAGAGCGTGTGCTTGACATCCGCGACCGAATCGCGAATGGACTGTGAGCGGTCGAAAAGAACGTCGATATGCACGGCCGCCGGGATCTGATTGCGGAACTGCGGCAGCAACCGGATGATGTTGTCCACCACGGCGACCGTGTTCGCGCCGGGCTGGCGCTGAATGGCCAGCACGATGGCGCGCGTGTTGTTGAACCAGCTTGCCACCTTGTCGTTTTGCACGCTGTCAATCACGCGCCCCAACTCCTGCAAGCGCACCGGATTGCCGTTGCGATACGCGACGATGAGCGGACGGTAGTCCGCCGCCTTTTGGAGCTGGCCCGTGGCCTGCACGGTGAACGCCTGATGCCGGCCGTAAAGCGTGCCGGTCGGCTGGTCCACGTTGCCCTGTTCCAGCGCCGACTCGACCTCATCAATGCCGATGCCGTAGGCCGCCAGTTTGTTCGGGTCCACCTGCACGCGCACGGCGTATTGCTGTGAGCCAAAAACCGACACCTGGGCGACGCCGGTGATCATCGAAATGCGCTGCGCCAGCAACGTCTCGGCATAATCGTCCACCGTCGAAAGCGGCAGCGTGGGTGAATTCAGCGCCAGGTAAAGAATAGGAGCATCCGCAGGGTTGACCTTCTGGTAGGTTGGCGGCGTGGGCATGTTCGGCGGCAATTGCCGGGCGGCACGGGCAATGGCCGCCTGCACGTCCTGTGCTGCCGCGTCAATGTTGCGGTCCAGCGTGAACTGAACGGTGATTTGCACGCTGCCCTGTGCGCTGACCGACGACATGGAGTCCACGCCGGCAATGATCGAGAATTGCTTTTCCAACGGTGTGGCCACGGACGACGCCATGGTATCCGGGTTCGCGCCGGGCAGGCTGGCCGAGACCTGGATGGTCGGATAATCCACACTGGGCAGATCGCTCACCGGCAGAAGGCGGTAGCCGATAAGCCCGAACAGCAAAATGCCCGACATGACCAGCGTGGTCATCACCGGGCGGCGGATGAACAGTTCGGGAACGTTCATGGCAAATTAAAATTCAAAACATCCAACATCCAACAACGAACATCCAACATCCATTTTTTCAGCCGGCTTCGCGGGTACGGCGTTCGTTCAATAAATTCCGTCTCGCTGTTTGAATGCTGGAAAAGAAAATGCGAATGAGTTCGTCGGCTTCGCTCAAAATAAAAAGCAAGGTCGTTTCGTCCTTCACCCAGCCTTTGCGCTGGATGAGCCGCGCCCAACGGCGGGTTTCGCGCAATTCCTTGAGGCAAAGCTTGAGCTTGTGAATGAAATCTTCGCGCGACTCGGCATCTTCCGCTTCCCCGTGATTCGGATAGGGTGACGTGCCCGAACGCAGAATTTGTCCGGCAACATGATTGCCCGCACGGGAATCCGGCAACTGCTCGGACAGGTCAATTACCGCCGAGGCAAACTCCAACAGACGCACCTCCAAATTGTATTTACGATTTCCATTGTCGCCATCATTGAATACCCAAACCTCGTCCACTGCTCCATTGGATGTTGGTTGTTGGATGTTGGTTGTTGGATGTTTCTTCATTTGACATTTTCCGTTGAATTTGTGGGCGCAGCGGGCTGGATCGCGCTCTTGATGCTGACCTTCACGCCGGGCTCCAGCCGCAACTGGCCGTCCGTGACCACCGTTTCGCCGGCTTGCAAACCGCTTTGCACCACCGTTTCGCCTTGATACGTAATGCCAATTGTTACCGGACGCTCCTCGGCGGTTTGATCCGGTTTCACGACATAAACAAACTGGCTGTTTTGTCCCGTCTGCACCGCCTGCGATGGCACGACGACGACGTTCGTCAGATCCGACAGCGTCAGCGCCACTTGCACAAATTGTCCCGGCCACAATGTGCTGTCCTCGTTTGAAAATGTGGCCTTGAGCTGGATCGTGCCGGTCGTCGTGTCAACGGCGTTGTCAATAAACGTCAACTCGCCCTGCGGCGGCGCGTCCATGTTTTGAAAAGTCGCCATCACTTTCAGCGTTTTTTCGCGCATCTCCCTTTTGATTTCCGGCAGGTATTGCTCCGGCACGGCGAACGCCACATAAATCGGATGAATCTGATTGATCGTCAGCAACGTGTCATCCGGGGCCTTGACGACGTTGCCTTCGTGGAATTGCAGGCTGCCCGTCCGGCCATCAAATGGCGCGCGAATCCCGGTAAATTCCAGGTTCAGATCGGCGTTCGTGATCGCCGCATGGTCGGCGGCGACCGTGCCAATCAATGCATCGAAGCCCGCCTTGCTCGTGTCGAATTCGTCCTGCGAAACGAGCTTTTGATCGAACAGTTTTTGTTCGCGGTCGAATTGAATCTTTGCGTTTTCCAACTGCGCCTGGTCGCGCGCCAGCGCCGCCCGCGCCGCGTCCAGCGCCGCCTGCATCGGTCGCGGGTCAATCGTGAACAGGAGGTCTCCTTTCTTGACCTCCTGCCCTTCCTGAAAATGCACCTGGCTGATGACGCCGCCGATTTGGGGGCGGATTGTCACCGTCGAATACGGCATCACGTGGCCGACCGGCGGCGGATTGATCAGCACCGGCACGTTGGTTTCGACTGCTTGCGCCACGAGCACCGGCGCGCCCGCGCCCGCGACCTTGCTGGCGCTGCGGGAACAGCCGTTGACCAACATCGCCGCGACCACTGCCAGCGCTGGAATCAGGGTTGAATTTTTCATGCCATTTTCAATTTTCGAAATTGGTTTTGTTGCGGCGGCCGCCGGTGGGCTGGAAAGCGGCGGCGAATTTTTTCAGAAACGCCGCGTACTTCTTCTTAAAATGCGGATCGGAAACCGGCTGGTCCGTGATGAGCCGCGTCAACTGCGGAAACGCCATCGGAAACATCGTCAGCGACCGCATCGCCAGCAAAAGGTGGCGCGGCTCAAATTCGCCGGCCAGATAGCCGAGCGCCTGCTGTTGGCGGATGCGGCCCAGTGACCGGATCGCCAGCGCCCGCCGGCCGGTCCCGTCAATCAACTGGTTGTCCGCCTCCTGCAACGCCTCCCATTCCAGCAGGCGAACCCAGTCCGCGTCCTTGCATGATAGCTTGAACCAAAATGGCAGGCTCTGCGCCGGGTCGCCCGACAAGCCCTCAGCCGACGCCTGACGCTCGGCGATTTTGCGGTGCAGCACTTCGCGGAACAAATGCTCCTTGTTGCCGAAATAATGGTAAAGCATCCGCTTGTTGATGGCCGCGCGCCGTGCAATCGCGTCCACGCGCGCGCCGGCGAAACCGTTCGCCGCGAATTCCTTCAATGCGGCGGACAAAATGCGCTCGCGCGTGCGTTTGGGATTCCGCTCCGCCACTGTGCCGTTCGGTTTGACAGGTTTGGCCATGTATTCCATTAAGTAACCATCAAGTTACTTGGAATGCAAGCCCGATGATTTGTCAAACGGCGCCGGGTCGGCCCGGCGGCCGTTCGGCGCCCGGCCGGTTGGAGGCCTTGATTTCCGCGATCATTTTCTCCGCCGCCTCCCTGGAAAGACCATGCGAAACGGAAAGACCGAACTGGCGTTGCAGGTATTCATCCAGGCGAATCCACTGGCCCTCGTATTTTACCTGGCCGGTCCAGGCGCAGATGATGACGACTTGTTGCAGTTTTTCGAGTCGCCGCAGGATGATGACAATGAACATCAACACCATGACGACGGTCCCGATAAGCACCACCGACGTGATCTGGCTGGAAATGGAGTCGGCTTCCGCGCGCTGCTGATTTATATTCAGCGAGAATTCCTCTTCCTGCCCCATTTGGAACAACACGCGGCCGATTTTCTCCATCGTGTTTTTGCCCTCGTCTGTCAACGCGATGGCCAGCGCATCGTGCACATTGACCTTGCTTCCGGCAATCGTGTCAGGATTAATGCCCAGGCGTTCAGTAATGAGGCTTTGCAATGCCAGGATGTTGGTTTGTTGTCCGGCTTTGACTTGGACGAGGCTTTTCAATTGATCCATGTCATTACGGACCGCTGCCATGGCCCTGCCGTATGAGTTAAGATAGTCATTACCGCCAGTCAACAGGTAGCCGCGCCGTTCGGTTTCCGCATCCTGAAGGTGAAACTGGGTTTGCTGGACAAGGTTCAGGACTTTGTAGGTATGCCCCACTTGAAAAAATGAATCCCGGAATTGTTCGCTCGTCTGATGCACGAGCCAGCTCATTACAATCAGTGCCAGCAGCGGAATGCATACACCCACGAAAAAAAGAACTTTGTTGGCGCGCTGGTTTGGTTTCATACCGAATAATCTGGTTCAGATTACTGTGGCTGTTTTTTCCTTGTGCCACAAGGAGTTTAGTTCATAAGCATGGGCGATTTTCAGAAGCGTTTCCTCGCCAAAAGGCTTGCCGAGCAGTTGCAGGCCGATGGGCAGTTTCGGGTTTTTTGTAAAACCGCACGGGAGACTGATGCCGCAGATGCCCGCCAGATTGCATGAAATCGTGAAAATATCGCTCAAATACATTTGCAACGGATCGTCGGACTTTTCGCCGATTTTGAACGCGGCGGTCGGCGAGGTCGGCGTGACGATGGCATCCACTTTTTCAAACGCCTTCAAAAAATCGTTGCGGATGAGCGTGCGGACTTTTTGCGCGCGCAAATAATAGGCGTCGTAGTAGCCGCTGCTCAAAACGTAGGTGCCAAGGATGATGCGCCGCTTCACCTCCGCGCCAAAACCCGCGCCGCGCGTCCGGCGGTAAAGTTCAATCGGATCCGCGCCGTCCACCCGCGCCCCGTAGCGAATGCCGTCAAACCGCGCAAGATTCGCCGACGCTTCCGCCGTCGCGATGATGTAATAAACCGACACGCCATAGTCGGTATGCGGCAGGGAAATTTCCACAATCTCCGCGCCCAGCTTTTCAAATTGTTTCACGGCGGCGTCCACCGCGGCTTTCACTTCGGGATCCAGCCCGCCAATCATGTATTCCTTCGGCAGGCCAAGCTTCAAATCTTTGACGTCGCCGGTCAGGCTCGCGGCATAATCCGGCACCGGTTGCGGCACGCTGGTGGAATCACGCAAATCGTGTCCGCCGATGACCCCCAGCAGCGTTGCCGCGTCGCGGATGTTTTTGGTGAACGGGCCGATTTGATCAAGTGACGACGCAAACGCGACAAGGCCGTAGCGCGACACGCGGCCGTAGGTTGGTTTCAGGCCGACGCAACCGCACAACGCGGCGGGCTGACGAATTGAGCCGCCGGTGTCAGAGCCGAGCGTGGCAATTGCTTCGTCGGCCGCGACCGCCGCCGCCGAGCCGCCGGACGAGCCGCCGGGAATGCGCGTGGTGTCCCATGGGTTGCGCGTGATGCCGAACGCGGAATTTTCCGTCGAGCTGCCCATGGCAAATTCGTCCATGTTCAGCCGGCCAAAGACAATCGCGCCCGCCGCCTTCAACTTTTCGACGACCGTCGCGTCGTAGGGCGAAACAAATTTGCCGAGGATTTTCGAGCCGCAATTGAGCGGCTGATTTTTGACGGCGAGCACATCTTTGACTGCGACCGGAATTCCCAGCAGGCACCTTGCGGTGCTGCCACCTTTGGCCAGTTCCTTGTCCGCTGCCTCTGCCTGCGCCAGCGCGTCATCGGCATTGTAACTGATAAAGGCGTGGATTTTTTTGTCCACGCGCGCGATTTGGTCGAGACACGACTGCATGGCCTCGCGCGCGGAGACTTCGCGTTTCGCAAGTTTCGCGGCGAGTTCAGAAATGGTCAGTTGATTTAAAAGCATAAAAATCCAACATCCAACATCGAACATCGAACACTCAATAATTGTTCCAGATGCCCCCCACTGGATGTTGGGCGTTGGATGTTGGATGTTGGATGTTTGGGTTTCTGCATTGCAACCGGTGATTTTTTGATTCTATTCCACAATCTTGGGCACCATAAAAAGTCCGTTGGCCTGCGCGGGCGCGTTGCGCAGGGCTTCGTCGTGCGGGAGCGACGGGCGGACTTCGTCCGGGCGCGTGACATTGACCAGCGGCACAGCGTGGGCGGTGGGTTCGACGCCGGTCACGTCGAGTTCCTTCAACTTTTCGATGTAGCCGAGAATGCCGCCGAGTTGCGCGCCGAGTTTCTTTTCCTCGTCGGGGGTGAGATGGAGCCGCGCCAGATGCGCGACGTATTTGATGTCAATTTCAGCGGCAGCCATGCGCCGAAGTTAAAGTCCAAAGCCCAAAGTTCAAAGTCCAAAGTTGAAGAGATCTGCGTGTTCCGGGTTGCGGATCGCGTCAAGAACAGACTTCTTCACGGCTCATTCCTCATCAAACTTCCGTTTGACGAGGGCTTCGATTTCGGTGATGGCGGCCTGGGCGTCCGTGCCGCGGACGTGCAGGGTCAGTTTGCTGCCGGGGCCGGCGGCGAGCATCATCAATCCCATGATGCTCTTGCCATTGATTTTTTCACCGTTCTTTTCAACGAAAATTTCGCACGCGAACCGGTTGGCGGTCTTGACAAACATGGCGGCGGGCCGGGCATGGATGCCCAGCTTGTTCAAGATCGTGAGTTCTTTGGTGAAGAATTCACTGTCCGCCAGCTTTTTTGCGCTCATCGGTTTGCTCATTTTACACTAAATAATGCAGAAATAAAGGGCCACGGAAATTTATTTTGCCGGCGGCAGCTTGGCCCGGCTCATGTGGGCGATGAGGCGGTCGTTCAATTCCTGAGCCGCGTTATGGCCGGACATTTTCAACTTGGTCTGAAACGCGGCGACTTCGATGAGCCGCGCCAGGTCGCGTCCAGGGCGGACCGGGATGACGATGTGCGGAATGTCCACGCCCAGGACCTTCTCGAATTCCTCTTCCAGGCCGATGCGCTCCACATCCGCAACTTCGTTCCACACCTTGAGGGTGACGACGAGGTCCAGGCGTTTTTTGTTGCGGATGCTTTTGATGCCGAACATCGTGGCGACGTTGATGATGCCGATGCCGCGGATTTCCATGTGGTCGCGCGTCAATTCCGCGCAGGTGCCGACGACTTCGCGGCCGTCCAGCAGGGAGACTTTCGTCACGTCGTCGGAGACCAGGCTGTAGCCGCGCTCGATGAGCGCCAGCACCGCCTCGCTTTTGCCGATGCCACTCTCCCCGCGAATCAGCACCCCCACGCCGAGGATGTCCACCATGCTGCCCATCTCCGAGCCGCGCGGCGCAAACATCGTTTCGAGTTCGAGGGTCGCGGCATTGATGAACTTCATCGTGACCATCGGGCATTGAAAAACCGGCACCCCCGCTTTTTTGGCGGCGGCCAGAAATTCCTTGTCCGGACGAAGACCGCGGCTGAAGACGAGGCACGGGATTTTAAAGGCAAAGAAATGGTCGTAACGTTTGGCGCGTTCGGCGGTTTTGAGCGACCGCAAATAATACACTTCCGCGTTGCCTAAAACCTGCACCCGTTTGTAGGCGAAATAGTGCGTGAATCCGCTCAGGGCCAGGCCGGGCCGGTTGACGGTCGGCTCGCGGATGATGCGCTTCAGTCCGCGTTCGCCGACAACGAGCCGCATTTGCAGCGTGGTTTTGTGTTCCTGGTAGAACTGCTCGACCGTGACGATCTGGTGTTGCATATTTACAGGTTGAATTCCGGTCCCAGGTAAATTTCGCGCGCCTTCGGGTCGTTCGCCAGAAATTCCGACGAGCCCTCCACCAGCACCTGGCCTTTGTGGATGATGTAGCCACGGTCAATCAACTTCAAGGTCTCGCGCACATTGTGGTCGGTGACCAAAATGCCCAGCCCGCGTTCCTTCAACCGGCGCACAATCTTCTGCACTTCATAGACCGCAATCGGATCAATGCCGCTAAACGGCTCGTCCAGCAGCATCAACCTGGGGCTCGTCACCAGCGCGCGGGTGATTTCCAGCCGCCGTTTTTCGCCGCCGCTGAGCGTGTAGGCCTTGTTTTTGGCCAGCGGCGTCAAAGCCAGTTCATCGAGCAAATACTTCAACCGCACGGCGCGTTCGTCACGCGACAGCCTGCACATTTCGAGGATCGCCAGAATGTTTTCCTCAACCGTGAGTTTGCGGAACACCGACGGTTCCTGCGTCAAATAACCGATGCCCAGCCGCGCGCGCCGGTGCATCGGCAGGCGCGTGATGCCGCGGCCTTGAAATTTCACCGCGCCCCCGTCCGGTTTCACGAGACCGACGACCATGTTGAACGTCGTCGTCTTGCCCGCGCCATTCGGGCCGAGCAACCCGACGATTTCGCCCGCGCCCACGGAGATGGACACGTCGTTCACCACCCGGCGACCGTGATACTCCTTCACCAGATTTTCAGTGGCGAGCAGCGGGCCGTTCGATGATGGCGGGGTGGTTTCCATGCAAAGATCAGAACGCTGGGCGGTCGCCGATGTGGTTGCTGGCGTTTTTGTCGGTGTTTTCAATTGTTCCCGGCGGAAAATTCGTTTTTACCGGCGGCGAATTCGTCTCCGCCGTGGCGCCATTGAGGTTTTGTCGGAGAATCATGTGCGGATTGTCGAAATGGATTTTGTTGTTCGCGCGATCCCAGATGATAACATCACCCGCCTGCGTGCCTTGCGCGTTTTCCATCACCGGCTGCGAATTGCCCGTGAACGTGACCGTCTCGTTCGTCACGCCGTTTTGCACGCTGTAAAGATAAACCGCCTTGTCACTGGTCACATGATTGGTCTGGCCTTTGGTGTCCGTGAAATCAATCACCACATTCGTCTCGGCGACGATGTGATTCGGGTGCCCGCCCGCCTGCGGCACATCCGCGACGAGCCAGGCACAGGTGAGCTTCATTTCCGGATCGTCCACGCGCACGTGTCCGCGATAAATTGCCTGATGTCCGTTCAAATCAAAATCCGCGCTGTTGTCGGAATCAATCAGCGTCGGGGCGCGCGGCGGAGGCGTCGCGTCGGGCGAATTGGTTGTGGCACTTGCCGGGGAACTTTGCGCGGTCACGTTTGTTTGCGCGTGAACCATCCAGCCGCACCACACGGCAATCACTATGAGACTGAAACGTTTCATGGCTTGGTATTCATTATTGCCCCGTTTTCAACCACGGTGTGCACATTATTTGAGATGGTGAGGAAGGAATCGCTTTGCCGCCACAAAAAACCTTCGCCCTCGACGCGGAATTTTCCATCGCCCGTCCGCACCTGTAAATGCCCCGGCGAATTCGCCACGCCTTTGAACGTGTCATAAACGCATTCCGGCGCATTCACAACCCATTCCAGCTCGCCGTTTGGGTTGAACATTTCGAGCTTGAGTTGTTTGATGATGAGCAGTCCGCCCGGCTGGGGCAACGCCTCGGCGCCGGACAAAATTGATTTGATTTGTTGTTGATTTGTCGGCCCGTAGTATTCGGTGGAAGTGAAATTGTTCGCGTGCTGGAGGCCGTTTTGTTGCGCGCGAACGCCGGGCGCGACGGCGAACAACAACCCCGCGCCCGCGGCCAGTAATGCCCGTGTGATGTTCGCTTTTGCATTCATTTCGCGTAATGCGCCACGACCACATCCCATTTGCCCTGCGCTTTTAAAAGCATTTCCGCAATTTCGCGCACCGCGCCGCGCCCACCCGGCGCGCGCGTGACGAAATGCGCCGCCGCTTTCACCTCGGGCCGGGCGTCACCCACCGCGACGGCGAACCCCGCGCGTTTCAGCGGCCCCAAATCCACGACGTCATCGCCAACAAAACATACCGCGTCCCAATCCAGTTTCGCGCGGCGCAAAAGTTTTTCGACCGCGCCGATCTTGCTGATCCGGTCGGTTTGCTGGACGAGAAAATCAATTTGCAGTTCGGCCGCCCGCAGTTCCGTCACCGCCGACCGCCGCGCCGAGACCCACCCGACCTGGAAGCCGGCCCGGCGCAGAAATACCAGGCCCAGGCCGTCCCGGATGTTGAACCGCTTGATTTCCTGCGCTCCGCCGATGAACACCGAGCCGTCGGTCAGCACGCCGTCCACGTCGCACAGGAAGAGTTTTATGCGGTTGAGACGCGAGGTGAGAGATTTGGAAATCCGTTGGGCCATGGAAATTAAAAACTGGAAACATCCAACAACCAACATCCAACTCTGAACATCCAATGGCCGCCGCCGCGCAAAAGGATTGGATGTTGGATGTTGGATGTTGGATGTTGGATGTTCACCTTTTCACCGCGTTGAATATTTTGAGCAATCCCCGCAACAGCACGGGCATTTCCGCCAGCGGAATCATGTTCGGCCCGTCGCTGAGCGCGCGTTCCGGTCGCGGATGCGTTTCGATAAAAAGGCCGTTGGCGCCCGCCGCCAGCGCACACCGCGCCAGCACCGGCGCAAATTCGCGCTGGCCGGATGATTTGTCGCCGCCGCCGCCGGGCAATTGCACCGAATGCGTCGCGTCGAAAATCACCGGGAAG
>Ga0208820_1001121_pt1 | contig 15828 bp, 12 predicted proteins | sample June2015DPH_16_5_FD_184713 | JGI IMG/M metagenome (GOLD analysis project Ga0208820, IMG submission 184713) | Peatland microbial communities from SPRUCE experiment site at the Marcell Experimental Forest, Minnesota, USA - June2015DPH_16_40... | ecosystem: Environmental > Terrestrial > Soil >...
AAGCCCGATTTCACCCGAGCGCAGAACGCGCTGGCGCGACTGCAAGCTGGCCAGTAAGCCGAGCGCAGCGCCAGCGGAGCGAGACGGGCCGAAGATTTGCCGACGGCGCAACGGCAGCCCGTGAAACCTCAATCCGCAAGGTTCGCAAATCGTCCAAAGCGGGGAGGGATTGCGGAAGCTACAGCCGAGGGCTATTATTGGAACCTGTCCAATCACCGGAAGGCGGAATCGACTCGCATGCGAAGGATGAAGTGCGGCTTGGCCGTCTGATCGGCGCCCGCTTTCCGGCCAACGACAAGCGCAGGAGCCTTCGGCCAAACATGATCGACAGCCGGTCCGATTGCCGCAACGCGGAGACACCCGGAGCGAGGTGCTCGTGGATGCAGTGCGGAATCCTGGGCGGCGTGTGCGCGCTGGTCATCGGGGTTTACGTGTATACGGCCCACGAAGGCGCTTACACACAGCCGATTTTGGATGCGGCTGGCAGCTACTACAATTTGTTGGTGCAGGGTTTTCGCGTCGGCCATCTCAACCTGAAAGAAGAAGCGCCGCCGGTACTGGCGCAACTCGCCGACCCCTACACCTACAGTCCGCTTCGTCCCGGTAATATGCTGGACCTGAGTTATTACCGGGGCAAGTTGTACCTCTATTTTGGGGTTACGCCTGCCGTGATGCTTTTCTGGCCCTATGCGGTGCTGACCGGTCACTATTTGTTTTTTAAAGTAGTTGTGGTGTTTTTTTGCGTAGTCGGTTTTCTAGCCAGCGTGGGCCTGTTGTGCGCGCTCTGGCGGCGACATTTTGCCGAAGTCAACGTAGCGGTGGTCGCCGCCGGGACGCTGGCCCTCGGTTTGGCCACATTGATGCCGTCGCTGCTGGCGCGGTGCGATGTGTACGAGGTGGCCATCAGTTGTGGGTATGCGCTGACGATGCTGGCCCTGGCAGCGGTATGGAAGGCGTTGGACGAACCAAAGCGGCGAGGTTGGTGGCTGGCTGCAGCCAGTGTGGCCTACGGGCTGGCGGAGGGAGCCCGGCCCAGCTTGTTATTTGGTGCGGTCATCCTGTTGGTGCCGGTGGTTCAAGTCTGGCGCGAGGGGCGACGGATTTGGCTCTCACTGGTAGCCGCGACCGTCCCGATCACACTCATCGGGTTTGGGCTGCTGCTGTACAATGTGCGACGCTTCGATGATCCGCTTGAGTTTGGCGCCCACTACCAAATGACCACACGGTCATTCCTTCATGAGCAGCAATTGTTCGGTTGGCGTTATCTGTGGTTTAACCTCCGAGCTTATTTTCTCGAGCCGGCTGGTTGGAGCCGTCATTTCCCTTTCGTGCATCGCTTCGTGGGCGCCGGAGACGCTTCCGGTGTGCTGACAAACATCCCGCTGTCATGGCTGGCGTTAGCGGTGCCACTGGCATGGAGGGGACGAACCGGCACGGCGGGGTCGGTCTTACGCTGGTTTGTGATAGCGGTAGCGCTGCTGTTTGGGAGTTGCGCGTTGACGCTCGGGTTCTTTTATATCAAGGGCTACCGTTATGAGGTGGAATTCCTGCCGGCACTGGTGCTGCTGGCGGTGATCGGCATCTTGAGTTTGGAGCGCGCCCTGGCTGACCGGCCGGTGTGGCAGCGTACGGCGCGGTGGTGTTGGAGCCTGCTGCTGGTTTTCTCGGTGGCGTTTAGCCTGTTAGCGAGCGTCCAGCAATGTGCCGAGTCGGACAACGACCTGGGGATGCAACTACAAGGGGCGGGCCAAGTGCAGGAGGCGATTCGGCAATATGAGCAGGCACTGCGCCTCTATCCTGATTTTGCCGATGCGAACCACAACCTGGGAACCGCCTTGATGGGTCAGGGCAGGCTGCAGGAGGCAATTGGCCATTACAAGCAGGCACTGCGGATTGCCCCTGAGTTTACGGAGGCGCATATCGACCTTGGGGTTGCCTTGTCGCAACTCGGCAGCAATCAGGAGGCCATCGGAGAGTACGAGCAGGCGCTACGGATCAAGCCCGACATCCCCGAGGCGCACAACAACTTGGGGAATGGCTTATTTCGGCTGGGCGAGGTGCGGGAGGCCATCCAGCATTACGAACAGGCGCTGCGGGTCCAGCCCGGTTTCACCGAGGCGCACTACAACCTGGGGGTCGCCTTGATGGGTCAGGGCAGGCTGCAGGAGGCAATTGGCCACTACGAACGGGCGCTGCAGCTCCAGCCCGATTACGCCGACGCGCACTACAACCTGGGGGTCGTCTTGATGGGACAAGGCAGGCTGCAGGAGGCGATCGGGCACTTTGAACAAGCGTTGCAAATCAATCCCGATTACGCAGAGTCGCACTGCAATCTGGGGGTCGCGTTGGAGAAGCTTGGGCGCACGCAGGAGGCCATCCAGCATTACGAGCAGGCCCTGCGGATCAAGCCTGATTACGGCCAAGCGCACTACAACCTGGGGGTCTCCCTAGTCCAACTGGGCAGGCTGCAGGAGGCGATGGGACATTGGGAGCAGGCGTTACGGATCAAGCCTGATTACGCCGACGCGCATAACAACCTTGGGAATGCTCTGCTGCTAGCGGGCAGGATCGACGACGCGATCGGGCATTACGAGCAAGCGCTACGGGCTGAACCTGATCTTGCCGAGGCGCACTGTAACCTCGGGGTCGCCTTGGAACGAGCCGGCAGACTCCAGGACGCCATCGGACACTACGAGCAGGCCTTGCGAATCAAGCCGGATTACGCCGACGCACAGAACGCGTTGGCGCGACTGCACGCCAGCCAGTAAGCCGAGCGCAGCACCAGCGGAGCGTTGGCCGCAGACACGGCAGCGGCGTTTGCGCCACCGGCAAGTCTGTGGCGCATCTCACCTTCGGTTCGGCTCCGTCGGACTCGGCTTGCGGCCTACAAATGGCGCGTCCGCGCTTACCAGGTGCGGCTACAACGGACCCGGTTTAATATGGCGGCGCACCGTTCGCCGTGTTGCGTGAGATCGTCTTTTCCAAAAAAGCGTTTGGGCTTGACTTGGCTATCGGGTTGCGATATTATAGGCGGCGTTGGATGGTTCTTTGAAATAGGGATACGACGAACGTTCAGCGGACGCGCGGCAGTCCCGCGCTCACCGAGCGCGGCTACAAAGGGAGGGGGGCAACGCAAAACCACGAAAACTGCCAAACGAAGCCAATTTTTCCGGGTGTTGGAGGATTTGGATTAGCTTGAGGGATAAGCGGTTAGGAGTCCAAGTGGGACAGTTTGTCACTTGGCTTCGTTTTTGCCGGAATGGCTTCGTTTGGGGTGCTTTCGCCCGTTCCCGGCCGTTGCGACGGGTGTTTTTGAGGCGAAAAGGGCTCCGCGGCTACCCTTGCCGCTTGGCTTGCACGTGTAAGGGCTTGTTGGTACGCTCACTTTGGCGATGAATGCATTCCTGTACCATAAAGGCGAGTTGTACTGCGAGGGGGTGCCGCTACGGCGGTTGGCCGGCGAATTCGGCACACCGTTGTACGTGTACAGCCAGGGACATATTACGGGGCAGTATGATGGTTTGCACAGGGCGTTGCGGTCGCTCGATCACCTGATTTGCTTTGCGGTCAAGGCCAACAGCAATCTGGCCGTGTTACGCGCGCTGGCGCGGGCGGGAACCGGCTTTGACATTGTCAGCGGCGGCGAACTCTACCGCGTGGTGCAGGCGGGCGGCGACCCGCGGAAATGCGTGTTCTCGGGCGTGGGCAAAACGCGCGACGAGATCGAGTACGCGCTGAAGCTGGGCATCTACATGTTCAATGTGGAAAGCGAGCCGGAGTTGCGGCGGATTTCGCAGGTGGCGCGGCGGATGGGCCGGCGCGCGCCGATCGCGATTCGGGTGAACCCGGGGGTTGACCCGGACACGCACGATTATATCTCGACGGGCAAACACGAGAGCAAGTTTGGGATTTCGCTTCGCGAGGCGTTGGATGTGTATCGCCAGGCGGCGCGGCTGGGCGGCATCGAAATCCGCGGCGTGCAGATGCACATCGGTTCGCAAATCATCAAGACCGCGCCGTTTGTGCTGGCCATTCGCAAGATTGCCGCGTTGATCGAGCGGGTCCGCGAGATCGCGCCGCACACACTGCAATCCGTTGACATGGGAGGCGGGTTGGGGATTCGGTACCACAACGAACATCCGCCAACGGCGGCGGAGTTTGCGCGGGCCGTGACGCCGCGCGTGAAGGCTTTCGGGTTGCGAATTCTGCTCGAACCGGGGCGGTTCATTGTCGGCAACGGCGGTGTGCTCGTCACCCGCGTTGTCCACGTAAAACAAACGCCGGTGAAGCGGTTCGTGATTGTCGATGCGGCCATGAACGATCTGATTCGCCCGTCGCTGTATGAGAGCCACCACGAGATTATTCCGGTCGCGGCGAGGGATGGCCGGCGGAGAATCACCGCGGACGTTGTGGGGCCGGTGTGTGAATCGGGAGATTTTTTGGCCCAGGGGAGACGTCTGGCCGCGGTGGAGGAGGGCGCGTTGCTGACGGTGATGAGCGCCGGTGCGTATGGCATGGCCATGGCGTCGAACTACAACGCCCGGCCGCGACCGGCGGAAGTGATGGTGAAGGGCAGGCGTTACGAACTGGTGCGACGACGCGAGTCGGTCAAGGATTTGATTTCGGGGGAAACGATTCCGACGTGGCTGGTCTGAAGCGGTCTATTCCAGCAGTTCTTTGAGGCAGTTGATCAGGTGCTGGATGGGAAACGGCTTCATGAGGTACTTCGAATCGGTCTGGGTCAGGAACAGGTTGATCTTGGGGTCGGCGGCGTAGCCGGTGATGAAGATGAATCGGTCGGCGAGAATCGGGCGCAGCTCGCGGGCCTGGACGTAGAATTCGTCGCCCCGCAGCTTGGGCATCATTACATCGCAAACGATGGCGTCGTACTCGTTGGCCTTCACTTTCATCAGGGCTTCGTCACCGTCGTTGGCAACGTCCACCAGGAAGTTCTCGTCGGCCAGAATCCATTGCAATGCGGAGGCCAGCTGCTTGTCGTCATCGACCAGAAGGAGCGCCTTGAACTCGATGGTGTCGGACGGTCGCACCGCCGTGTCGGGTTGATGCTTGAAATCCATAGATTTGCCGATTGAAAGAGCAACTGAGATGCCAAAGGGCCGGGTCCGGTCGGGCGGATTGGACTCCTACCCGCAAGATCCTGGCCTGGTGAAGCTTTCGAGGACAATTCTGTCTTTGGAGGAGGGCCAAGTCGGCCAATTTGGGCGCGTCCGTTTCTTCATTTTGCGGTGTGTTGTGGTCGAATTTCGGGGTGATTGCCCCACCAATTGCCAGTGTAAATCCGGGCATTTTTGTGGAACGAACCACTACCGGCAGAGGGGGCGCAAATGTGCTGGAATGGGGCGATTTCTCGAATTTTCATCTGATGCAACTGTGCTTGGGGCATACCGATACGCGATTTATGGATGGATTGAACAAATGGTTGAATCGGTTCCACTACAGCGTTGACAAGGGCAAGGTTTCTTTTATACTGCGGGCGAAGTCTTTGGAAGTGCACCGCCGTTCCGAAGCTATCGGAGCGGCGTTTTGCCATACAGGACTGAACGAAGAAAGGTGAATGGAGAAGCTATGGCATCTGGAAAAGTGAAGTGGTTCGATACGAAGAAGGGTTTTGGATTCATTCAACAGGAAGGTGGCCCCGATGTGTTCGTGCATTACACGAGCATTTCTGGCAACGGCTTCAAGAACCTGGAGGAAGGGCAAACGGTAGAGTTTGAGCTGGTTGATTCCCCCAAGGGTCCGAAGGCGTCCAACGTCGTGGCGAAATAAATCAGAATTCCAGACAACACGAACCCCTGGCAACGCAAGTTGCCGGGGGTTCTTCTTTTACGGGGCAGGGTTTCCCGACACGTTAGCGGTCGCCGCGAGGCGGGAGGTACGACGGGATGCCGCCCTTCTTGAGGTGACGGAATTCTTCCGGTTGGTCGCGTTTGGTTCGTCGATACTCCCTGACTCCGCTGGCAGCGCAGCCAAGCACCAGGGCGTGGGCTTTGTAAACGCGTGGACGCCCAATGGCACGCGCCGCTTCGGATCTGGTCGGCTGTGGTCGCTTATCCAAAACCAGAAAACTGGCAGGTAAACTCCGCAGGTCCACGCCCGCGAGTTTCGCGAACCTTGCCCAGTTTCCGTCTGTGAAGACCTCCGGCGGCGAAGGCGCGAAATGGTGGCACCAGTGCCGTTCGTTGTCGGCCGTGAGCAAGCCGCAGACAGCCGTATGCGGGCAGGGAGAGACTACTGGAAACGTAGCGCGCAGACGCTCGCGCGCGGCAATCAACCGTCGGCTCACTTCGTAGGTGCCCGGTTCAATCCAGATCACACTCGTCGCGTGCCCGGCCAGATCGAGAATCTCCACAACCTGCGCATCCGACATTTCCGTGAGCACGTGGCTGATCAAGAGCGCGCCGATCTCGTCCGCGGGAGGTCGATCCAGCCACACACTGACGTCGGGGAATGTTTCACGGGCCTTACGCGCGGCGAACTGCATCGCCAGCGGAGAACGGTCCCACAACACCAGCTTCGTCGGGAGTTCCGTTGGGAAGTATTCCAGAACCGCCCGCGTGGCAATCCCGCTTCCGCATCCCCAATCGACCATCACTCCCCGCGGTGGCTCCCAGCCGCGTCCCTTGAGTTCCTTCAAAACGTAATCCCATTTCCAGCGAATTCGTTGCCCGAACGTCTGATCGTAACTTTCCAGGTCGCGCTCGCTGTGCCAGTAGTCCTGAGCGCCAGCGGTGCCATCCAGGAACGCAGACCGCAATCGTTGCAGTGCCTTCCAGTCAACGGTCTGCCAGTCCATGGAGGAGCAAAGCGTCCAGCGCGTGGTGTTTGATACCGAAGAACTCTTTGAATTGTCCGATGCGCGCCCGCGCCGCCGTCGATACAAATGGCTTGCCATCGCGTACCGCCGCGATCATCAGGTTCTTCGGTGTATGTTCGGTCGACACAAACTCGATCAGCTTGGCGCGATAACCGGCCCATTCCAGAAACAGCGCGCGCAGGCCGTCCGTTGCCCATTCCGCCATGCGTTCCGCCATGATGCCGTGTTCGAGCACCGCCGCCAATGGAGACGGTCGACCGAGTTGGGGCCGTACCTCCTTGTGACAGCACGGCGCGACGATAATCAACTTCGCGCCCAGCTCGATCCCGCGACGGATCGCGTCGTCCGTGGCCGTGTTGCAGGCGTGCAGGGCGATAAGCGCATTGACATTCGGCAGCTTGGCGCTTTCAATCGTCCCCGCGGTAAAATCCAGTCCTTCCGCCCCGATCCGCCGCGCCAGCGCGTTTGCCGAATCGACCAACTCCTCGCGCACCTCGACGCCGATCACCGTCACGGGTCGTTTCCACACCCGCGCAAACAGGTGCCACAGGGCAAACGTCAGGTAGCCTTTGCCGCAACCCATGTCGATGATGGTCGGACAATCGTGTCCGCGCTCCCGCTCCGACCATCCGCAGTCCCTGGCCAAATGCGCGAAGATTTCCAGATACCGATTGATCTGGGCGTGTTTGTCCGCCATCGCGGGCCGAATGTTACCTCGGTCATTCAGGACGGCGAGCCCGTGCAGCCAATCGCGCGCAGAATCATCGAGGATTGTCTGTCGCGTCCTGTCGTGCGCGCGCGATGGTGCTTCGGCACGGGCGGGCTTGTGCGCCACGAGCTTCGCGTCTCCCGAATCATCCACAAACAATTGCCAATCTCGTTTTGTCGTGTTCAAAAGGGCGCTACGGAACCGGACGCCGATCTGTTCCTTCGCCCAGATCGCGGCCTGATCGAGAACCAGATTCTTGGTGGTGTCGCGCGTTGGGTAGCGAAACGTCAGTGACAGATGGGGACCGGCTTTCAGTTCAACCAGCCGTCCGATCACTTTCTCGGGGGCGTCCGCGGTGTCGACGCCGCGCGAGAGCACGAGGCGCACGAACGATCCGTCACCGAGGCTCTCGGTCACGCGTTGAACGAATTCATCGTACGGATTGGCGCCATTGGCCATGCTCCCCATTCTACCCGCAAACGCGCCGCGCGGCGACCACTATGGAGTCGGTGGCGCAGGCGCGGGAGCCGGGGCTGGTGCGGGGGCCGGTGGCGTCGCCGCAGGAGCCGGTGCCGGAGTTGGCTGGACCGCCGCCGCTGCCCTGGCCTTCGCTTCGGCCTGGCGTTGCTCTTTGCGCTGGATGTAACCCGACTTGGGCAGCATGTCTTGCACGCTTTGCGGCAGGTACTTCGTAACGCAGCCGAAATACCACATGCTCCACAACACGCCCAGGATCACCACCAGCACGATAAGCTTGTTGCGTCCCGCATGGCTTTCGGCAAATGGATCGGTCAGGTCACGTTGCGCGCCGGGCGGCAACGCCGCGACGCTGGTCAGCGATGCGCCGAACGGCATGTTGATCTTGGCCTTGGCGTTGACCGCCCAGCCGTTGGCGTCAAGGATCGGGCCGAGGTTGCGTTTGCGGAGTTTCAGCGCCGCAATGATCACGGACGGCAGCGAGATCACCAGGATGACTGCTAGAACAACAAATAACATCTTCCACGGCGCGATGTCCGCCAGTTTCGCGAAGATAAGCCCGGACGCTGTTGCCAGCGAACCGAGCGCGACGCCCAAGGCGGCCACCGTGCCAACGTCGAATCTCTTCGCCTGCTGAGTAGCGGCGGCGGTCGTTGCTTTCTCGGCGTTCGCGGCCTGCTCGGCGGTTTGGGCCAACTGTGTCGAGGCGGCGGCGTCCGCAACGGCGGCGCGTTTGGCGACCTGTTCTTCGATCATCCGCACGAGCTTCTTGTACGGTGACCAGAAGGCTGCGCGGAGGCTGATCGGATTGTCGATGAGCTTCACAATCGTCGCGTCCCAGTCCAGTCCGTGCCGGTCATAAAACACGCCGTTGCGTCCGACCATCAGATTGTCCGAGTCGCCGTTGGTAAACGCCGCGGCAATGGTCATCTTCTCGCCCGTGCTCTTGCGTGTGCACTCACAGTAGGCGAGGTACGACCCGCTCAACGCGGCCATGAGGCTGTGCCGGGCGACATCCTCGACGAGGATGCACAACTCGCAGCTTCGTTGGTCGAGGTACAGAGTCCCCACCTGGAAAATCGCCCTGGCTTTTCGGCTGTAAAAATCGCTGAACGAGACAAAGTTGACCAGCAGCTTGTACAGATCGCGATAGTAACGCGTCAGACGGTCCACCGCGGAAATCGAGTTGAACTCGGGCTCGAGCGCCTTGTCCCTGGCGATCAGGGCTGCGACGGTGTCCCTGGCTTTGCTCGAGAGGATCTCGCGCACGCGTTTGATGCCGAGTTTCTCGACCGACGCGCCCGCCTTGCTCGCCGACCAGGCGTCATAGGCCGCCAACTTGCCGAGCACGGCGACCCAATCGGCTTCGCTAAGCGTCGGCTTGTCGCCGATCAACGGTTTCACCACATCCGCCTGAAATTGGGCCAGCGCGCCCGCCCAGGCCGGATTCACTCCCGACCGCAACGGCAGGGGACGGTCCGCCTCGATTCGCGCCAACGGGAAGCTCGCGACCTCGGCGGAGGTAATTGTCAGGTCCTTGGCGCTGAGAGCCAGATACTCCTTCTCTTCGCGGTTCAGTGCGCCGAGCGCGCGCGCATCGAACGCCGCCAGCCGGCACCGGGCGAAATAATCGTCGATCTTCGCTTTGACCGCCTTCAACGTGGCCGCCGCGGCTGGCGTCGCATCTCCGAGCGGCAGGACGTTCACGTCGCCCCCGGCTTTCTTCCACCAATCGGAATACGCGGTCGCGTCGGCGAAGAACTGGTCGAGCCTGGCCTGGCTGATGCCCGGTTTGCCGCTGCGGTCGGTTTCCGCGCCGAGACAGTCGAGGATGTTGGTGATGAGGGCCCTGGTCGCGTCGTCTGCGGCGGCATCGACAGGAATGACGCCATCGCCGTTGAAATTCGTCTGCGAAAGAATCTTGGCTGTGTCCGCCGTGTCTTCGACGGTGATCTGCGTGGCGTCTTTCTTGCCGAGACCGGAAAGGATTTGCCGCGCCGACGACAGCAGTGTCTTGCCTTCGGGCGTTGCGTCGTTGATCGCGCTCAACGGCAGGGCAGGGGACGACTTCAGCAGATCATCGGGATTTTTCAGGCAGGCGGCCGCCCATTTCGCCGCCGCGATGATTTCCGGGGCGCGAATCCGCCCGTCCTTGTCCGTGTCGATGAGATCGAGCGTCTTCGTGTCGAACTCGATCCCGCGCGTCGGGCAGGCCAGCGCGACCCACAACTTCTGGTCGAGTTGGTCGAGGTTCGCGATGTCCGCCCCGCTCTGGAGCCTCAATTGATCGAATCCACCCGCGCGAAAAAACCGCCATCGATGTGAGTTGGTCATAATCACCTCTCCAAGTGCTGAATGTGCCCTTTTACCGAATCCCCGTAGAAAGCGCAACCCCAACCACTGGCGTTGTGCCGAATGCACCCGGATCGCCGCAAATCACGACGGCACGTTGCGAATGCGATTGCATCTGTGCCCGGAGGGGTGCATTTGGATTGACCTGATGGCAGGCAAGGGGTAGAAGGAATTTCGGCGTGCAGGGGGGCCGGCTGTCGGCAGGCAGGGAGACGGCTGGGGCGTCGACGTACAGAGCGATGGACGGTAAGGCAGGCGCCTTCCGCGAGTCGCGAAACAAACAAATACCGAACCAAAGGAGGTTCTTCATGAACAGAGTAATGTCGTTTCGTCGGGCATTGGTGATCGTCTCCATGCTTACCGTGTGCATCACGACCGCTGTTTCCGCCGCCGGACTCTTGAACGGGTTGTGGTTCAAGCTGAAACTGTCGGTCAAGGGCGAGGAGATGAGCTCCACGGGGACCTTGGTCGGCAAAATCAACATCTCGGCGCCCATGTACGTGAACTTCGTCGGAACCGGCGGTCATGGATACACGTTCCATTACTGGACGCTGACCGATGCCGGTTGGACCAATTCCTTTACGGAAAGTTACATAGGGCAGGGAACGGACGACTGGTTCTTCGCCGACACGAGCGTACAGCTCTTGGGGCAGGACGGCAGTTCGTTGCACACCTTCCACACCATATTCATCAACAGCAAACTCAGCGCATCCGGCACCGTGGAGAAGGCGACGTACACCGGCGTCGGTGAGATTAATGAAGGCACGATCATCGATGGAACCGCCACCAACTCCGTATTCGGCGGCGATACGATCACCGGTTCCACCGTCGAAACCAACAAGCTGCCCTTCACACCGTAGGTTGACCGAGAATTACAGGGCGGGATGCCCCACGGGCATCCCGCCTTTTTGTTTGCGTTGCCCAGCTAGGCCGCTCCGTACTGCCTGCCCCGAATCCTTTTCGGGGTAGCGGCGTGTCTATGACCGCCGAATACTCCGGAAGTTGTCATTCTGAGCTTGCGAAAAATCTCTGCCGTTCCAGAGCCTTGGATAGTGCCCGTCTGGCAGCCGTCGGAGCCTGCGCTGAGTTGCTCCGAAGCGACCGCCGAATTCAGTTCACGCCCAGCAGTTCCACCTCAAACACGAGCGTGGCATTGGGGGGAATCACCCCGCCTGCGCCCCGCTCGCCATAAGCCAGGCTCGGCGGAATCGTCAGCTTGCGCACGCCGCCCACCTTCATTCCGGCAACGCCCTGGTCCCAGCCTTTGATGACCTGACCGGCTCCGAGTTGGAAGGTGAAGGGCTGACCGCGGTCCTTGGACGAGTCAAACTTGGCGCCGTCAATGAGCCAGCCCGTATAGTGGACTGTCACGTTCTTGCCCGACACGGCTTCGTCGCCCGTACCGACCTTCGTGTCCACGGCCGACAACTGGTCACCGGGAACCAACGACTGATGTGGCGATGCCGCAGCCGCCGCGGGTTGTGTGGCCGACTGTTCCTGTTTCGGCGCCTCGCTCTGCGAACAGCCTGTCGCGAAGGCGACAAGCGCAAGAACGAGTGCGGGCGCGGCGGCAAATCGATGCAACGTGATGGCTGTGTTCTTCATGGTGATCGGCGAAGTGTAGTGACAGGTGGAACCGATTGCAAGTGTGGCGGCTAAGCCGAGGTCGACCCTCGCGTTACTGGACCAGCCGGTTTTGGCTTTCGGCAAGCGCCCCTCCCGTGGCAGAATTTGGGTCGATGCCAATGAGCCGACAACCCCACTCACTGGAGGGACCGCATTATGGCACTCATGGAATTGGTTAATAAACTGATTCGAGAGCACGGAAGCGCCCCGATCTCCAAGGAACATGTCGAACTTCTCCGTGAGGAAGCCCGCGCCACGGAGGAGCGTCATGCGCAGGAAATCGCACGTCTTAAGAAACTTCACGCGGAACAGATGGCGCTGCGAGAACGCAGGACGGTGTGGCTGTTGTTCTGCGGTGCCATGTGGGGATTGGGACTTGCGTTGTGCGCCGTGATTATCGAGAAGCTGTACTTCCATTGAGCCTGTGTGGTCCGAGGAATCAGAAAGTGGCTGTCCACGCGCGGGGACTCTTCTTCCGGCAAGACTTCCCAATTAGCCATCGTGCGGTGAGGATACCGGAATGTTTCGGTGCTGCGATTCTCGACGGCCAAGGAGGCTGGCAGTAAATCGTTGCGACGCGAAATTGGTCGCGATTTCACACGAACAGCGGTAAGATTGGGGCATTGACTGCGAAAGATACAAGGTGGAAGGACGCACTTCTCCGAACAAGCCTTCCGTTGGAGCAGTTGGTAGCTGAGAAGCTGAATGCGAGCGGCTACTATGTGACCGGTGAGTTCCCGTACATGCGACAAAACGAGGAACACATCGTCCAGGAATTCTCCGTCGATCTAGGAGCCTCACTGCTTTTGACTCGCAAGGCGAAGGATGATTATTGGGGCAATCTCAATCTTCTCGTTGAATGTAAGTACAATTATCCAGGAGTCCGCTGGGTTTTTACTCCACATCTATCGGATATCGCGATTGGCTGCATATCTCGATTTGACGACCTCACAAACAAAGAGGTTGCGAAAGATACTGCGCAGTACCAGCTTGATCATGAGTTACGGTACTGTGTCCGAGGTATTGAACTTCACGACAGAGACGTCAATCTTCAAAGCATTCCCCACGGGCTCAATCAACTTCGTTATGCGGTTCCCCATCTGGTTGGGCAAGTCTGCGGAGGCCAAATGCTTACCGGTCACGCGGAGGATCTTCATATCGAATTCATTTGTCCGATTTTGGTAACAACCGCCTCGCTTCACATACTTAAGGCTGGACTGAACTTAGACACGTTTCAAGAAGCGGCATCTCTTTCGGCGCTGGCTGATCAGGTCGATGCGCTCGTGGTTTACCAACCCGCAGGACCTGAATTAGGGATATATGCCAATTCACTCGCGCAGGAGTTTTCTACACGGGAGGGCGGACGGCTTGACAATCGCTTAAAGACGAGGGCTACGATACTGCTCTCGCTCGGGAAGAAAGAATGGGAACTGCCTTCACGAACTTGGTTTGACGATCAATTCCGAACCGCTGCAGAAAGAGTGCTCGTCGTTGATTATAAGGCTTTTAAACGGATGCTTCGAAAACTTCGACGGCAACTCAAGAAACTGACAAAGTCTGTAAGCGACATTGGTTCTGTTTCATTCAACGCTCAAAGTGGACGTGGAGTGATTACACCTTTTCCGGCCGTAGGTAAGTAACGCGAAAGTTTGCGCTGACGTGGACGCTTACCGCAAGAGGTGGTCGCGATTTGCGACCACATTATTAGTCTTGAACGTCTCCTACACCAAAGTAGGCACAGTCTGGGTGATGGAACACTAGTGCACTTACAGAGGCCTCTGGATCCATCATGAATCCCTCTGTTAGGGAAACCCCGATTTCCTCAGGTCGTAGGAGTTTCCAGATGCCGGCTTGATCTTCCAGCGCGGGGCAGGCGGGGTAGCCGAAGCTGTAGCGTTTGCCCTGGTAGCGGGCCTGGAAGCGGTCGATCATGGTGGTCTCGGCGGGATCGGGGAAACCCCAGTCTTCGCGGAGTCGGCGATGGAGCCATTCGGCGCAGCCTTCGGCGGTCTCGATGGCCAGCGCTTGCAGCGCGTGGGACTTGAGGTATTCGCCTTTGGCTTTGTATTCCTCGGCGCGTTGGCGGATGCCGGCCCCGGCACCGACGACGAAGAGACAGATTGAGTCACGGATAACGGAAGGCCCCTCACCCTGACCCGCCTCCGCCAAACGGCTGGCTGCGGTGGGCAAGCCCTCTCCCCCGGAGGGGCGAGGGGGGGCAGGAAAGGCAGTAAACGGGCTGGAAGCCCGTTCCACTTTTCCGGGCGGCATGACGTAATCGGAGAGGCAGAGGCCGTCCGGCTTGCGCTGACGGTGGAAATGGAAGGTGTGAAGTGCCTCTGCCCTTCCTGATTTGTCACCCTGTGCTTGTCGAAGGGTCTCTGTCGTTTTCCCGGACGACTGAGATTCTTCGCTTCGCTCAGAATGACAACTTTCCGGGGCAAACAGCTTGATGGAATTGCCGGCAGCTTCGGCGTCGAAGAATTGCCAGACGGCTTTGACCTTCATGAATTTGGCGGCCTCGGCTTTGACGTCGTCGACGAGGTTCGCTAATTCCAGCGCTTTCGGGTCGCGGGCGGCCAGCGCCTTCTCGAAATTGGATTTGAATCCGAGATGGCGGACGTACAGCATCTGGGGATTGATGTATTCCCAAAGCTCGCGGAGCTGCGGCACATCGCGCACTTTGCGGTCGGGGTAGGGCGCCGGCCGCGGCGGCAGAATCCGCACGCGTGTGCTGCGCACGGTGGTCTCGGGATATTCTTCCGCCGGCCCGGTCGCGACAGGAATGTCGCTCCTACGAAATTCCTGGGCGAGTTTATCGCGCTCGGCGGGGTCCATGAGCCGGTTCATAATGGAGAGGCCGGTCATGGCGTCCTTGCAATACACGACCACGCGCTCGTAACTCGGCGCGATGCGGGTGCGGGTAAACTTGTCGCTCAACGCCGCGCCGCCGACCAGCAACGGAACGGTGATCCCCGCCTGTTTCAGGTCACCCGCGGTGATGACCATTTGCTGGGCGCTTTTGACGAGCAGTCCCGACAAACCGATCGCGTCGGGTTTATGTTCGCGGTAGGCCTTGATCAGGTCTTCCGGCGGCACTTTGATGCCGAGATTGATGACGTTGAAGCCGTTGTTCGACAGAATGATCTCGACGAGGTTCTTGCCGATGTCATGCACGTCGCCCTTGACGGTGGCGAGGATGACCTTGCCCTTCGTCGAGTCGGCTTTCTTCTCCATGAATTGTTCGAGGTGCGCGACGGCAGCCTTCATGGCCTCGGCGGACTGCAATACTTCCGCGACAATCAGCTCGTTGGCGTTAAACAAACGCCCGACCTCCTTCATGCCGGTCATGAGCGGGCCGTTGATGATGTCCAGCGGCGCGGCTTCCTTGAGTTTTAACTGGAGGTCGTCGATCAGGCCTTCCTTCGTGCCTTCGAGTATGTAATTCGCAAGCCGACCATCCAGCGGCAGGTCCGAGGTCTTCTTCTTCACGCGGCTTTCGGCGGTGCGGAAATGCTCGTTGATCGCGGCGATGTGATGCTGGTTGATCGCCGCGCGCTGTTCGCGGGTCTGCTGCCGATAATCGTCCGGCGCATGGATGCCCGGCGGCGGACGATTCCACAGCAAATTCTCGACGAGCTTCTTCTCCGCGTCGGGGATGGTCGCGTAGCGCTCCAGTTTCTCGGCGTTGACGATGGCCAGATCGAGCCCGGCCTTCGTCGCGTGATAGAGGAACACGGAATTGATGACCTCGCGCGCGGCGGGCGGCAGACCGAAGCTGACATTGCTCACGCCGAGCACGGTCTTGCATTTCGGCAGGGCCTGTTTG
>Ga0208820_1001124_pt1 | contig 15813 bp, 10 predicted proteins | sample June2015DPH_16_5_FD_184713 | JGI IMG/M metagenome (GOLD analysis project Ga0208820, IMG submission 184713) | Peatland microbial communities from SPRUCE experiment site at the Marcell Experimental Forest, Minnesota, USA - June2015DPH_16_40... | ecosystem: Environmental > Terrestrial > Soil >...
GATGCCGGACTTCATGCAGTACATTTATTCGTGGGGCTTCCTCGCTCTAATCTGGATGTTCGCGGATGACAATAGATTCCAGATTGCAAACCAGAAGTTCACCGCAGGGTTACTTGCCCGAGCGGAGGGGCTTACTGAAGCGGAGCGAAACATCTTCCTGAACAACTGGTCTGAGCTTACAGGCAGTCAGCAACAGAAGATTCAACAAGGTAATCAAGCGCGTGGAGTTTAACGGGTGGGAGCGGGAAATCCCAGAATTTATTCTGGGATGAGAGCGACCAATTTTAGAGAGGAGGGCAAATGCTAAAAGCGTATAGATATAAAATAGAACCAAACAAGCAACAGCGTTATGCACTTGCTCGAACTCTCGATGTGTGCCGAGAACTCTACAACGATTGTTTGCAGCAACGGGAGTGGAATAGATGTTCTCGCTTTGAACAGCAAGCGGAACTGCCTGCGCTAAAGAAAGTATTTCCTGTTTATAAGAACGTATACTCCCAAGTTCTACAGTCTGTGCTGGATAGGCTCAACAAGTCGTTCAATAATTTTTTTCGTTCAGGATTTGGCTATCCCCGCTACAAGGGTGAGAACAGGTTCACTTCGTTCACATACCCGCAGGCGGGATTCTCTCTCAATGGTAAGCAACTATCACTGGCGAAAATTGGAAACATAAAAGTACGCCTAAGCAGGGAACTTCCTGCTGATGCGGTTGTCAAGACTTGCACAATCAAGCGTACCGTGTCGGGATGGTTTGCGGCTCTAATTGTCGAATGTAAACCTACCTCGCTACCAGTAAGCGAATTAGAAGTTGGAATAGATGTGGGTGTTGCGAATTTTGCTGCATTGTCCGATGGTTCGTTTGTTACCAACCCAAGATTTTATGAGAATTCTCAGAAGGAATTGAGGAGAGCACAGCGGAGAGTTTCCCGCAGAAAGAAAGGTAGTAACAGGAGACAAAAAGCAGTGGTGCTCCTCAAGAAACTGCATGAGAACATTGCTAACAAGCGTGCGGATTTTCTTCACAAACATTCGACTGCGATAGTCAAGAAGTTTGGTCTCATAGCAATAGAAGACCTCAATGTTGCAGGGATGTCGAAAGGCAATTTAGCAAAGCAGATTTTAGATGCAAGTTGGTCAACATGGAGACGGTTGCTGTTCTATAAGGCAGAATGGGCTGGTAGAACAAAGATTGCCGTACCTCCACAGTACACAAGTCAAGAATGCGACGAATGTGAGTTTATCCACAAAGAAAATAGGAAGAGTCAGGCAGAATTTGAGTGTTTAGCCTGTGGTCATACAGACCATGCGGACACCAATGGTTCCAAACGCATTCTAGCAAGAGCACGAAAACAGTTGGGCAGGATTTGCCCATCGTTCGATAACGACAGTGCTGTAGTGCTGGCGTAGAACGAGAATCCCAGACTTTAGTCTGGGTACATCAATGGTGAGGTCAAATGAGTATACCAGTTATACGCCAAACTTCCGGCGCATTTCATAGTTTCAGTAGCGTTAGTAGTGCGACACTTGATAACTCCAGCAGTCCATTTTCTAGTTCAACACTTTTAGATAATACCCTCATCTGCGTAGTTTCAGTAAGAGATTTACTAAACACTGGTGCAGTCCCTATACCGACGATAAATACGCCTACTACCCCCGGATTGACATGGACCTTGATCAACGGAATTGGTAATGAGGGTGTATTTACTGGTATTAAGACCTATGGAAGTGCAGTAGCGATCTATGTTTGCGCGAACGCCCCCGCTCTTGCGACGACTACACATACTTCGGTCACTGTCACGACAGCACCGACTACTTGTAATACCCTTGCCGTTCAAATAGAATTATACGAAATGACTGGACTTGCGGGGACGGTAGACACTAGCGCGACAGGGACGGGTACAGGAACTCCGTCCGCTCATACTGCAAATCTAGTAACAAGTGCTACAGATTTTATCCTCGTCGCTTCATATACGGCTGATGGGTCTTATTTCGCTCCGGGTTCTGGATATACGGGATATACGATTCAATACATATTGAGCCAAGCGGCGGGTAGTATTCCTACGTTATTTGGTGTATCGTCTGATGGACCGGGTGGATCACCTTATTGGTCCTGTGTAGCTGTAGCGTTTCATACTCCGAATCCTGTGCCTACGATTACTAGCATAGTATCAAACAGTGGGCCGTCTTCAGGCGGAGCTTCAGTAACGATTACGGGAACAAATTTTACATCCGGGGTTATTGTATCTTTTGGCGGCGTTGCCGCAACTGATGTGGTAGTCGTCTCTCTGACAGAGATTACGTGCGTAACGCCAGTACACTTTCCAGAGACCGTAAATGTAATCGTACAGGAATCAGCAGGTACGGCAACCCTTACGAATGGATATACATACGTTTCTTCGAAAATTCCAGTCCTATACAATTTTCAAGATGCATCCGGCAATCCCTTGTCATATGGTACGGTTACCTTTCGATTGAATACTGATGCCATGACGATAAATGGACAGCAGATTAGTGCGGGCATTCTTACGAGTTTCACACTAGACGTAAACGGGAATCTTGTAGGTTTTCTTTGGCCGAGTGACCAGATGACTTCAGATGCCATATCTCCCGATACTACGTATAGGGTACGGGCATATACCGCAGATGGACAGTTAGCGTACGAAGAGGATTTGGTCGTATTGACCCCATAGGAAAATTATGAGTGCAATGGTACAGTTGACAGGCGGACACTTCCAAGATAGCCAAGGTAACCTCCTTAGCGATGGTTATCTAAAGATGGTACTTAATAATGATGAATCAGTAAATGATTTCCAAATTTGTGCGGGAATTACTATCACTGTTCCTCTTGATGCTTTTGGAGATGTAGTTTCCTCACCGGGAATATTTGTGTGGGGTAATGATGTAATGTTACCTATAAACAGCTATTACACGGTGACCGGGTATACTTCTGAAGGTCAAATCGCCTTCGGGCCTAATAACCAGCAAATTGAAGGTACGGGAACGTTTGATCTAGGTACATGGGTTCCGAATCAGGTAATTAGTTGGTTTCCATCACTTCAAGCGGGAATTGGGGTGGAAGTAGAGGGGTCTCCGCTGAGTTCATCTACGGTCCTTGATTTGGTAAATACGGGAAACGTAACATTTACAGATAATGGAGGTGGGAGAGTTTCAGCCTCGGCATCTATACCTTTGGCTCCCGCATCACTCCCGTCACCAGATGTATCCGTATTTCATTTTTTTCAGGTATGCCCGAGTTCAATAGTACCCCCTTTCATGAATTCGATCCCCGTCCAGAGTATAGGTTATAGTGCTAACAATGCTGCAACGTTAATTTCTCCGAGTGCCAGTAACGGATGGGGTTGTAGATTTAATGCAACTAATAACAGTCTTTCGTACTTGCAAGAACCGTCATTTCCATGGGCTCTCCCTGCTCATGGGTTGAAGTTCAAGACTACGGCTCAGGTAACCGTGACTTCAGGTTATGGTATGTGGTTTATCGGTATTGTCAATGCTTGGGGAGGGGCCGTTGGGGATATTCTGGCGTCGGGTACAGATTGTATCGGATTTATCATCAACGTTACCGTTGCTGGCCCCGGAAATTTTTTTCTCATAGCGGATGTTAATGGTAGTCCAACGACAGTTGATACCCTAATACCCGTAGGTAATGGAGTTCGACATACTTTGGAGTTTACTCTGTTCGGTGGGGTGTTGACTCCTATAATCGATGGAGTAGTGCTTGGGACTAAGACCATTACTACTGGCATTCCGACGAGTACTCAGCAGATGTGGTTTTGTAATAATGCAAATGTCCCGGTTACTGGTAACACAATGGTCAGCACGTTCATCACAGAATACATGTATCTAGAGGATACAACGCCGTAAGGAAAGTAGGGTAGCCATATTTCACAAATTCAAGGTGCGGGGGGCCAACCGCAGAAACAACCGAAGTATGCCGCGATCTATACTGGGAGAATCTTCTCGGGGTTGTATACCAATCGTTCGCCGTTGCGCGGTTCTCTTCCCAGCATGTACGAGCAGTTCTATAAGCTATCGTACGGTGACGTAATGATCGCCGGGTCGAATGTCGAAGTTTCCAATCGGCTTACTTTAATCCGTAGACCGGGTACTACATCGTTCGATACCAATACGTATACAGGCATTCAATCCTTCTACGAGTTTCCGGTAAATAAAGCTGCCGCAGATGCCTTCGGTCTTATTCTCGAAGAGATTTTTACCATGGTCGCCGAGCAGGGATCGCTTAGTGCATCCCTGAACGGTGTAAAACAGAATGTATTTACTGACGCGGCGGTCACTGGCCAGACATACATGCAAGCCATCGGGAATGAATTGTATTTCTCGAATGGCGTAGATAACAAGAAGTGGCTACAGTCCCTAATCGAATGGGCACCGAATTTCCAGTTTCAAGGATCAAATGGGCTCGCGGGAACGTATCCGTTCTTCACTACGTATATGCTGACGGGAACGACTTCTCCGACTTCGAACACTCAACAGATTCAGCAGCTCATCGGTATTGCAGCCGGTACTATTACAAACGTCGCGGTAGCGTCCAATGTGCTTACGCTTACCATCAACATGGCTGCTCCGAATGCTGACACTACCAGCTATCCTTTGAAAGCCTCGGGTCTGGGTTCGTCCTTCATGCTTTGGGGGCTCTCGACCGAGACTTGGCTGAATGGGCTTATTGTTACGGCCCAAACTCCATATGTAGCGGGTTCAGGAACATGGACGTTTACTGCCGCTGTACATCATGCAGATTATTCATCCGCAGCGGATACAGGATGGATTCAGCAAATCGGAACGACTCCTATAGTCGCCGAGACTGGAAGCACACAGCCGATGTGGGGAACAAGTTACGTTTCCGTTACGAATTCACTTTATGGTGCTTCGGTTACGAATGGCGGGAATTTGGTTCTTGATGGGAATGTGCTCTGGATAAACAGAGGCTCTACTGTTGAGAATTGGGGAATTGCCGCACCGAACGCTCCTGTTACGACTTCGGACATAAACTCGACTACCGTCGGATGGCGGGCGAATACATACTATTCCGCCCCCGGTGTGTTCATCGACAGCAACAATAACATCTGGCAGGTTACAACTGCGGGTACTACTGGATCGACTGCTGCGCCATTTCTGGCATATCCTACTCCTGCACTCGGGCAACCGGTTACCAGCGGTACTGCGGTATTCAAGAACGTCGGAACGGTACTAGCCTCACAAGATACTTGGGCGGCTCATACAGCTGTAAAAGAAGGCACGTACTCAGGTGCGTATCCATGGCCGACGGCAACGCCTGAAGACGGTGCATTTCTACCCGATTGGTATACAGGCCAATTCGTAATTGCAGCGGGCAATCTGTTCATGCTCCAAAAGAACATTCCCGCGAATAACATTAACGTTCCGATCTCATGTACGTATGGCGGGGGTACAACAGGCCATATCGGATGGACGTGTCAATTCTTTAATCACTCCAATTCCCAAGTAAGTGATGACGGTACGCACGCAGGCGCATTCGATCTGAATTACAGTGGTACAGTTGGCGCTCCTGTATTGTATGGGACATCGACTCCTGCGATACCTACGGCTTCTGCAACAGGGATTACATCTATACTCTGGGACTATTTCTCGACTAATGGGCTTCAGACCCCTATGCAAGTTCCCACGATGAATAGTGCGGGAGAGGTTAACGCAGCGACACAGACTGAACCTTGGCCGGGTATGCCTAGTCAATCGGCAGGGTTTGAATTTTGCCAATATGGAAAGATACGAATTCCTGTTGACAATATGACTGTCGCATTCAATTATACGGCGAATAGCACATGCTACTTTGGAGTGGATGCCGCATCGGGAGCGACGTTAGTCAGCTTTACACAGACTCCTTCTTCTGGTTCTCAACAGAATGGGGAATCCAATCTCGCGCACATGGGAACAAGAACACTTACCGCATGGAATGGATATCCAATTCTTGCGGGAGTAAACGGTCCCGGCAATGAATACTTTTGTAGCTATACCGCTTTGATTAACTTTCCGACCGCAGGCGTATACGGCATTGAGTTCGACTATGCTCGTGCATACGGAAGTGAAGCTCATCCGCGTAACGCATTTATAGTTACGGCGAATGGTTCTCAGATTGTTCCAGAATCTGCTACGACGCAGCCATGGTTCGAAACGGTTACGAATCCGCCTACGTTTGGAAGCGCATCATGGAATCTTCTTTCTGCCCCGCAGTTTACGTATCCGGGCGTCCTTGATGACAATGCGTCTCCTAACCCTTCTCCTGCATCTTTAATAGGGGCAGTTTCTAGTTCAGGGCCGGTTAACGGGGATCAGTTGAAATGGTACAATCTCGGGCCTGTGACAGATTTTGCGGTCCAGAATCTCACTCCAGTGACTCTACCTGACGTGACGGTAATCGACTCTAATAGTAACGAAGAGATGTCGTATGAAACTGGAGTTTCGGGCGCTACTCCTCCAACATGGCAAACACTTAAAGGTAGTCTTACCGCCGATCAGATGCCGTTGCAATGGCTTAATCTAGGCTCAATTCCCCCAATTACTCCGGGGTTAGGCGAGATTTCCGCGACATCCGCGCAAGGATGGCTGTACTGGATTGCGCTCGTAAACACGCTCGACAACACCGTATCCAACGTAAGTCCGGTCAGTCTCGGTACAGGACCGATTACGAATGGTAATATTACAATTCCAGCGGGATCGGGTCTTCCTGCGGTAATTGATCCACAGGCAGATTACGTGGCGATATTTAGGTCTACGGATGGCGGGTCTATCCCGCTACTCATTCCGGGTCTCGGGAACTCATATTGGACGGTTCCACTTACGCAATATATCCAGAATGGGTATATCGACACAACCCCCGATATCGATCTCGATGAATTGATCGAAGGTGCACAGGCGGGCGAGAATACTCCACCGCTTCCCGGCGTTGCCAATCTGACCTACCATTTAGGTAGAGGATTTTATAGCATTGGGAATACTGTATACTATACGTCTGGATCATCCAGTCCGTCAGGAAACGGCACAGGTACGGGTCCTCTGAGCAGTGATGTACTACCGTCTCGTGTAGTCCGGCTCGTCCCACTCTCCATAGGTATACTAGTTTTGACGATCTCGGATATATACATAATCGGAGGAAACGGGACGACTAATTCCCCAATCCTCCCTGCGGTTCCATATTTACAGGGTGTTGGGTTGGCGAATTACAACGCACTGGACATCGATGGGACGTTGATTGGATTCTTTACGACCGATAAACAGTTCGTAATCCTAGACCCCAGCGCGGGACTTAGCTATGTCGGCTATCCCATTGGCGATCAATTCCGCCAGAATAACGGGAAACCGGGCACCTCTTGGGATACTACAAAAGTATATGTCGCATGGTATACTAATGGTGAAGATCAAGGATGGTTCGTCGGTGACGGCCAATTTGGTTGGTATAAACTGATTAACACGCCATCTCCCGAAAGTGGGATATGCTGGAGTCCGTTTTCTACTATCCAAGGCGGAATAGGTGCGATTGCATCGGTTCAAACATCTCCGGGCGTACACAACCTTTTGATAGGATCGAATGCCGGAAACATACTGTATCGGTATTTGAATGCTAATACTGATGAAGTATCGCTCAGTTCTGTAGGCGTTCCGTACCCTGCATATGCAGTATTCGGATCGTACATACTCGCGCTGCCCGGACAAGTGGCCAAGGTTGGATTCATTACTACTGATTCCGTAAACGTTGGTTCTCCTATGGTAATCGGCTTGCTTGTAGATGAAGCCCTTCCGTACTATAAGGGATCGTTCGACATTCTCAAGAAGTGGGAATATGACCCGCCGACATTGAAGCCAAGCAAGTCGATTCTTTCACAGAGATTCTATCTGTCGGATGATCCTGACGAAGCAGCTTATTGCAGACATCTTCAGTTAATGGTGCAATGGCCATCAGAGAACGCCCCCAATGAATTACAGAGCTTCTCATTGTGGGGAGCCTATGAGGTGGAGCAATAATGCCCGCTTTATCGGATACGCTTAGAAAAGATTCCCCAGCGGGGTTTGTTCCAGCGACATCCCCGCTGACATTACCTCCCGTGCAAGCAATGCCCGGACAGACGAATAGTTTTAAGGTCAATCCGTGGATACGAAGTCCAATACCCCCGACTAACGCTGGGCCGGACACACTACGTCAGTTCAACGATGGGGATGCAAACGTTCCTCGCCGTAGACTCCTTCCTCTTCCGTCTACCGTTACGGGTTCTGGGAGTGGGTCTACAGTAAATAATACTACGGTCATAAGCGCACCGTCATCGGGCGCTAGTAGCGCTAGTATAAGTTTGACCGCACAAACGGTAACGTATATATCACCTTTGTTGAATTCTGGGAATTCTAGTTATTCAGCATTGACCATTCCCTCGAAATCGTTTCAATTGATTTCGTGTAATGCGTCTGGGCCTTGTGAAATTAGATTATACGGAACTTCAACCGCTATGGCAGCCGACGCGGGAAGACAAAAGTATGCACCACCGGCTGCTGAACTTGCTAACAATATTATTACGGATTTGGTACTAGACACGGCCCCTTATATTTGGAATTGGCAGAACAGGATAGGAGCGAATTCGAACACGCCCCAGACGACGAACCTGTACATCGCCGTGACCAACCTTTCAGGTCCGACGATGGTTCAAGTAAATATTACACTACTTCCCTTGGAATCGTAAGTTGTAATAGTATAAGGAGTTTAACGATGACGCTTATCACGGGTGGGAGATTTTCCGATTTTGCAGGAAATCCAATCGCAAACGGCACCTTAAAGGTTCGATTGGGCCAAGACGTAAATGCCATCGATGGAACCATCGTAGGAGCCGGATGGCTCGCATCGGTACCTCTCGATTCAAACGGCAATGTAACACCCTTTCAACTATGGAGTAGCGCCGAAATAAATCCAAGTGTCCCATATCGTTTCAAAGTGTTTACGCCAGCGGGCCAAGAAGTATTTAACCAAGAGATATTCGTACTTGATGGGCCAACTTTTGATCTGGGCGGTGCGAGTTATGCAACAATAAGTTATTAGGAAGCCCAAGGAAATCATGATCGTAACCCAAATAATCAGTTCAAAACCATTTACGGATTGTGTCGGAGGGGTAAATTCCAACGGATATCTTACCTTCGCTTTGAGTACTTCTTGTTCTGTAACCGACGGTTCTGCCATGATTGGGTATGCAGAAGTCACCCTTCAGTTGGATTCCAATGGACAGGTAATTACCACCCCACCCCAATTCTTATGGGCCAATGATATACTCTTGCCGCCCAATTCTTATTACATAGTCACCGGGTATAGCGCCAATGGACAACTCGTCTGGGGTCCGAACTACATAACTGTCACGTCCGGGGGAGTAGGGGGCGGCGTTTTCGATCTGTGCGTGCCGTGGGGTTCGAGTCTGGCGTTTACCTACATCATAGATGAAGTTTACGATTTCCTCGTCGATGAACTAGGCGTTGATTACTACATTTTAGGTTAATTCAGAAGCAATTAGGAGAATCATGAGTACTATCAAACTCAGTCAATTAAATCAAGGCTCACCAAGCCAGTTGGGTAGTGATTATGCTGTAACCGTACGTGGAGGGTCTGATGTCCTCGTTTCAACAGGGTCGTTAGTTTCTCATGTCGCCCCTACTGTTTGGAGCAGCGGGGTTACCTATTATCCGGGGCAACTTGTAGCTATAAACGATAATGTCTACTCGTGCATCCTTGAGAACACTAATGAACCGCCCCCAAACGCCACCTATTGGACATTGATAGGCCCTGCTACGCTGGACGCATTGAGCGACGGTTCATCGTATGCCCGTACATTGGCTATTTCATTAGAGGCAGGCGTTCCGTACACTTTCCTTGGAGCATGGAGCAGTGCAACCAGTTATGTAGTCGGGCAAGAGGTAACATATCTCGGTTCCTACTGGATTTGTGTAGCAAACAATTCCAATTCTGCACCCTCACAGTCGAATACGAATTGGGGGCTAGAAGGAACTGCCGCCTTGTTGATGGGGGCATGGTCTAATAGTACAGCATATGTGGAGGGAAACCAAGTTTCATATGCGGGAAATATCTATTCCTGCATTAAAGCAAATACAGACGAAGGTGTGTCAAATAGTACGTATTGGACGCTGTTAGGGCCGGCGAATTTGGACGCTGTAACCGACGGGTCTACATATGCCCGTACGCTCGCCCTTGGTCTTGAATTGGGTGTACCTTTTACCTTTCTAGGGGCGTGGTCATCCGCAACAAGTTATCTAGTGGGACAGGAAGTTACCTATCTTGGTGCGTACTGGATAGCGGTAGTCGCGAATTCCAATAGTGCGCCTAGCCAATCGAATACGAATTGGGGCCTTGAGGGGACTGCGGCTCTTTTGTTAGGCGCATGGTCAAGTTCTACTGCATACGTTGAGGGTAATCAAGTTTCATTGGCAGGGAATCTTTACTCTTGTATTCTGGCGAATACAAATCACACACCACCGAACGGAACCTATTGGTTGCTAGTTGGCCCGCAGAATCTTGATGCACTTGGAAATGGTTCTACATACGCAAAAGTTCTTGCATCAGCCCTGACCAACGGTATTCCTACACCATTCACAGGTGTATGGAGTAGTTCTACTACATATTTGCCCGGACAAGAATGTACATATACAGGTTCCTACTGGGTTTGCCTTGTCCAATGCCTTAATTCTGCACCTTCGACCGGCAATACGAACTGGCAGCAAGTGGGTACGGTCGCAAACCAATTCCAAGGAGCTTATAATAGCGGCGCAGCCTACCTCGTAGGGAATGAAGTGACATACGGAAGTCCCGCAGGACTTTATATCTGCATCGTAAACTCTACAGGTAATGATCCAACCAATGGCAGTTATTGGCAAGAGATCGCTACGCCCAGCACGGCTAACTATCTAGGAGCCTATGACAATGGCACCGCTTACGTCACCGGAAACCAAGTTTCATATCAGGGTTGTTTTTGGGTCTGTGTCTCTAATAGTACAGGCAATGCCCCTTCGACTACTTCGGGTTACTGGACATTACTAGGTACGTCCACGATCATGCTGGGTGCTTGGAGCAGTGGTACGGCGTATGTTCAGGGGAATCAATGTACCCTTGTTGGGAACGTTTATCAATGCGTTGCCGCGAACACAAATCAAGAACCACCCAATGCTGTATACTGGCAACTAATCGGCCCTGCAAATCTTGATGCGATTATTGACGGGGACACATATGCTCGTACTCTTGCTCTTTCCTTAGAGAACGGTGTTCCTTTTACGTATCTCGGGGATTGGTCATCGGCTACAAGTTATCTAGTCGGTCAAGAAGTAACATATCTTGGTGCGTACTGGATTTGCGTAATTAACAATTCCAACTCCGCTCCTAGCCAAGCGAATGCCAATTGGGGAATTGAGGGCAGTGCTGCTTTACTTATGGGTGCATGGAGCAGCAGTACGGCTTACGTTGTGTCCAACCAAGTTACTCTAGCGGGGAATGTCTATTCCTGCATTGAAGCAAATACGAATGAGACGCCGCCGAATAGCACATATTGGCAATTACTAGGGCCTGCGACACTTGACGACATTCAGGATGGCAGTTCTTATGCACGCACTAAGGCTCTGGCATTGAACAATGGCGTTCCATATACTTATTTAGGGGACTGGAGTAGTGCAACGTCTTATGTTGTAGGCCAAGAAGTTACTTATCTTGGCGCGTACTGGATTTGTATAGTGAACAATTCCAATTCCGCACCGACGCAAGCAAATACAAATTGGGGTCTAGAAGGAACCGCAGCACTGCTAATGGGCGCGTGGTCAAGTTCTACCGCATATGTAGTAGGAAACCAAGTCTCATTGGCTGGTAACATCTATTCCTGCGTTGAAGCGAACACGAATCATACACCACCGAATGCTACGTACTGGACGCTGATGGGGCCTGCGACACTAGATGCAGTGACAGACGGGTCTACATATGCGCGAACAAAATCTGTAGCGCTTACCGCTGGAATTCCGTATACATATCTGGGTGCTTGGTCATCCGCAACAAGTTATCTCGTGGGCCAAGAAGTAACATATCTTGGAAATTACTGGATAGCGGTAGTCGCGAATTCAAATTCTGCACCCACAACTACGAATACAAATTGGGGTCTAGAAGGAACTTCAGCACTGTTGCTAGGCGCGTGGAGTAGCAGCACGGCATATGTCGTAGGAAACCAAGTTTCGTTGAGCGGGAACATTTACTCCTGTGTACTGGCGAACACAAATGAGACGCCGCCAAACGGAACTTATTGGACTTTGATGGGTCCGGCAACGCTTGATGCCGTGACAGATGGGTCTACGTATGCCCGCACGCTTGCTGTTTCTCTTTCATCCGGCGTCCCATACACCTTTCTTGGTGCATGGTCGTCTGCAACGAGTTACCTCATCGGACAGGAAGTTACATATCTAGGAAATTACTGGATTTGTGTAGCAAACAACTCCAATTCGGCTCCGACTCCGACGAATACGAATTGGGGGCTTGAGGGCACATCGGCAATGCTGCTAGGCGCGTGGAGTAGCAGCACGGCATATGTCGCTGGAAATCAGGTAACCCTGAGTGGGAATATCTATTCTTGCATTCTTGCGAACACGAACAACACGCCGCCGAATGCTACATACTGGACGCTGATGGGACCTGCGAATCTCGATTATCTGGGAGATGGCTCTAGTTATGGAAAAGTGTTGTTAACGGCGACGACAGATGGAAGTGTAGACCCTAGTAAATCGGGCGTGCTGGTAAAAGGTTCTCTTTTCCCTGCGATGAGCACGGTCATCAAAGCGACGGCAACACCAACGACGGTAACACTTACTACTTCGCCGTCGGCTTTTATCGCAAGGGCTGATGGAACGATCACACTTATCGGGAGTACGTCGCAAGAGGTAACTGGGCTTGTTACCGGAAACACCTACGGATTCTATCCCTATTGGGATGAATCAACTTCAAAATTGAAATGGGTAGCAGCATCAGATGCACCAATTCCCAATATGGCTGGCGTTGAGTTTACAGCAGCATCCTCACAATACGTGGAAATGGGCGCAACGATGTCCTCTCCTACGAGCGCCGGATTCTCCATAGAATGTTGGTTCTCGGGCACGGGAGGATACCGTCAAAGTATCCTCGGAATGACCACAACCCAGAACTATACGGGCACCCCTACTACGTGTTATATGTGGTTGGAGGTAAGTTCTACCGGCCAAGTGATCTTCGGTTGTAAGTCAACGACTGGTTATGAATCACTTGTCACCACACTTGCTGGCAGCGGTGTATTGGATGGCAGTAAGCACCACATCGTTGTGACTGCTGTGGGTGTTCAGTATAGCATTTACATTGATGGTGCATATGTTGCAAGCGATAATACGGGATATACTATTTATACTACTGCAAACAATTACTACATGCATATCGGTTATGATTTCATTACAGGTGGCAGCGGAGTGTTTGCTGATGGAACGATTTCCCATGTGGCATACTATCCAACACCGTTGGTTCAGGGACAAGTTATGAGCCATTGTCAAGCAATGACAAATATTAACCTCACTACTTATGCCGCTGAAGTTGTATATGATGGGGCAACTCATTACTGGAAAATGACGGAAACATCTGGTACGTCTGCCGCTGATTCTATTGGCAGTATTACCGGAACTTATGTTGGCAGTCCTACACTCAATTATTCTTTACCCGCAATTTTCGTAGCAGGTTCACCACAAATTGCATGGCCGTTCCTTTCCTCAGTTGGCGGCGGTTACGGAATTGCAAGCATCCTTGCCCTGCAAGCGCAAGTTGACCAGTCTCACATTCCACTTTCAACAGGCAGCGTGATGGCGACAACCCCTGCCAGTGGTACTGCCGTTACTTGGAGCGGAGGAACAGGACAAGCGTTAATGGAAGTTCAAGCACCAACCTCGGACTAATTACCCGAGCGTAATGATTGTAGGAGGAATATGGTTACGAGCAGACCGTTGGAACTTCTAGACCTTCCGATGTTACAGAGGGCTCTAGATCAGGATACATATGAGCACGCGACCTCGCCAGAGTATACGCAGGATAACGTCTACTCTGAAGTATATGAGGATGAAGAAGGTCCGATAGGCGTTCTGCGGTATAGCAAGACGTTACGCCTTGTCTGTGTATGGTGCCATAATGATGACAAGAAACGGAATGCCGCTGCTACCATTCAGTCAATCAAGGATGCCGTAGCCAAGGCGAAAGCCAGTGGGTATACCGAAATAATTTTTAACACGGAATCACCGACCTTCGCAAACTTTTGCGTAAACGTTCTCGGATTCAAAGAGAATAAAGGCGAATACATAAAGTACGTAAGCTAGGAGATAATATGTGCGGTACACAATCGCAGACCCAGGCGGCTGCGGCTCAACAGAGCGCGTTTACTAGTTCGATGATTAGTGAGGGATCGCAAGTCTTCGGCAAGGATAGTAGCGTATTCAATGCTATGAGTAATGCCTATAGTCAAATTCTTGCGGCGGGTCCATCTCAGCAAGGATGGTCTGCGGCTCAACAGAGTGCGGTTAATTCTCAAATTATCAATCAGGCGGCTGTCGCCAATCGGAATATCGCGTCTGCGGTCGGTAATCAGCAAGCGGCTCTCGGCGGAGGGAATGTAGTCCTGCCTTCAGGTGCATCGTCTGCATTGAACGCGTCTATCGCGGAGCAAGTTGAAGCACAGAAGAGTGGCGCACTTACCCAAGCTCAGATCGCGAATTATCAGCAAGGTAATCAGAATTGGTTGGCAGCAGGAAGGGGATTACAAGCAGCTCCGAGTGTATTTGGCAATATGTCAGGATTCAATCAGGCAGCTCAAACGGGCCTTAACGCTAACATGGCGAACGCACAAGCAGCAGATGCCGCATCCAATTGGTGGGTAAAGCCTGTTGAGGGCGCAGTAGGCGCGGGGTTGAGTTTGGCGACTGGCGGGATGGTTCCTGCGAATGTGTTTACAGGCGGCGGTACTACCGGTAGTAGTGGCGGAAGCCCTTTATCGGGTTTTACTAATATGTTTAGCGGAGGAGGTAGTACCCCTCTTGCAGTAGGAACTCCTCAATACATGCCCTTAACTACAGGAACTCCGGGTAGTGCTGGCGGAATTGAAGGGGCACCGCAAATGGATTTATCAGGCAACATAGTCGGATCATAGGAGATATATGGGTAACCCGTCAGTAATACCAGATTTGAGTAACACGCCCGTTGTCGGCACCGGTATGCCCGGTGGCGGCAATAATCCGACCATGCCTAATGTGATGCCGCCTACGGCACCTCCTGTTGGTACGCCTGGAGTGCAACCAAATCAGCCACAGGCACAAGCGAATACGCCTAATGCCCCTGCTCAGGCACCCGCCGATAACTCACCTGCTGCACAGCATGCGGGAATTTTCCATAAGGTACTTGGCATGCTTGGCGGTGGAATGAATCGTCCTCAAGTTGATGCACAAGGTAATCCTATCATGAATCCAGATGGCACGGTGCATATGGCTCCTGCCTCTGCAAAGCAATTGGGGATGGGCATACTCGCCGGGGCGATTAGTGGTATGGTCGCGGGTATGGCAACTCCTACGAAATATAACCAAGTTGCGCCGGGGAGATTCCAGCCCGACTATTCGGGCAGTTTCGCCGCCGGTGCTAACGCAGCACAGAAGTTCACTCAGGAAGGTGCTCAAACGGAAGCCCAGAAAAAAGAGGACGATATCAAGTCTCGCCAGTTTGCGACTATG
>Ga0208820_1001125_pt1 | contig 15803 bp, 9 predicted proteins | sample June2015DPH_16_5_FD_184713 | JGI IMG/M metagenome (GOLD analysis project Ga0208820, IMG submission 184713) | Peatland microbial communities from SPRUCE experiment site at the Marcell Experimental Forest, Minnesota, USA - June2015DPH_16_40... | ecosystem: Environmental > Terrestrial > Soil >...
TTCGATACTCGAATCGGATAGATTGGCGATCCAGACCGGGGAGGCGGTGCCGCCGCGGTAGTGCTTCAGACCGCGCTGCGCCTCCCAAGCTTCCTTGAAATTTGTAAATGGTACGTACGCCAGATGCGTGCCGCCCGGCGAATAGGAGCCCTCTTCCGCCATGGGCAGGGGCAGTTCTACAGGAAGCCCTCCTTCGACGCTGACTATGAACAGGCGGTTAAAGCGTGAATAACTGTTCCGCTGCGAGCGAAACAAGATGCACTTACCATCAGGCGTCCAACCCACCACCTGGTCTCGCCCGGGATGTGTCGTCAGCCGCCTGGGAATACCCCCGGCCGCGGGAATGACGTACACGTCCTCGTTGCCGTCGTACTCTCCGGTGAAGGCGATGAGCGAGCCATCGGGCGCAAAGTATGGGTCAGTCTCGATCCCAACATCGCTGGTGAGGCGCCGGGCCTCGCCGCCGCTGCGGTCAACGATCCACAGGTCTCCGCCATAGCTGAAGGCAATCTGGGTCCGGCTCACCGCCGGTTTGCGCAGCAGCATTGGAGCGCTGGTTGAGTCGCCTTTCACCAAGGGCGCGAAAAACAAAAAGATCACGCATAACAGCATAGGGTTGAATGAGGCGAACATCTGAGGACTGCGGAAGGTGAAACGCATGATGACCTCCTCGGTCAAAGAAAACGGGTCTGAGATTTCCATTTGTGACTTTGAAAGCGGCGCCACAAGTTGCCTTTCAGCGGTTGATCGAATAGTTCTCTCGACCTTGGTCCACTATCTTTCGAGCCGCCAACTATACAAGATCCAGATTAAGGCGCGTTTCAACGGCGCGGCATACGAACCACCGCTACCAAACCTTGCACACATCGGCGACGGGTTTCACCATCGGCTGGCTTGGTTTGCAGGAGAATGCCTCCGCGAACTCAGGCATGTTTACCACGACTCCGTTGATGCGGTAGCGCGCGGGCGAATGTTCGTCGGTCATGGCGCGCATGCGCAAGTCTTCGGGACGTTCATTGGAGCAGTCCCACTGCGCGAACCCTACGAAGAAGCGCTGCTCCGGGGTCAGGCCGTCGATGGGCTGAAGCTTCTTGTCTCTGGTCCCATCCTTCCACGCGACGTAAGCAAGAATCTCGCCACCCAGATCGGCGACGTTTTCGCCCAGGGTCAGCTTGCCGTTGATGTGAACATCGTCCACCGCGACATATCCTGAATATTGATCCTCCACGCATTTAGTGCGGGCGTCGAACTTCTCCCGGTCTTCTTTGGTCCACCAATTCTTCAGATTCCCCTTGGCGTCAAATTGGCTGCCCTCGTCGTCAAAGCCGTGGGTGAGTTCGTGACCGATGGTGCCCCCGGTGTCTCCATAGTTGGGAGCGTCATCCATTTTCGGATCGTAGAGGGGCGGCTGCAGCACGCCGGCGGGAAAGTTGATGTCGTTCATCTGCGGATTGAAGTAGGCATCCACGGTGGGAGCGGAAATGTCCCATTCGCCGTGGTCGACGGGTTTGCCGATTTTGTTGATCTCGCGGTGGCTCTCGAACTGATGTGCGCGCTCGACGTTACCGGCAAAATCGTCGCGCACGATCTTCACTGAGCTGTAGTCGCGCCAATGATCGGGATAGCCGATCTTGTTGCGGATTCCCGCCAGCTTCGTCAGCGCCTGCTGTTTGGTTTCCGGGCTCATCCAGTCGAGCGCCTTGATGCGCGCGCCCATGGCGTCTTCGATGCGCCGCACCATATCGAGCGTGCTCTGCTTGAGTTCGGGGGAGAAGACTTTGGCCACATACACCTGGCCCAGTGCCTCGCCCAAGTCATAGTTGACGTACTGCACGCAGCGTTCCCAGCGCGGCTGCATCTCTTTCGCGCCCCGCAAGTACTTGCGGTAGAAGTCGAAGTTTTCCTCGACGAATTTCGAAGAAAGGTACGGGGAAGACGTGTCGGCCACATGGAAGCGCAAGTAGGATTTCCAGCTGTCGATCGATTCCGAAGACAAGAGCGCGTTGAGTTCCTTGATAAACTCAGGCGCCTCGACGTTGAGAATGGCAAACTCCGGATATTGCGTCTCGTGGTAGTAAGCCAGCCAGTCAAAGTTGGGAGCAAGCTGGATGAGATCGGCGACCTTCATTTTATGGACCAGCTTGTGAGGATCGCGGCGCTCGACCCGAGTGAGCGAAGCCTTGGCCATGGCCGTTTCCAGACGCAAGACGGTCTGAGCGTTCTGCTTAGCGGCAGCCGGGCTGTCGCCGATAAGCGCGAACACTCGCTGCACATGTTGAAGGTAACGCTCGCGCGTTTCTTTCGACTTGGCGTCGTCTTTAATGTAGTAGTCGCGATCGGGCATGGCGAGGCCGCCCTGATCCACGTCAGCGATTAGACGCTCGGAATCGTCCGGGTCTTGCGTCGAGCCAGCCGAAAAAAGCAAGGACCCGTTGTAGGAATACCGGTAGTAGATCAACTGCAGCCGCGCCAGGAGCGGAGTAAGTTCTTTAGCTGACTTGAGCTGCGCAATCGCGTCGAGTTCCTGCTGAATCGCTGCGAGTCCACGTTTTTCTACCAACGCTTCGTCCATGCAGGCCGCGTAGAAGTCGCCGATCTGCTGGGTTACGGCATTGCGATGCGCATCCCGCTGGGCCGCTTGTTCCAGCATGCCGTGGAGAAAGATCAGGTTGTCCTGATAGAGCTTGGCGTAAACCGACCATGAAGTCTGATCAGGCGGGATCGGGTTTTTCGTCTGCCAACCGCCGCAGGAATAACGGTAGAGATCCACGCAAGGATCGACGGATTTGTCCATCGACGAAACATCTAGACTGGGGCTGTAGGGCAAGGCTGCGTCAGAAGACGGCTGCGGGGATGGGGTTTGAGCATTTGCAAGCGATAGAACGACCAGAAGCAACAACAGGAATGCTGCGTGTCCGCGCATATTCACCTTGGACGAGAGAAGTAAGAAAAAGTCATGGAAAAGCCATGGTATTGGACCGATTTCCCCAATATCAAGCGCCTGGCGCCGGAATTCTGCAAATCGCGAGGCGTGCTGCGATCAAAAGGGTGTCGTCGGGAAGCGGTTCCTTCGGATCGCGGGCCATGCGGAAGGAACCGATAACCTCTGGCTCTACTTTCCGATCCCAGGGCCCCCGAATCGAGCGTCAGAACTAGGATCAGCCGGGAAATGTGGGTTAAGATGCTAGGGCCCACACAACGGGGTGCGCCATGTTGATTCCGGCTTCACCGAAGAAACTGGCAGGCCGCTACGAGGTCAGGGAGATCCTCGGCCAGGGCGGCATGGGCCTCGTCTACCGGGCCTACGATACCGTCGTGCGCCGTGAAGTAGCGGTCAAGACCATCCTCGACATTCCCGACCCGGCCTCGCTTCAGTTGTTCTACAAGGAGTGCGACGTGCTCGCCTCCATGAGCCATCCCAATATCGTCGAGATCTTCGACATCGGAGAATTCGAGGAAGAGGGCAAGAAGAAGCCCTACTTCGTTATGCCGCTACTCCCCGGCACCACGCTGGAATATTTCATCCGCAAGGCCAGCCATCGTCTAACGGTGGAGCGCACGATCGACATCATTTCCCAGGCCTGCCGCGGCCTGCAGGCGGCACACGAACGCGGTCTGGTTCATCGCGATTTAAAGCCGAGCAACATCTTCGTGATGGAAGACGACTCGGTGAAGATCATCGACTTCGGCGTCGCCCACATGGCCGATGCCCATACCACTCGGGCGCAAAAAGGGACGCTGCTCTACATGTCTCCAGAGCAGATCGAATTGAAACCGCTGTCCCCGGCCTCCGACATCTTTTCCCTCAGCGTGGTCTGCTATGAAGCTATGACGGGCCGGAACCCGTTCCAGCGCGCCCGAGCCGATGAGGTGGTCGACGCGATTCTCCGTCAGATACCGCCTCTGGCGGCAGAATTGAATTCCACCATAAGCCAGCCCGTCAGCCGCGTACTGCACAAAGCCATGGCCAAGCAATCCTGGCACCGTTTCGCGAGTGCCCGCGAATTCGGCGACACCCTCAACAAGGCACTGCGCAACGAGCCCATCGAGTTTTTCGATCCCGAGCGTACCAGGCCACGGCTGCAGCGCGCCACCAAAGCCCTGGAAGACGGAGATTTTCAGTTTGCCGGAGAGATTCTGGGCGAACTGGAAGCCGAGGGCCATATGGACAATTCCATTGGCTCTCTGCGCCGGCAACTCGACGGCGCCGTCCGGCGAAAAACACTGTCGCAGTTGCTCGAGGCCGCTCGGGCACGCTTTGAAGAAGAGGAAGATCCGCTGGCTCTCCAGAAGTTACAGGAGGCGCTGCAAATAGAACCGGACAACGCCACCGCGTTGGCCCTGAAGAGCAAGATTGAAAACCGGCGCAGCGAACGCCAGATCGACAACTGGTATCGCCTGGCCCGGCAGCACATCGACAATAACGCTTACGGACATGCTCGCGAGGCTTTGCAGAATGTTCTTCAACTCCGCCCGAAGGAGGCCCGCGCGCTCCAGTTGCTGGCGGAAGTCGGCCGCCAGGAACAGGAATACAAGAAACTCCGCCAGGAGAAAGAAAGACTCCATCGCGCCGCCATGGACGCCTGGCATAAGGGCGATGTAAGCAGCGCCCTCGCCAAACTCGGTGTGGTGTTGGACCTCGATCGGCGCGCCCCGGATTCTGTCAATCTCGAGAGCGGCGCCACCTATCAGAGTTTTTACAACGAGGTGCGCTCCGAACACGACGCCATGAACACTGCCTATGCCGAGGCGCGGAGACACCTCACCGAGCGCAACTTCGGCAAGGCCATGGTTGCGTGCCAGGCATATTTGGCCAAGTATCCGAACAATGCCATCTTCCAGGCTCTCAAATACGACATCGAGGAGCACCAGCGGCAGGAGCGCTCGGCTTTCATTGCTTCCGTAGATCGCCAGGTAGAAGCTGAACCGGACCTCGACAAGCGCGTCAACATTCTGCGAGAGGCGCTGGATCTGCATCCCGGAGAATCGCATTTTGAAGGCGCGTTGCGCTTGGTGCAGGACAAACGCGACCTGGTCAACTCCATCGTAGCCCGGGCACACCTCCACGAAGAACAGGGATCGTTCGGCGATGCCCTGAACGATTGGGAAATTCTACGCATTATCTACAGCGAGTATCCGGGGTTAACGTTCGAAATTGAGCGCCTGCAGAAGAGACGCGACCAGCAGATCCGGATCGAATCCAAAACCCGTCTGGTCGAACAGATCGACACCTGTTTGCATTCCAGCGACTACGCTCGCGCGCTGGATCTGTTGCAAGAAGCAGCCGCCGAATTTCCCAACGACGCAGAATTAACCGAGCTCGGGAAGCTTGCCCAGGACGGCGTGAAGCGAAAAACCGAAGCCCACCGCCTCATGACTGAAGGCCAGGAGTTGTGCGCGCGGCAGAAGCCTGCCGAGGGAATCAAATTGCTGCGTGAGGCCTACGATCTGGATGAAAACAATCCGATATCCCGCGCCGTTTTGGCCAATGCCCTGGTCGAACACGCCCACTCCACGGTGGAAAACGATTGGCGGGAAGCCGAGAAGCTGGCACGGGAAGCACTCGACTTAAACCCGGGGCATCCCATGGCCAAGACCATTCGGACCCTGATCCTCGACAAAAAGCGGGAAACCTTCATCGCGGAATGTGTTTCGCAGGCGCGCAAGCTGCAGACTGCCGCCGATCTGGCCGGGGCCTTAGCCCGGATCGAAGAGGGATTGTCCGTTTATCCGCGCGAGTCCAGGTTGATTCAGATTCAGGAGACCGTCCAGCGCGACCTGCAGATCCAGCGCCGCCAAACACGGCGCCGCGATCTGGAAGAGCTGCGAAGTATGGAGAGCGAAATCGATGCCGCCACGGATGACGCCTCCAAGCAGGCCTTAGGGGAACGAGTGCGAGCTGTGGCGGACAAGTATTCGAACGATGCTGAAGTCCTGTCCGTTGCCAATGGCCTTCTGCGCCGCCTGGGTGTGCCCGAAGTGAGCCAAGAAAGTTCGATTGAGTCGACCGGGGGCCTAAGCCCAACCCTGACGTTCCACACTCCGCCAACGAGTCCGCCCAAATCTTCACCGCCCGGGACAGAAACAGAAACAATGACGAGTAATGTTCCGGTCCCTCCGCCCGTGGTTGATGTAGAGGGCGCCCCGCCGCCGGTTTCGCCAAGTCCACCGCTCCCTCCGCCGGCACAAGTCACGGCTTCCGCGGTCAAGCCTCCTGTGCGCGCGCCCAAAACCACATCTCCATCTTCCAATCTCAAGCAGCCCGCGAGATCACCGCAGCGTTACACAACGGCTATCTTCGCCTCTGTCGCCGCAATAGTCCTGGTAGCAGTGATCGTTCTCTTCGCGCGAAAGCATCACGCGACACCCATCACCCAGATCCCCGAAGCGGCTCCTAGCGCCTCGGCCCCGGCGACGCCACCTCCCGAACTGGCGCTACCAGCGCTGAAACTGTCTTCCGACACCGGCACGGGAAAAGTGACATTCGATGATCAGCCGCCTGCGGAATTTCAGGATGGACAGTGGACTCTCGACAATGTACCCGCCGGAGAACACAAGCTGAAAATTGATGGCCCGCGGGGTGGAGCATCCTTCACCTTCTCAACCGAAGCGGGGGCGGTTCCCGCCGTGAACGGATCCATCGTTTCCCATGGTGTGCTGGCTGTCGCTGTCAGCAGCATGGCCGCCAGGGTGCACGTATACTCCAGTGATTCTTCCACCAAAGTCAGCCTCGATGGCCAGGTTCCGCTCGACGTGCCTCAGGACGGTCTCGATCTTCCATCCATCTCCGCCGGGCCTCACGAATTAGCCGTGACCCGCGGCAGCGATCAGCAACAGTACAAACTCGACATTAATGCGGGAGCGGCGCCCACGCTAACCGCCTTCCTCGAATCCGGACAGAATCTGGGCGCGCTCGTGGTGGTTACCGGTGAGGAGAACGCGAAAGTGTTTCTCAACGGGAAACCTCAGCCGCAACTCACGCAGGGCGGCCAATTGCGTATCTCGAATCTCGAACTCAAAGAATACGTTGTACGAGTCTCCAAGAACGGATTCCAGGACGTTCCCGAACAAAAGATCCGGCTTCGCGAAGGCGAGCCACCCAAACTGATTTTCAACCTGCAACCCATCCCCAATTTGGCTTCGCTGAAGATCCAGGGAGCAGTTCCGGGAGCCGCAGTTCTGATCGACCAAACTCCTGTGGGAACGGTTCAGCCTGATGGAACGCTCACCGTGGCAACCGTCAATCCAGGAGACCACATCGTCGAACTGCGCAAAGCCGGATTCAAGCCCAAGCAGATCAAGCAACACTTCGTCGTTGGAGCAGCGGTGTCCCTGGCGGCTGCGGAGGTGGCATTGGACGCCGCGCCGGGCGAGTTAAGAATTACGTTCACGCCTGCCGATGCTCAGGTGACGCTCACCAAAGCGGGCGAGACTCCCACCAAGGTAAGCAATGGGGGCGCGCTGAGTTTGTCAGCCGGTTCCTACCTTCTCACCGCGAAAGCTGCCGACAACTTTAACTTTACGCGCTCGTCGGTGGTAGAAGTCATCGCCGGCCATTCCAAAAATTTGGATTTGTCTCTCGCGCCCAGCGGCATGTCCAAGTGGAACGACCCGGCAGGGTGGAAGGAGGAGAAAGGTTCGTTCGTTCATAAGGGCGGGGACTTCGTGATGTACGGCGTATCTCCCACCTCAGGTACATTTGTTTTTTCCGCCATGCTCGCCAAGGGGCATCGCCTGCAGTGGGTGCTCAACTGCATCGACGTCAACAACTATGTCCTCTTCCAAATGGACGACAATAACTTCTACCGCACCGTAGTCCGAAACGGTCAGAAGGGGGACGAGATCAAAGTTTCACACAAGGGTGACAAGAAGAGTTTCCGCACTCTCCAGATCCGCGTGGGACCGAATGAGATCACCCACCAGATCAGGCAAGGAGATAGCTGGGTGGTTCTGGATCGCTGGACTCAGCCCGGCAGCAATCTAAGCCTGGGCAGGTTCGGTTTTTATATTCCCGGCAATGACCAGGTCGCGCTCTCCAGCTTCGGCCACTATGTTGACTTGAACACGCGGTAGCCGACGCGGGAGTTCCTCCAGCATCTTTTCGCGTAGCTGGTTGGTAAGCAACCCAGAAAACGCGATGGACCACAAGTTCTTTCGTCGCGAACATCGGAGCCCCTACTTAACCAGCTTCTGGACGACGGCAATCAGCTGATCGGCATTGAAAGGCTTCACGATCCAGCCGGTTGCGCCCGCCTTGCGCCCCGCATCCTTCTTCTCAGCCTGGGACTCGGTAGTGAGCATCAAGATGGGAATAAATGAATGCCCTGGCAGCTTGCGGACGGCGGTCATCATTTGGATGCCGTCCATATTGGGCATGTTCAGATCGGTGATGATCAGGTCGAACTTTCCGCTGCTCACTTTGGCGAGGCCATCTTTACCATCGACGGCCTCGACCACTTCATAGTCCGCCTTGCGTAAGGTAAAACTGACCATCTGCCGAACGCTGGCTGAATCATCCACGGTTAAGATTCGCTTCATCTTCGGCCCTCATTCGTTGCCTCATCGCGCATGGGTGAGAATGGCCCCGGCCACTGCCTGCAAGGGCAGAACCTTATCGACCGCGTCCCGTCTAATGGCCTCATTCGGCATACCGAAGACCACGCAGGTGGCCTCATCCTGGGCGATGGTCATTGCCCCCGCTTGTTTCATTTCCAGCATTCCGCGGGCGCCGTCATCCCCCATTCCGGTCAGAATCACTCCCACGGCATTTTGTCCGGCGTAGCGAGCGGCTGAGCGAAACAGCACGTCGACCGAGGGTCGGTGACGGCAAACCAGCGGCCCTTCCTTGATATCGACGTAGTATCGCGCCCCACTCCTCTTGAGCAGCACGTGATGATTGCCGGGCGCGATGAGCGCGTGTCCACGCAGAACGGTGTCGTTCGACTCCGCCTCCTTAACGGTGATGCGGCACAGGCCGTCCAAACGGTTGGCAAAGGCTCGAGTGAACATCTCCGGCATGTGCTGCACGATCACCATGCCCGGGGCATCGGGTGGAAGCGCCTCCAGCATGGTCTTGAGCGCCTCCGTTCCTCCGGTCGAGGCGCCGACCACCACCACCTTCTCCGTGGTCTCGGCCATGGCGTGGGTAGCAGGCAAGAGGATGGCGTCCGCGGTCAGCTTGGGCTCGACCACGCGGCTTGGCCGGATGACGTGCAACCGCGCCGCGGCCGCTGCCTTAACCGCCCAGCAGAGCGTTATCCGGGAATCCTCCAGAAACTGCTTGCTGCCGAAGCGCGGTTTGGCAATGACATCGACGGCTCCGTACTCAAGCGCCTTGAGAGTGCTTTGCGCGCCCTCCTCGGCAAGACTCGAACAGATCACGACGGGTATCGGGTGTTGAGACATGATCTTCTGCAGGAACGTCAGCCCATCCATGCGCGGCATCTCGATATCCAGGGTGATAACATCCGGCGTCTGTTCGCGCATTCGGTCCGCCGCCACAAAGGGGTCGGCAGCGGTCCCGATGACCTCGATTTCGGGGTCGCTCGAGAGCACTTCGCTCAGGGTCTGGCGCACCACTGCGGAGTCGTCCACGATCAGGACGCGAATTCTCGGTGTACTCATAAATTCGGTGTGCTCATAAAATCAGTCCCGCTCTTCCATTCCGAGGCGGCATAATACGCTTAACCGTCACTCGATACCCATCAGCCCAACCGGCGGAGCAGCACTTCACCGGTCCTGGTGTCGAACCGAATGTTCAAGCCCGAAATGCCTCCCAAACTCGACGCGATCACCTGAAAACCCTCGGCACGCGCGACTTGGATCGCCGTTTCATAATTCAGTCTGCCGACCGTGGGTTTCGACGTATCGCCGACCAGCAGCACATCGGCGCCACCAAACAGCTTGACTTGCACCTCCGTACGAATCGCGCCCAGTTCGTCAAACTGCCGGGCAAGGTCGCGAATGGAGAAATCCACGTAGCGTCGGCCGGTCGCGAGGCTCAAGGCGGTGGACGAATTCGCCGGGCACCGGGGCAACTGGGCGTGGCATAGGGCGCCGGCGCCGATCCTTCCGCTCCAGAATGTGACGCCGACGCAGGAGCCGAGAATCGTCCGGATGATGGCCGGTTTGCGAGCGAGGTACGACTCCCCGGGGTGCAGATACACCTCCGACACCTCGCTTTCAAGTTCCAGCATTTGTTTTCCTGTAAAGGGCCGGTGCGACCGCCTCCAATGGGACATCCATGTCGTGCAAGGTTTCAGAATGGCCGACGAAGGCGTACCCCCCGGGTACAAGTTGACGGGCCAGCTTTTGCACAATCCGCTCCTGCGTGGCCCGATCGAAGTAAATGATCACATTGCGGCAGAAGATGACGTCCGCTTTTTGGGAGAGGCCGAAGTCGGCATCCATGAAGTTCAGACGCCGGAACTCCACCAGTTCCCGCAATTCCGGAACCACGCGCAACACATTGGAGTCGCGATCGCGGCTGCGCATGAAGTACCTTCGCCGCAGTTCCGGCGGCACGGGACCCACTACCTCGCTGCGGTAGACTCCGCGCTCGGCCTGCGCCAGCACGGTGGTGGAGATATCGGTGGCCAGTATCCTGAAGCGAAAACCGGGATGGTCCTCTACACACTCCTTCAGCATCATCGCCAGGGTGTAGGGCTCCTCGCCGGTAGAGCAGCCGGCGCTCCAGATCAACAAGGGGCGCCCGCTCTGGTTGCGCGCCACCAGGTCCGGGATGGCCTTCTCGACCAGAAACTCAAAATGCTCCGGCTCGCGAAAGAAATCGGTCTTGTTGGTACTCACCACGTCGAGTAAATGAACCAGTTCCTCCTTTTCCCCGTGAGGTCCAAACAGATAGTCGCAATACTCGCCAAACGAGTTGAGATTCAGGCTGCGCAAGCGCCGCTTGATGCGGAGCTCCAGCATCGTCTTCTTCTCCGCATTCAAGCTGATGCCCGACTGCGCGTAGATCAGGCTGCGCAGCCGGCCAAAATCCGCGTTGGAGATATTTTCGTCGCGAGCGCTCATAGCATAGGTGGGACATGAGTGGGCGGGACTCACGCCCCGCCCCCTCCCGTCACCCGGCCGTTTCCGCAACCGCTTTGCCGGTTTCCGAAACGCGAACCGACGCCAGTTCCTCCGCCGAGAAGACGCGGTCGATGTCCAGGATCATGACGAACTGAGCATCGCGCTTCCCCATACCCTTAATAAAATCGGTCCGAATATGGGTTCCGATTCTGGGTGGCGGCTGAATCTGATCCGGCTCCAGATCGATCACTTCCTCCACCGAATCGGCCAGCGCGCCAATCACGGTGGACTCGTTGTCGAGTAATACCTCGACGACCACAATGCAGGTGTTCCTCGTCTTCTCGGTTTTCGACATCTCGAAACAGAGCCGCAGATCGACCACGGGGACCACGCTGCCCCGAAGGTTGATCACTCCGCTCATGAAATCGGGTGTCCGCGGAATTTCCGTGATGGTTGTGAAATCGAGCACTTCCCTCACCTTGGCAACGTCGGTGGCAAACACCTCGTTGCCCAGCTTGAAGGTGAGATACTGCCGGGTCTCAGTAATTTCGCTAACGCTCATAATCAGCTCCTTTCGCATGCTGCGGGCTTCCGCTCGCCTCGAGCGGCGAGCGCAGGAAAATGTGCCGGTTAGAAACGTTCGAATTCTTTGTCCAGGTCATCGGCCTTCTCCTTGTCTTTGTCCTTGAGCCGGAGATTGACCCCGGCCCCGGCCTTGGCCGCCATCGTTTTCGCAGCATGCGGGGCCGCGTGGCCGTTCGGCTTTGCCCCCCTGGCGGCCGCAGCCTCGACGTGCCTGGCCGGTTTGGCGACCGCGGTGTGCACCGTCGCCGTATGCCCTTCCTCTCCGGTGCGGAAGAAGGCCAGCGCGCTCACCAACTGGTCGGACTGGCTGGACAGCTCCTCGGTGGTCGAAGCCATCTCTTCCGATGCGGAAGCATTCTGCTGAATGACCTTCTCGAGTTCCACCAGCGCCTTGTTGATCTGTTCCGCGCCGGTATCCTGTTCCTTGCTGGCGGCGGCGATCTCCTGTACGAGTTCCGCCGTCCTCTGGATATCGGGCACCAGCTTCCCGAGCATTTCGCCGGCCTTCTCCGATACCTTGACCGTCATGCCCGAGAGTTGATTGATCTCGCCCGCCGCTTTCTGGCTGCGCTCGGCCAGTTTGCGGACTTCTGCCGCCACCACGGCAAAGCCTTTGCCATGTTCCCCGGCGCGTGCCGCTTCGATGGCCGCGTTCAGAGCCAGCAGATTGGTCTGGCGTGCGATCTCCTCAATGATCGAGACCTTGGTGGCGATCTCCTTCATCGCCGCGACCGCTTCCACCACCGACTTGCCGCTTTCCTGCGCGTCCGTAGCCGACTTGTTGGCGATCTTGTCGGTTTGTTGCGCGCTGTCGGCATTCTGCTTGATGTTCGAAACCATCTCCTCCATGGAGGACGAAGCTTCCTCGGCGGAAGCGGCCTGGGAAGTGGCGCCCTTCGATACCTCAATCGAAGCCGTGCTGATGGCCTGGCTGGCCGACGCCACCTCGCCGGCGATCGAACGAATGTCCGATACCACCCGCGTGATGCCGCTTACCATCGCACTGAGCGCCTGCATGAGCTTGTCCTGCGCGGACCGTTCGCGGATGACCACCGTTAAGTTGCCGTTCGCGATTTCCTCGGCGGCCGCGGTTACGTCGTTCATGGCCACAATGAGCGAGTTGAGATTGTCCTTGATCAAGTTGAAATCGCCATGGTAGGTGTCTGTGATCTGCGGCGGAAGGTCGCCCTTGCTGATTCGATCGATGTATCCGGCGGTGAACTTGAGGGGGGTGATCACGGCGTCGAGGATAGAGTTCACGCCGCGCACGATCTCGGCGTAGGCGCCCTTGAATTGGTCCGCTTTCCCGCGCTCGGACAACTGTCCGGCGTTCGAAGCGTTCGTTAAGCGAGTCAGTTCATTATGCAGGCTCTGCACCACGTCCGCGACGTTGTTGACCGCCTGCTTCATCTTCTCGTGGTCGCCCTTGTAGGTTTGGGCAATCAGTTCGTCGATCTTGCCGGCGGAAATCTGCGACAGAATGCGATTGCCTTCCCCGATCGGCAGCAGGATGGCATCGAGCATCTGGTTCACGCCGCGCACAATCTCCGCGTACGCTCCCTGGAACTGCTCCGGCTTCCCGCGCTCGGAAAGCTGCCCTTCCTTTGAAGCGTCGACTAAGCGCACCAGTTCCTTCTGCAGGCTCTGTACCACCACCGCGACATTGTTGATCGCCTGCTTCATTTTTTCGTGGTCGCCCTTATAAGTCTGGGCAATCAGTTCGTCAATCTTGCCGTTCGAGATCTGGGCGAGAATCCGGTTCCCCTCCCCAATCGGCAGCAGGATGGCATCGAGCATGGTATTCACGCCGCGCACAATCTCGGCGTAAGCTCCTTGAAACTGCTCCGGCTTCCCGCGGTCGGAAAGTTGCCCTTCCTTCGAAGCGTCGGTCAAGCGAGCCATTTCCTTCTGCAGGCCCTGCACGACGACGGCGACGCTGTTGACCGCCTGCTTCATCTTCTCGTGGTCGCCCTTGTAAGTCTGGGCAATCAGTTCGTCGATTTTGCCGTTGGAAATCTGGGTGAGAATCCGGTTCCCCTCCCCGATCGGCAGCAGGATGGCATCCAGCATTTCGTTGATGCCCTGCACGATTTCGCGATAGACCCCGTCAAACTGGTCAACCCGGCCGCGTTCGGAGAGACGGCCCTCCCGCGATGCGTCTACCAGACGCATAATCTCCTGCGAGACGAGCATCACCTTGCCGTCCCCTGCTTTTTGTGCGCTGCTCACCCGGTCGCGGTCCCCGTGTCCGTTCCCGCCGCTACCCTCACCGGCACTATGCGACTTTCGGCTTTCCTGTACAACTTTAGTCGGCATACCTTCTAGCTCCTTTAGTTTGAACTCGTTCCCTCGTTGGTCTGCGGCCTTGCAAGCAATACCTTTCAAGTAACGAGACGCTGTTGGTTGGACCGTTGTTGAATAGCGCTGGTGTTCTCTCCAGCACCGACGAAATCTCCAGAAAATTTCAAGAGCAAGCCCTGATTTCCGCCGCCACGCTGGGCGCGGGCATACCTTGCGCAGCCACATCCGGGGCGCGCGGCCGCGGCGCAGCGGCACGGACATTTGCGCGTGCGCCGAGCGGTCCTCTAGCTAGCGCCATGGTCCGGATCGCGTCCCGTACCAGCCGGTGCGGATCGAGGATCAGGGCCACGGTTCCGTTGCCGAGAATGGTGGCGCCCGATACGAGGTGGACGTGCCGGTAAAACCGCCCCAAATTCTTGATCACCGTCTGGTGGTCCCCGAGCACCTGGTCGACGACGAAGCCGTAGCGACCGTCTTCGGTTTCGGCAACCATAATTTGCTCGCGCTCAGGACGTTCCACCTGAATGTTGAAGTATTCCCGCAAGCGGATATAGGGAATGATCTCCCCGCGCACGTTGGCCACATGCTTGCCGTTGGCCCGCTCGATGTCCTGCCGCGTCAACTCGATGCATTCCAGCGTGGCCGCCAGCGGCAGCACAAAATAAGCATGCCCGACCCGCACCAGGAGGCCGTCGATGATCGCCAGGGTCAGCGGGAGGCGCAGGGTGACGCTGGTTCCGTTGCCGGACTTACTGGCAATGTCGATGGTTCCGCGCAGGGCCTCAACGCTGCGCCGGACCACGTCCATCCCCACTCCCCGGCCGGAAACGTCGGTCACCTGCCGCGCCGTGGAAAAGCCGGGAGCCAATATGAAGGCGAAGATCTGGGCCTCGGTAAGCACGGCGTCCGTGGCCACCAGACCTTTCTCGATCGCACGGTTACGCACGGCCTCGGCATCGATGCCGCCCCCGTCGTCAGCGACCGAGATCAGGACGCTGTCGCCCGAGTGCCGCGCGGAAAGGTGGATGGTGGCGCTGCGGCGTTTCGATGCGGCGAGGCGGGTCTCCGGCGGCTCGATGCCGTGATCCATGCTGTTGCGGATGAGATGCATCAACGGATCGTTCAACTGATCGATCACGCTCTTGTCCAGTTCGGTATCGGCGCCCTCAATGGTGAGTTCGACCTCTTTGTGCAAATCCCGCGCCAGATCGTGGACGAGCCTGCGGAACCGTTCGAAGGTAGCTCGAATCGGCAGCATGCGGATGCTGATCGAGTTCTCGCGGAGGGCTGACGTCAGACGTTCGATTTCTTCGGACACAGCCACCACGTCCGGATCTTCGCGGCGAGCCGCGATCTCGACCAATCTGGCCTGCACCGTGACCAACTCGCCCACCAGGTTGACGAACTGGTCGAGCTTGGCGGCGGGAACGCGAATGCTCGAAGCGTTGTCGGGCGTATCGGAGGCGCGGCGTCCCCAGGGAGGAGATTTCGGGTTGGGCGTCTTCGACTCAGCGGCGGCGGGGCTTAAGGCCGGGCCCGCAGCCGGCTCGGTCGTTATCTCGGTCGTCGGTGCGGTTGTCGGTGCGGTCGTCGCTTCGGCCGTTCCTTTGGCCGTTAGCTCGATCGCCGGCGCGACAGCGGGTTCTATCGTCAGCTCACAACTATCTGCCACGAAGATGAATACATCGGCGATCGCCTCGCGCGGGGCAGAGGTGCTCAGGACCATCTCCCAGCTTATGTAGCAGCGCTCGGGGTCCAGTTCGCCGAGCGGCGGGATCGCCGCCATGCTGGCCTTGATCCGAAGGCTTCCCAGCTGCCTCAGTTCGCGCAACAGGAGCAGCGGATTGGTGCCCGTACGCATGAGATCGGCCCCGGGGCAAAAG
>Ga0208820_1001126_pt1 | contig 15801 bp, 17 predicted proteins | sample June2015DPH_16_5_FD_184713 | JGI IMG/M metagenome (GOLD analysis project Ga0208820, IMG submission 184713) | Peatland microbial communities from SPRUCE experiment site at the Marcell Experimental Forest, Minnesota, USA - June2015DPH_16_40... | ecosystem: Environmental > Terrestrial > Soil >...
TGGCCGCAAGAGTTCCAGAGTCTTGCCGGCGGTTTTCACGTTGACGTTCATCTGTCGCCCGGCTACATCAACCAACTTCCTTTGCGCATCGATGAACGACTCCGCGGCCTGGCGCGCCAACTGGGACAACTCGGTCTTCTTGGCTTTCCTGACGCCATTGGTGTGCTTGCCGCCGGTGGCCTTGGCTGTCTCCTCGGCGATGACGTCCATGAAGTGCTTCTGGGCTTTGACAAAGTTGTCCATCGCCTCGCGGGCCGTTTCCACCAGTTGCTCGCTCTGGAACGGTTTCCCGGACTTGGCTGCCTCTACCCAGGTATGAGTTTGCTTGCCGGCAATCTTCAGGAACTCCTCCTGCATGTGGACGAAAGTCTCCGCGCTGCGCTGTAACAGGTCGGTAATAGCCTGCGCCGGGGGCCAGTCTCCGACACGTTCCTTGAAACCGGTCATCAGGATTTCGTTCTGTTTTTGACCCAGTTCAAGAAGGACCCTTTGCCCTTCAATGAAGTTCGATATGCCCTTGGCAGTCACTTCACTCAGAATGGCGGTCGGGGAATGATTGGGGTCGGACGGTTGTTGCCGCACAGAGTGCATCAAGCTTGCCTTCTGCCGCATCGCGAGGTCCATGAGGATCCGTTGCGTGGCAAAGAAGCTCTGCACGCCCTGCCGTGCCCAACCCGAAAGAAGAGATACAAAAGAAGACTCCCCCGAATGAGTTCGGGAGGGTTCGTGCTTTACAGTTGTTGGCATTTAACACCCCCAAATTTGCTGCATTGCAGCATCAACTGAACTATACGATTTTATGGTAGTTGTGTCAATATATATTTGTATTGTGTGCACTGCAGCATCGGTGCGATTTGCTGCAGGTCACCAAGTTGCTCACGGTCTTCGACGTATACAACTCAGCGGCGGGGCAGCGAAATCAGCAAGATGGAACGTTCAAAATGCTCCTTGATGCGGTTGGGGATTACGCTGAAGAGAAGTGTCCGGCAGCAGGCGGACATTCTTAGCCCCTGCGTTACCGTGAGCGCCCGGCTCAATCGCGTGGCGAACGACGACGAAGCCTGCTCCGCGCCCGTGGAACTCGCAAAGATTCAGGATCGATTCTCTTGATAGGTTGTGCGGTGCGACCATCGGAAATTAGGATTCTGAGTGGTGACTGCCTCCACGCAAGACCGTTCGCTGATGGACGAATTCCTGCCCAATCACGATTTCAGTGCGGCCTACGAAATCTCCATCAACGCCCCAAGTTCTGTCGTGTATGAGTGCCTTTTGCGCTCGGACTTCAGCGAACTGTGGCTGCTGCGCCTGCTGATGAGCATCAGAAGTGGACAATGGCTGCCGCGCAGCCGCGTGCCCACCGATCTACGTCAGCGGCTCCAAGGTACGGGCTTCGTGATCCTGTCGGAGGTTTTGAACGAGGAGATCGTTATCGGCATTGCGGGGCGATTCTGGCGTCCGGACGGCGGGCGGTGCAAGGAACTTACTGCGAAGGATTTTGCCGGGTTCTGTCGCTCCGGCTTCGCGAAGGCAGCGTGGAATTTCAAGCTGCGGGCAGATTCGACTGGGAGTACAGTTCTTTCAACCGAGACGAGGGTCAAATGCTTCGGTGCGGCGTTCTGGAAGTTTCGCCTCTATTGGGCTTTGGTCGGCCCATTCTCTGGCCTCATACGAAAGGCGATTCTGAAGCAAGTAAAGACCGAGGCGGAATCAAAGGCTAAGCCACCCGATCTGCCATAATTTCCCCTGCGGGTGCTACAGACTCTCGCGACGGAAGCAGCTTGTCGAAGAATATTTCGACTGCGTCTCCGACGAGCCAGACTGGAGTCCCCGGTTCAACCCAGCCGATTCCCGTCATCCGCCAGCGTCCGAAGGAGCCTGTTCGGGAATTGTCGCTGGTACAGGCGGCTGAATTGCCCCGCGTCCCTGATAGAGAGACAACCCCAGCGCCAAGCTGAGGAGCAGCAAGCCAAAGCTCAAGCCCCAGTCATAGTAAATTCCGCGATAGAGGGACAACCCCAGCGCCAAATTGAGGAGCAGCAAGCCAACGCTCAAGCCCCAGTTGTCTGTCGCATTCCGAGTGGAAGCTGACACTTCAGGAATAAAAGCAAGTGGTACGGTGGCCAATGTCGCCGAAGAATCCCCAGTGGCCCAATAAGGTTCTATCGAGTCTTCGGCTAGGGGAGATAGCGGAAGTCCCACAGCCCAAATGCTTCTTCCGTAGTCAAGCGCCTCCATTCCAGCGTGATGTTCGTTGGCCGCAAGATGCTTGCTCCAGATGACACGGAAAGGAATTTTTTGCTGTCCTCGTTGTAATGCGATGGTCTGCCCCGGAGAAAGCTTCGTGCGCAACCCGCCCAGTCGGCAACCGATCTGACTGATGTCAATCGTGTGAACCCATTGCGTGGATAGAGTTTCGTCGGCACCTTCGTCCAGCCACACGCGCAGTGGCAAAACCATCTTGGTCCGAGAATAGCGTTGAGTTCCTTCCGGCATGGAATACAGCTTACGTCGCGTCCGTAATCAAAAACAGTTACCGAAGTTCTTAGGTCGGGGCGAGCACGCTTCCGTTTCGCCCGCCCCGACTTTCCCTTTAACTGGTTAGTTGTCGCGTGGTGATTCGCAGGAATGGTCCGCCGGTCCGCCCGCTTTATCCCAGCATTCAGACTTAGGGGGAGGGCTGCTCGAACGAGCGCCCCAATGACTCTAAACGGAGTCTGAGGCGCTTTCGTTTTTGTCGGCCGAGAAGAGCATGGGAACTGGTTAAGATGAGGTCGTGGCTGCTTTGCCTTTGGAGCTCAACACTTCCTCCTTTGCTTGCAGCCAGTCATCCGTTGCGTTTCCATCCACCCCGCCACGTTCTAGATACAACTCATAAGCGCGCTGGCGGATTTGTTCTTCGATTTCGGCATCCATTAGGTTTGGTCTGAGTGGGATAGGAGAGTTGGGATTCATGGGGGAGCACCTCAGCTTAGAATTGGGCTCCCGATACGTGCACTTTCGCAACGTGTGACTGCGTGTGGCGGAAGTAGGCGCAAGCCCCAGACTTCTGGCGGGGGTAGAAGCGATTGCCGAAGTGCTGTTTTCGCGCTCAGATAGTGCCACGAGCTGCTTGATGATTTCTCCTTTTTCCCATTTTTCTGCCCTTTTGGGTTCACCTGCGAATGCCTTCGTCAATATAGCGAATACTGCCAGAGCAGTCACAACTCCCATGAAGATGAATACGAAGCTAATCATCTATGCTGCTTTCTTGGCATGTGTGGTCAAAGCAGTTGTCCAATACGGAAATTGTGCCCTTGCTGGACCTGCAGGACGTAGGTTACCAAGGTTGCTGTCCCGAACCGGCCCTTGCTGTGTCCTGCAGTAGGTTACGATCTCAACGTTCGAATACGCGCTCCTCGGCATGGCGATCAAGTACGCAGGTCTGCGTGGCAAGGAAGTGCGTGTGATCGGGAAAAACCGAAGCACTCGTGGCGAAGAAGACAGAATCAAGTAAGGGAGATACTGGCTAATTCGATCTTGACTTGAATCCGCCATAGGTCAGGTAGATGCCGAGGACGAGTGAAACACCTGTGTACACGTAGAAAAGCTCTTGGTAGTGAAGCTGCCGAAGGAAAAACCCCGCCTCCACCTCCGGCGACAGGAACAAGAAGGACAGGCTCTTGACCAGCGTCATCCAACCGACGAGGGTGACGATCACCGTCAGCGCACCTCCCGACCAGATATTGTGCGCGAGAACCATCGCCAGCCCAGCGATCAACGTGATCGCACCAAGGACGAACATCATTGATGGATCGCGAAGAACTGCTGTTACCGACTCCAGAGTGGCTTGTTTACGAGTAATCATGGATAGCGCAACGAGAATGCAGTACAGCCCAATCAGCCTGCTAAGAAAAAGTGTACGCGGCGACATGGTGCCCTCCAAACGAATCAAGGATTCTGCCAAGCCCTTGCGAGCAACGCGACATCATCCCGCACGGATTGTGGCAGAGTACCGCTTCGGCCTTCCGTTGAAAACTATCCTAGCTTGCTGGGTGGTACCGTGCGATTCGTCCTCGGCCAGTCGATCCTCCAGCGACCGCCCCTTACTGCCACCCAGAAAAGGCGCTTTGGCGGTGTTCCTCGTGCACAGTGATACAGGGCGGCTGCTCGGTCGTAAAAACCACGAGTGTGCCACGAGTCCACAAAGCCGAACTTCTTGAAGTCGAGATGGTGGCAGAATTCGTGGCAAAGCGTGCTCAGGAACGTACCGAAGGATGTGACCTTCTTGCGCACCGCCGTCCTCATCCACACGCGGATCAGCATCGTCTGGGGAGTGTAGTCGCCGAAAAGCTCTGTTGACCAGTTTTCACGGAAGTAAAAATTCAATTTAGCGGCCGTCTTGCGCTTTCGACTTCTCCAGTGTGCTACCCTGCGGTCTCTGGACACCAAGGGTCGTATTGTCGGGGTTATTCTCCGCACTGGTATTGGATGCTCCTCTATAGAAATCCGGACTTCTTTTTGGTCTCGCGGCGATTTCTAACAGGTTGCGGAAAAACTCGACTCCTGGAATTAGGGTTTCCCTGTTAGGAAATCAAGAACTGCTTTGTTAAACTCCGAGGACTTCTCCGTCTGCGGCACATGGCCGCACTCATCAATGACGACCATCTGTGACTTCGATATGGTTCGGTGATACTGCTCGCCTGTGGAAACAGGAACCACCTCGTCTTGTCGTCCCCAGATCACCAAAGTGGGAGCGTGGATCGAGCTCAGCCTATCACCCAAGTACTCCGAAGCCCGGTTAACGAGTAGACGTTGAATTGTGTAGTTGTCGTTGACTTGAATATGCATCTGGAATACCCGCCGGACGAGCTCATCAGAGACTAGCTTTTTGTTGTAGTAAGCGGTTTCAAGGAAACTTCGAGTTGCGGCGAGCGAGGCAAAGCTAAAATCAGGCTCGCGTTTTTGCGGCATGCCTGTGGAATCGGCCAGCACTAATTTGTCGACCATTTCGGGATGCTCGATTGTGAACTGGGCAGCGATCCATGCGCCCGTAGAATGCCCAATTAGGGTCGCCTTTGGGACGTTCACGACCTGCATAAATTCGCGCAGGAAATCGACAAAAGTCGCGATCTTATAATCCATCATCGGCTTATCGGAATGCCCGAAGCCAATCTGGTCTAGCGCATAAACGTGGAACTCCGTGGCCAGTGGACCGATATTGGGCACCCAGCGTTCGCCGCTGGAACCCGTACCGTGAAGAAGAATCACCGCTGGTCCCTGTCCAGACTCGTAGTATCGAATCTTTTGTCCAAAAACTTCGGCAGTCTTAGCGGGCGGCATGGAAGCGGGCTGTTGTGCAGCGGCTGACAACGCCAGCAAAGACACTGCACTCAGCAAACGGACGAGAACTCGCAATCGGCGCATGATTAACCTCCGATGCCACCGGATTATAGAACTAAGCTCGTGAAAGTACGCTCGTAACTCATCCCTGCCGAAGCCCTGCGGGCACAGGGCGAGCAACAACAAGCCTGTGGCAAGTCCCTTCATCCTGTCGATCTTACGTCGGGGGGAAGCCCGATTGTTTGCGCGGTTCGGTGTAAAGTCGAAGAATGTCCGGGCTGCCCGCGCAACTTCCGTGGAGGCGTTTCGTCTGCGTTCTCCACAAGCTCGGTTACCGCCCGCAAAAGACAGGGCAGGGTTCGGCGAGAGTGTTCTTCAATCCCACGCGCCAACCGACCACAGTCTCATTCCGCGAACCCCATCCCAGTACCACTCTGCGGCAAGCAACACTACACAGCTACATCCGCAAACTCGTGCTCACTGTGGATGAATTCATGACTCTTCTCAATGAGTGCTGAGGGCTAGCTTTCTCACGCGTTGCGATCGCTTGCTCAGAAATGGGGTGGGTGCCGTATGGGCCGATCCCTAGAACAGCAGGGATATCCACAGACGCCCGCTCGGCCGGCCGGCCGGGAGAAGAACCTTTTTCAGTTTCCTCTTGACACTCAGGCAAGCGGGCGCATAATTGCGAGCACACAAACGATCAAGTTCCAGCTTCCCACTTCCTGCTCATGCAGAGGCTCTGGGTCCGACCAACGAATCCAAGCGGAAACTCACTTGGAGGTGTCAAATGAAACGCCCCATTCTGTTCCTGATTGTCCTAGCGATCTCCTCCGGATCGTTTCTCGCGGCTCAGGAGAAAACAGCAAACTCGGAAAAACTGGGAAAAGTTCACTTTCCTGTCTCCTGCACGCCTGCAGCTCAGCAGCAATTTGATGTGGCTGTTTCCATGTTGCATTCCTTCTGGTATCCCCAAGATTTCAAGGCGTTCGCGGAGGTCGCGAATGCCGACCCGACCTGTGCGATGGCGTACTGGGGAATGGCGATGAGCCGTCGTACGAACCCGCTCGTTGGCGCACCCAACCGTGTGGTTCTTCAGGAGGGACTGGATGCGATCGCAAAGGCCCAAGCCGCCGGTGCTAAGACCCAACGAGAGCGGGACTACATCGGAGCGATCGAAACGTATTACAAGGATTGGGAAAAGCGCGATTACCGAACGCGAGTTCTGGCGTACGAAAGCGCAATGGAACAGATGTACACGCGTTATCCTGAAGATTCCGAGGCTGCGATTTTCTATGCGCTGGCTTTGAATGAAGCCGTTACAGTCCTTCCGCCTGACAAGAACTACACCCGGCAGCTGAAGGCCGCAGCGATTCTAGAGAAAGTTCTTGCTCAGCAGCCGGAGCACCCCGGGGCACTTCATTACCTGATCCACACCTATGACTTTCCGCCATTGGCGGATCGTGGACTTTCTGCGGCACGGCAATACGGTGATGTTGCTCCCTCGGCTCCGCATGCACTCCACATGCCGTCTCACACTTACTCCATGTTGGGAATGTGGCAAGAGTCAATAAACGCAAACCGGGACGCCTTGAAGGTTGCTCCGAGTTACGTGCATGCCATGGATTTCATGGTGTACGCCTATCTCCAAGGTGCACAGGATAGCGAGGCAAAGCGTCTGCTGGAGCAAAGTGCGGTGCTGCAAAAAACACAGGCGGCTTCAACGGAGGTTAATCCAACGGGGGGGGTACTGGCTGGATACACCGCTTTCGCAGCCATCCCAGCACGCTATGCCATTGAACGGGGTGCGTGGGCCGAAGCTGCGGCACTTGAACCTCACCCCACCACGCCGGTAGCAGACGCCATCACCTACTTCACTCGTGCTATGGGTTCTGCCCGCAGGAGCGACCTTGCCAGCGCCCGAAAGGAGATTGCCCAATTGAAGCAAATCAAGGATGCATTGGTGGAATCGAAGCAGGACTACTGGGCGGAGCAGACGGATATCCAAGTGAGCGCGGTGTCTGCATGGATGGCATACGCGGAGGGCAAAAAGGCTGAAGCGGTGAAGATGATGCGGTCTGCTGCGGACCGTGAGGACGCCAGCGAAAAGCACGTCGCCATGGAGAATCGGTTATGGCCAATGCGCGAACTTCTGGGAGATTTGCTGCTTGCCATGCATGAGCCCGCGCCTGCCCTGAAGGAGTATGAAACTTCCTTGCAGGCAGCACGAAACAGGTATCGGAGTTTTTACGGTGCTGCCAAAGCTGCCGAGCAGTTGGGAGATCGGGAGATGGCGAAAAGCTACTACCAGAAGCTCTTGACTCTGTGCATTCACGCGGACACTGAACGGCCGGAGCAGGCAGAAGCCAAAAAATATCTGGCCCAAGAGCGATAGCGTCCTTAGCGTCGAAAGGTATTTACCCGGTTACTTCCTCAATTCCATTGCCGTTCTTGGATTAAAGGATTAGGGCAATGCTTCAGCGTTCGTCTTTCGCCCGGTACGGCGTCCGAATTGTCGAAGGCCTATGATGCCCGTCTGATGCGGTGCTATCCCGTGAGCACCCGGATCAATCATGTGGCGAACGACGACGAAGAATGCTCAACACCCGTTGGAACTTGCGGAGACTCAAAGTCGGCTGTTCTCATAGCGGGTCTGTGGGGCTATCCGATGTTCGTGTCAGGCGTCCACAAGCGGAGGTAGTGTGACATGAGCCTGTTTTGCCTCGTTCATGGATCAACGCAGAACGCCTCAGGATGGGCAAGGCTGGTGCCCGAGCTACAGCGGTAGGGGCACCGGGCGATTTGTGTGAACCTGCCGACCGACGAATCGGAAGCGAGCGGAGCCCGGTACGCGCAAGTGATTGCGGAGGCGGTGCGAAATTCTACAGAGGCTCCCATCGTCGTGACGCACTCTGTGAGCGGAGTGTTCTTGCCGCTGCTCCCTGCGTATTGCTCGGTATCGAGGATGGTGTTTCTTGCCGCCTTCGTTCCACAAATCGGCAAGAGCCCGATGGAGCAGCTACAAGCAAATCCTGAAATGTTCTGGTCGGATTGGATCGGTAAAGACCCTACAAAAGATGACGCCGTTGCAGAACATTATCTTTTCCACGACTGCGATCCCGCAACGGCGGCATGGGCATTGACAACTCGAAGTCTGATGCTTGCCCGCCGTGTTTTGACCGAAACTTGTCTGTTACGAAGCTGGCCGGATGCGGCAGCATCCTACATCTTGTGCCGGGAAGACCGAACACTCCGCCCAGATTGTGCCGGGAAGACCGAACACTCCGCCCAGACTTCTGGCGTGAGCAAGTGCGGGGGCAATTGAAGATTGAACCGATTGAGCTTACGGGCGGGCACTGCCCTCACGTCTCGCGTCCCGGAGAATTGGCGGATGTCCTGAACGGGTTGGCTTAGCTGATTCTTGCCGCGCTTATTGGGCAGAACTTCGCGACAGAGCTACTGCCGTTCGAACTGGGTCATAATATCGGGGCATGTGCGCCCTCTCGCATGACCAGTCTGCTGTCTTGGATCGCGACCTCGACCAAGAGAAAAGCCTCGACCCGTCTGGCCCTCGCATTCGATGTCCACTCTGCGGCTGGTCGCCCAGCAAAGAAGACAAGTGGTTCTGCACCTGCGGACACGAATGGAACACGTTCGACACTGGAGGCGCTTGCCCAGCCTGTCTCCACCAGTGGACTGAGACCCAGTGCCTCTCGTGTAAAGGATGGTCGCTGCACTCCGATTGGTATGAAAAGTGAGACGGGCAGACGAGCACAGATGATCGCAATTCGTCGTCGCCGATTCCTGTCTCGAAGAGTGGTGACGATCTTCCCGGTACTGGGCGCTCACCCTATGCAAGTGCGGTACCATGATTCCCATGGAAGTCAGCACTATCCAGTCGTTTCTCGACTATTTCAGTAAAATCCGTGAGCGCACGATGCGGATTGTTGCCTGTATTCCACCTGACAAAATCGAATGGCGTGCGGCGGCAGGCAAGTTTACGCTTGGCGACCTTGCCCGACACATTGCCGCAACCGAAAGAAACGTCTTTGCGGAGTGCGCGTGTGGTGGGCGTAACCGTTATGCCGGATGTGGACGCGAACTGGCAGAAGGCCGCGACGAGGTTGTGCGATTCATGGAGCGGATGCATAGCGAATCGATGAAAATGCTGGCGCAGCTAAGCGACGAGCAATTGCAGCAGAAGTGCCAGTCGGCGGATGGAACCCCGATGACCACTTGGAAACTCTTGCGCTCGATGGTGGAGCACGAGGTTCACCATCGCGGCGAACTCTACGCATATCTCGGAGTGCTCGGTGTCAGCGTGCCGCCGCTCTACGGCCTTACCTCAGAACAATTGCGGGAGATCGCGGGTCGTACAAACAACGCAGAAGACTCTGGTTAAGCTAGGATCGAAGAAGGAATGCCAACGCCACATCTCACATCCGACCAAATCGCCCAAGTTTCGGGCCTCGTTGCCCAATACATCGCAACCCAACGCGAGAGGTACAGCCCCCGTGCGGTCCCGCTGTCGGCACAGCAGAGGGCTGGCATGAACGGATTTTTCTCGCCGCAACTTCTGGAGGGCGCGCGGCTCCTCGTCCTGCAAGGGGAGCGTGTTGCCAACCCAGATTTCTACCCGATGCTGAGAAGCTTGGGATTCAACAATCTGCCCGACCAATCCACGATGGGGGCGATTACGTTCTCGGATGTAGTCGTGTCCCATGTGCCTTTCACGGATGGGCTGTTATTCCACGAACTCGTGCACGTCGAGCAATATCGGCAACTCGGCATTCCACGGTTTTCTGAGCTTTACGTGCGCGGATTCCTCAATGGTGGCAGCTACGAGGCGATTCCTCTGGAAATCAACGCTTACACGCTCGGTGGTCGCTTTGAACAGAATCCCGCTAGGCAGTTCTCCGTGGCTGATGAAGTGCGGCGATGGATCACTGAGGGCCGGTTCTAACCAGAATGGCGGTGAGCGGTGGCAGCGCGAAAGAGGGATAAACTAGAAAACCGTTTGGAAGAAAAGGGCTGGTTTGAGTTGTCGGACGATTACTGGCGTCAACCGGGTGAAGTCCGTGCCAAGCTCCGCTTGCTTGCTGACACGAACATACCGCGAGGACTGGTAGAAGCTCTTCGGAGCGACGGAATAAGCGTTACGACATCTCAAGAACTGAACATCGCACAGGTAGACGACAGCGAGCTTTACGGCTGCGCTCAGCGAGAGAACCGCGTCCTCCTCACCAACGATGCAGATTTCTGGTCGGACAGGAGTTTCCCAGTAGGAAGAGGTCGTGGGATCATTTTTCTCGATAGCTCAAGGTTGACGTTGAATAAAGACGTAGGAATTACTCTCGGTTTTACTTGGGCGAAGAGTTTCGGCGGGGGTTGGAAAGGAGTGAAGCTTCGCATCACTTCCGACAAGTGCTATCTAAAAGGACCATCTCATCTTGGAAAGACCGTCTACGAGATGGCGGCGTTCGGCGGACGGCTCTTTGTCCGTGAAGTGGCAGAAGAGCGGTGACGCATTTCAGGAATCTCAGAAAGTACCCAACTTCCACAAAACACCCTCAAAGCCCGCCTAACCCGCTACCGCCAGATGAAGATCAGCGTGATCGGCAGGAAGTCGAGGCAGACAATCTCCGCAGTCAGCGCCGTCCTACTTCCCCTTGCCATCTTGTTTCGCGATCCCCGCAGCGGCTTGGCGGATATCGTCCTGCTGGGTCTTTTGTTGGAGTTGAGCCGCTTTCCTCATTACCTGCCGGGAGCGGTCTTCGAGGGATTTGGCCCGTTCGCGTTCTTGGCGGGACTTCTCACGTGCGGTCAGTTTGCTCTTTGCCATGAGCCCAGCTTGCCACATGCTGGGAGACTTGGCTATCCCGTAGATTACAAACTGCGGTCAAGTGAGTACCTGATCAGAATGACCATTTTTGAGAGGGGCTCCGAGACTAGAGTGGGCTTCAAGAAGCGTGTCATATGGGGACCTTTGAGGTATTTAAGCAGCAACAGGAGGAGCCAATGTCAAAGGTAAGCGTCTGACCAACACACCTGTTCGACAGGCGGGGTCTGTGTTGAAGTGTCCGGATGACCGCAAAAACAGAGTTGTCAGCGCCCAAGCGACGTACACGAGCGGAGGTTCAGCAGTTGGTGGCCGAGTTTGCGAGCAGCGGTATGCAGCGGAGCGAGTTTTGCCGCAGTCGGCAGCTAAGCTTCAGCACTCTGGATCGCCATATGAAGAAACTGCGTTGGAAGAGAAAGGGCAGACTAGAAGCCATCTCACAAATGCCTCAGCAGAATAATGCAGCAACCAAGGTAGAGCATCCCGAGAAAATTCTCTGCATATCGTTCGTAGCGCACGACCAGTCTCCGGAAGTTCTGCAACCAGGCAAACAGTCTCTCAATCTTCCAGCGTCGCCGATAGCGGCGCATGCGACGCAGGTCTTGAGATGTGTTTTTTCGATTACTACGGTGAGGAGCGATTAGTTCGATTCCGTATCGGCGAAGTTCCGTGTCCAATTTGTCTGAATCGTACGCGTTGTCGCCGATCAGATTCTGCGGCGCCTCCGACACAATCATCTGGACGAGAGTGGAGGTAGCAAGTTTTACTTCATGGGGAGTGGCACTTTCGACACAAACAGATACCGGGAGCCCGTGGCGGTCTGCAACAGCCATGATCTTCGTTCCCTTGCCACGCTTGGTTTTTCCGACTTTTGATCCCCCTTTTTCGCTGGAGCAAAGCTCCCGTCGATAAAGGCTTCTTTCACATCCAGGCCCCCTCGGACCCTTAGTTCGATGGCAAGTGCTTCCAGAACTCCTCTCATCATTCCAGACCGAACCCATTGCTGAAATCTGCGATGGCAGGCCTGGTATGACGGGTAGCGGTCCGGAACATCCGCCCAGGGAGCACCCGTCCGTAACACCCACAAAATGCCATTCAAGACCGCACGCCGGTTCTTCCAAGGCCGTCCGCGTCGGTCTTTCCGGCGCGGCGGTTCCGGAATGAGTTTGTCCAGGGTCTCCCATTGCGCGTCGGTCAGGTCACGCGTACTTGTTCGAGGCATCGAATCCCTTCAGATCAATCGCTGCAAGCGAGTTTTGTGTTGGCTCCTACTATTCAACAGTTCGGGTGCTTTTGGACGCAATAGCCATGCTGCACAAGTCACTGTGATGCGCCCCGAACAAACTTTCGGGCGACAGCATCGGAACGAGCACGTCCTAGCGACATCTACCGTCGCCCTTCCGAAGTTGTCGTGGTGTTGTGCTGGGCATAGTTACACGCCGCCGACGCTGCGGGCGCTGCGCCAGCGGATGCCTCACCCGAGGCAGCAGCCATAGAAGCTGCGTATCTGGTACTCAGCACCTATTTTCCAGCGAGCCAAGCGACGCTTGAGGCCGATCGCACCAACTCGCTCGCGTCCATACCGGACGGACAAGCCAAGACTGACGGCATCTACACCGGTGACGCCGCAGCTGCGGCCATGACCGCTCTGCGCGCGAGCGACGGCTCGTCGCCTCCGCAATTCAAGATTCCCGGCCCGCCGGTTCCAGGGGAATGGCAGGCGAAAGCGAGTTGTCCAATTATGAAGGGAGTCGCGGTCGGAGTCGGCTTTCAATGGCAGAACGTGACTCCTTTCGGTATCCCGAGTGCCGGTGACTTTCTACTCGCTCCGCCTCCGGTGCTCGCCAGCAACCGATACACGAAAACCTACGACGAGGTAATGACGGTCGGGAGCCTTAACAGCACTCAGCGGCCTCCAGATCGGGCGAATGTCGCCCTTTTCTATGCGGCTTCCTCTCCAACTCAGGTGTTCAATCAGGCCGCGGAGCAGGTCGCCATGCAACAGGGCCGTTCGCTGTCGCAAAACGCCCACGCTCTAGCCCTAATCAACATGGCGATGAATGACAGCTTGGTGGCATCATTCCTCAACAAGTACCACTACAACTTCTGGCGCCCTGAAACGGCAATCCATGCGGGTGACACGGACGGCAACCCACATACCGTTGGTGATCCGAACTGGACTCCATTCATCGTGACACCATGCTTTCCGAGCTATCCCTCAAACCACGGCAGTGCGGGCAATGCTGCGGCCGCCGTGATGAGTTGGCTTTACGGCGAAGATGGGCATTCGATCACATTGACCAATCCCGCAGTGCCCAATATTGTTTTGCAATACGCTTCGTTCAAGCAGATTACCGACGACATCTCCGATGCGCGTGTTTATGGTGGGATCCATTTTCGGACAGACCAGGTGGCAGGCCAGCACCTAGGGCGGGCCATAGGCAGCGCCGTGTATAAGAACAACTTGCGTCCAGCGCACGGTGACGACTGATTCGTCAGCTCGGGAGAATGGCTCGCCATTCGTGTGTTGCCATTGGAAGGCACTGGTACGAATGGCGATCTGTGTTGAAGGGCAGCATTCCATTCCCGTTTGTGGTGGCCAATCAGATGCTGCCCACGTCCTCTCGCGAAGCTAGGAGGTAGCATGCAAAATTCGCGGACCCTTGGGCGATCCAATTCATTCATGAACCGGGGATTTCATCGCATCGCCACGGCGCTGACGATAGCCGCGGCGATCGGCGTTTGGGGATGCGGCGGAAGTTCAACCTCTTCGTCGGCTCCTACTCCTTCGGCCATAAGCGTGATAGTCACACCCAATTCCGTCACGGTGTTACGGGATGCGACACAAGCCTTTACGGCCAAGGTCACCGGAACGACCAACACTGCGGTCACCTGGAGCGTGGAAGAAAGCTCTGGCGGTACGATCGACAGCGCGGGTCTCTACACGCCTCCACAAAATGGGGCCGGCACCTTTCATGTCATAGCGACGAGCCAGGCCAATTCGGCCGCGGCTGGCACAGCCGTAGTGATTGTTCCGATGCCCCGAGTAACGATTGATCCTGTGGCGGTTACACTGCGTCCTGGTGGGACGCGGACGTTCGCGGCAACTGTCTCGGGGCTGACCAATACGGCTGTAAATTTCACAGTTCAGGAGAGCGCTGGGGGGCTGATAAACAGCGCTGGACTCTATACCGCTCCGGCTGCTAGCGGTTTCTATCATGTCGTCGCCAGCAGTGTCGACGAAACGACGGTCACCGCGAGTGCCACCGTTACCGTGACGACCTCTTCCAGTGGATTCACGCCTACCGGGAATCTCCAGGAGGCGCGGGGCCTGCACACTGCCACCTTGCTACCGAATAACAAGGTGCTCGTGGCGTACGGCTCAAACAGTAGCTCATACACCGAAGCAGCCGGTTACGTGGGCCTCACGTCGATCGAAGTGTACGACCCTGGCACGGGCAAGTTTACTGAAATCTTTGGAGACGATGGCCTAGGGATATTCGGTCACACCGCGACACTATTGCCGAACGGAACGGTTTTGCTGGCCGGGGGCTTTGTAAACGATGTTTGGGACTATGGACCTAGTACCTCAGACAACGGGGCCGGACTCTACGACTCGGCCACCGGTGTATTCAGCGGGACAGGCAACATGACGGCCAACCGCGGGGATCATACGGCGACTTTGCTGGCGAACGGCAAAGTCCTGATTGCAGGAGGGGCCGATACAGATCCAACTGGAACGGGCTTGGCCAGCGCCGAACTTTATGATCCAAGCACAGGCACATTCACACAAACGGAAAGCATGGCCATGGGGCGCTTCCTGCACACCGCTACGCTTCTGCAAAGTGGGAAAGTGCTCATTGTGGGTGGTGCCCTAACGTCTACATCAGACCCGGTTGCCACGGCGGAAGTCTACGACCCGGCCACTGGCATCTTCACCATGACCGGGGCAATGAAGACGGCCCGAGAGCAACATACGGCAACACTTCTCGCCGACGGTAGGGTGCTGATCGTCGGCGGCGCAACCTCCGCGGGCCCAAGTGGCCCGACCGCAACTGCGGAAGTTTACGACCCATCGACGGGATCGTTTTCGGTTACCGGATCAATGGCCGCAGCCCGAAGTTTCCATACAGCGACGCTGTTACCGAGTGGCAAGGTGCTGGTAGCAGGCGGCGGCGACGAAAATTCTACCGCGGAGGTCTACGATCCGGCGACTGTCTCTTTCAGCATTACCGGTGGGATGGAGATCGGGCGCTCGGGCCACACCGCAACGCTGCTCCCGAACGGGAGCGTATTGGTTGCGGGCGGCGGTATTTTTGCCGGTCTGGCATTCGCGGAGTTGTATCAGTGAATACCAGAGGTGTCCGCTGCTTAAGGGAATGTCTGCCTCGCCCGCCACGGTTGAGGCAAGCGTCGCGACCTAAGAAAGGCTGCAGCGAGCCTTTTCTCAAGTCCTGATAAGTCGGCAAACCGGATTTTGGGACCCGATTGCCCCAGAGACACGAACCCAAGTTTAAGCCCGAAAAAGAAAGGAGAATCAAGAATGAGCAAGTTCGGAAAGTATTTTCTTCTCGTGACAGGTTTCGCGCTCCTTGCGACTTTTGCCCGCATTCCAGGGGCTGTCATCAACGTTCATGCCCACG
>Ga0208820_1001135_pt1 | contig 15733 bp, 25 predicted proteins | sample June2015DPH_16_5_FD_184713 | JGI IMG/M metagenome (GOLD analysis project Ga0208820, IMG submission 184713) | Peatland microbial communities from SPRUCE experiment site at the Marcell Experimental Forest, Minnesota, USA - June2015DPH_16_40... | ecosystem: Environmental > Terrestrial > Soil >...
CTTCCAGCCGTTCCGACTGGCCGAGAATGGGCCTCGCAACTTCGATCTCGTCGTCGAACGCCAGCATGTGCGTCAGGCTCGATGGCGCGTTTGCGATCGGTGCCAGTCGCTGCGCCAGCTTGGCGCGTGCGTCGGCGCCGACGGTGCCGGCGAGACGCATCATGACGTCATCGAATACGCCGACTTGTTCTTCGGAATAGCGCGCTGCCTCGCTGACGAACAGCTCGGTAATGCGCGCGAGCATCTCGACACGGCGCGTGGCACCGGACGTCAGGGCGGCTTCGAGCTCGGCGATGAGGGGGAGGGCTTGCATGATGCTACTGGCGCCGCCACGCCATGAAGACGCCCGCAACAATGCCGCGAGAACGGTGAACAAAGCCTTGCGGCGAGCCTAAAGGGCGAGTGGCCGGCGGGTCTAAGAACTCATGGCTGAATGACGCGACATCCTGCGGAACACTGCCGCTTCGGCTTGGCGCGGCCGTGCAGCTACTTTCGTGAGGAGTTCCTGGGCCTTCCGCCGTCAAAAACACCCATCCGGTTTTGCACCTCGGCAGGCACGCCATATTCGCGCACGATCAGCCGCCAGTCGCGCAGCCCGCAGGCCTCGCGCTGGATGATGAAGCACCACAGCGCGTCGCTTGCATCCTGCACCAGCCTGGCCCGCGCCGAGGCGCCAGAACGGGCGCGCGCGGCGTCGTCGCCGGGCTCGGCCTGGGCGCGGTCGTAGTTTGACAGCGCAGCGAGCGCCGCTTCGAGCGCGCGGCCCAGCCGGCCGAGCGCCGCCGCTTGCTCCTGCACGATTTCGTAATCGAGGGCACCCTCGCGCGACTTGCGTGAACGAGAGAACCAAGGTGGCAGCAGCGTCATGTCGCGGACATAAGAAACCGTCGGTTTGTACGCCAAGTTCCCACGCGCGTTATCGCTGCCACGTCGTCAGCGTGATGCCGGCGTTGACGTCGATATTACGCCGCGGGGTGGGATGCAGGCCGTAGCGGGCGAGCACGTCCTCCGGCGTCGCCTGCGGGCCGACCTGCGGAAACACCGGCCGTCCGCCGGGAATCTTGGCATGGGCGGCGCGCGTGAGATGGAAGGCGTCATAAAGCGGCAAAAATAGGCCGAACACGTCGGTGCCGCCGATGACCGCGATGGTGCCGGCGCCGGCACCGAGTATCGCGATGGCCTCTTCAGGCGTGGCGCCTGCCGGATTCCAAAGGAGCGCGTTGGGATGCGACTGATCGGGCGCGATGCTCGGGATCGCGTGGGTCAGGATCAGGCGCTTGCGGCCCGCGGCACGTTGTCCGCCTTCGTTCGAACGGCGGCCATGCACAATGACGGCCGCCCGGTCGAGCTCTGATTGCAGAAATCTCTGGTCGGCGTCGTGGCGGATGCTCTGCGGCATGACGCCGTTACCGTCGGCGATCATGCCGTCGGCGGAGACGATGGCGTAACCTTCGACGCGGTGCGGCCCGATCATAGGCGAAAACAATATCCGGGTCGGCGCGGCAAGTCATTTGCCACCGGAAAGCAGCATTGAGCGGGCCGTGGGCACCCCGCGCGGCGCAAGGGATTTGCATTGTCCGCGCCGAACACGTATTCGGATTTCGAACGATAGTTCGAAAACGGGCCGACCATGACGCGACCGTCTGAAATCACCCGCGAGCGGATCCTCAAGGCGGCCGAGCGCCTGTTCGCCGAACGCGGCTACGAGGCCACGAGCATCCGCGCCATTGTCGCCAAGGCGCGCGTCAACCAGGCGGCCATCAATTACCACTTCGCCGGCAAGGATGGACTGTACCGCGAAGTGCTGCGCGCGGCCTTTCGCGCGTTGACCGAACACCAGCTTGCCCACGCGGAAGAAATGAAGGCGATGTCGCGCGAGCAGGCGCTGGTCGAGTTCGTCCGCCATCAACTGCAGCCGCTGATCGGCCGCGACGAACTCAGCCGGCACTTGCGGATCTTCAACTGGGAGGCCGTGCGTCCGACCGCCGTCTTCCGCAAGCTCCTCAGCGAGGAGGCGGCGCCGTTCATGGGCGTGGCGGTCGACCTGGTGCGCCGCTTTCTGCCCGATGCGGATCAGCGCACCCTTGTCGTCGCCGCGATCTGGCTGATCGGCCAGTGCAACGTCTTCATGCGCAACCGCGAGCAGCTTTCGGGTCCGCCGATCAGTCTCTCGCTCGACGAATCCGCGATTGAATTCATCGGCATGATGATCAGCCGCTGGGCGATCGGGGGTCTCGGCGCGACCTTTTGAGGCGTTTTTGCCCAGGAAAACCCGGGTAACGCCGCGAAAATTCCTTATTCCGGGCCCTTGACTGCCTGGAACATATGTTTGAAATTCAATCGACCGTTTGAAAATGAGTCGAACGGAGGATTGAGGCCATGCAACGGATCGCGGTCATCGGGCAGGGTGGTGTCAGGCGGCGCGGAGCGCCGTTGCTCGGGCGTTTTATCGCCAAGCTCGTCGACGTCCTGCCGACAGCGCTGGCAAGCCTGATCGGCGGCTTTCTCTTCACCCAGTATCAGGCCGGTTACAGGCTCGCTCCGCAGCCGCCGGCCGAGCAGGCCGCCCCGGCCTCGGCCGAAATGTTGCAGCTTGTCCGCGACGAGCACGCCATGATGTTCGACTATATCAAGGCGCAGACCGCGGCTGAGAAGAGCCGCAATGCTGCCGAGGACAAGGAAGACGCGCGCGCCGTGGCGGAGGCCAAGCCCGCTGCCGCACCGGTTACGCGCCGGCCCTTGGCGGCGTCCGCGCCCGCGGTGTCGCGCATCAAGGTCTCCGCCGTCGCTGCGACCCCGGCGCCGGCGGTGCACGCGCCGCGCGTCATTGTGCAGGTCGAGCAAACTGCTGCCGGCGCGCCCGGAGTCCCGGCGGTGGACGCCGCACGGCAACCCGACTCGCTGCTCGCTAAGACCCTGACCATCAAAGACAGCGTCGTCCACGCGACGCTGCATGCTGTTTCCGCAATCGGGGGGATTCCAAACTGGATCGCGTCGCTCGGCGATCGCCTCGGCGGTGCCAGCACACCTTCTGCGAGCCGACTGGTCAGCACTTCTTAACGACGCTTCGCGGTCGTGCCTTCTGTCTTCGTCGTCGGCGCGCCTTATGTCGGGAAAGCCGCGCCGTGCCACGTCGAATGGCGCGCGAGTTTTTCGGCGCGATCTGCTAGCGGCAGGTCCCCTAGGCGCGCGCGTCGGCTAGGGCGGCCTGCCGCTGCGTGCTGCGGCGTCAGCGCTAAAACGAACCGCCCGCCAAGGAGTGGCGGGCGGTCATTGAGAAATCGAGCGAACTTTACTTGTACCAGGCCTTGCACCAATGGTGCTTCATGGCGTAGGCGCCCTTCGCCTGGGCGACCTCCCAAGACGGCGTCCGCACCCAGAGAACCTGAGTGTGGCCCCATGGCTTGGAGGCGTCGCTGTGCCAGGCCCGGCAAGCGCCGGTGTCCTTGAATTTGATGACTGCAAAATCAGCGCGAGCCGCGGTCGAGGCGGCGAAACCGAGCGCCAATGCGCCGATTACAAAAGCCAATTTCTTCATTGTTCAGCTCCCTAGAGACCAACCCACATGGTTCGATAGTACGGAACCCGATATTCAGGCAAGCCCACGTGCGGCCGACGCCTGGTTGTCACCTACAGTGGGATTTTTCATTGCAGAGCATCTAGCCGGAATCGTCGCTTACCACACGGGAGACGGACGCGTGAGCGGAAGCGGGACCTGTTGAGGGCGTCACGCGGGCCGTCGTGATATGTCGGCGCGCCGCGAGAATCGGTTACTGTCTGGCAAGGAGAGCTGCCGAAAACGGCGAAGGCTAAGGGCGGCGTGCTGTCGGTAGCCTAGTACCGCGCTCGCGGGGTCGGAAATCTCCAGGAACCGCATGGCGAGCTGCAAATTTCCCATAGGTGCATTGCACAAATTTCCTTGCTGCGATGCGGTAGAGAGCCGATAATGCTCTCCAAGAAGCAAGAAGCAGGTGCCGATAATGAGCGAGGTATGGGAAACGAAGGACGGCCGCCGGCGGGTCCGGCGGGATCCGCCAACCCTTGAGGAGGCTGTGGTCGCGGCGCAAGGCCTGACCGACGATTTCAAAGGCCAAGTCGAGATCGTGGCCTCGCTGATGGAGATTTCGGTCGACGAAGCTCGCGGGGCCGTTTTGCGAATGGGCCAGCGTAAGGGCGCGAACCAAGTGACCGTCACCAGCCGTGTCGGCGCCCCGCGCGCGGTCGTCGTCGAGCGGCGCACGCCGCGCTACGCCGTGGTCCAGCGGCGGTCGATCGGCCGCTAAGACCGGGGCCGGGCGGCGACCCTAAAGCCAACGTCGGCCGGGGTCGGGAATGGCGCGGTGCACTACCAGCCGGTGCCAGACAAAGAGAACGATCAGCGCGCCGACCACTGCGCCGAGCAGGCCGGCGCCCTGGTTCGTGCCGTACCAGCCGATCGCCTGCCCGATCCAGGTCGCGACGAATGCCCCGGCAATGCCGAGCAGCGTGGTGAGAATGAAACCCGCCGGGTTGTTGGGGCCCGGCGCCAGCATGCGGGCGATGATACCGGCGACAAAGCCGATGATGATGACCCAAAGAATGTGCATGACGATCTCCCTGCGAGTTGGCAATTAACGCCACACATCTAGCGCGGTTCCAAGAGGGAATTTGTTGTCGGGCCACAGCGGTTCGGCCACGCGCCTGCAGTTGCGACCTGCTGGGACAGAGCCGCAGCTAGGATTATATTGACGCGCGCGCCACGCAGCGGGCGCGGAGCATCTGCCATGAGCAAAACCCTGGTCAAGCCGCGCACCGCGGTGCGGACGAAGACCCAGCGGCCGCCGCTCTACAAGGTGATCCTTCTCAACGACGACTACACGCCGCGCGAATTCGTCGTCCTCGTGCTCAAGGCGGTGTTCCGCATGAACGCCGACCAGGCCTATCGCGTGATGATGACGGCGCATCAGAAGGGCGCCTGTGTCATCGCGGTCTATGTCAGGGACGTCGCCGAGACCAAGGCCAAGGAAGCGACCGAGTTGGGCAAGAGCAAGGGCTATCCGCTGTTCTTCACGACCGAGCCCGAGGAATAGGGTCGCGCCTGACCAAAATCCCCTGTCACGATGGCCTGCCGGGCGGGATCAGCAAATCTTCCTCCGCCAGCAGTTCGCGCATGTCGCCGATCGCTTCGATGGCCTCTTCTTCGGTACGGATCGATTTCAGCCGATGCCACAGTTCGCGCCACGGCGCCGGCCGCCCAAGCCGCATCGCGTCGCCGACATAGGCGCGCGCCTGCGCCAGCGTCGTCAGCCGTCGCGGCTTGGGAGTGTCCTTCACCACAAGCGGCGGCTCGATCTGAAAATCATTCATGGCGGAGCCTGCTTGTTGAGCACATTGGCCTTGCAGGCCGCACTATAGCACCGGCTCGCACGAAGCGCTGCATGGGCCAGTAGTGCTTGCTCAAGCTCCTGCGAGCGGCGCGCGCTGCTACATCAGAATGTTGTGAAGTGCGCGCGACCACGACCGTCATTACATCACACACTGGGGTTGCGTGAGAGGTTGCAAATGGATCAGCGCACGGCGCTGCCTACCCGGTCTTTCGTCCCATCACGGCCAGCAACGATCGATCGCCTGGCGCCTTACGTGCTGAGCATTCTGCGCATCATCGTCGCGCTGCTGTTTCTGGAACACGGCCTGTCGAAACTTTTCGGATTCCCCTCGCCGATGACGCCGCCGCTCTGGACGATGGAGTGGTTCTCCGGCGTGATCGAGTTTGCCGGCGGCGTGCTGCTGACGCTCGGCCTGTTCACGCGGCCGGCGGCGTTCATCATGTCGGGCGAAATGGCGGTCGGCTATTTGCTGTTCCACGCGCCGCGCTCGTTCTTTCCCGCCCTCAATGGCGGCGACCCGGCAATCCTGTACTGCTTTGTCTTTCTCTATCTGGTTTTCGCCGGCCCGGGGCCGTGGAGCCTCGATGCGCTGTGGTCGCGAAAGTGGGGAATCTAGCGCAGCGCGGCTTTTATGCGCGTCGCCGCGCCGGGGGCCGATAGGCCATGCGGGCGTGGCCCGCGCAGTAGGAGAAGCCCGCGGCCGCCTCGTTTCCGCAAAATGCGAAATCCGCGGCGCCGGGATCGCTGATTGGCCAGCGGCATTTCCCCTGCGCCAGCTCGAGCAACGAGCAACGTTGCGCGCTGTCGATTGGTATGGCCTCGGCGGTGACTGCGTCGGCGGTGCCTGCCGCGTCGGCGTGCAGCAGGCGCAGCAGCTGGCGTTGCGGAGAAAAAGGCGAGCGCCGGCTGCGTGGAGGGCAGGCCCGCGCCGGCGCTCGCTCAGGACGCCCCGACCCCAGGCCAAGGCGATGAATTTTGCCGATGACGGCGTTTCGGGTGACCCCGATCTCGGCGGCGATCTGACTGCACGTCAGGCCCGCGACGACAAAGTTTCGCAGCTGCTCGATGCGCTCCGGATTCCAGGTTGCGCCCGTCATGACACGGCCTCGTCAGCGCCGCGGCCAGGTTCTGGGCCGCGGATAGGGCGGAGGCCGCGCGCAACAAGCGTCCCGAGAGGCTAGCGCAACCTTAGAGCGCGAATTCGGTGCGCGACGGCGTGCATGGCGCCGCGATCACCGAGCCGCATCCGCGCCTAAGCGTCTGCCAGCCCGACGTTTTTTACGCCAGAACCCCTTACGGGGGCCGCTTTAAGCTTGTTGAGCGAAAACCGCCGCCCGAAGCGAAACTGGCATGATTCGAGTCGCCTCGCAAGTGTTTTAACGATATTATAACCAAGTTATAACCTGAGGCACCGGATTCATGGCGCGACCCGAAAACCGCTCGGAGGCGCGGGCCTTGAGCCTGACGCTACCGGTCGAGACCTTCAATTACCTGGCGCTGCTGGCGACGCTAGGAAAGCTCGGCCGCACCGAGAATGAGGTCGCGACCCACATCCTGGTGCGCGAGGTCTATGAAATGCTCGCTGACGGCTTCCACGAAACGCGCATCCCGCCGCCGTCCGACGAGAGCGCGTGAGCGGATTTCCGTAGCTCGTCAGTGCCGGGCTTGACCCGGCAATCCATGCTGCGCGGGCCTGCTTGCCGCGCCTAATGTTCTTCTTCGCTAGTCGTCCACCGTATTTCTTCGCGAACCCTCCAATCGCTCTTCTCCGCGAACTGGGCGCTCATTTTCTTCCCGGGCCATCTGCTCCCTTTTCTTGCCTTCGTCCCGCTGTTCATCCTCGCGGATCTCGCGTTCCAGCTTGGCATAGAGGCGCTGGGAAAGGCTCGGCGCTGCTGCTTCGATGTCAGACCACGCCTTACCAATCGGGTCGATCTGTGAATCATCGCAGGGGTGCGCGTCGGAGTAACTTCCGAGAAGCTCCTCCAACTGACGGCGAACGGTGCCGTAACGGCCGGCGGACTTGCGATGCAGCTCCGCCAGCTGGCTGAAACCTAGATGCGTTTGTAACGCCGTGAGGACGGTGGCCAGCATACTCAAGAGGCCAAATATGATCTTCTGCCATCCCTCGGGGTTCGTCTGCGAAAGTGAGGCAAAAATTGCCGTGCCGACGATTGCCGAAAGGATCCAGGCCGGGACGCCGAGAGGCGTATTCATGCTTTCGGCTCGCGCCGCCGACTTGATGTGGGCTTTATGGGCAACACGCGCGGCGAAGTGCCATTGCCGAACAAGTGTCATGTCGCGGAGTCCGGGCATTGCTGACCTCCATTCCCCAGCAGGTGTCGCGCGTCGTGCGGCGGTCGGCGGCGATCGATTTGCACGGGCCGATCCCCGGCTCGCGCCGCAGGCCATAATACAACTATTTGTTGTAAGGGTGAGCGGAAGCGGGGGCGAAACGCATCATTGATGCGCAAAACCGATTGACGGATTTCGCAAGGCTCGATGTGTTTGTGCTGCCCGGGAAGCCGCCGAAAGATCCGACCCACCGCATCATCGCGGCGACCGCGCGCGAGCTTGGCGCGACGCTGATGACGCGCGACCGCGCGCTGTTGGATTACGGCGCGCAGGGGCACGTCGCGGTGCGAGAGTGCTGAATTAACGGCGAAGCCTAACCTTTGATATCGAGCAACTCGACATCGAACATCAGCGTCGCGTTCGGCGGAATGACCATGCCGGCGCCGCGGGTGCCGTAGCCGAGTTCGGGCGGAATGATCAGCGTGCGTTTGCCGCCGACTTTCATGGTGGCGACGCCTTCGTCCCAGCCGGCGATGACCCGGTGCTGGCCGATCGGAAACTCGAACGGCTGGCCGCGATCGACGGATGAGTCGAATTTCTGGAGCTTGGCGCCGTGCTCGTAAAGCCAGCCGGTGTAGTGCATGACGCAAATCTGGCCGGGTTTGGGCGAGGCACCGGTGCCGATTTTGGTGTCGATAATCTTCAGTCCGGACGGCGTGGTCATGGGGGTTCCAGCGGTTTGCGCAGCGGCCGGCGCGAAGCTGGCCGCTGTTAACGTGAGGGCAACGCTGGCGATGGCGGTGGTGAAGGCGACAGCGACGGCAATACCGGTCTTGGCGCCGGCGCGCGGAAAAACTCGCATTCTCTCTTCTCCTTGAAGTCGAGCGTGACGTGGTGAGGGGAAATTGCGTCGCGAATGTGGTTTACCTGACTGGCCAAAAGTCCAAAAGCAAGACATTGCGTGCTCGCTCATGTGCATAGTATTTTTTCAGATGGCCTGCGAAGGGCATCGGTCGATGTCACAACTAGAGGGCGCTCGAAAATGGCTCTGATCCACGATCCGGAGGCTTGGCAAAGCAAGCTTGCCGCGCTGCCGCTCGCAAGCTGTGGCGCCGGCGAGACCGTGCTTGCCGCGGGCACGAAAACCGGGCGGCTTTTGATTCTGAAAAGCGGCGCGGTCGGCATTTTCAAGGGGGATATCGAATTCGCCCAGGTGACCGAACCCGGCGCGGTGTTCGGCGAGCTCTCGGCGCTGCTTGATGCGCCGCATAGCGCGGATATTCGCACACTGGAAGCGTCGGAGTTTCATGTCGCCGACGCCGCGACATTGCTGCAAGACCCGGCGGCGCTGCTTTATGTGACGATCGTGCTCGCGCGGCGCATCGACGCCGCCAACCAAGGGCTTCTGCAACTGAAGATCCTGCTTGAGGCCGGCGAACCGCGGAGCCTGATCGACAAGACACTCGATGGGATCGAGGGATTGTTGAGCGCCATCGGCACCGGCTACATCCGCGCCGGCGCCGGCCATTCCATTTTTCCGTCCGCGTGAGTCACTAGATTGTAGTTCGCTGCTACCGCCCGCAATTCCAGATTGGTCCAATCGGGGTCTGCGTATAGCAAGGGCCGAAGCCGCCGCCGTTCCAGCGATTGTTATAGAAGCCCGGCCAGGCAGGGCCGTAATACACCGGCCCATTCATCATCTCGTAATAGCGCTCGGCGCGCTCGCGCTCGATCACCTCGGGCGGGCGGTAGCCGGGCAGAAAGCCGTAGCCGTGCCAATGCCGCGAGACGTGGTGTTTCTTGTGCGCCGGCGGCGCGGGCGCGGCCGAAGCCGACGCGATCAGCGAGAGGGAAAGAGCAAGCGTGATGAGTCCGAGCGAAACCCGCAGCATTGAAGACCTTCCTCATCGCGCCTCCGTGCATGCAGCCACTAGCGCGGATCGCGCGCAAGCGAAATCCCGGGCCACCCGAGCCGCGAAGTGCAGGGTGGGCAAAGCGCAGCGTGTCCACGATGCGAAACAAATGGTCGGAACGAGCGCGGCGGCAGGTCAGCTAGGGAGAAAGCTGCGACTTTTGAAGTGCTCGGTCAGTTGTCGCTCGAGGTCGTCGGTGAGGCGCCCGCCGTGGTTGGCGATGAAGCGCCCGGCCTCTTGCTCGACGCGGCGCTGATGCGAGCGCTCGATGGCCGCAAGAATGCGCCGAAAAATGCCGCGGTGGGCGCGCGCCGGCGCGCTCCCCGGCACAGACCCGGGAGGGCGGCGCAGGCGCAGGTCAAGGTCTCGGTATAGCGCAACGCTGCTCATGTTCTAGCCTTTCCATAGTTGAGTGTCTCTCATTCGTCCCATGCTTGGTCATCAATATGTGTCTTGAGTTTTGTGGCGACAAACGATATGTTTTCACTCTGTAGATGAGAATTTCTCATGTATGCGATGCCGCCGCTTAATGCCTTGCGGGCCTTCGAGGCAGCGGCCCGCTACCTCAGCCTGACCAAGGCGGCAGCCGAGCTGAACGTCAGTCCCGGCGCCGTCAGTCACCAGATCCGCGGTCTTGAAGCGCTGCTCGGCGTCGAGCTGTTCGAACGTCGGGCGCGTGCGATCGTCCTTACTGCTTCGGGCAAGCTGCTCTATCCCGGCCTGCAAACCGGCCTTCTCCACATCCGCGAGGCGGTGTCCGCTCTGCGGCAAGCGGACAATGAGCGCGTGCTGGTGGTTTCCACGTCGCCGGGCCTGACCGCGAAATGGCTGGCCGCGCGGCTTTATCGCTTTGCCGGCGCCCATCCCGAGGTCGACACCCGCATCTCGTCCTCGCTCAACAATGCCAATTTTGCCACCGACGGCGTCGACTTGGCGATCCGCAACATGCCGGACGATCCGCCACCCGATCCCGCGCTGGACATGGAGAAGCTGGTATCGCTGTCGCTCGTGCCGGTGTGCAGCCCGAAGCTGATCGAAAGCTTAGGACCGCTCAATACGGCGGAGCTGCTCGCCCATGCCGCGCTCATTCACGACGACACGCTCGTGCCGCGCGCGCGGGTGCCGACCTGGACCGATTGGTTTGCCGCTGCCGGCCTCGACCACGTCGAGATTGCCCGCGGCTTGAGCTTCAACAGCGCCGACCATGCGCTCGACGCCGCCAGCGAGGGCGCCGGCGTTCTGCTGGTGCAAAATATTCTCGCATACGACCTCTTGCGCAGCGGCCGCCTGGTCATTCCGGTGGCGCTGGCGCTGCGGTCAGGCCGCGCCTACTATCTGGTGCGTCCCAAGCGGGCGCGCGAGCGTCCGCAGGTGCGCGCGTTCATCGACTGGCTGAAGCAGGAATTTGCCGCGCTCGACTGGACGATCTTCGATCCGACCGTGCCCGCGCCGGACCGCAACGAGGACAGATAACGGGTCATCGCCTGGCGCCGGCTGTCGGCCAGCGCATGAAGCCGTAGGGTAAGCTTAGCGAGGCATGCCCACGGCCACATCCGCCGCGTTTCAGATTAAACACGTGGGCTCGGCGCGTCCCGCGCGTTAGCCCAGCCTGCGCTCGCTATTTCTTCTCGATCGTTAGGCCGTTGGGGCCGACGTCGATACGCACACCCTCGGGCTTCTTGCGATCCTGATAGAGTTGATAACCCATCACGGCGACAACGACCACCAGCGCGCCGACGACGAGGTAGATGATATTGGTGCGACTCACGGCTCGATCTCCATCGCTGCATGCTAACCCGCGGTGCCGCAAAAGCGAAGCGTGCCAGGTCAACGTCGCTGTGCTTTTTTAAGATTGAACAGCGTGGGCTCGGCGCGTTCCGCGCCTTAGCCCACCCTAGGCTTGCTGTATGTTGCGCGAGCGTGGAAGTTATGCAACCATACGCTGCAAGTCTGAAATTGGGAGGCAGCAGACCATGCGTAACTGGGGCACAATTTTCATTCTCTTGCTGATGAGTTTTGCCGGTGCAACATCGAACGCGGCGGCGCAAACCGTCCACGTGCTTGGCTGTGTGAAGCCCGGCGTGGAATTCGGTTGTCTCATCATTACAGACCGTAACACCGGCAAGAGCTACGAGATAGGTTCGGCAATTCCACGGCCCGATCCGGCGCAAAATCTCGTGGTCGACCTGAAAGGTCAGGTCTTCCACGGGGTGAGTTTTTGCATGCAAGGGCCGATCCTGAGAGAGATCACCTGGAACTATACCAAGATGTCATGCAGGCTCCGCAAGTAACGCGCCCAGTGAGCGCCGACGGGCGCGCCGCATCTTGCACAGACCAAAAACCGGAAAGTATCGCGAAACAACTCACCAGGGAGGAAGCTATGGGACTGAAGTCGAGCGGCATCGGCGTGACAGTGGCGTTAGCGGTGCTGGTGGGCGGCATTGGCGTTGCGGGTGCCGTCGGCCTTGGCGGGATATGCGGTCCAATTCTCAACGGGGCTTGCGATCCGGGCCTATTCTGCGACAAAAAGCCCGGCACGTGCCGGCTGATAGGCGGTACTGGGAGATGCGTCCGCATTCCGGTTTTCTGCCCGCTAGCCGCGCCTAATGTCGTGCTGAAGGTCTGCGGCTGCAACGGCGTAACCTATTTCAACGATTGCGAGCGCATCAAAGCCATGGAGCAAAAGGCACATAACGGTCCGTGCAAGTGAGGCCGTAGGGCGCAATAGCTCAGCGTATTGCGCCGCATGCGTCTGTGGAATTGGCGGAATATGCTGCGCTGTTCCGCCCTACGTACTAGCGCGCTCATGTAGTATGGCTTGAGCGCAGCGAAATCCATCATTGGGACTGGACGATTATTTGATAGGTTTCGCAAATGCTCAACCCATCGCACGAGCTTTTTGGGACGCATTATTTTATAGGATAAAGGATGTCGGACAAATCCGCTAGTGCAACCGCCGCGCCGGAGCAAGCTGCGGCGAAGGAAGACCCAAATCAAGCCTTCTATGACAAGGCCATTCGTGCGCTGCGCGATTTATTCGAAAAGGCGAAAGCCAAGCATGAGCTGCATTTCGCAATGGCGCTCATGCCAGAGTTCCGGGGCGCGCAGGACGGAGGATGGAATACTGCCGAGGAGGCGGTTTACGCGTACGATCAGTTCGCTGCGCATATCAAATCGCTCAAGAACGATGATCCCGTTCGCGCGCGCATTGCACTCTCATTTTATCTTCACGTTGCGGAAGGAAGCGGCTTTTACGAAATTCCCAAGAAATTGATGCTGACGATCGAGGGTAAAGGCAACAACATCATCCCGTTTCACAGTCTGGTCAAGCGGCACCAGAAAAAAGGCCGCGCTATAGACCCGAATGCGAACGCCATCTTCCGGAATTTGATGGGTCACGCGTATGACCTGCAATTGTTCGAGCTATCAGAAGTATTCAACGACGCATTCGACTCTGACGTACGAAATGCGGTGGCGCATGCAGACTATATTATTGCGGCGGACGGACTGCGAATACGGAGGAAAAATGGTGGGTTTCCGCGAAAAATCCCCTGGGATGAATTTGACGCAATATTCTGCCGCGGTGTCAATCTCTTTAGCTTTATCAGAGAGCTAACCGATGAGTACGTAAAAAGCTACGACCCGCCGAAGATCATTAAAAGCCGCATGAATGCAAATGAGCCGATAACGGACTATACGATTTACTACGACCCGCAAACGAGGGCTTTCGGTTTCAAAACTGACGGGAGAAACCGGGCTGCAATTGGTGCTTGACCGACGAATGGGAGGGCGGTGAGGCAGAATGATGGGTTTCGCAAAAGCTTAACTTATCCTACGCGCTGTCACCGTAATTCATGTCACCGTAATTCACATAGCAGGCCCTGTAACCCTCGTCGCCATCACCGGCTTGCGAGCCACTTCGCGCTCGCCCGGCGCAGGTGGTGCTCCCAGGTCGGGTTGATGGTCAATTCGTCACCCGAGTGGATGTTGTCGATGAGCTTCACGAGGTCGGTATTCATGAAGATAGGCTTGGCTCCTCTCACGGCTTCGTTTGCTTGACTGGAATCCATACCGAAAACCGCCATTAGGGTCTTGCGCGCGGCAACTTCCTTGACGGCGCTCCCGCCTTCTTCGATCAGAGCGGCAACAACCAGCCGCGCCGCCTCCGACAGATTCGCCCATTTGCGCTGGAACGTCTCATCGGGCACGCCCGTAAACCGGGCTTTCGCCAACCAATCCCGCACGGAGGCAATGACTTCTGCGTCCGGGCCGATCGGATGGGCGTTGACGATTAAGGCACTCATGGCGCCTTCGAGCCTAACTCTCGGGTCCTTGAAAACGAGGACCGGTATCTGCCGCGCTTCGAAAAACTGCCGATAAGCCAGGATTGCTAGTTCCTGGTTGATCCAGACCGACGACCGATGGCCGAGGTCCTTTCCGTCGGTGGTTGTGACGATTCCGCGCTCGTGCAGGAGCAAGACCGCCCCCGCGCAGCGGCGCAGGGCATCGAAGACGTGGTGCGTGAGTGCGGCCAGGTCATGCACAGCCTCTGCGAAGTAACCTTCCAGTCCCGGCGTCCCGTCGATCTCCGCCTTCACGGCTGCGCCGAGCTTTTTCTCGTCCGCTCTGAGTTGACCACAACTCACGAAGATCAGCTTGTTTGGCATCGGATCGTTCCCGCCTCGGGGCACCAACAACGCGCCGTAAAACGCCGGCCCCAGACGTGATCCAGCCAGTGGCCAGGATTGAGCGCTAACTAAATCGGGGTGAGCGTTTGAGTTCGGATTTCGTTTCACTCATCCGGGCTACGCTCGCTGCATCTGTTCAGCCTTCGCCGTCTTCATTCTTAATGCTGGTAACGTGAAAGCCTTTGCGTCGTTGTTCTTTGAGAAAATCGATTACCCCGGGAGGGAGCTCTCTTAATTTGCCGGCTTCGCGCCGTATTGCACGCTGCACCTCGCCCCAACGGTATTCAGCGGCTTCGCGGCTCAGGAAGAAGCGCTCTGATATTTCGTCCGGCGACGAGCAGTGCTTCGCGAGCGCGGTCGGTGCGATCAAGAGGGCGGCAAGCTGGCGCGCTTCATGTTCGTCTCGCTTTTCTGTTCGACAGTAGATTGTGCCTTGCGAAGGGTGCCGTCTGTAGCGCGCCCGGTATGACCGAGCGCAATGTGACAGACCTCTTCCATCACTATCAATCGGGCTCTGGGCTGCCAGTCCTTTGCTTGCTGATAGGTGTTCTCGCGAATAAGGATAGTGTTTGTGGAGGAGTTTGCTTCTGCCTCGGCATGAGGCAATTGTTCGTCCGATACCCGTATGAGTTTTAGTCCGGGGAAGATTTTCAGCAATCGCTGTTCTACCACCTCAATTACATCGAATGTTCCAACGCTTTCCAATCCAGCGCTGCACCTGACGCGCGCTGCGATTTGTTCGAGTTCGTCGATGTTACGCGAGGGCTTCATGGGCATGCATCAACTACACCCCGTCGTCGATCCGCACGTGTCGCACTTCATGCAGGTGCCGTTCCTCACCAAAGTGAAGTTGCCGCATTCGCCGCAGGCTTCGCCTTCGTAGCCCTTGGCGCGCGCTTCGGCGCGTTTTTCCGCCGCGGCGTGTTTGGCGTGGGCGCGAGCGTCGGTCCAGTTCATCTGCTCGAGCGCCTGCGCCGGCGAGAGTTTTTGCTCGGGCTCGCTCTTGAGCGCGGCGCTGCCGGCAACTTCGCCGCGCGGACCGGAGGAGGTCAGCGCGGTGACGTTAGACGCGGCCCGGCCGGTTTCACCAACCGATCCGCCCGCTGCAGGGGAGGGTGAAGATTCGGCGATGCGATCGACACCGCCATGCATCACCTTGAGCCGGTCGGTGCGCGAGCGGGTCAGGCCCTTCGACACGTAGCGCCCGTCGGGCGCGGGCTTGCCTTCGGCGACGCCTTTGCCGAGCGCATCGAAACCTTCGCCGCTCGGATCGACATGGGCAAGGTCGAAGCGCTCCATGTAGGACACCGCCAGCTCGCGGAACACGTAGTCGAGGATCGAGGTGGCGTATTTGATCGAGTCGTTGCCCTGTACCGGGCCGGCCGGCTCGAAGCGGGTGAAGGTGAAGGCGTCGACATATTCGTCGAGCGGCACGCCGTATTGCAGGCCGAGCGACACCGCGATGGCGAAG
>Ga0208820_1001139_pt1 | contig 15717 bp, 13 predicted proteins | sample June2015DPH_16_5_FD_184713 | JGI IMG/M metagenome (GOLD analysis project Ga0208820, IMG submission 184713) | Peatland microbial communities from SPRUCE experiment site at the Marcell Experimental Forest, Minnesota, USA - June2015DPH_16_40... | ecosystem: Environmental > Terrestrial > Soil >...
CAATTCCCTCCCAATTTCATACTTCATACAGGAGTTACAAAAATGTCCTTATTCCCGATAACTGTTAAGCGATGTCAGCACCTTAAGATCAATGGCACGCAATGCGGTTCCCCCGCCCTGCGCGAAACTAAGTATTGCTACTACCACGTTCGATACCATTGGCCGGAGCTGGAGGCTCTGCCAAACAAGAGCGAGTGGCGCCAATTGCCGACGCTCGAGGATGCAAATTCCATACAAGCGTCCCTGGCCAACGTGATGGAACGTCTGGTGATGCAGGAAGTCGATCACAAGACCGCAGCGCTGATGCTGTATGCGTTGCAGACCGCGTCCATGAACCTGAAACGAACCTCGCTCGAGCCGCAACTTCCGACCCAGGTAGTGATTGATCGCGAGTCGGTGGCCAACCGTCCGATTGGCGCCTCGGCGTGGTCAAGGGTCGAGGGACGCGAGTACGACGATCTGAGCGAAGACGACCTGACCAAAGAAAGCGATCGCCAGCAACCGGCGGACTCGGAGCGCTTGCAATGAAAGCGCTGTGCGGGGCGAATAGGTTCGCTGACAGCTGAGAGCTGATCCGGACGCCGACTGTTAGAATTCCTTTTGATGATCTTTCGCAGCGATAATCGCACTCCCGAGCAGATTCGCCCCGTCAACATTATTCCCGACTTCATCTCGACCGCGGAAGGTTCGGCGCTGATTGAGATGGGCAACACTCGCGTCATCTGCACCGCATCGGTCGAGGAAACGGTGCCTGCGTTCTTGCGCAATTCGGGCAAGGGATGGATCTCCGGCGAGTACGGAATGCTGCCGCGCTCGACGCTCACGCGCACCACGCGCGAATCGGCCAAGGGACGGCAGAGCGGGCGAACGCAGGAGATTCAGCGCCTGATCGGACGCTCGCTGCGCGCGGTGGCCGATTTGAAACGCTTGGGTGAGCGGACCATCTGGCTCGATTGCGACGTGATCCAGGCGGACGGGGGCACGCGAACGGCTTCGATTACCGGGGCATTCGTCGCGCTGGGCCTGGCTTTGCAGCGGCTGATCGATGCGGGAACATTGACCGCTGCGCCGATCAAGGATTTTGTGGCGGCGATCAGCGTCGGCATCGTCGATGGCGAAGTTCTTCTCGACCTTAACTACGAAGAAGACTCGCGCGCCGACGTGGACATGAACTTCGTCATGACGGCAGGCAACAAAATTGTTGAACTGCAGGCCACCGCGGAGCACCAGGTATTCGACGACGCTCAACTGGCAAAGATGATGTCGATGGCGCGGCAGGGCATCCGGTCGCTGATTGCCAAGCAGCAGACGCTGCTCGGGACGCTGGCTCTGCGGCAGTGACTTTTTGTGTGGGGGCGGGTCTCCGACCCGCCCTGGACGGGGCTGAGCCCCGTCCCCACACGCGCCTGTTCGCAGCGAGCGCCGTGGTTTAGAATTATCTGCTGGTATTGCACTGATAGGAGGATTTATGAAGCTTACCCCGGGCAAACTTGCTGGAATGAAGGCTGTATCGAATGAACGTGGCGTAATCGCCGCCGCTGCCATGGACCAGCGCGGCTCGCTGCAGAAGTCTCTTGCCAAAGAAAAGGGCTCGACCGTCTCCGATGAAATGATGGAAGAATTTAAGATACTGGTGAGCGAGGTGCTGACGCCCCATGCCAGCGCCATCCTGCTCGATCCCGAGTGGGGACTGCCGGCTTCGAAGCGGCGCTCGAAGAATGCCGGCTTGCTGCTGGCGTATGAAAAGACCGGCTACGACAAGACCGGACCCGGACGCCTGGGCGATCTGCTGGATCATTGGTCAGTGCGGCGCTTGAAGGAAGCGGGCGCGGATTGCATCAAGATTCTGCTCTACTACACGCCGTTTGATCCAAAAGAAACTAACGACAAGAAGCACGCTTGGGTCGAGCGGCTGGGCGACGAATGCCGCGCCAATGACATCCCGTTCTTCCTGGAGTTCGTTACTTACGAAGAAGGCGAGGACGAAAAAGGCTTCGACTTCTCGAAGAAGAAGCCGAAGGCGGTCATCGAGGCCATGCGCGAGTTCACCAAAGACCGCTATGGCGTCGACGTAATGAAGGTGGAAGTCCCGATCAACATGAAGAATGTGGAAGGGACCAAGTCCTTCAAAGGTGAAAAGGCCTACTCGAAACAGGAAGCGATGAAACTGTTCCGTGAGGCAGCCGCGGTTGCGACCAAGCCCTTCATCTATCTGTCGGCGGGCGTGAGCAATTCCGAGTTCACCGAGTCGCTGGAACTCGCGGCCGAGTCGGGCGTGAAATTCAACGGCGTGCTCTGCGGACGCGCCACTTGGAAAGATGGTATCCCCGTCTACGCGAAACACGGCGCCGAGGCTTTCCGGAAATGGCTGGAAGATGAAGGCGTGAAGAATATCAATAACGTGAACGACCGCCTGAAGGCCGCCACCTCGTGGCACTCGATCTACGGCGTGGAGCCGGCGCTGGCGCATGTGTAGGTGGCACCGTTTCCCGAGCGCAGAGGCGGGTCTTCGGACCCGCCTTTGTTTGTAGCTACGCGGTGGAGCGACGGGCGTCTCGCCCGTCCGGCATTTTCGCGGCCGGGCGGGGACGCCCGGCGCTCCACAAGCAAGATTGCTGCGTGCGAAATGCCAGTTGCTAACCGCAAAACCGCTCTGATCACCGGCGCCTCGTTCGGCATCGGAATCGAACTCGCCCACATCTTCGCGCGCGAAGGCTACAACCTGGTTCTCGTCGCCCGCAGCGCGGACAAACTCCGGCAACTCGCGTCCGAACTGGAGAAGGAGCACGGCACTCGTTCGCTGATTCTGGCGACCGATCTGACCGAGCCTGGAGCTCCCGCGTATGTACTGGATCAGACCACGCGCGCCGGCATTCAAGTGGATGTGCTGGTCAACAACGCGGGATTCGGACAGTATGGGATGTTCGCTGAGAACGATCTGGAGGAATGCCTACGCCAGATCCAACTCAACGTAACGACTCTCACCCACCTTACGCGCCTGTATCTTCCGGCGATGATTGAGCGGGAAAGCGGCCGCATCTTAAACGTGGCATCCACCGCGGCGTTTCAGCCGGGGCCGCTGATGGCAGTGTATTACGCCACTAAGGCCTACGTACTGCACTTCTCCGAAGCCATTGCCAATGAACTCCAAGGGACGGGCGTTACCGTCACCTGCCTGTGCCCGGGGCCGACGGCCACCGAGTTCCAAAAGCGCGCGAACATCGCGGGCATTCGGCTAACAAAATATGGAAGCATGGATGCCCGCACTGTGGCCGAGGACGGCTATCGCGCGTTGATGGCTGGCAAACCTACGGTGATTTCCGGATTCAGAAATTGGCTGCTGGCGCAATCGGTGCGCTTCGCGCCACGGCGAATGGTGACGGCGATTGCCAGGAAAATTCAGGAAGAGTAGCCGGTCATCTCGTTAGGAACCGATAAATCCATGACGCTGCGACATAAGTAAACCAACTGCCTACGATGCAAATGACCAAGCCAGCCGCACGGCTACCCAGTTTTATGATCGGCGCCAGACGCCTCGGGCCGGGATACATCCAGCGAGGAGTCGGACCGCTGAGGGCTTCTGTGAGTCTGTCCCATCGTGCGGGCAAGAAGCAGATCATGAAACCCCACACTGCAGCAAACAGCCCCATTAGCAGCATTCCCAGAAGAATCAACATAGAGAGCCTTCGACCGCCACGAGACGCGGCAAGCCGCGTCTCTACACAGGAGTCTTGCGGGCTTCCAGTGCTGCCTGCACTCGGCTGTGTTTCCGGCTGTAGGTGAAATAGACAACCATGCCGATGATCAACCAGATAATCAATCGCGCCCAGTTGATCCAGCCGAGTTTGTACATCATGTAGCCGTTGAACAGGATGCCCATGACCGGCACGAACGGCACCCAGGGCGTCCGGAAGGGTCGAGGCTGGCCGGGGTTCGTGTGGCGCAAGGCGAGGATAGCGATGCAAACAATCACGAAGGCCAGCAGCGTTCCGATGTTCACCATTTTTCCGATGTCGTCGATCGGCGTCAAACTTCCCACGATCGCCGCGAGCAGTCCGACGAGCATGGTGTTCTTCCAGGGCGTACGAAAGCGCGGGTGAATATCGGCGAAGAATTTCTTGGGTAAAAGGCCGTCGTTGGCCATCGAATAGAGGACTCGCGTTTGCCCCAGGAGCATGACGAGCATCACGCTGGTGAGGCCGGCCAGCGCTCCGAGCGTAATGATGTTGGATGCACCGGTAAGCCCTCTGTCCAGGAAAGCCCGCGCAATGGGCGCTTCAATGTTGACTTCTCTCCACGGCACCATTCCGGTCAGAACCGCCGCCACCGCGATGTACAACACGGTGCAGATCAGCAGCGAAGCAATGATGCCGATGGGAAGATCGCGCTGCGGATTCTTCGCCTCTTGCGCGGTCGTGGAAACGGCATCGAATCCGATGTAGGCGAAGAAGATGTAGGCCGCTCCCGCGCCGATTCCAGAGAATCCGTAAGGCGCGAAAGTCGCCCAGTCCGTTCCCCAGTTGACGGCGCTGACATAGTGGATGCCCAACCCGATAACAAAAAGGACAACTCCAACTTTGATGGTGACAATGGTGGCGTTGAAGCGGGCGCTCTCCTTGATGCCAATCACCAGGATCGCCGTGATCACCAACGCGATCACGAAGGCCGGCACGTTGACCCCGATTTCATACCCGAACAGATGCGGTGCATTTAGCAGATCGCGACCTTTCTGCAAGAGCTCTGGCGATTGCTCTCCCATGATCGCGGTTACTTTATTAAGGAAAGCCTGGGTGCCAGGCACCAGCGTGGAATCGGAGGCCAGCGCCATCTGGCGAGCGACAATCTTCTGCGCTTGGCTGAGTCCAGTCCAGTGGTCATACGCCAGCCACAGCGGCATCTTGATATGAAAAATATTAAGCAGTTCGATAAAGTGATTCGACCAACCCGACGACACCGTGCTCGCGCCCATGGCGTATTCGAGCGTGAGGTCCCACCCGATGATCCAGGCAATAATTTCGCCCAGCGTAGCGTACGCATAGGTGTAAGCGCTGCCCGCCAATGGGATCATGGCCGCAAACTCCGCATAGCAAAGAGCCGCGAAAGTGCAACCCAACCCGGAAAGCACGAAAGAAAGCATCAGCCCCGGCCCGGCATAGTGAGCGCCCAATCCGGAAAGCACGAAGATTCCGGCTCCAATCACCGCGCCGACGCCCAGCGCCGTTAGTTGGAATACGCCCAGCGTGCGTTTCAAGCTATGCGTGCCAGTCTCTCGCGCCTCCTCCATTAGCAGCTCAAGCGGCTTTTTCGCAAAAAAGTCAGTCATGAGTAAGCGTCTCTCCTGTCAGTCAAACCTAACAGCCCGTGGTGAAACTCCAGCACCCAAAGCCAGCGCCTAAAGGCGCATTCATAACGCTGCACCTACGGTGTGCCTAAAGGCATGCCCCGATACAAATCATGCCTAAAGGCATGCCCTGATACAAATCGTACTTGCGCCGCAGGCTGCTAAGTCGTCTGGGATCGAGGACGCCAGATGTAGTACACCGGGATGCCGAGCAGCACGATGAACAGTCCCGGCCAAGTGTATTGCGGCTTGTAGCGTAACAGTACAACATCAATAAACAAAGCCATCACGATATAGATCGCAGGCAGAATGGGATATCCAACGGCCTTGTACGGACGCTCGGCCTCGGGATGGGTGCGGCGCAAGACGAAAAGCCCGAAGATGGTGAGCACGTAGAAAACCAGCACCGCAAAAATAATGTAGTCCAGGAGCTGGCCGTAACTGCCGGAGATGCAGAGCACGCACGTCCAGACCATCTGGACCATCAGCGAAATGGCGGGCGTCTTGTAGCCGGGATGGAGGCGGGCAACGCTACGAAAGAACAGGCCATCTTTCGCCATGGCGTAGTAAACGCGGGCTCCGGAGAGAATCAAGCCATTGCAGCAGCCGAAGGTGGAAATCATGATAGCGACAGCCATCAGTCCTCCGCCGGCCGAACCGAACATCTGCGTCATGACCGCGGTGGCGACACGGTCCTCGGTGGCATACTGGATGCCGCGCCCGATGAGTGTCGTCCCGCCGGGACTGCCCACTAGCGGCAGCGCGCTGAGATAAATAAAGTTGCACGCGATATAGAGCGCGATCACCACGCCGGTGCCGAGGGCCAGCGACAGCGGAAGATTGCGGCTGGGATTCTTCACCTCGCCGGCCGTAAACGTAACGTTGTTCCAAGCGTCAGCCGAGAACAGCGAACCCACCTGCGCGATGGCGAGCACCGTCAGGGTTGAAACCAAAACGCCGCCACCCATGTCGTGAAGCGTGCCCAGTCCGGAATTGTTCCAAAAGTTTGTCCTGAAATTCGCGGCCATTGCCCGCGCGTTCCGGCCAAGAAAGACTCCGAAGACGACCAGGCCGAGCAGCGCCGAAACTTTCGCGGTGGTGAAGATGTTCTGGATGAATGCGCCCGTCTTCACGCCGAAAATATTGATGATCGAGAGCGCGATCACGACCAGAATGGCGGCGAGGTTCTGCGTGTTCAGTCCAACATCCATGCCGCCGAGCATCATGGGGCCAACCGCAAACTTCGGCACCTTCCACAAGTGGACGATCCAATGACTCGACGAGATTGCCGGCCAGAAGATCCCGAGAAACTTGCCGAAAGCAACGCCGACCGCGGCAATCGTGCCCGTCTGAATCACGAGAAACAGAGTCCAGCCGTAGAGAAAACCCCAGAGCGGCCCGAGCGACTCGCGCAGATAGACGTACTGCCCGCCCGCTCGCGGCATCATCGCCGCCAGTTCGCCGTAGGCGAGCGCAGCGGCAATGGTGAGAAAGCCGGTAATGAGCCAGGCGCCAATGAGCAAGGCCGGCGATGTGACCTCGCGAGAAATCTCGGCGGACACAATGAAGATGCCCGAGCCGATCATGGAGCCCATCACCAGCATGGTCGCGCTGGTCAGGCCGAGACCTTTGACTAGCTCTTGGTCCTGATGGGTATGCTGCTGCCAATCGCTGGCGGGCGAAATCGGAGCCGGGGTTTGAATGTTCGTGCTCACGAACCTCCTGGCTGATCGTGATGCATAAGTCAAAGATACAGTATCGGATCGAACAATCTAGGAATTCGACCAAGATTGGGGGCACGTCCGGCCGCTGCGCACCGATTTAGGCTGCGCGACCTTCACGTTTGGGTTCCCGACTGGTCAAATAGCAGGCCGCTGCAAACAAGCAACAACGCGGCTGCGCCGATCATTTCGTTGCCTATAAAGAATCCCATCATGCTAGCGCCAACTCCCGCCTCAAGCAGCACAGCCAGGCCGCAGAGCAGAACGAGCGTCTTGCGCAGTCTCGTTTCTGTGACGCCAGCCAGTAGCGCGACAATCGCAGTTACGAGCCAGTGCCACCCGAGCGACAGAAAAACGACTCGGAAGGCTGCTTGAAGGCCAGGATTCAAATTCGATGTGGTCAACGCGTGGAAAACGTTGCTGTAACCAGCGAAGCAATGAAGCGCAGCGCTTGCGAAGAGCACCACACCTCCTAAGATCACGAAAACGCGTGCAGCTTTGTTGCGGCGGTTCATCGAAACCTTCCAAGTGCCATAGTGTTAAATTTTCTTTCCTCCCCACCTCGCTCGCACTGTGCATGTCTTCTGCTTCGAGCGGACGTACGAGGAATTCCGGTCGCGAACGATCTGGAATAAGTTATCTGTCATGAATTGTCATCCCGTGCGCAGCGAGGGACCTGCGGTTCGCTGCAAGATGCAGATCCCCGCTTCGCTCGGGATGACAAAATTTAACGAATTACACTTTACCCCAGAACCCGCAAATATTCTTCTGCCGATTTGCGGGGATCGCGTAGTAAGCCGGAGATCACGGCGACGGCATCGGCTCCGGCTTCGATGACGGAACGGGCGTTGGCGCGGGTAATGCCGCCGATCGCTACGAGCGGCTTGCGCGTCAGTTCCCTTGCCCGGCGAACGCCTTCGAGCCCCACGACAGGATCGGGGTTGGCCTTGCTGGGAGTGGCAAAGATGGGGCCTATGGCGAGGTAGTCGGCGGAAGTTTTATCGGCTTCCGCCAGTTGCTCCGGATTGTGCGTCGAGACTCCGAGCCAGCGATCCGGCCCGATGATGCGCCGTGCGGACTCTGGCGACAGGTCGTCTTGGCCGATATGAAGGCCATCGTATTGTGCCGCAACACAAAGGTCGGCTCGGTCGTTTATAACCAACCTAACCGTTGGTCCCAACCGCACCCTGAGTTCGCGAGCATCGTCGAGCATGCGCCGGGCGTGGCCAGACTTGTCGCGGTACTGCAGCAGGGTCACGCCGGCAGCCGCGAGTTCCTCGGCAGCGGCAAACATGGCAGCAGCGTCCGGGAAACAGCCTACGTCGAGAATGGGGTATAGACGAGGAAGTAGCATTGTCCTTTCGTAGTCTATGCGTTCCCGAGCTTAGCGTCGGTACCAACGGCCTACATCGAGTGGGACTAGGGTAGTAATGACCCTTGTTATCAACAATCATCACAGCCTGCGCTACACTTGCCTTGAGATGCCCGCGCCTAGCTCTTGGGACGATTATCGAAGGCGAAGAAACCTCGCTCTGTTCGCCTTTATCGGTTATGTCCCCGTTGTGTTTGTTATCGCGTTGCTGTCAATACGTCTGTTCTCTACGTTCACTCCCGCCTTTGTAGTAGCCGTTGCATGGATGGTGTTTTTCGTCATAGCTGGAAACCTCGCTCTACGCTTTCCGTGCCCGAGATGCGGAAAGTGGTTTTTTGAAAAATGGTGGTACTACAACTCCTTTGCAAGACGATGTGTCCACTGTGGTTTGCCGAAGTACGCCGACCCCCAACTGAAAAGTACCAATGAGTAAAATCGCATGAATCTGCCATCGCGCTACAGGGAAGTTCGCGCAGCGTTGCCAGTGGATAAAGTAGCGTATGGGTGCGGCGGAATAAAGCTGTTTGGTGCTGCCGAAATTGAGCAGGGTCAGGTCGGGTATTCTGTCGCACGCGATGGCAAGTCATTGTGCAGCCGCGATCTTGGCGCGTGGCGGCCAAACTGGACTGTGATCGGCTACGAGACCGCTTGCGGTGATCCCCTCTTCATTGATACGGATGACTCTGCTCTACCTGTGCTAACCGCTGTTCACGGCGAAGGCGTGTGGGAACCTCAGCCTGTCGCAATTTCGATTGACGCATTTGCGCAGTTGCTCGAAGAATTTGCACGTATATCAGAGGGTCGTAGCAATCCGGTTGAGCGCGACAACAACCCACTTTCCGATGCCCAGCGCGGCACGTTCCTGCGGCGCGTGGCAGAGTTAAACGGTACGCAATTAGAGACTGAGTTCTGGGCTGTCCTGTTGGAGTGCTGACATCGACGCATGTTGGTTGGTGAAAAACGCCATCCCGCCACCACCCTATTTCGCCTTCGCCAGGAATCTCTCGATGAATCCCGTATCAAAATTCCCGGCGCGGAAATCCGGATCAGCCAGGATACGCCGGTGCAGCGGAATCGTCGTATAAATTCCTTCCACGATAAACATTCCTAGAGCTCGGCTCATGCGCGAGATGGCTTCGCTGCGATCCTTGCCGCGCACCACGAGCTTGGCAATCAGCGAATCATAATATGGAGGAATCGTGCCTTCGGCGTATGCGGCCGTATCGATGCGCACGCCCGTCCCTCCCGGGGGATTGAACGTGGTGATCTTGCCTGCCGAGGGCGTGAACTTCTCCGGATGCTCGGCATTGATGCGGCACTCGATGGCGTGTCCGCGATGCACGATGGGGCCTTGCAACACGTCGGCCAGCTTTTCGCCCGCGGCGATCATGATCTGGCTCTTCACTAGGTCCACGTCCGTGACCATCTCGGTGACAGGATGCTCCACCTGGATGCGGGTGTTCATCTCAATGAAGTAAAGCCGCCGCTCTTTTTTCGTTTTTGTGTTCGTGTCCGTGTCCGGGCCCGTGTCCATGAGGAATTCGATGGTGCCGGCATTGTGGTAGCCGACCTGGCTAAGCGTTTTGCCGATGACGTCTCCGATTTCCTGGCGCAGCTCGGGCGTCATCCGCACCGACGGCGATTCTTCGATCAGCTTCTGGTGGCGCCGCTGGATCGAGCACTCGCGTTCCCCCAGGCTGACAACGTTGCCGTGCTCGTCGCCCAGCACCTGGAATTCGATGTGGCGCGGGTGCTCGACATAGCGTTCCAGGTAAAGGTCGCCATTGCCGAAGGCGGCTGAGGCCTCCGACTGCGCCTGACGGTAAAGGCCGGGCAACTCATCTTCATTGCGCACTATGCGCATGCCGCGCCCGCCGCCGCCGGCCGTGGCCTTGAGGATGACCGGAAAGCCGACTTGGCGCGCCCACTCGCGCGCTTCTTCATCAGAGGCGACTACGCCGTCCGAGCCGGGAAGGATGGGCACGCCGTGCTTTTTCATGGCAGCGCGAGCTTTTTCTTTTTCGCCCATCAGCCGGATGACATCGGGAGTGGGTCCGATGAACTTGATGTGACAGGTTTCGCAGACTTCGGCGAAGTTGGCATTTTCCGAAAGCAGGCCGTAACCGGGATGGATGGCGTCCACATTCGCGATTTCGGCGGCGCTGATCACGGTGGGAATGTTGAGATAACTCTGCGCCAGTTGCGGGGGGCCAATGCAAATCGCCTCATCGGCAAAGCGCACATGCAGCGAATTGCGGTCCGCTTCACTGTAGATTGCGACGGCGCGGATGCCGAGTTCCTTGCATGCGCAAATGATGCGCAGCGCAATCTCGCCACGATTCGCTACCAGAATTTTCTTGAACATGATGGGAAAGCTCTCAGCTGTCAGCCATCAGCCATCAGGAAACCTCAGGACTGCGCGCTCGTAGGATTTTCCTGAAGGCTGACGGCTGATGGCTGACGGCTTATTTCGCCGGCCGTACGGCGAACAGTTCCTGGCCGTACTCGATGGGCTGGCCGTTGGCGACGAGCTTCTTGACCAACTCTCCCGCCACGTCGCATTCGATTTCGTTCATCAGCTTCATCGCTTCAACAATGCACAAAACCTGGCCCACTTCCAGCGCATCGCCGACTTTGACCAAGGGCGGGGAGCCGGGCGAGGACGATTCGTAAAAAGTGCCCACGATCGGCGACCGCACAATGTGCAATCCTTCGTCGGGTCCGGGAGGTTCAGGCGCACCGGCGCTCGCTGCCGAATCAACCCGTCCGGGCACGGGAGCCGAAGCCGGAACCATGATCGGTGCGGATTGAACCGCAATATGACGCGAGTCGGGCGCCGCTGCGGGCGACGGTTCCGCGGTGCGCTTGATCTTCAACTTGACATCGCCGCGCTCCAATTCAAACTCGGCAATGTCTTTTTCGATCAAGAACTCGATCAGTTCTTTCAGCTCTTTTTGATTCATGGATAAGGGCGGGTTCCGTTTTGGTTTCGTATTATGTGTGGCGGCGGGGCTTTGCCCAGCCAGGATGGGGCCCTTCGGCTCCGCTCAGGGAGGCGCCGCCCCGTCCCCACACCAGCAGTTGCTAAATAATAACCAGTTCTTTCTCTGTGGGCATCAGCACTTCGCAGCCCGAAGGCGTAACCACCACCACATCTTCGATCCGCACACCCCACTTCCCAGGCACGTACGCGCCCGGCTCAATCGTGATGACTGTTCCCGGTTCCAGTCTCTGGCTCTGCCCCTCGGCCAACCTGGGCGCCTCGTGTATCTCCAATCCTAAACCATGCCCGGTCGAATGGGTGAAGTAGCGGGCCAGTTTTCGCTGGCGCAGCACACGCCGCGCGGCGCCATCTACTTCGCCGGCCGTGGCTCCCGGGCGGACCGCCGAGATGGCTGCCTGCTGCGCTTCCAGCACGGCTTCATACAGCCGTCGAGCTTCCGCCGACGGACGACCGACGTGCACAGTGCGGGTGCGATCCGAGCAATAACCGGCGAGTATAACACCAAAATCGCAGACCACGAACCCGCGGGGAATGCGCGCGCCCGAGGCCCGGCCATGCACCATCGCCGAGCGCGTTCCGGAAGCAAGTATCGTGGGAAACGACATGCCTTCGGCCCCGGCACAACGAGCCTCGTACTCCATGGCGGCGGCGACTTCGACCTCACACACGCCCGGCCGAATTCTGTTGCGAGCAACCTGAAACAGACTGGCGCCGAGTTCGACCGCCCGCCGGATGCATAGAACCTCGGCCGCATCCTTCACCATGCGGGCACGCTCGACCAGCGGGGGCGCGAAACGCAAGCGCGCCTTCCCCTTCAGCACAGAAGCTAACCGGTCGCGCATGCCGGCGGTGATCGACTCCGGTTCGATGCCCACCCATGCTGGCGTCGAGCGTCTCCGCTGCGCGGCCAGCCACTCCGCCGCCGCCAGCAGCGGGGACTGGCGCGCGATGACCATGCTCACACTATTGAGATGCGCACCCTTCATTTCCTCTTTTGCCTGGGTGCGGTAGCGCCCGTCTGTAAAAAGGATGGAACCACGATCCCCCACCAGCAACGCAGCCGCACTGCCAGTAAAGCCACAGAGATAGCGAACATTGGGGAGGTGAGTGATAAGCAGGGAGTCGAGCTTGTGGCCCGAGAGCGAGGCTTGGAGCCGGCGCAGGCGTCCAGCGTGGTCCATAGGAGGAGTGTAGCAAGACGGCGCTGCGAGCTGCGAGCTACGAGTTCATGGCTTCAAGCTCGCGCCCATAGCTCGTGGCTCGCCGCAAAAGGAAAGCCGCCGGGATCTCGGCGGGTTCTCCGAGAAGGCCGGCGGCTTGGGCGGTTCTAGCGTCGCGCTTAGGTTTGAATGATGCGCGGCGTGATGAAGAAAATCAGCTCCTGGTTTGTAGTTACCACCGTGCGATGCTTGAACAGGTTGCCAAGGAACGGGATATCCCCGAGCAAAGGCACCTGCGAGATATTGAGCGAGTTGTTGGTCTGGATCACGCCGCCAATCACCACCGTGCCGCCATCGGTCACCAGCACTTGCGTGGTGGCCTGCTGGGTGATCAGTTCCGGGTTGCCCAGTCCGTCTTCCTGGCCGAAGTTAGGCAAGGTGTTTTCGACATCCACGTTGAGAAAGATGGTGCCTTCCGACGTGATCTGCGGAGTCACCGTCAATCGCAGGAATGCATCCACGTAGGTTGCGGTCGCCGGCGCGCTTAACGAGGGCGCGGTCATGATCGGTATTTTTACGCCCTGTTTCACGACCGCCTGAATGTTGTTCTGGGTGACGATACGCGGACGGGAAAGAACTTTCAGCAAGCCGCGCGACTCGGCCGCCGTGAGAATCATGTCGATCCGCATGTTGTTGGTGGCGTTGATAAGTTGCAGACCGCTGGTCGGGCCCACTGCGCCCAGGTTCGAAAACAACGGTATCGAGCTCCCGGTCGGGCCGCTGCTGGTGGTGAAGTAATTCGGATTCGTAACGTTCTGGGTGATCGACGAAGTGCCAACGTTTGGCGCTCCGCCAACTGAGGTTGTCCCGTTGCCCCAACCCAGGCCCAGCTGCACGCCGATGTCACGGGCGAAGCTGCGGGTGGCTGCCACCACGCGGGCTTCAATTTCGACTTCCTGCGTCTTGCGGTCCATCTGCTGGATGAGGCGGTCAATCTGCGGCAGAACCGCCGGAATGTCGGCAACGATAATTGAATTGGTGCGTTCGTCGGCGACGATGTCGCCACGCTGACTCAGGAACTTTTTGAGCGGCAGCAACAGGTCCTTGGCGTGGGCGTAGCTGAGGAAGCGGGTGATGCTGACTTTGTCTACCGCCAGGGCCTCGGCATCGATTTGCGCGCGCCGGTTCTCGGCTTCCTTCCTCAACGTATCAACGGTGGCGATGCGCAATACATTGCCGTCCAGTTGGCGAGACAGGTCGTTGTTCTTGAGCACGATGTCCAGCGCCTGATCCCAGGGCACGTCATCGAGCACGATGGTCAGATTGCCGTGGATCATGGGATCGAGCACGACGTTCAGACCGCTGATCTCGTGAATCAGGCGGAAGAAATCTTTCAGATCCACATCCTTAAGATTGACCGAGATCGGCTCGCCGGTGTACTTGGCTCCGTTCACCGCGGGCTTCTGTTCCAGCTGCGCCTTCTGCTCGGCGGCCAGGTTCACGGCCGGCTGGATGGTCGGCTTGTTGCTGCCCGCTTGTCCGAGGGCGGCATTGGTATTGGTGGCAACCAGTTCCGCCGCCGTCTTGTCGGCAAAGCGGCTGGCCGCTTCCTGGGCCTTCGCGACCGGCTCGGCGGCTTTGGGCGAAAACTTGGGTTCGACGAAGGCAAAGTCCGCCGCCGGTTTCCCGGCGTTCTCTGCCGAGGCCGGAGCCGGCGCAACCGCCGTTGCCGTTGCCGAGGTCGTTGTCGAGGTCGTTGCCGGGGTTACCGGAGCCGAAGCCAGCGCCAGTTGCGGCGCCTGACTCGCGGCCGGCGATTTAACGGCCGGCGCGGGTTGGCGATGGGCCAGCGCCGCCTCGTGGATCTTGAGGACGAAGCTGCCTTCCGGACCCGCCACTAATTCATGCTGGCGGCTGGCGGCGCGATCACCGTCGGCGAGATCAATGACCACGTGCGTGCTGGGCGGGACTTGCCCGTCCATCCCGATGCGGACGTCTTTCACGCCGTCGCGGTCAACCACGATGTGGCTCTGCGCCGTGGCCATCACGGTGTTGGGAAAGTCGACGACGATGCGTGCCGGTGATTCAAGTGTCGACAGTTTGGGCGCCAGTGCGCCCTTCGCCTTGAACTCGATACGCAATCCGTCCTGGCTGTGCGCGACCTCGAGCCTCTGCAATCGAGCGCCCGCGGCCACCCCCTTGCCCGTCGTGTCAGCCGCGGCTGCGATCGTTATCACTACGAACGCCAGCAGCGGAACTAAGAGACCCAGCAGTTGCTTTCGCATTTCCCTATCTCCCCATGCGAGGCCGTTTCGCCTCCATGTGTTTCCTAGAACGCGTTTCTTCGAAGTCTTTGTTGTCTCCGTGGCCTAAACCGCCGGAGTCGTAATCTTCTTCACTACTTCCCGCGTAAACGTCTTGCCCATCCGGTCCTGCAGTGTTTCCTGGAAAACGATGGAGTCGCCCGTGATTTTCATCACGTAACCGTTGAACACCGGATCGTTCTCCCGCAGAAAATAAGCTTTATTCATACTGTTACTGACCACGGCGATGAAACCGCCTTCGGCACGCACCACACCACGCAGGTTGATGGCGCCGATTTCCAGACACTTCTTGCCGGTGCTGCAACCCGAACCGCCGGCGTGGCTCACCACCGGACTAACGAAAGGATCCCGTCTGCCGTTGGCGTTGTACTTGCTGTCGGGGACGACCGACTGTTCGCTCTCCGCATTCTCGCCGCCTCCCGCAACGCCATGGCCGGCTGCGACAGCGTCCGCCGACGCGTTTTCTTCGGGAGCCGCAGTGGGCGCTGGCTGCGCGATTTGCTCAACCAGGACTGCCCCACCGCGTCTCATGCGGTCCCTTTCCCTTCTTTTCGCGTCCGCTCTTTTCGCGTCCGCCGAGCGCGCGTCCGCCGGTGGTGAGGACGACTTCACCGGCGTAGCCACCTTGACTGCGCTCGACTTGGCCGGAGGATGCGTGGCGTTCGCCGGAGCGGAGTGGTGATTGCCCAGAGCCTCATTCGAGGCGGCCGTGGCATTGCTATTCACCGTGTTCATCGTGTTGCGCGTGTTCTGGATAATGCGGGGACTCTGGGCCGAGGCCAAGCCCGCGGCCAG
>Ga0208820_1001142_pt1 | contig 15696 bp, 20 predicted proteins | sample June2015DPH_16_5_FD_184713 | JGI IMG/M metagenome (GOLD analysis project Ga0208820, IMG submission 184713) | Peatland microbial communities from SPRUCE experiment site at the Marcell Experimental Forest, Minnesota, USA - June2015DPH_16_40... | ecosystem: Environmental > Terrestrial > Soil >...
CAGGGGGCATCTGAATCATCAAATTCGGCTTATGAGGGTGTACGAAAGATAGACAAACAATGCAGCGCCTAAAATAACCAATAGTGTCGTGAGAATGATGTCGATCCGGTCCCCGGTGCCGGGCCGCGTATCTGCGCTATCGATATCGAGCGAGGTTTGGCGGAAACGGATTATTGCCAAAACCATTGTCGCGCCGCCCAGCGCAATAAGAAGCAGTCCGGCAATATTACCAACAAGTTGCCCGCCGATGGACGGCAGACGCGTTGCGAGTGACTTGCTTGCAAACTCTAAGAACAGGTCGAATTTTTCTACCAAGAATCCAAAAGCCATAATCGCGATGGAGGTGCGAACCCATGCTAGAAACGTGCGTTCGTTCGCGGCATGGTCAGTATATCGCTCAATCATTGTTGCCTTCCTTATCCCGTTGTCACTGCATCAATCAAAATCGTATCATCATCAGATTGATGAGGCGACGCAGATGAAGGAACTGAAGCGCGAGAATGTCAGGCTCCGCCGCAGTGGTCACCAATACAATTTATCACACCACCGGCATTCGCATTCGCGAATTCCCGATCCAGCAAGAAAAGCGCATGGCCTAGCCATCTGTGGCTGCCAAGCGCCATGACGACCATTTGCGCCCGACTGCTATGGCTTTCCGCGCTGGTGGCTCTGCTTGCGTTGGAGGCAGGATCGGCCTCTGCCACGGGGGAAGTTCCAAAAGGCCCATCCGAACTTCTATTCGTTGCCCAGATCGTCATTCTGATGCTGACCGGCCGCTTGCTCGGCGAGGTCATGCTGTGGTTCAAACAGCCGGCGGTGATGGGCCAACTAATCGCGGGATTGGTGCTCGGTCCTTCGGTGCTGGGCGCGCTATTTCCTGATTGGCAGCACGCGCTATTCCCCGCCGCTAAAGAGCAGAAGGCGATGATCGATGCAATCTCGCAGTTTGGCGTGCTCTTGCTGCTTTTGCTCACCGGCATGGAGATCGATCTCAAGCTGGTGAAGAGAACCGGACGGGCGTCGGTAGCCGCCTCGCTCGCGGGCATTTTAATTCCATTCGCCTGTGGCGTGGCGCTTGGCGAACTGCTGCCCGATTCCATGCTGCCCGATCCGGGCAAGCGGCTGATCACCGCACTGTTCCTTGGTACCGCGCTGTCGATCGCATCGGTGAAGATCGTGGCAACCGTCATCGCCGAAATGAACTTCACTCGCCGCACGGTCGGCCAGGTCATTCTCGCCTCCGCGATCATCGACGACACCGTCGGCTGGATCATCACCGCGATCATCTTCAGTCTGGCGCTACAGGGCCAGGTTGACGCCTTCAGCATCGCGAAAAGCGTGCTTGGCACGCTTGTGTTCATGGGGCTGAGCCTCACCATAGGCCGGCCTGCGGTGTTCAGCATCATCCGCTGGGTCAATGACAATTTCGAAAGCGATTTTGCGGTGATCACCGCGATCTTGTTGATCATGGGCGTGATGGCGATCATCACCGATTTGATCGGCGTGCATACCGTGCTTGGAGCCTTCGTCGCCGGCATCCTGATAGGTGAATCGCCGATCCTCACCCGTCACATCGACGAGCAGCTGCGCGGCCTAATCTTCGCGTTCTTCATGCCAGTATCTTTCGGCACCGCCGGCTTGAGCGCCGATCTCACCATCCTCAAGGATCCAGCCCTGCTGACGCTCACCCTTGGACTGATCGCAATCGCCAGCCTCGGCAAGTTCAGCGGCGCATTTATTGGCGGCAAGCTCGCTGGCCTCACCCCACGCGAATCACTAGCGCTCGGCACCGGCATGAATGCGCGCGGCTCGACCGAGGTGATCGTTGCGACCATCGGCCTTTCAATGGGAGCGCTCAACCAGAACCTGTTCACCATGATCGTCACGATGGCGGTAATCACCACCGTGGCAATGCCGCCGACGTTGCGGTGGGCGCTGGCCCGACTGCCGATGCGCAAGGATGAAAAGCAACGGCTCGACCGCGAGGATGTCGAAGCCAAGGGCTTCGTGCCGAAACTCGAGCGGCTCCTCCTCGTCATCGACGGGAGCACCAACGGCAAGTTTGCCACGCGCATCGCGGGGATCATTGCCGGCAGCAATGCGATGCCGACGACTGTGATGCACATCAAGACCGACAAGAAGACTGGAAAGGCAGCGGCCAATGCCGAGAAGGAAAAGGCGAGAGAAGCGGGCGAAACCGTGAAGGAAGTCGCCGAGCAGGCTGAGCTGGCAAACACGTCCGAAGAAAAGACCGATATCAAGCTCGTTGTGACCACGATGGTGGAAAAAGCGCCGAAGCAGGAGGCGGTCGCCGAGGAAGCTAAGAAGGGCTACGATCTAATGATCATCGGCATGGAAAAGACCGCCATTCGCCAGGACCAATTTCACGACGATGTGGCAAGCCTTGCCGCCGGCTTCGACGGACCGATTGTCGTGGTCGATGCTCGCAAAGAGCACGTCGAAAATCCGCTGCATGGCAAGCTGAGCATCCTGGTCCCGGTCAACGGCACTGAACCGTCGCGTCGCGCCGCCGAGATCGCCATTGCGCTCGCACGTGCGAGCAAGGCGCCGCTCACCGCGCTCTATATCGCTGCCGGCGGCAAGAAGAAAAGGTCGCAGCAATACGAAGAAGCAATCCTCAAGGACATCGTCGAGCTGGCCGAAACCTATGAGGTGAACCTACGAACGTCCGTGCGCGCCAACGTCGCAACAGAAGAAGCGATCCTGGAGGAAATGGCGCGCCGCCGGCACAATCTGGTGGTCATGGGGGTCGGCCGCCGCCCCGGCGAGAAGCTGTTCTTTGGCGACACCGCGGCTGCTTTGTTGGAAAAATCGGGTAGCTCACTAATGTTCGTGGCGAGTTGACGCCAAACGTCCGAGACATGTTGGCTCTTACCTCAAAAATGAACAGTAGCCAGCCTCACCGGCATGTCCGCAGTGGGTCATCAACTGCCGCGCCGGCCATGGGACCAGCGCGGCAGCTAGACACCTAATAACGGACACGGAGGCGCGAGGTCGGCGCGGCAGAGATGGGCCACTTACGGACTCATGCGCGCATCCGAAAATTGTATGCGGGGATGCTCGCGGTTTCTTAGTAACCGACGGCAAGACGGCATCGTCTTCCCTCATGCCGACATGTCTGGCGCTTCATGCTGCCAGCGGCTGATCAGGCCGGCAATCGCCGCGCCGAGGATGGGCGCAAGCCAGAACAGCCAGAGCTGCGCGATGTAGGCTCCGCCAGCAAACAGCGCCGGACCGGTGCTTCGCGCCGGGTTGACCGAAGCGTTGGTGACGGGAATCAGGAAGAGGTGAATGAGCGTCAGGCAAAGCCCGATTGGTATCCCGGCAAATCCGACCGCCGCGCCTTTCGAAGTGGTGCCAATGATGACGTATAAGAAAAAGAAGGTCGCGAGGACTTCGATCACGAAGCAGGATGTCAGACTGTACTTGCCGGGGCTGAGATCGCCAAAGCCGTTGGACGCAAAGCCGCCGGGAACCCAATCCGGTTTGCCCGAAGCGATCAGGTAGAGAACCGCAGCCGCCGCAATGGCGCCCACGACCTGGACGACGATGTAAGGAATAACGTCAGCACCCTTGAAGCGACCGCCTGCCCAGAGCCCGACGGTGACGGCGCAATTAAAATGACCACCAGAAATGTGCCCGACCGCATATGCCATGGTCAGTACGGTCAAACCAAAGGCAAAGCTCACCCCCAAGAAACCGATGCCCAGCGACGGAAAGCCTGCGGCCAGCACGGCACTGCCGCAACCGGCAAATGTCAGCCAAAATGTGCCGAAGAACTCGGCCCCAAGACGACGCGGCATATCCATGTTTTCCTCCCGTTAGACCCGTAGTTTATCAGATTCTGCATCTGGAACAGCCTAGTGTGAGGTCACGTAATAATTCGTTAGGCGCCGCCATGTCTGCTGTGGGTCATTCACGTCATTTCGAGCGTGCGCGAGCGACTTCCGCTTTACACCCAACTCCGGACATATCGCTGCACCGCAGCGAATCGACGCGAAGGATCCAATCGCCGTGAATGACGATGAAAACGACACAGGCTGCTTGGTCGTCTTGCGTTCGAAAAACTAACCACGATGTACTGTCTGAAACGAAGCCACGTGGTGAGGAGATGGAGCTATGACGACCATCGGAATTATCGGCGCCGGACGCATTGGCAGCCAGATCGCACGACTCGCGATAGAAAACGACTACAACGTGGTGATCAGCAATTCACGCGGGCCAGAGACGTTGTCTGCTCTCATCGCAGAGCTCGGCCCAAAGGCCCGCGCGGCGACCGCCGTCGAGGCAGCAAAGGCTGGAGACATTGTCGTTGTTACGGTGCCGCTAAAGAACTACCGGAAGGTTCCGGTCGAGCCCTTGGCGGGCAAAATCGTCATCGACACCGACAATTACTACCCTGAGCGCGACGGCCACATTCCCGAGCTCGACAATGAATCGACCACTACGTCAGAACTCTTGCAGGCCCATCTGCCAACCTCGAAGGTCGTCAAAGCCTTCAACCATATCTATGCCGCTGACCTTACTACTCACGGACAACCAGCTGGCGCGAAGAATCGCCGCGCGCTGGTCATCGCTGGTGACGACAAAGATGCCAAAGCCAGAGTGACCCATTTGCTCGACCAGTTCGGCTTCGATACGGTAGACGCGGGCCCGCTGAGAGAGGGGTGGCGCATCCAGCGCGACACGCCCGGCTACGGTCCGCGCCGAACGGCGGAGGAACTGCGCCGGGACCTGGCGGCGGCCAAGCGGTATGCACATCGGTAGCATGCGACCAACAGTCGCTTTCAACTGAGCCAATCTGGTTCGATCCGCGTGCAGCTAGCGCTGACGCTCATCGCGCCGTTACCACCGATCGCCGCCCATGGAGCTTATCGTCCATCCTTCCAAGCGTTTTGGATTCGGTCTTGATATTCCTGGTGCGCGGCCTCGCGCTCGTCGCGCATGGCGTCGTTGAGTTTGCTGTCGGCAGAGGCATCCCTGCCTTGGTCAGATTTCGCGGTACGGGAATCTCCCTCACGCTGACCGCGAACCTCGCTCTCGACACGGCCGACGTTCTTGTAGGCGACTTCGGCGGCGGCGTCGTAAGCGGCGTAGACGCTCCGGTCACGGGTGATGGTGTTGCTGATGCGGAAGCCGGGCCGGTGGAGGCCCAAGTCGCTATCGCCGGCACCATCGGTAACTTTCGCTCTTGAGAAATGCTCGTGCGCATCCTTTTGCATTGCGTCCATCATTCGAAGTGGCACACGAAGCGCGTGACCATCTTTCAAGATGCCGTTTTCGTCGTAGGCGTGGTTATCGTCGAGGTCGTGTCGTTGGTAGGTTCGTGGGGTCATCGGACCCTCCTTTGTTTGTTCAAATAAACGTCGTCACCACCCACTGGTGGATACGTCAATCGAGCCAGCGGGCGTCTGGGCCGAACAGCGAACCAGTGTTGAACGCCGCCAAGCTAGCGGCACGCCCACGCCGCATCCGTCAGCGCACGCCCGACGCCGCGACCCGGTCTATCAGCCACAACAAACAACTGGTCGGGCAAGTCGGGGTGCGTAGCGACGCGAACCGTGACACTGCGGCCCGCCGCTGCCTTCTTCTTGATGTCTCTTTTGTTGCTCTCGTTGTCAGCCATTTTGTTTCTCCAGCCATCGTTGGAGCATTTGCTGCGTGGTGCCGCCGTTGTCCGCCAGTTCCTTGTAGCTCTGGTTCGCGGTGTCAGAGGGTTGCGCGTCGAGGTCAGGGCCGTCGATCCACGTTGCGTCAGGACCAAAGAAGCTCACGCGGACGGCCAGCTGGCGCAGGCAGCCGCACACCGCGTTGGCCAGATCGTCGTGACAATTTCTCGGATGCGTCACTTGGTCCTTGCCGACACGGCCTGGGATGCGCTCAAGCAACCCTCCTGCACGCCAAGCACAAGCAACATTTCGGCGTGGACAGCGACGATATCTTGGTCGTGCAAGGTTCCAGCCAGACCTTCAATCCAATGTTGAGCGACGCCGTGATCGAGGCGCAGAAGCTAGCCGACCCCACCGCTTCAGATAGCGAATGGGGTGGTAATTTTCGCGCCGATCTGGTCGGCCTGTTCGACGATGACGTGATCGACCGCGCCATCGACCATGGCCGTCCGCTTGAATTGCCGCCGCAGCCATCGAAGAATTTCTATCGCGCTTTTGTTGATCCGAGCGGTGGTGCCATCGGCGGCGACGCCTACAGCATCGCCATAGCCCACCGCGAGGGCGAGCGCTTCGTCGTCGATCTCGTACGCGGGCGGCGTGGTCCGTTCGATCCTGCCGAAGTGACCGGCGAATATGCCCGGCTCTGTCGCGACTACCATGTCGGCACCGTGGTCGGCGATGCCTATGCACGCGAGTGGGTGACGGCGGCGTGGCGCAAAGAAAACCTGAGCTACATCAACAGCGACCTCAACGCCTCAATGCTGTATCTCGAAACGCTGCCGCTGTTTCACTGATTCGGCGCCGGTTAGGTTGTGCTGAGGGTTGTAACCAGGTCAGACATGTCGGCACGTGACCGATGGCTAGCCGGAGGACGCGTGCGAGCAAGGTTTCTTTTGCTTTCTACCCCTACTTCCCCTTAAACTCCGCCCAGATCGACGGTTGGGTTGACGGTCTTAAAATGGTCGACTCACAGGGCCCAACACGGGCTGACGTGGCTGTCGCCGACCGAACCCGACCCTGGTCCCGGGGGGCCGCCGACAGGCGGCTCCTCGTCGTTTGAGGGGTGGCTGGTGACGGCATCACCGTCCTTCATCCGTCCTTCATCCCACAAGGGTGGGGTGTGTGTGTCCCTCAGTCCTTCATATACATGAAGGACATGAAGGACACTGGATTTGGTGGGCATGAAGGACATGAGGGACGGCATGAAGGACGGCATGAAGGACGGTGGGGTTGTTGGTGTGGCAACGTTGCGGGAAGCTGTCGACGAAACCGTTGGCCGTGTCGGCGTCGAAGCTGTTTGTTCTTGGCGGTCATTGAAGCCGTTGGCCTTCAAGTTCGATTACTGGCTTGTCGCCGCTCTCGCGCACGATGTAGCCCGGATGGAGTGAGACCCAGCCGGACGGGCCGCGCTTGGCAACACGGTCGCCGTCGTAGATCAAATATTGATCCGCGCCGTCAACCTCGATTTCAATATCTGCCTGCTCGGTCATCACTTCGTTCTCCGATGGTGGGAAAAAGCACGCTCGGTCATCTTGATCTCGCTCAGCATGCTCCGCGACCCTTCGTTTCATTCATTGTCAGCAGCGTGTGATCCGGCTGTGCGGATGGGAAGAGCGTCCGTAGGTTTCCACCTTGATCCTCTTCGCGGCGAACAGCCGCTCCATCGCGTCGGCGAGGGCCTGGCGCATGCCGGGCGCCTTCGCCTTCGGGTCTTTGCCGAACATGGTCGGCGCGTAGTTGTGGGCATTCTTGGCGTATGAGACGTTGCGGCCCTGGCCTTGGAACTCGTCCAACAGTTCGAGGAACAGGTCGTCGGCTTTCTGCTCGGCCGCCAGCTTCTCCATGCTGCTGATGCCGGCGACCGGCAGGAACAATCCGCCCTTCCACTGCACCATGACGGTCTCGCCGACCGGGCCGTAATTGGCCTTCATGACTTCGAGGACGCGCAGGTCGGGATCCGGCTCCTCGTCCTTCTCGGTGGTGGCGCGCTTGAAGTAGAGCCGCGAGCGGACGCTGGCGTTCCATGCCGTCGAGCCTGACAACCCGGTGCCGGTGCTGATGCCGGTCAAGCTCGGGTGGCTGGTGAGCAACAACCCGGCGCCGCCGCAATTGATCGCCATGCCGCGCAGCATGGTGATGAACTGCCGCACATGGGCGCGGTCGTTCTCGTTGCCGGCGAAGACGTCGGCCGAGTTGTCGATGACGATCAGCCTGGGCCGGATGTCGCAGGCGGCGCTGTGCAGCCGTTTGAACATCATGGTCGGCGCGATCAGGCCGTTGCTCTTGTTCGGCGCCGCCATCACCGCATCGTCGCTGGCGAGCGTGACCAGATGCATGTCCCTGCCGAGTTCCTCGAAGGTCGCGCCGCAGGTCGCGTTGTAGTGCCCGACGATCCGGTCCAGGCGGCGGTGCAGCTCGTCGCCGTCGTCTTCGCAGCAGACCATGAGCACCGGCCCCGGCTCGGGCAGGGCGTTGAGCCAGTCGTGTCCAAGTGCCGTCGCCGCGCCGAGATGCAGCGCCAAAATGGTTTTGCCGACGCCGCCGTCGCCGCTGAGCAACGTGACGGTGGCCAGCGGCACCCGGTCTCGCACCACCCACCCCCGTTCCGGCACCGGTGCGCCGTGCCACGCGGCGATGTTGATGAACGGCAGCGGCACGATGTTGGCCGAGGATGTCGACGGCGATGGCGGCGCGATGCTGCTCGCGGGTGGCGGCGAGACTGGCGGCGTCAACTCCGGTGCCGGTTGCGCCGGCGTCCATATCGGCACGTCGAAACAAACGTCGACTAGCCTCTCGGCCCGCCGCAGGTCCTGGTCAAGCCAATCCGAGACGTCGTTGATGTCGCCGCCCAGGTCAGGCAGCAGCACAATGCGGATGGTTTTGGCGACGCCGTGCAGCGCCGCCGCGGCGTTGAGCGCCTTGGTGCGCCCGGGTTCGCCGCCGTGTTTGTCGTCTTTGTCTTGCAATATGATGATGTCGCGGCCGGTCAGCGCTCTGGCGCAATCCTCGGTCCACTTGCCGCTTGCGACCGTGGTCGCGCAGTGTCCGAGCGAGGCGACGCGGTCGCTGTCCTTTTCGCCCTCGCACACGAAGACGGTGGCGTCCGGGAACTTCAGCAATTCCGGCCAGAGGTACGGGACGCGCGGTACGTCATTCAGATTCCAAATCCAGTCCCCGTTGCCGTCCGGCCGCCGTTGGCGAAAGCCGGCGCTCTTCGGCTCCAGCCGCACCACCTGATAAAGCAATATGGCGTCGGCGTCGGTGTAATTATATTTGGCGACGACGCGGGCCTTCGGCTTGTCGGCGTTGCTCATGGCCACCGCCGCCATGAGCGCCCGCTCGATGGCGGCCTCCGAGGCGCGCTGGCGGCCGTTGCCGCTGTTTGGTGTGAAAGGTTCCAACCCCGCTTTCCCGCGGACGTAGTCCCTGCAGACGATCGCGTCGTCGCCGGCGAAACTGTGAACTATGAAGCCGTCCGGCGCGTTGCCGTCCAGTTTGATTGACAGACTGCGGTCCTTCGGCGAATGCCCGGGCCCGGCGCAAAGAAGTTCGCCGTTGGAAATGTTGCCGCCCAGCGCGTGGTGCAGAAGTCTTAATGTCAACATCGTCGGCGTCCTTGAAAAAGAACGGGCCGCACGCGGTCAGCCCTTGACCGGGAACGCGAGATCCAATGAGACCTGGAAGTCCTTCCAGCCGTCTTCGTCTTCGTCTGCGGCTTCGCCTTCCTGCACGCCATTGCAGCTGTCGAGCGCGGCGGCAGGCTCGTCCGGGCGCGTCATCAGCCATTTCTCCCTGTAGAGTTCGGCAGCGGCTTCGAGCTTGTCGGCGGCCGCGTCGTCGTCCTCGCCGCGGAGGCACTTGATGGCCTCGTCGTAATCGTTCCAGAGGTAGTCGCCGATCAGGATTTCGGCCGCGTCGTAGACGTCCTTCGGCATCACGACCACGCCGTCGAGCGCGGCTATGGCGGCGAGGCAGCTCTGCAGCGCCGACATAGTGTACGAACCGGGGCTGAACTGGTACGCGAGCCCGGCCTGCTCCACGGCCTCGGCCACTTTTTCGGTCACCCTGTCGACCGGCGTTTCTTTGGTCATATTCACGTCCTTTCGTGTGTTGGCCGCCGCCGCATATTGGCAGCGGCGGCGGGTTGTTTGTTGGTATCTCTCCTCAAAATGGTACGCGGTCGTCGAAGTCGCCGTCGTCCGCCGCCGGCAGTTCTTCGTCGGGAGGAACGTCATTGACGGGAGACGCGTTGCTGACCGCCGCGTCGTCCCAGTCGACGACGGTGAACAGCGGCCGTCGCACCTTGCCGTATTTCTTCGACGGGAAGGTTGTCTCGCCCAGCGCGACGATCGGCTGGCCGCCGCCGTTCTTGATCGCGTGCCGCGTCCATTCCTTGGCGAGATCGGCAACCGCGCGGCGGCCGCCGCCGGATCGGGTCTGGAAGATGATCAGCTCGCCGCTGTCCAGGATCTCGAACGGGATCAGATAGAACAGTACCCAAGGGTCCGTTGGTTCGCCGTCGTCGTCCTTCGGCCAGTTGGTTTGGTCAGGCCACTCGTCTAAATCTTCACGCTCCGGCGCTTTCTCGCCGCGGGCCACGCGGTAGTGCTTCTTCTCCAGTAGTTTCCAGTTGCCGCTCTCGTCGTCCTTGTCGAACTTCGACCAAACTTTCGTCCACGCCTCTGGATGGGTCAGGAACTTGGTGCCGTGCGCGACTGGGATGCTGTCGTCGATCAAGTAATCACCTTTTTTATATTTGAGGCTCTTGTCGAAGCTGGCATCCTGACGCGCGGCGTCGTCGATGTTCGCGATTTCCGTGCTGTACGTTTTCAGGTTTTTACCGTTGGACATTTCACGTCTCCAGTTTTGTTGCCGCCGATGAAGATGCGCACGTCGCCGTCGGCGGCGAAGACGACGTGCGTATTTCTATTTGCGGCGCAGCCATGCCTGATACATTTCCATTTCGCGGTCGAACTCCGCCCAGGCCGCCGGCGTGATCCTGTCGTACTGGCCGAAGCGAGCGACCAGCTTCTGCAGATCTGGCGCCTCGGGTGTGGCCACGTCCTCGTTCTTTTCAGCTGGTGCTGCCGTCATTTCCCGTTCCCGATCCGGAGAACGCTGGCGGCGCCGGTCACCGGCCGGCCGAAGTTGGCGCGGTCGCCGGCGGCGCGGCCTGCGGCGTGCGCCGCCGCGTCGAACGTCGACGGCGCGGAGCTGCTGCACATGCGCAGGCGGATGCCGTTGTCTTTCATGAAGACCGCCCTCGGTGCAGCCGTTCTCGGTCGTCTTGGCGAATAACGCCTTGATCTTCTCGATGATCGCGTCGCGGTCGGCCATCACACGACCTCCTTCACTTTGAAGTCGCGCACGTAGACCACCGCTTCCACCCGTTGGGGCTCGGACATCCTCGGCAGCCATTTGGCGGCGGCGTGTTTGAATTGCTCCAGAGCCAGCAGCGACGCTCGCAGGCGGACGGTTTCGAGGGAATCGAACGCCCGGGGTCCGAGGTTGGGGTCGACGGGCGCGGTTGTTGGTGTGTCGGCGGCGGCGTTCTTCTCCGCACTGACTTGGGTAGAGTCCGTGACCGTCACGTACTCCGCCGGCTTCCCGGTCATGATGTCGCCGTTGCCGAGCAACACCTGCTTGGGCTCCGGCAATTCCGGCGCCGGTGTCAGCGGCTTCTTGTTCAAGCGGGACCTGCGCTGGCGTTCCCGCGCATCCTGCCGTAATTCTTCGTCCGTTCTGCGGCCGCCTGCAACTTTCAGACAATCGAACCCGCGAGAATGTCCAAGGCCGACGCGCTTGAAGATCACGTCCCAAGTTTCTTCCGGATTAAGTTCTCGCCAGCGCAGCAACAGCACGCCAACTTCTTTCGATCGCGAAACGAATGTCTCCTTCGCGGTCGTCGCCACTTTTTCGGCTTTGTTCATCGCCTTGACGGCGGCGTCGATCTCGGTGATCAGCGCCTCCGACATGGCGCCGGCGATGCCGTCGGCGATCGGCTTCTTGCTGGCGATAGGGATGATGTTAGTGGTGTCGGCGGTCGGCGCTTGCTCGCCGCCTTGGTCTATATTATATGTGTGCACGACGACTTTCTCCTTGTTGTCGGCGGTGGTTTAGACCGCCTTGTTTGTTCCATCCACGAACACTTGCCCCGGCCGCATTCGCGCGGCCGGGTTTCTTTTCGCTACTCCGCTGCTTGATGTTGCGTGCGCGCCGTCGCTCCGTCCCGCCGACGCTGCTGCGGGCCGTGCTTGATCACAGCCGCGTCATGCGCGTCGAGTTCCGCTTCGGTGTTGGCCGGGACGCGGTTGCCGAATGGATATTGAGCCGGCGGCAGGCGGCCATCTTTCCTCATTCTTTCAAGTGTTCTGGTCGTACAGCCGTAGCGCTCGCGCTGGTGTTTGTTTCTTAGCCACTTAGTCATCTTGCGCACTCCGTCAGTCAGTGTCGCGCTTTGCTAGCGACGTCGACTGTCAAAATGCGCACATTGATCGCGGATCACCAGACCGCGCGGACCAACTAGTGTGGATGGCTGTACAGAAATGCAGACGAACGCATGGATGACTGTTCAGTCGTCCTTGCGGCGGGAACCAAAACGTTTTGCAAGACGCTTTTCCAAAGTATTTAGCTTTAATTCGGCTTTCGGGAATTCCTGGACCAGTTTGTCTGCGATGCGTCGCACAGACCATTTTGGATTTCGCTCGCGAAGCTCCCAAGCGCGCTCGTCTATGGGGCGATATTTGTCTTGGGATTTTGATGACCTTTCCGCGCGGACGCGAGCCATCTTCGCTCTGTACTTCGTCATCGAATCTATTATTGGGCTCAGGAAGCCGACCCAAAAGAGCACGTGTGCTAGCTCATTGAGCGGGTTCTTATCGGTGAACTTGGGCTCGGCTATTTTTTCGTAGGTTTCGAGAGCCTCGATTATTGGGATCAGCGTGTCGGCCAAGTAATCGACGTGGTTGGCGGTCGGCACGTCCGGTTGTGTGTTCGTCCTCTTGAGCTTCCGTGCTGCCTCTTTCAGGTTCGCAATCCAGGCGTCTATGCGGTCGCGGGCCTTGGCGCTGTCCAGCGCTCTAAGGTTCCTTGTTGAATGTTGCTTTGAATGTTCCTCATCCAAAAAGCGGCGCAGCTTTTTGCTGAAGCCACGGAGGTTAGCATCTGATACGTCATTACCGGACAGGAATTCTTTCCAGAGCTGATCAAGGAAGCGCTCCTGTTCCGGTTCGCGTTCCGCTTCGAGCTGCAGAAGAAACTGCCTGGTCCACTTGCCTGGATTGTCCTCACGAGCCAGCTCGAAAGCGTCAACCAGCTCTGCATTTTGCTTGCTTTGCATGTCAGCCTCGCACCGGCAGCGAGGTGACGTTGTCGACCGGGTTGATGATGCGGTCGATCTGTGCCGCTAGCGCTTCATAAGCGTGCTGCTTCTCGGCATGGAATTCGTAGCGATCGTAGGTCTCGCGCACGCCACCAATGACGTGGCCGAGGCAGCGCTCTGCATGGTCTGCATTGACGCCGGCGCGGCTCATAAGACTGCGAGCCGTGCGCCGCAGATCATGCAGCGTCCATCCGGTGACGTTGCACTGCTTATCGAACCGCTTTTTGAAATGGCTAAATCCGTTGATTGCGCCGCGGCCGTTGGTGCTGAACACAAAGTCGCAGTCGGCCAGCTCCGGCACCTTGGCTAGCACAGCTTGTGCCGTCGCGCTCAGCGGCCGGATCAAATCCACCTTGATCTTGTTGCGGACCGCCGGCAGCGTCCAGTCTGTCCCTGATAATTCACTGCGCTGCAGGTATGCGGCCTCATTGCGCCGTGCTGCCGTGAGTAGCAGGAACTGCACCAAGCGCCCGAACGGCCCCTCGCCCGCTTCGGCCGCCTGCCACACCGCCCGCAACTCATCATCCGTCAGCGTGCGCTTGCGGGCCCGCGCCTTCGCGTCCGCGCGCGCCATGCCGCGCACAATCGGCGACCGGAAGTCGTCTGATCGCGTGGCATGCCAGTTCATAATTCTGCGTATAATCGCGAGAGCACGATCAGCCATGACCAATCCGCTGGCGTCTTCGATCTTGTCGAGCAGTCGATTGATTTCGTTGCGACGGATCTCGGCAATCGGCCGGTCGCCGAGCGTTGGATAAACTAGACGCTCCAGCGCATCTTCGCGCCATTCTTTGCTGCGCAAGTTGGCACCGCCGCCCTTGCCGGGATCGCCCCCTCTTCCAAAGTACTCTTCCGCAACCGCTTTGAAGGTGTCGGCCGCCGCTAGCCGCTGCGCCTGCTTCGCCTGACGCCTAGCCACACTCGGATTGTGACCTTGCTCGACCTGATAGAGCGCATCCGCTGCCGCCTTGCGTGCGGCCGCCAGCGTGATGCCGGGCGTCAGGGTGAGTTTGCACGACTTGTTGCCGTGCCGGTAGCGCACGGCAAAGCTTTTCACCCCAGAGGGCTGCACGATGACGTACAGACCACGGGCGCCAGGATCGGCTATCTCACGCCGCTTCGCCTTGGGCTTCAGGTTGCGGATCGCAATGTCGGTGAGGGCTCTGGCCATGTGTCGTCCCGTGTTGTTACCCTCAATGGCGCCGTTACGTGATGCGACGTCACGGGGCATCGGGGTAACACTGGGGTAACGTTACCCCCTGTCTGCGAATGTTACCCCTTGTCTCCGACATTTAGCGACACGTGGCGACAATGCAAGTAATTATCGGGGTTTCTGCACGAAAAAATGTCTGGTAATGTCGTCACGTGCCGCGGTGCCGTACGTGACTTTTAATCACGGGGTCCTGGGTTCGAGTCCCAGCCGGCTCACCAATCCCAAGCGCCCAGGATCGCGGCCGGCCAGCACAACGGGCGGCCCAGCCGCAAATAGCATCGCAACGACACCCGTGAAGGGAAAAAAGAAACCCCAAGCGCGCCCGGGGGACGAAATGCGCGCTTGGGGCTCAGGCCGGCGGTGTCATAGTTCACCGCCGCATTCTGTGTTCCGCCGCGACCGTTCAGGCCGCACCGCGCTCGGCTCGCTCGGAGGCGGCTTCCGTCGACCAAACGCCGCACTCGCCGCAACTATAGGTCCGCAGGTCAGGAAGGCCGCCCTTTCGCGGTGTGGTTCGCGTGAGGTGCATCGACCGTCCGCAGTTCGGGCACGGCGGCCGGACTTGGTGTGGTCGCCGACCGGCCGCTTCAATTCCGGTAACGCCAACATGGTACCTCGTTGCGGTGCATTTCAAACGAACGATTGGAATTCAAACGCACGTTTGAGACGCCGCCGCGCCGGAAACAAGGAATTTTTGTGATTTCACCCGCCCGGCTCCGCGGCAGGCTGTCTCAGGGCAAGCCGCGGAGAAAGTCGATCATCGCCGCGTTGACCTCGCCCGCGCGCTCCTGCTGGGTCCAGTGGCCGCAGCCGGGCAGCATGATCGCGCCGCGCAGGTCGGGCACGAATTTGGGGAGACCGGGAAGGAGCTTGTCCACCCCGCGGAAGGCCACAACGAGATCGCGGTCGCCGGCGACGTAGAGCGCGGGCACCGTCACCTTGAGACCTGCGAACGGCGCCAGCAGTTCCCAGTTGCGATCGATGTTCCGGTACCAGTTCAAACCGCCGCGAAAGCCGGTGCGCTTGAACTCTTCGGCGTAATACTTCGCGTCATCGTCCGACAGCCAGGACGGCAAAGGCGGCGGACTGGTCAGGCCCCTGAGGAAGCCGCGCTTGCGCGGCACCATGCCGACCGGCTCGCCGGGTTCGCGGCGGCGCGACGCCTCGCCCGACCCGCCGTAGAGCACGGCGCGGATGGTCAAGTGCGGATCGCGTTCAAGCTCCGCCTCGGCGACGCCGGGCTCCTGGAAATAGAGCTGATAGAACATCGCGTCGTCGTCCTGCGGCATCATGGTGGTCGGCCGGTTCGACCCGCGCGGCAGGAACGGCACGCTCAGTCCGATCACGCCGCGAAAGCGGTCGGGCCGCAGCAGCGCGGCGTGCCAGGCGACCGGCGCGCCCCAATCGTGGCC
>Ga0208820_1001148_pt1 | contig 15642 bp, 17 predicted proteins | sample June2015DPH_16_5_FD_184713 | JGI IMG/M metagenome (GOLD analysis project Ga0208820, IMG submission 184713) | Peatland microbial communities from SPRUCE experiment site at the Marcell Experimental Forest, Minnesota, USA - June2015DPH_16_40... | ecosystem: Environmental > Terrestrial > Soil >...
CCCGTGCCCGACGAAGTCAGCACGAGCACATCATTCTTCGTGCCGATGAATTCCTTCACATCGGCCAGCACGCGCGTGAACAGAGCGCGGAACTCGGCAGTGCGATGGTGCGCGCCATAGGAAGCAATCGCCATCTGCGCTTGCGGCAGCGGTGGCGTCGGTCCGGGAGTGAAGAGCCTGTTTTTCTTGATCATGGGAACCAGAATATGCGAAAGCTTGTGGTTCGGGAAGGAAAGGTCAGAGGGCAGAGGTCAGATTGCAGAGGTGGAGTGATTCTAACCTCTGCAATCTGACCTCTGACTTCTGACCTATAATCCTCCCATGCCCCTCATCGATCAGATCCAAAAAGACATGGTTGCGGCCATGAAGGCTCGCGAAGAGCAGCGGCTCTCCACCCTGCGCATGGTCAAGACCGCGCTCAAGAATCGCCAGATCGACAAAATGGCGCCGCTCGACGACAAGGAATCGCAGCAAGTGCTCTCCACGCTGATCAAGCAGCGCAAGGACTCGGTCGAGCAGTTCACCAAGGGCGGACGCCAGGAGATGGCCGACAAGGAAGCCGCCGAAATCAAGCTCATCGAAACTTATCTACCCAAAGCCGCCGGCGAAGAAGAAATCGTGGCCGGAGTCCGCGCGGCGATCGCCGAGATGACGCCCGCTCCCGCTATGAAAGATATGGGAACGGTGATGAAAGCCGCAATGGCGCGCTTCGCCGCGGCGGGTATGCGCGTGGATGGGAAAGTGGTTAGCGAGGTGGTGAAGAAAGAATTGGCGGGGAAGCAGCGATCACCAGAACTCACGTAGGGGCGGACGCATTCGTCCGCCCCATCCATCCATACTGGCCTCCGTTTACTCCTTGCCTCGCTGCGCTCGGCTGCCCGGACGAATGCGTCCGGGCCTACGTGGGTCGTGGGGGCTCGTATGGGTTCGGGAATGGACGATGCCACATCCACTTATATTTCCGCCAGTCGCTGACGAGTCCACGTCGAACAGGGTTTTCGAGGATGTACATCACTTTGGCGTCATTGTCTTCTGCTGTTCGCAATACGCGGTCGAACGACTCTTCTTGCCAGATAGCCCCGTGACCCTTGAGCCGCTGATTGATCTTGCGTGCTGCTGCTCCCTTGATCGCCTGCATAACTTCAAATAGCGGCATCACTCTCTGCCGCAGCTCATCGATTCCTGGTGTAAGGACGAGGTGGGCATGATCGGGCATGACTACGGCGGCGTCGAGGTTATATCGACGGGCGTCATCATGGCGAATTGATTCGAGCACGATGTCGCGTGCCCATTCCGGCAGTATCCATCGATGTTTCGTGACAAACGTGACGAAATGCCACTTGCCATCTCGTTGCAAATGCGGCAGATTGCGTCTGTAAAACGTCATCGATAAGGTCCTTCTCCAACGACGTAGGGGCGGACGCATTCGTCCGCCCTGTCGAGCAAAGCTCGACAGAAGATGATCGTGAAACCTGGTCGAGATTAAACGAATAACCCGCGCCATGTCGGTGATGGGTTGACATTCGAACTGTGAGATTTTAGGCGGGAAAAGGGGACTCGCCTCGCTGCGCTGGTTGCCCGGACGAATGCGTCCGGGCCTACGTGGGTCTTGCTGCTACTTTCCCCGCTGCCACTCGCGATACGCTTCGCTCTTGCTAATGCCGCGCTCTTTCGCAACTTTCTTCAGCGCGGCTTTTTCGTCTGCCTTCTCTTTGGCCATGATTTCGCGCACGCGCTGGGCAACGCTTAGGTTGGAGGTCTCAGGTTTCAGGTCTTGGGGCTCAGGCTTCGCGATCAGGAGCGTGATTTCACCTTTGACGTCTCCTCGCGACTTCAGTTGACCCAGCACTTCTGGGGCTCGCCCGCGGAGGAATTCTTCGTGAATCTTGGTCACCTCGCGGGCCACGACTATGTGGCGGTTGTTTCCCATAACTTCGACCACATCGGCCAGCGTCTGCAGCAGGCGGTGGGGAGCTTCGTAGAACACCTGCGTGCGCGGAGCGTCTTTCACGCTTTCCAGCAGCTTGCGGCGTTGCCCTGACTTGGACGGAAGGAAGCCGCCGAAGCGGAAGGAATCGGTGGGCAGGCCGCTGGCGACGAGCGCTGCCAGAAACGCCGACGCACCAGGAATCGGTATCACCGGTACGTGATGCCGGATGGCGAGCGCGATCAGGTGGAATCCGGGATCGGAGATGCCGGGCATGCCCGCGTCGGTGACGAGGGCGATCTTGGCGCCGCCTTCGAGGTCGACGACCAACTCGGCGGCCCTGGTCATCTCGTTGTGCTCGTGATAGCTGACCAATCGCGTCTTGATGCCGTAATGGCTGAGGACCTTCAAGGTCTGGCGTGTGTCCTCGCAGGCGATCAGATCGACTTCTTTGAGCACGCGCAGAGCGCGCAGGGTGATGTCTTCGAGATTGCCGATGGGCGTGGCGACGAGATAGAGCGACGGGCCGGCAATGGCTGTGCCCCGTTCGGAGTGGGTGCAACTCTGGGTGTCTTTGTCTTTGTCCTTGTCTTTGCGCATGCCGAAAGTCTAGCAAGGAACCGGCGGTCTTGCCTCCGCTGGCCCGCGAACCACGTCCATCAACTCAAACGCTTCGCCTTTTATTCGCTTCGTGCTAAACTGACCAAAACGGATGTGACAGCCAACACTTCCCGCTCCAGCCCGCGGGTGTAGGCTAACCGGGATTCGTACCCCCGGGATTCCAGATTCAGAAATCAGGAGCAGCCATTATGGCCGAAGAGCGTAGCCGAGCGGAAGAGCGCAACATCGATCGCAACAATGATCGCAACATTGAGCGGAACAACGAACGGGTGAAGGCAATCGATCTTGCCTTCGCACAGATTGAAAAGCAGTTCGGCAAAGGGTCCATTATGCGGCTGGGGTCGAAGGAAGCCATCGTCCCGATCGCGGTGATTTCGACGGGCGCGATTTCGTTCGATGCCGCGCTGGGCGTGGGTGGCGTGCCGCGCGGGCGCGTGGTTGAAATCTTCGGCCCGGAGTCTTCCGGCAAGACGACCATCGCCTTGCAGGTGATTGCCGAGGCGCAGAAGGCGGGCGGCATGGCGGCGTTCGTCGATGCCGAGCATGCGCTCGATCCGGGGTACGCCAAGAAGCTGGGGGTGGACGTCGACAACCTGCTGGTCTCGCAACCCGACTATGGCGAACAAGCGCTGGAAATTACGGAAGCGCTGGTGCGCTCGAATGCCATTGACGTGCTGGTGGTGGACTCGGTAGCGGCGCTGGTGCCGAAGGCCGAACTCGATGGCGAGATGGGCGACAGCCACATGGGGTTGCAGGCACGGCTGATGTCACAAGCGCTGCGCAAGCTGACGGGGACGGTGGCCAAGTCGCGCACCTGCCTGATTTTCATTAACCAGATTCGCGAAAAGATTGGCGTGATGTTCGGCAATCCGGAAACCACGACGGGCGGACGCGCGCTGAAATTCTATTCGTCGGTGCGCATTGACATCCGGCGCATTGCGGCCATTAAAGAAGGAGACGTGGTCACGGGCTCGCGCACGCGGGTCAAGATCGTGAAGAACAAAGTAGCAGCGCCGTTTCGCGAAGCCGAGTTCGACATTCTTTATGGCGAAGGGATTTCGCGCGAAGGCGACCTGCTCGATCTGGCGGTGGCGCAAAATATCCTGGAGAAATCGGGATCGTGGTTCAGCTACAAAGGAGAGCGCATCGGGCAGGGACGAGAGAATGCGCGTGCCTTCCTGAAGGAAAACAAAGACACGATGGCAAAGCTCGATGCCGAAGTGCGTAAAGCGCTGGGACTGACCGCGGCCGCGGCGTCGGGGGCTCCGGCAGTCGTTCCGGCGCAAGCTACGGGTACGCAGGGACGGGTCACGACCATGCCGACGGCTGTGGAAACGGCGAAGGTGCCGGCGGCCCGACGGTAATCCGCGAGCGCAATTAGTCGATGGAGGAACGGGCGTCTCGCCCGTCTGCCGGGCGGGGACGCCCGGCTCTCCATCATCCGACCACCCCCTTCCGATTGCCATCCCTGCTTCCCCCGCATACAATCTTGTTTCTTCGACCGAGGGCCCCGTGAAGCGCATCAAAGCCATCTATCCCGGATCGTTCGATCCTCCTACCAACGGACATCTTGACCTGATCGAGCGCGGCAGCAAGATCTTCGACGAACTGGTGGTCGCCATTCTTCGCAATCCCGAGAAAGACCCGCTGTTCAGCCTTGCCGACCGGCGCAAGATGCTGGAGGCGATGACTTCGGGCTTTGACAACGTCTCGGTGGACACCTTCGACGGCCTCACCGTGGACTACGCGTTGCGCGTCGAGGCCCATGCCATTGTGCGCGGTATTCGCGCCATCAGCGACTACGAGTATGAACTCCAGATGGCGCTGATGAATCGCAAACTCCAGCCCGATGTGGAGACAGTGTTCATGTTGCCCGCGGAACAGTATTCATACCTGAGTTCGCGTCTGGTACGCGAAGTTGCGCAGCTCGGCGGATCCATTAAAAGCCTGGTGCCTGAACTCGTGGAGCAGAAGCTTCGTGAGAAAATGGACGTGGCTCACAAATTCGCGAACAGCGAGCCGCCCGAGGACAAGACGCCATCCGAGGGCAAGAAGAAATCCAGGAAAAAGAAAGCTTAACCATAGTAAACATGAGCTAGTAATGAGCCCTGTAACTCATCCCGTCCGCCTGACGGAACGCATCAATCGCATTGAGCCCTCCGCGACCTTGGTGGTGGTGGGCGAGGCCGAGAAGCTGCGCCAGCAGGGGATTGATGTTGTGGATTTCGGCGCCGGCGAGCCCCACTTCTCCACGCCGCAGCACATCAAGGATGCCGCCATTGCCGCGATCCAGTCGAATTTTTCGAAGTACACCGCCGTCGGCGGTACGACCGAGCTGAAGGACGCCATAATGCACCGTCATGCCGTGGACTTCGATTCGGATTACCGGCGTGAAGAAACCGCCGCCTCGGTGGGCGGCAAGCACGCGCTGTTTAACGTCATTTCCGTTCTCGTCGATCATGGCGACGAGGTTATTCTTCCCGTCCCCTATTGGGTCTCGTTCAAGGACATGGTGCGCTACGCCGGCGGCAACTGCGTGCTCCTGCAGAGTGACGAATCGCTGGGGTTTCGCGTCACTGCCGAGATGGTGGCGCAACTGGTGACGCCGAAGACCAAGCTCATCATTCTGAATTCCCCCTCCAACCCTTCCGGAGCGGTGATGAGCGCGGAAGACATGACCGAAGTCGTGCGGCTGGCCCACGAGCGCGGGATCTGGGTCATTTCCGATGAGTGCTACGTCTATCTGAACTACACCGGCAAGCGCTTCTCGGTGGGTTCGTTGCGCGAGTTCCGCGACCGCTTCCTGGTAATAGGATCGCTGTCAAAGACCTACGCCATGACCGGCTGGCGTCTAGGATTCACGCTGGGCCCGGCGGCCATCATCACCGCCGTGCAGAAACTGCAGAGCCAGTCCACTTCGAATCCGACCTCGATCGTGCAGAAAGCGGCGGTGGTAGCGCTCAAAGGCCCACAGCAATGCGTGGAAGACATGCGGGCGGAGTACATCAAGCTGCGCGATTACGTGGTGAAAGGACTGCGCTCCATACCGGGCGTGAAATGCACGCTGCCGGAAGGCGCGTTTTATGCTTACCCCAACGTTTCGGAATTTTTCGGGCGTAGCGGGATAAACTCGGCCTCTGAGATCGCCGGTAAACTGCTGCGCGAGGTGCACGTCGCCACGGTTCCCGGAGAGGGCTTCGGCTCGACGGACAACATCCGCGTCTCCTATGCCACCTCGATGGCCGAACTTAGTCGCGGCCTGGAGCGCATGCGGAAGTTCTTAGGGTCGCTGTAGTATCGTGTGCCGCAAAATTCGCGCCGTGAAGAATCACGTTTTCCCGGCGTCCCCGGCGACTCGGCGATGAAAAAATTCTTATGTCCTCACCCATCAGCACCATCGCACAAATCGGCGGCCACGAAGGCCAGTCCGTCACCATCCGGGGATGGCTCTACAATCTCCGCGAAAGCGGGAAGCTCCTCTTTCCCCAATTCCGCGACGGCTCCGGCATCATTCAGGGCGTCGTGCCGAAAAACGCCGTCCCGCCCGAAGTCTTCGACGCCATCAAAGGCCTTACCCAGGAATCCAGCGTCATCGTCGAAGGTAGAGTGCGCGCCGATAAGCGCGCCCCCGGCGGCTATGAACTCGACGTCGCGAACGTCCAAGTCGTGCAGCGCGTCCCAGAAACCGATCCCTACCCCATCACTCCCAAAGAACACGGCGTCGACTTCTTAATGGACCACCGCCATCTTTGGCTGCGCTCGCAGCGCCAAGCCTCCATCCTGCGGGTGCGCGCCGAGATCATTCGCGCGGCGCGAGATTTTTTTGATAGCAACGGATTCACCCTCACCGACCCGCCCATCATTACGCCCGCCGCCTGCGAAGGAACCTCTACGCTCTTCCCCGTGGATTACTTCGAAGAGCAGGCCTACCTCACGCAGTCTGGCCAACTCTACATCGAAGCCACCGCGATGGCGCTCGGCAAGGTCTATTCGTTCGGCCCAACCTTCCGCGCGGAAAAATCGAAGACGCGCCGCCACTTGACCGAATTCTGGATGGTCGAACCGGAAGTCGCCTACGGCACGCTCGACGACCTGATGGAACTCGCCGAAGGCCTGCTGACCTTTTTGGTTAAGCGATGTCTCGAGCGCCGCCGCCCCGACCTGCAGACCATCGGCCGCGATCTTGCGAAGCTCGAGAAAATCGAAGCGCCCTTCCCGCGCATCAGCTACGACGAAGCCGTAGGCAAATTGCAGGAAGGCCACGCGCAGGGCGCGCTCGAAAACAAATTCGAGTGGGGCGGAGACCTCGGCTCGCCCGACGAAACTTATCTCTCGTCGCTCTACGACCGGCCCGTGATGGTCCATCGCTACCCGGCCAGCGTAAAAGCGTTCTATATGGAGCCCGATCCCCAGCACCCCGAACTTGCTCTCTGCGTGGACGTGCTGGCCCCTGAAGGCTACGGCGAAATCATCGGCGGATCGCAGCGCATGGCCTCGCACGACTTGCTCCTGCAGCGCATTCACGAGCACAATCTGCCGGAAGAAGCTTTCAAGTGGTATCTCGATCTCCGCAAATACGGCAGCGTTCCCCACTCCGGTTTCGGCATGGGCATCGAGCGCGCCGTCGCCTGGATCTGCGGGCTGGAGCACGTCCGCGAGACGATTCCCTTCCCGCGCATGCTACATCGGCTGTATCCGTAGCGTCGCGGGAGTAGGGCGTTTAACCGCAGAGATCGCTGAGATCGCAGAGAAGGTCGTTGCATGAAAACCGCTGTGGTTCAAGCAGACCAGCTTAACGCGATCACGGAACAGATTATTGGCGCTGCCATGGAGGTTCATCGTGCGCTAGGTCCAGGCCTTCTGGAATCGGCGTACGAAGCTTGCCTGGTTTTCGAACTTCGCGAGCGGGGGCTCCGCGTAGAGCAGCAAAAGCCGCTCCCGATCGCTTACAAAGGCGTAAAGCTCGATTGTGGCTATCGATTGGATCTGGTAGCTGATTGCGTGATCGTCGAAATTAAAGCTGTCGAGAAATTAAATTCAGTCCACGAGGCCCAGTTGCTCTCCTACCTAAAGCTAGCCAATTGCCCCGTGGGATTGCTCCTAAACTTCCACTGCACAATGTTGAAGCACGGAATTCGCAGATTAGTGAATAACTTCCCTTCCTCTGCGTACTCTGCGATCTCTGCGGTTAAATGCGATCTCGGCGGTGAATAGGAAGCGTATGGCTCAACGCAGCACGACGTACAGCAGCATCACGCCGCGCCAGATTCGCGTGATCGGGGTTCCTCTTGACCTTGGCCAATCGCGGCGTGGGGTTGACATGGGGCCTTCCGCCGTTCGGGTTGCCGGACTCGACGCGCGACTTGAAGCTATCGGGCACATTGTCGAAGATGCCGGCAACATTGCCGTCGCCATTCCCGAGCAGAAAAAAGCAGGCGCCGCCAATTCCAAATACCTCAAGGAAATTACCGCCACCTGCACCAAGAGCGCCGACCTGGTATTGAAGACGCTCGAAGCCGGCAAGGTTCCTCTCATCCTCGGCGGCGATCACTCCGTTGCCGTGGGCACGGTGTCGGGCGTGGCCGAGTTCTACCGCCGCAAGAATCAGAAAATCGGACTGCTCTGGATCGACGCTCACACCGACATGAACACTCCCGACTCTTCTCCGAGCGGCAACGTCCACGGCATGCCGCTCGCCGCGCTCATGGGACTTCCTCCCGTCGAACTGGGCAAGATCTACGATTTCTCGCCCAAAGTGCGGCCGGAGAATTGCGTGCTCGTCGGCATCCGCGATGTCGACAATTTTGAAAAGGAAAACATCCGCAAATCCGGAGTCCAAGTCTTTACCATGCGCGACATCGACGAGCGCGGCATGCGCGCCGTGATGGAGGAAGCGCTCCGCATGGCCGGACACGGCACCGCCGGCTATCACGTCTCGCTCGACATGGATTGGATCGATCCCGAAGACGCGCCCGGCGTCGGCACTCCGGTCTGGGGCGGCGCCACGTATCGCGAAGCGCATCTCGCCATGGAAATCATCGCTGACCACGGGCGCATGCTGAGCTTCGAAATCGTGGAAGTGAATCCGGTCATCGACGAGCACAACCAGACCGCCGATTTAGCCGTCGAGCTGGCACTCTCGGCCTTTGGGAAGAAGATACTCTAGAGCCTGCTAACAACCTTTGTGAATTGTCATCCCGAGCGGAGCGAGGGATCTGCATCTCGCGGCGAACTACCGATCCCTCGCTCCGCTCGGGATGACAATTCATGGAAGGTCTAATCTAACCGCTCACTGCACGTCGGAAACTTTGCCGTTGATAAACGTAACCTTGAGGTCCTTGTAGACATAGATCTGCTTGGAGCCAAGATTGACGATCTTGTCCGGGTTCCCGAGCGCGGCTTTCACTTGATCGGGCGTTTGCCCTTTTTCGATCTGCTGAGGCTCGGGCGGGGGCGCTTGTTGCTGAGCTGCACCCTGGTCGCCGCCTTGCTGGTTGTTGCCTTGCTGATCGTTGCCACCCTGCCCGCCGCCCTGCTGCGCATCGTCACTGCTGATCGATAGAAGCTGCCCGATGACGTCTTCCACCTGACCCGCGCTCGCGCTTGCCAACGTGCTGGCGGGGAACTGGAAGGTCACTTGCGCCTTGTTGTAGGTCGGAGGATCGGTTTTGTTACAGGTATCGCAAGCGACGATGCTCAAAGTAACGTTGTCTTTGGCGAGATTGACGTCGATCTTCGTGGGATATACCTTGTCTCCCTTCGCAAACAAGTGCGTAGTCTGCCCCTCCGACTGCGTCTGCGAAAAACGTCCGAAGAGGGCCTTTCGCCCTTGCACCATCAAGCCGCTGGGAGTATGAACCGTTCCATTTTCATACTTGGTGGCGAGAACAGTTTTGTCGGAGTAAGGCACACCGAGGATTCCGCCCTTCTGGATGGCCAGCAGCGTACCCGCCTCCACCACCGAAGGTCCGCTTGTGTCCGAACCCATCTTCACCAGCTTGTACTGCGCGGACAGTTGCTCCTGTAGAGAAACCGCCTGCGCACTGGCCAGCGACATCGGAAAGATGGTGGCAGCCAGAAGCACAATCCCAGCAATCAGAGCGTGGAATTTCTGCGACATCGTAAAACCCTCCGGTTCAGCTTTTCCCAAAAGTTCGACTCCGAGCGGTGCGCGGAACAAGCGGTGCGCGGAACAACCAGCGCAGAGTCAGGCAATGTCTTGCCACTTCATTTGCAGAGGGAGCGTCTCCATCCGACGCTCCCTCTTCTTGATGGATCGATGATCGGTGAAGCCGCCGTCTTTACAAGCGTCCGTTCTAGAGCCCCGATCCCGCAGCTTCCTGCTTGACCTGCGTGTCGGTCTGGTCGGCCGCCTGCTGTTGGTCTTGCAGAGTTTTTTCCGCAGTAGTATCCGCCGGTGGAGGCGGTACATCCGACGGCTTCGTGCCCGTATCTGGCGCTTTCGGAATACCGCCCGTACCCTGCTTCTTCGCCAGTTCGCCCAAGCCGGTATTGAGTTGTTCCGCGAAGTGGTTTTGCATCTCCTGCAAGTCGTCCACTTTAACGGCGATGGTTTGTCCGGGCGCGCATTCCGACTTCTTGCTTGCCGAAACGCTGGCGTTCACCATATTGTCGGCATCGGGAGTGTCGGTGAGCCGCATGATTACGTCACCCGCGGTCAGCGCACATTCCTGCCCGTTCGCCACTAAGGTGAGATCGCTGGCCACCACAAAGGTGCGCCTTGCCGGATCCAGCGCCGGCGGAACTTCGTTGCTGGCATTCGCCGGTGCTGGAGCGGCGGACGCGCCACTCTGCGCCGCTTGCGCCTGCTGCGCGGCCAACTGCGCTTTCACTTCATCGGCAATGGCCTGCTTGACTTCGGGAGTCATTGCCACCTGGCCCGAGGCCGCGGCCGGAGCAGGACCACCTCCACCACCGTCGCCGGCATCGGCGTCCGCACCTGCCTCCGCCTGGGCCGCATAGGCCGCTTGCAAGTTCGCCGCAATCAGGTAATCCGTCAGCCAGAACGCCGGCGAAGCATAGACGGGATAAGGCGTGAACCACCCGCCGTAGAAGCCAAACCACGGAGCTCCTCCCCAACCCCACGCCCCTACACCCCAGGCAACCGGCGACGCCCACGGATTGTAGGCCCAACCGTAGAAGCCGGGATGGTAGTAGAACCCAGGAGAGTAGCCGTAGTAGTCGCGGCCGCCGTAGCGGTAGCCGCGATACACGCCGGTCCGGTAGTGGCCGTGGTCATAGTAGGTACGCGAATAATAGGAGTGGCCGCCGCGGTTAACGTAGCTGCGCTGCACGTATCCGCCGTGCCGTCCCGTGTTCACGACGCGCGCTCCGTTGTGTTCACCCACAACCGTGCGCCCGCCGTGGACCCCATGCTCAATGTGCATGCCGCCGCGATCAATCGAACGAACCTGGCCATTGGGACGGACGCTTGCCTTTCCTCCACCCTTCAGAGAAACGTTCCTGCCCGGAGGAGTGTGGCCGCCCGCGCCCTTGCTGGCGTTCGCTGGAGCACCTTTGTTGCCACCGCCCGCTGGGCCGCCCTTGGTGGCGCCACCCGCCGGACCACCCTTGTTGCCGCCCGCTGGACCGCCTTTGTTGGCATTCGCTCCGCCGGTTCCGCGGTTGGTCGCACCTGCCGTGCCAGTTCTATTCGCGCCCGCTGCGCCACCCCGGTTGGTGTTCGCTCCGCCGGGGCGATTGGTTGCGCCTGCCGTACCAGTTTTGTTCGCGCCCGCTGCGCCACCTCTGTTGGTGCTCGCGCCGCCGGGTGCGTGAGAGGTCGAGCCCCCGGGCGCATGAGTGGCCGCGCCGCCGGGTTTGGCACTACCGGCCGCTCCGCTGGGCTTGGCACCACCGGCCGCTCCGCCAGGCTTGGCACCGCCGCCCGGGGCGGCTTTCGCCGCCGGCTTGCTCGGAGCAGGCGCACTCTTCTTGTCCTTTTGAGCCGTAGCCACTGCGGTTACTGCGAGAAGAACCAGCAATACGGACCAAATCGGCAGGACGTTCTTTCTTCGGTTGCTCGGATTCATTAGCCACTCCTGTGAGATGTGAAGCTCTAAATTCACCAGCCGGGAAGGTGCGCGGCCAGAGAAATTGCCAGCCTGCAATCGCTCGCGGTCTCTTCGACGAGAGCTTCCGGGTCCGAGTGCCACAGGGAAGGTTCGGCACCGGCCTTTGAAGACCCGACAATTTTCACACCTGTTTCAGCACAGTGTCAAGCGCGTGTACTCGTCCAGTAGATGAGTGACACTTTTCATTCCTTTCGTTGGGATGAGACTTGCCGCAGGAACTGCTGTGGGGTTAAGTAGCCGAGCGCCTGATGCGATGGGGCTGAAACCGCCAGCCGAAGAAGATCCCAAGCGCGAGCAGTACAAAACCAAAGCTGCGGTGGTCGAGTTTGTGAAAAAATCTTTTGCGGACGGCGCGGCGGCAATCAAGCAGAAGGGCGATAAGGGTTTGAGTGATTTGATCGTAGATCCGTTCGCGAATCAGCAGACGCGAGTCTCCGAAATGGCGTGGGGCCTGCTCGAGCATTGCGGCGAACACTATGGCCAGTTGGCCGTGTATTACCGCGCGGCCGGATCAGTACCGCCCGAGTCGCGACCAAAGAAGTAGCACCGGCGCTGATACCATACTCTTCGTGCGCCCGCTGCTCGACATCCGCGACCTAACCATCGAGTTCCCGCAATCCCGTGCTGGGCAGGCACTTCCGCCCGGCCAGCAGGCGAAGCCTGCCCCAAAGCCTGCCGCCCCCGTGGCCGCCGTCAGCAGCCTCTCATTCTCTATCGCTCCCGGCGAAGTCCTCGGCCTGGTCGGCGAATCCGGCTCCGGAAAATCCATCACCGCGCTCGCCATCATGGGCCTGCTCCCGCCCGCCGCCATCGTCAAGGGCGAAATCACTTTTCAGAACGGTTTTCAGAAAAACGATGGCGGCCCCACGCATCTCACCCGTCTGCCTCCCGATCAACTGCGCCAACTTCGCGGCTCGCGCATTGCCATGATCTTCCAGGAGCCCATGACCGCCCTCAACCCCGTCATGCGCGTTGGCGACCAGATCGCCGAAGCCGTCCTCGCTCATCATCGCGTCTCCAAATCGGAAGCATGGCGTCAAGCGGTCGAAGGCATGCGCGACGTTGCCATCCCCGACCCCGAGCAACGCGCCCGCAGCTATCCGCACCAGCTCTCCGGAGGCATGCGCCAGCGCATCATGATCGCCATGGCCATTGTCAACCGCCCGCAACTGCTCATCGCCGACGAGCCCACCACCGCTCTCGATGTCACCATCCAGCAACAAATTCTCGACCTGCTCAACGACCTTCGCCACAAATTCGGATTGGCGATGCTCTTCATCTCGCACGATCTCGCCGTCGTTTCGCACGTCGCCGATCGCGTCGCCGTCATGTACGCCGGCAACCTGGTCGAACTCGGCGCCAAGGCCGACATTTTCCACGCGCCCGCCCATCCCTACACCCAAGGCCTGTTGCGCGCCATTCCTACTCTCTCGACCGACCGCGCCCTGCCCCTCTCAACCATCGAAGGCACCGTTCCATCCATCGCCCAACTCCCGCCCGGATGCCCCTTCGAACCCCGCTGCACCTTCCGCGTCGCCGCCTGCGCCGTCCAGCTCCCTCCGCTGGTCGAAGTCGGCCCCGGACACTGGGCCCGCTGCCCGGTCGTGAATCCGCCAGGAGTCTGATAAACAATTGGAAATTAACCGGCGCTATCGGCGGTCTCGTCATCGAGGGGCGGCAATTTGCGATACGCCGCGATAATCTTTTCCGCTTCGGACGCGTCTTCTTCGCGCACAAGAATGACCGTTCCACCGACGCCGGGAAACGCGTTTTGCACCGCGTCAATGGATTTCAAGTCCGATTCGATGCCGGCAGATTGAAGCAAGCCCTGCACGACGATGGCTTCGTTTTCCTGCTCGGCGTCGAAAATCTTGACCAGTTTCTCGTTGGGCTCGGGCTGAGGCGAGGCGTTAGTCGGTTCTGGCATGTCGTCCTCCGCAAACTGTCTGTCAACAGATTACGGCAGTCACCATGCCCCTGTCTTGCGGATCACAAAGGTGTACGCCCAAGGGAAGCTTGCTTCGCGGGCGGAAGCTGGCACAATGGCGACTGGGGCGCACCGCGGAGGACCCGGTCAACATCCAATATCCGACATCGAAAGCCAAACGGGGGCAGTATGGAAGTGCAAAGGGCCGAACCGCCAGACGGAGAACACAATGAGCGCAAGGACAAGGACAACGAAGAGGCCCGAAGACTGCGCCGCCTGCAGATGATGATGAGCATGGTGATGTCGGTGATCAGCCAGGATCCCGATCTGACGCTGGAAGAGGCGGCAGAGATGGCCGCGAATGCCCGCCGCGCCGCCCTGAGCATGTTTCCCGACAAAGAACTCGCCTACGATCTCATCTACCGCCCACGCCTGCAGCGGCTGATGAATGAACGCTTCCGGCTGCAGTAGAAATTTCGAAGCACAGGCGCCTTCTCACCAGTTTGGTCCAAACCTTCGTTTCCGTCATTGACAGTTGCTCGGGCATTTTCGCGTCCGCGATTGCTGCATGGAAGCATAATTCTGAGGAAGTTCCGAGGAAAACCGGGCTGCAGTATAGAAAAAGCCAAATCTAGCAGCGTAAGCTAAGATGGGGCAAGCAGAGGATGCCATGCACAGCTTGATCGAGGAAAAGCGCCAGGAACTGGAGCGCGTGTGCCGCCGTCGCCGGGTGCATCGCATCGAGCTTTTCGGGTCCGCTGCCGGGCCGGACTTCGACCCCGCGCACAGCGACCTGGACTTCCTGGTGACTTTCCAGGAGTTAGACCTCGATCAATACGCGGACGCCTACTTCGGACTGCTGGAAGATCTGCAAGCATTGTTTCAGCGCCCAGTGGATCTAGTGGTCCCCTCCGCCATTCAGAACCCTTATTTCCGCCAAGCCGTCGAGTCCACCCGGACACTCGTCTATGCGGATTGAGTCAAAGAAATATCTTTACGACATTGAGCGTGCGGCGAAACTGGCCCTCGGGTTTATGGCAGGCAAGAGCTTCGCCGATTACAGCGCAGACACCATGCTGCGCTCGGCGGTGGAGAGACAGTTGGAAATCGTCGGAGAGGCGCTCGCCCAACTAGCCAGAACCGATCCCGCGGTGGCTTCGCAGATCGGCGAGTACCAGCGGATCATCGCCTTCCGGAACATTCTCATCCACGGCTATGCCGAAATCGATCATCGCATCGTCTGGAGCGTGTTAGAACTCAAACTGCCGGTCGTCCTCCGCCAAGCCAGCACCTTGCTAGGCACCGAAGAGCAAAGCGGAGATAGCCGCAACGATCTCTAGCGATAACAAGTACCCGAGATTCGCAAGAATCCCGGGCATTTTCGCGTGTTGGCGGTCCCGAAGCAGGTTTTACTTCTCGATCCGCTGCAGGCGAAACAGCAGCGTGCCCCATCCCAGCTTGGCGCGGATTTGCACCGGAGTGTGGCTCGGATCCTCCGAATACCACACCCACACCTTGCCCTTGGATTGCAGCGGGCCGGAAGTGGCTTCGGCCGTAACCAGCACGGCCGGGAAGGTTCCGGCCGGCACTTTGATCTGCTCGCGCTTGTCCACGCTGGCATGGACGATCGTCGTCTTCCCGTCACTGATCGGGAACTCGTAGCTGGCGCCGAGTTGCAGCGGCAGCGACTGCAGGTAGTAGAAGCCGGTGATGACATCGGTGGCGCAGGCGGCAAGGTCGTTTTCGACGTGCTTGGTCTCGCCCGTCTTCAAATTCTTTTCATCGAGCGTGCTTTTCTTGCGCGCGTAGTCGAAGTGGATCGAGGTCTCGCGTTTGTGCGAGCCTTCCTCGCTGTGCTTGAAGATGGACAGCGAGCAGAACGTCCTGGGATCGAAGCGCGATTCGAAGCGGTCGTGCACCGGAAAGATGACGTTGACGGCTCCGGAAGATTCGGCGGACGCGGTAACTCTGCGTTCGTTCCCGGCGGTATCCATTCGCACGACACCGGTCCCGGCGGTGATCAAATGCCACTCCGCCGAATAGACGTAACCCCGTCCATCGGGGAACGGGTA